>OBLI01001797.1_pt1 | contig 19879 bp, 16 predicted proteins | sample 1519701 | NCBI WGS metagenome assembly OBLI01 (sample SAMEA3663005, study PRJEB22513) | pig gut metagenome | biome: pig gut; feature: pig-associated habitat; material: faeces | place: France | collected 2012
AACCGCTATGCCGTGGTGTATCAGTGAGTTGGTTAGTTATGGTCGCTTCGCTACCGGGTTATAATAAAAACCCGTTGGCGGAATTTTGAAAGCTCGAACATATTACAGATATAACCTATTAAATGAAGATAATTCACTAAAAATAAGTTGTAAAACATCTTTTTCTTTGATTTTGAAATGTCTTTAAGAGTATTTTTCTATGTTTGCAATATCAAATATAGCATAATTATGGAAAAAACAAGAGATTTAAATCGCTTGAAAGTGATTTTGGCAGAGAAAAAGAAAACCAACAAATGGCTGGCTGAACAGTTGGGTTGTGCTCCGACTACCGTCTCAAAATGGTGTACCAATTCTTCACAGCCATCATTGGGATGTATAGAAAAAATTGCTAATCTACTTGATGTAGACTATACAGAACTCATTAGAATAGATAGGAAGCCATGAAGACCAAGAACACTTTCACTATACATACTGAGCTTCTTGATGGCAAGCTCAATGGAGCGAGAAATATCTATATGGGGGCAAATTCAACTTGTCATCTCTATGTAATTCCTCGTGAAGAAATTACATTGGCCAATACCATCAACGATATCACCGGACAACCAGCCTTTTATATCCTTCTTGGTTCTCCAGATGCAAGTAAGCCACAAGCGTATATAGGTCAAACAACAGACTTTGCCAATCGCAAGAACGACCATGTTCAAAAGAAGGATTTCTGGAGTACCGCTCTAGTATTTATTTCTGATAATCACAAAATCTATGGTGATGATGTTAAATACCTGGAATATCTTGGCATTGATTCGGCTCAGAATTCAGGATCGTATGAGCTTCTAAATGGGGCCAACCCTAAAAAGCCAAACATTGCTCCTTACCGAATCAATGATATGGAGGTCTTCTTCCGGGACATTCAGTTGTTGTGTAAGTTTTACGGATGCGGTATCTTTGAGAAAGCAAAGAAAGAAACTCATTCTGAACATATGTTTTTTGTGAAGTCCTCCGACCGCCCTGCACAAGGTATGGGTTTCTATGATGAACAAGAAGGGAAATTTATACTCATGGAAGGTAGCTTTCTGGCAGCAGAAGTGGTCAAAAGTTTTAAATCTATAGCTTCGCGTGACCTGTTTATTAACGAGCATTGTAAGAAAGACAAGGGACAGATAGTCCTTCTCCACGATGTTCCATTTGATAGCCCAAGTGGTGCGTCTAGCTTTGTTCTTGGTCGTCCAAGCAATGGATGGGATGATTGGAAAGATGCTGAAGGAAAGAAGTTAAGTGAGACTGTAAAAAGATAAACTTATCAATTATGGGAACAACAGATAATTCCTCAATGCGAAGGGCTGTGGCATATAGCCTTTTGGCACATATAAAAGACTCTGGCAGCCTAACTAATGGTCCGCTCGATATATTTGTTCCATTAGTGAAAAACATCTTGCATAAGAAAAAGGATATTAAAGGCGCACATGTTTCCGAAATATGTGAGACTCTTCAGATGGAATATGGTCTTGATATTCCAAGTCCTGTTATGTTACAAATTCTTCGCTTAATAGCCAACGAAGCAAATAAAAATTCTCATGGTGATAAACCAGAAATGACAGTTAATAATGATGGAAGTTTCTGGATAGAGAACTACATATTTGACGATTATATTGATGAAATACAAAAGAGCCGGGATGATGTCAATCAAAGAAACTTTATTCGCAATTCTGTAAAATTGTTGGTATAGCTGAAGAGAAAAATGAAAACGCTATTTTTCACTTCATTGAGAGGAATCGAGTGGAAATCTCTTATTATCTTTCCCATAATGATAGATGTAATGAACAAGAGAGCGTTACTGCTGCAAAATTTGTAGAGATGTTCAAATCTCGGCCCGAAGTGTATAACAAATTGCGTGATATGTACTTAGGTTCGATATTAACAAGCTACATAGAATTTCATCCACAAAATGTAAAGATGGATGTTGAACTCTTATTAGACACCAACTTTATTGTCAGTCTTCTCGATTTGAATACAAAAGAATCAACAAGAACTTGTAACACATTGATATCTGTATGCAAGAATCTTGGATATACATTCACTGTATTACAAGATACTATTGATGAAATACAATCCCTTTTGGCTTACAAGTCTGAAAATCTAAATGCCGCTATAATAGCTAAAGCAATTAATAAAGAGGATATATACAACGCTTGTGAACGTCGGCATCTATCAAGTGTTGACTTAGATAGATTGTCTGACAATTTAGCAGAGATCCTTACACAAACATATAAGTTTTCCATCAAACCACACCCCGAATCTTTAAGGAACAAAGCCAGATATAGTAAAGAATATGAAACTTTACGTAAAGTTCGCAATACAGACAAGGCTGCCCTCCATGATGCGATGGCAATCATTTATGTACGAGAGAAAAGGAATAATAAGGCTATTAGAGAGTTTGAGAAGTGTAATTGCTGGTTCGTAAATAATGCTATTAGTCATGATTCTGACACCAATGGCACTCGTCTTGGCGAATTACAACTAAACAAAAGTGGACTGCCAGAGATTATTAAAGTAGATGATTTATTGAACATTATATGGTTGAGCAATCCTCAAATAGATTTATCGAAGGATGAAATAATTGATATGGGAGTAACATCTCTTATTTCATATACGATAAATTCATCTTTGCCTAAGTCAAGAATAATCAAGGAACTTGACGATAATATCCAGAAATATCGTAAAGATTATAATCTAACTGATAAGGATGTCGTCAATCTTTCAACTCGAATTGCAAATCGTCAGATAAAAGATGTTGATTCACTAAACCAGTTAGCGAAAAATGATGCTCAAGCATTTGCCATACGTGTAAAAGATGAGTCGAGAAAGGAAGAATTGGCAAGAACTATTAGTGCAAGAAAGTTTGAAGATTTGTTTAAAACGGCTGGTAATCTAATTAAAGAATTGCAAAGCAATAAAGAAAATCTTCAGAAGAAACATGAAGAACGTATGGAAGCGTTAGATGCTAAAGAATCCGCTTTGAAAAGTGAGTCAGCAAGACTTAAAGATAAGGAATCTGAAATGAAACGTGAAAAAGATTCTTTATCGGCTCAAATTTCAGAAAAAGATGCACTCCTTAGGAATTTATACGATAAATATTGTCGAGATATGGAATTAGAAAGAGAGGCTTATTTAAAACGTATCGTTAAAAAGAAGAAACGTAACAGCATTATATGGGTTATCATATTAGGCATTATCATTCTTTTCGCCTTCTTTTTGCAATTTTTTGACAATTCGTTATATTCACATTTTATTGCCTTTGTAGGTGGAAGTAAAGGATGGGGATGGATTTTGTCCATTGCCCTTTTAATCATTGAGTATTTTGTTATAAATAAGGCTGCAAAATTCTATGATCCTGTTTACGTAGAAGACTACAAGGAAACTATAAAAATTCCTGATAAGTTGATAACAAAATCATATGAGGTATATATTCGCGAAGCTCAACAAATTAATTGAGTATGGGACCAGAAGAAAAAGCAAGAGTCAAGATAGACCAGATGTTTGAAGATGCTGGTTGGAAAGTGGTAGATAGAGATTTCTATACTCCCACTCTTACAGCTGCGGCTATTCGAGAAGGCCTGCTTGAAGGGAATCGAGAAGCCGACTACTTCTTATTCATCAACGGTATGGCAGTTGGTGTACTTGAAGCGAAACGTAAGGAAGTGGACGTTACTTCTGACAAGGTTTGCGAACAAGCAGACCTCTATGCTCGTGGTGTGCCAGAATGCTACAAAGCCTATTCTCGTCCATTGCCCATCATCTACCAGTCCAACGGGGAAGAAACCTTCTTCCGAGACTTTCGTGATGAAGATGGTGAACTCATTGAGTTGAACCGCATCCATACACCAAAGGAGATTGTAAAGATGTTGGGGATAGATGATCCATATGCAGGTTTGCCAACATTGAAAAAGAAAGGTTTGCGTGATTGTCAATACGAAGCCATTACAGAACTGGAGAACAGTTTCCGCACCGGACAGAAAAAAGCATTGATTATATTGGCAACAGGAGCAGGTAAGACTTACACGGCTTGTCTGGCAGCTTACCGCCTCTTGGCATTCACTCCCATGAAGCGCATCCTCTTCCTTGTTGACCGCAACAATCTTGGCAAACAGGCAGAAGGTGAATTCGGAATGTTCCGCCTAACGGAAAATGGTGACCCGTTCAACACCATCTATACGGTCAACCGCCTGAAATCAGCAAAAGTCCCATCCGACAGCAACGTGGTTATCTCTACCATACAGCGCCTGTTCTCTCTCCTTACTGGGCAGGAAATTGTAGATAACGACGACGATGATGAAGATACCGCCACAAGCGAGGTGCAGTTGACTGGTAATATGACGCTTCCGCCAGATTTCTTCGACCTCATTATCATTGACGAATGCCACCGTTCCATCTATGGCAACTGGAAGAAAGTGCTAGAATACTTCAATACCGCCAACCTCATAGGCTTAACGGCAACACCAGTACCCGAGACGAAAGCATTCTTCAATAACAATATCGTCGTGAACTACACCCTTGAGCAGTCCATCGTGGATGGCGTGAACGTGGATGCTCGCATCTATCGCATCAAGACCGAGGCGACCGAAAACGGCGGTGCCATCCTCAAGGGTGACAAACTCAGACGCGAAACACGCTATACGGGCAAGGTTGAGACGGTACGCAATGAGGAAACCAAGAACTATACCAAGGAGGAACTGAACCGCAGCGTCATCAATCCGGCTCAAATCAAATTGGTGCTGGAGACATACCGCGATGCCGTTTATACGGAGATGTTCACCGACCCACAGCGTGAGCCCATCATGGACTATCTGCCTAAGACCCTTATCTTTGCCTTGAATGAGATTCATGCCAACAATATCGTGCGCATAGCTAAAGAGGTGTTTGGCAGGACAGATGATAAGTTCGTACAGAAAATAACCTATTCCGCAGGTGACAGCAACGAGCTGATTCGCCAGTTCCGCAACGACAAGGAGTTCCGCATTGCAGTCACTTGTACGCTGGTGGCTACGGGAACAGACGTAAAGCCGCTTGAAGTGCTGATATTCATGCGCGACGTGGCTTCCGAGCCTCTGTATATTCAGATGAAGGGTCGTGGTGTTCGCACCATCGGCGACGACCAGTTGCGCAACGTCACGCCTAATGCTTTTAGTAAGGATTGCTTCTTCCTTGTGGATGCTGTAGGAGTTACCGAAAGTCAGAAGATAACAACGAGTCTTGGCGATGGCGAACCTGTGCATCCCATCACACTCAAACGATTGCTGGAACTGCTGACGCATGGCAATGTCAACGATGATTATCTGCGACTGATTGCAGCCAAACTCGCACGTATCTACAACAAATCATCGGATAAACAACGGGAAGAGTTCCAGAGACTGGCCTATAGTGGGATGCAGGAAATCTCTGCAGCCATCTTTGATGCTTTTGAGAAAAACTCTCTACCTCCATACGAAAGTATCGACGAACCGAATCTTGAACGCAAAGGGCTGGTGGCTCCGCTGACCCATCATCCCGAGGCACGCCAATATCTGCTTATCCTTGCCGCCGGCTTCATTGAAACCTTGATGCCGGGAGAAGACCAACTCATCTCCAAGGGATTCTCTGAGGAGGAGGCCAAGGAGGTGACATCGGCTTTTGAGCAATACTGCGATGAGCATCAGGACGAGATAGAGGCTCTGCGCATGATTTACAACAACGACGGAGAGCCCCTGACCTACGCAACGCTGAAGGATTTGGAGAACAAGCTGAAACTGGCGAACAACAAGTTCCAGACTTCCCGTCTGTGGAACTGCTACACGATAGTCAATCCACAGTCTGTCAAGAAACACAGCACCAAGGAAGAGAAGGAAGCGCTGACGAATATCATTCAGTTGGTCCGTTTCGCCAACCATCAGATTGAGACATTGGAAAGCCTCTATCCCTCGGCACAGCAGCGTTTCAACCTATGGTACGGACAGGTGCAGCGCACAGTGACGGAATCGCAAATCACCATTATCCGTCAGATTGTTGACTACATCGCCTCAAACGGTGCTTGCACCATTAAGGATATTATTGACGATGACAAGACACGGGCTGCACAACTCATCAAAGCCTTTGGCGGCAAGTCGCAGGCTGATGAAGCACTTGCTTCTTTGTCGAAGTTCTTATTATATCGTAAAACAGCATAACATTTATGTCAGACATACATATCATAGATTCAATTAGGCTTAACCATAAAGGGTTATGTATCCTTGATGAAAACAGGAAATGGGTAAAATTGCACAAACAACAGGAAGACCTAGATGGTGCTTGCGCTATCTATTCTCTTGTAATGGCAATGTTATGTAAGGGGCTATTGACAGATGATGACACTAAAGTATACAATCGGCCTGATCGAAGAACAGACAAGGGAAAGTTCCTATACCAATTTTTTAATGAAAGAGGTATGATTAGAAACGGCTATTCTTATGTCACGTTAGCTAAAGAAATTAACGAGTCTCATTTCGGCATAAAAGCTATCAGAAAAGATCCTAGAACGATGATAGAATAGGATTAATTTCTGATTATATCTATGACAATACACCCGTTATAATATCTGTAGTTTTCCTTGATGGAGACAAAAAAGAAGGTGCACATGCACTTCTTGCTATTGGCATAGAAGTTGACTCAGATGAAAATATTGCAAAAATACTATGTTTGGATCCAGGTAACCCATCACCAAAATATTCATCATGGAATTGTTTTATTGACGTATCCAAAGAAACAAAAACTGATTATCCATTCTACTGCGTAAGCGAATATTCACATTATAAAGTTCGTTTAGACGATATGCTGATAATAGATATAGAATAATTCAAGAAATAAATAATAACCATATAAATATGGCAACAAATAAAGAGACATCACTGACTAAGAAAGTATGGACGCTGGCCACCACCCTGTCTGGGCAAGGTATCGGCTTCACAGATTATATCACCCAACTTACTTATCTCCTCTTCCTGAAGATGGACGATGAGAACGTAGAAACATTCGGCGAAGAATCAGCCATTCCTGAAGGCTACCGATGGAAAGACCTGGTTGAACTGGATGGTCTTGACCTTATCAATCAGTATGAAGAGACCCTAAAGAAATTGTCTGAAGAAGATAATCTTATCGGTACCATCTTCGTGAAGGCTCAGAACAAGATTGACAAGCCTGTATATCTTCGCAAAGTTATTACGCTGATTGATGAAGAGCAGTGGCTGGTGATGGACGGTGATGTCAAAGGTGCCATCTATGAAAGCATCCTCGAAAAGAACGGACAGGACAAGAAGAGTGGCGCAGGACAGTACTTCACGCCCCGTTCCCTGATTTCTGCAATGGTAGATGTCACCCGTCCGCAGATTGGCGAAACGGTTTGCGACCCTGCTTGTGGTACAGGCGGCTTCCTGCTTGCAGCCTACGACTATATGAAGAGCCAGTCGCAGGACAAGGCAAAGCGTGATTTCCTCCGTGAGAAAGCTCTGACAGGATATGACAATACAGCCCTCGTGGTAACGCTGGCATCTATGAATCTCTACCTTCATGGCATTGGCACCGACCGCAGCCCGATACTCTGTGAAGACTCTCTGGAGAAGCAATCGCAGAAGTTGGTGGATGTCATCCTTGCCAATCCACCTTTTGGCACTCGTCCGGCTGGAAGTGTCGATATCGACCGTCCTGACTTCTATGTTGAGACAAAGAACAACCAGCTCAACTTTCTGCAACATATCATGGTGATGCTGAAGAATAATGGTCGCGCTGCTGTGGTTCTGCCTGACAATGTGCTCTTCGAGGGCGGTGCCGGCGAGACCATCCGCAAGGAGATGTTGAAGAACTTCAACCTGCACACTATACTTCGCCTTCCTACAGGTATCTTCTATGCCCAAGGCGTGAAAGCCAATGTGCTCTTCTTCAAGAAGGGAGAACAGACAAAGGATGTGTGGTTCTACGACTACCGCACAGGCATCAAGCACACACTGGCCACAAAACCGATGATGCGCCATCATCTGGACGACTTCGTGGCCTGCTATCATGCCGAGGACATCAGCCAGAGGAAGGAAACCTACAGCGAGGAGAACCCCAATGGCCGTTGGCGCAAATACCCTGTTTCAGAGTTATTGAAGCGTGACAAGACCAGCCTTGATATGTCCTGGATCAAGCAGACCAACGACGATGACGACATGACATTGGCAGAACTGATGAGCACCATTCAGCAAAAGAGCGACAATATCAGCAAGGCTGTAGCCGAATTGCAGAAACTTCTAAAAGATATAGAGGAATAGAATATGGAGAATTATAATGACATATTAACCCACTTGCTCAATCATTCGGAGAATGAGGTAGTGGAGTTTAAAGCAGCCAAGAACAACTACGACGTGGATGACTTGGGCAAATACTTCTCCGCTCTAAGCAACGAGGCTAATCTCCGCGAACATGACTTTGCTTGGATTGTATTTGGTGTTGACAACAAGACACACATCGTTACAGGTACAAATTTCAAGGAGGGTGAGCAAGCATTGAATAGGTTGAAGCAGGATATGTCTCAGCATACAACCGACAACTTGATTTTCAGAGAGATTGTACCCCTTTTCGTAGATGGAAAGCGAGTGCTAATGTTCAAGATTCCCGCATCTCCACGTAACATCGTGATGCACTGGAAAGGAATTGCATACGCTCGTGATGGGGAAAGTCTAAAACCGCTGAATCAAACCAAACGTGACGAGATACGCCACCAGTCACCCATTCCTGATTGGACTGCACAGCTAGTTCCCAATGCCACTATTGACGACCTTGACGAATTGGCTCTCGCCACGGCGCGAATAATGTACAAGAAAGTGCATAGTAACATCCCTGCCCAAGAAATAGATGGTTGGAGCAAGGAGGATTTTCTAAGCAATAGCAATATGATGCGCGATGGCCAGATAACCAGAGCCGCCATCCTGCTCCTCGGCAAGCCTCTTTCTCTTAATAAGATTCATCCAGCTGTGGCCCAGATTACATGGACATTGCAAGACGATGAAGACATTGTTGACGACTATGAGCATTTCACTATTCCCTTCCTGTTGACCGTTGACAAGGTTCTTTCAAAGATACGCAATAAAACGATGCGCGAATTGCCAGGGGGAACCCTGTTTCCCGACACAATGAAGCAGTATGACGACTATACCATTCGTGAGGCTTTGCACAATGCCATCGCTCATCAAGACTACACATTGCGGCAGCGTATTGTCTTTGTGGAGAGTCCCGGGAAACTTTATTATGGTAATGGCGGCTCCTTCATTCCTGGCACCATAGAAAAAGCCCTTGAACATAAGGGCCCGCAGTTGCACTACCGCAATGAATGCCTTTGTAAAGGAATGGTACATTTCAATATGATTGATACCGTAGGTCGCGGCATTAAGAAGATTTATATGGAACAGAAGAACCGCTTCTTCCCAATGCCAGACTATGACATCGACAATGAGAACCGTACAGTAGGCGTGACAATCTATGGAAAGATGCTGGACGAGAAGTATTCAGAGCTGCTGAAGAGTGACAACAAGCTGACGCTCAAAGAATGTATTTGGCTTGATGCCGTTCAGAAACATCGGCCTATCACTAAACAAGCCATTGACCACTTGAAGGAACGAAAACTTATAGAGGGTCGTGGTTCAGACCTTAGTATCTCTTTGGGCGTAGCCAGAATGACGCATCAAGTCGGCCAATACACCAGAAATAAAGGTTTAGCTTTCAATACCCTAAAAAAACTCATTCTTCAGCTAGCTCATAATGCAGGAGAAGAGGGGTTTAAGCGAGCAGATGCCTTTGAAGCGGTTGGACAGGCTCTCCCCAGTGAAAAAACATTTAAGGCAAAAAATGATTATCTGGGAAGAATTCTTGCAAAGATGGCTACAGATGGTTTGCTCTCTCTCGTTGAGCGCACATGGTACATAAGCGAAAAGGGAGAAAATGAAATTCGTGTGTAAAATGATTGTAAAATCGTGCGTAAAACATGTATAAAAGTGTGTATACAGTTTGCATCTCATGAGCCAAATAATACTGATATACACCAACTTGTACTATGCATACACACATAAAAGTGTGCGTAATATGTGCGAAAAGCGTGTGTAATTCGTGCGAAAAGTGAATGTAATTCGTGCGTTATTCGGTCAAAAGAATAATAATATGGAAACAAAGAAATTACGCCAAAAGATACTCGACCTTGCCATCCATGGTAAGCTCGTTCCACAGGATCCTAATGATGAGCCAGCATCTATATTGCTGGAGCGCATCCGAGTTGAGAAAGAACGCTTAATCAAAGAAGGCAAGATTAAGCGAACCAAAAAGGCTGCTTCCGATACGTCCCATTATGAGAACCGACAGGTCGGCGAAGCCAATGAGGTGCCGTTTGAGGTGCCGGAAAGTTGGGAGTGGACAACGATAGGAGAAATAGCTTCCTCTATATTGTACGGAGTTAGTGAATCTGCAAAAGAAATTGGACAATACAAGTTGTTACGCATAACAGACATTCAGAATAATAAGGTCAACTGGGAAACGGTGCCATTTACCGATTACGATAAAAACAAGGCACAGGCGTATTTGTTGAACGATGGCGATATCTTGTTTGCTAGGACAGGTGCAACTGTTGGAAAGTCGTACTTAGTTGAGGGATTAAGGGATTCTGCCATTTATGCCTCATACCTTATTAGGGTTCAAACTTCAAGTGTAATTATTCCAGTATACATTAAATTCTTCTTTGAGTCAGGCTTCTATTGGGAACAGATTTCTCTCAATTCTGTCGGAATAGGCCAACCGAACGTGAATGGAACAACATTGGCAGCATTGACTATTCCAATACCTCCATATCGTGAACAATTGCGTATAGTGGAAGAAGCAAAGAAATGGTTGTCGGTTATTGATGGACTCGATGTCGAAATAGATGATTTACAAACTTACATCACACAGGCCAAATCCAGGATTCTTGATCTTGCCATTCACGGGAAACTTGTTCCACAAGACCCGAATGATGAGCCAGCCATAGAACTCCTGAAACGCATAAATCCCAAGTTTACTCCTTGTGATAACGCGCATGATACCAACCAACTGCCTGACAGTTGGTGTTGGACTACGTTAGGGAATATAGGAAAATGGCAATCTGGGGCAACACCAAGTAGATTAAACAAAGATTATTATAAAGGAAATATTCCTTGGCTGAAAACGGGCGATCTAACCGACGGATTCATTTATGATATTCCAGAAACGATAACACAAAAGGCGTTAGAGGAAACTTCCGTAAAATTAAACCCGAAAGGAAGTGTGTTGATTGCAATGTATGGCGCAACTATAGGCAAGATTGGTATTTTGACTATTCCTTCGACAACAAATCAGGCTTGTTGTGCATGTTCCGAATATAAAGGCATATACAACATGTATCTTTTCTATTATTTGTTATCCCATAGAGACATATTCATAATGATGGGAGGAGGTGGTGCACAACCAAACATTTCAAAGGAAAAGATTACAGAAACGCTCATTCCCCTTCCTCCACTTTCAGAGCAAAAACGTATTGTTGCCAAGATAGAGGAACTTTTTGCTGTGATTGACAAAATCAATATCTCATTAAAAACATAATGCCAAGGAGATTCTCATCTCCCTGGCACATCCTAAAAAAACGATAATTAGCCACGAGGCGGGAATGGATCGTTACCATGAGAATCACGTTCTCTGATACGACCATCTCGTCCATGAACAAACAACTCCGACTGCTGGTTTCGTGATATTTCACGAGCTCTGGCTATTGCTGCAGCTTGGGTGTCAAAGGTGGAAGTAAGTCTTGAATTTCCTTCGCCTCTGATTCCCCATCGTCCATCAACAGGTACTACATGTTGGTTCTTTCCCATTAAATACACCTCCTTTCTGAGATAAGTTTTACTGAATCCAGACAGTATGTCTCTGTTGTCTATCTTAGCAAAACACATGCCAAATGAATGCTCTAAAAAACATTGTCATGTTGTCATATGTTTATGAAAAGGGGGTTACCATGTTACTACCTTATCCACTATCTGACGCTGTTCGGTAGCGGTGCGGCGGAGGTAGATGCGTGTTGTCTCGATGCTCTCATGTCCCATAAGGTCAGCGAGTAGAGCCAAGTCGTTGAACTTGTCAAGGAAGTTCTTGGCAAAGCGATGACGAAAGGAATGAGGATAAATCACTTCACGATTCAACCCATACTTGTCTGCAAAATGCTTTAGCTGAATAGCTATGCCTCGTGTAGTGATACGCTCGCCATAGCGGTTGAGGAAGATGTAACCACTTGAAACTCCTCTGTCAGCCAGCCATTGCTTAGCTTCTCCTTGTAGGTTCTTAGGGATATAGAGACGACGAAGTTTACCACCCTTGCTATAGATGTCAAGATGGCCTACTGCCACATGCTCTGCTTTAATCTGTAACAACTCGCTTACTCGGGCACCCGTGGCAGCCATGAACCATACGATGAAATACCATTCTTCGTAGCCATCGGCTTTAAGGCGTGTCTTTAGGAACTTGTAATCTTCGTTGCTGATGACATTCTCCAGAAAGTTCTTCTGTTGTACCTTCACAAACTTCATCTTCAGCTTATCCTTCTTGATAAACTCCAGATACTTGTTGATGCCCTGCAACCGCAGATTGACCGTCTGCGGCTTGAAGTTCTCCATCAGATAACCCTTGTAAGCCAACAGGTTCTTTCTGTTGAATTCCTTGTAGTGAGCAAGGAAATACTTCACCGTCCACACATACGAAGTGACGGTATTCTTAGCCAAGTCTGACTTGCTAAGTTGCTTCTCAAAAATTGTTACCATATTATTTCTGATTTAGAAATGAAACAGTAACAATATATGTGCAACGTAACGCGCATTATGAGAATGTACCTAAAGGATGGTGCACAATTCGTGTTGGTGATCTAGCTGAATACACGAATGGTAAGGCATTCAAGCCCTCTGATTGGGAGCAAATAGGGTTGCCTATAATACGCATTCAAAATCTCAATGATGAGAATTGTCAGTACAACTATACTTCGATTACTCACGAAGAAAAATACAGAATCTCTCATGAAGACTTGCTGTTTGCTTGGGCTGCATCATTGGGAGTGTATATATGGCAAGGTAACCAAGCTTGGTTAAATCAGCATATTTTCAAAGTCGAGCCACATCCTTTTATTGATAAACAATATTTGTATTACCTTTTCGAATATCTAGTCTCTGAATTCTATGTTCGGAGTCATGGCTCAGGTATGGTTCATATCACAAAGAAAGAGTTCGAAACAACGATAGCATTACTACCGCCATTATCAGAGCAGCAGAGAATTGTAACGTCTATCAAATCATATTATACAATATTAGATAACATCAGTGCCAATCTATAAGTTGGCACTGATGTTATCTAATATTACGTAGTATTTCTGAATGGCTGCAACAATCCTCCGCTGTTCATTTATTGGAGGCAAAGGGAATAGGTATTTATACACAATCGCAGGTTGCGCACGCATCAAAGAGCCTCCTACACCACTTACATTGCTAAGCATCAATTCTTTGAAGTAATGCGATGTAAAACAGAATGATAAATACTGGGGGAAGATTGCTCTATTTCTAAAGATTATCCATTCTGAAGAAGCCACACATGGTATGTCTTCTTTATAATGAGAAACAATCCAAGCCCTATTAAGGTGAGGATTTATCTTACATAAAAGCACGTCGTCTCTTGAAACCGACTTTTTTGATGAAGAAATTTCCTTTCCTTTTACAAATTCTGGCATACCTGTCTCATACGCAGGTACGCTGTATAACTCAAAATCATTATCTGGAGATTTTGATGGATCTACAGATGCTGATTTATACTCATTGACTTCTGCCATACAAGTCCACACCCAGTTTTCGGGTATATCAAATGGCACATTCTTATAATGCGCGTTATCGGAAGATTAAGCAGACTTTTTGCTTCCGATTATTCTTTCCTTATTTAATTATATTTTCTCTGCACAAATAAGTCCCAGCAATACAGATATTGGCTTTATAGCCTCGTAACCGATAGAAAAAATCAGATAAACCCGCTTCCCTGAACAGGAAAAGCGGATTTATCTGACATTCAAAATTCCAGTGCTATGCTCCTTATTTCTTCGCGGGCTTCTCGTCAGCGAGTTCCACAGCAAACGAGCGGTTCATGCCGCTTTGCGTCTTGGCGCGGATCCAGAGCACACGGTCGGGCGAGAGGTTGGCGGCTTTCACGGCTTCCTCGAAGTCGGCGGTGGTGCGCATTTCCTTCTCGTTCACCTTCATGATAATCAAGCCCTTCGTCAGGCCGGCTTCTTTGAACTTGCCTTCGCGGATGGCCGAAATCATCAGGCCGTAGGGCAGGTTCAGCTGTTGTTTCTCCTGGTCGTTCAGCGGACGCAAGGCTGCACCCATTGACTCGGTGTCGAGCGTCTTAACTGCCGTGGTCGTTCCCTGGATATTGCGCAGGGTAATTTGCACGGTGTGTTTTTTCTTGTCGCGCAAGTAGGTAACGGTAACCTTGTCGCCGGGACGGTGGTTCACCAGCAGTTCCTGCAACTGGCCGAACTTCTCGATGGTCTTGCCATCGATGGCGGTAATCACATCTCCCTCTTTCAAGCCTGCAGCAGCTGCCGCACCGTCAGCACTTACCTCAGCCACGTAGATACCGTTCACCGTTCCGAGATCCGGTTCACGACCCTTCTCCTTCTCAGCGTCGATATAGGTAGAAACATCCTGTCCCGAGATGCCGAGCAATGCGCGCTGCACCGTGCCGTACTGCCGCAGGTCGTCCACCACCTTGTTCATGATGGAAGTGGGGATGGCAAAACCATAGCCGGAATAAGAACCGGTCTGGGAATAGAGCATGGCGTTGATGCCTACCAACTCGCCGCGTGCATTGACCAAAGCACCGCCGGAGTTGCCCGGATTGATGGCAGCGTCCGTCTGGATGAAACTTTCGATACTTCCCGGCGTGGCTCCCAACGAGCGAGCCTTGGCACTCACGATGCCTGCCGTGACCGTGGAAGTAAGACTGAACGGGTTGCCGATGGCCAGCACCCACTCGCCAAGTTTCAGGTCGTCGGAGTTGGCCACCGTGATGGCCGGCAGATCTTTTGCCTCAATCTTGATGAGGGCCAGGTCCGTGGTCTTGTCCAGTCCGATGATGCGGGCCTTGAACTCCCGGTTGTCGTTGAGCTTCACGGTGAGTTCGTCAGCATCTTGCACCACGTGGTTGTTCGTCACGATGTAGCCATCGGCAGTGAGGATAACGCCCGATCCGGCACCGGTGCGCTTGGGGGTCTGGATTTGCCGCTGGCTACCGCCGCCACCGCCGCGACCGAAGAAATCGCCGAAGAAATCCTCAAAGGGGTCTCTGTACTGAATGGTCTGCGTCTTTCCGTTGATGGTGACTTTAATATATACCACGGAGTTCACTGCGTTCTCCGCTGCATAAGTAAGGTCAATGGGATTTTGCGGTACTGCCGTTGCAGCTTGCGTTTCACACGGGGAAACAGTCAGGGCAAGGACTAAGGCCATTGCCGAAAGTACAAATCGTTTCATGTGTCGTTTTGATATATACAGAATTGATAGATTATTCATGAAATCATTTAGGTATTTCGAGCTGGCGGAAAAGGTACGAACCGCGCAACAAGCAATTACTAAAGCAACGGGACACCTTGGTACCAAGCAGAAAACCTATTTTGTCAAATCGGCGCAAAATTACAATTTCAAGGCAAACCCCTGTTCTTTACTACCTACAAATTGCCCTTCTGTTCCCCTTTTTTAAGAACATTCCGCCACTTGCTAAAACTTGTTAGGCATTACCGCCTTGAATTTTAGGTTAGTTGGCAAAAAGGAGGATGCTATAGATTGCTATAGATTGCTATAGAATTCTATAGCGAGCGGCTCGGCAAAGGAAAATTAAAAATCCATGGGCTTTTGAATAAAGCCGGCTGCAGTTCGGAAAAGAAATTGAAAACCTTGCGGTTATTTCTTTCTTTTCTCTCACTTTGCACGGCTTTTCATTTTCCTTTGCACTCGCCTTGCACTATCTTTGCACAACGTAAGAACAACCCCTATCATGAAAAAAACATTTCTTTCGATATTGTTAGCCACCGCCGCAGGAATTGCGACGGCACAACCGGCCTCCAACGCCGGAACCTACGTACCTGCACCCGAAAACCTTGAAGCACGACAACATTTCAGCGACTCACGCTTCGGAATATTCCTGCACTGGGGACTTTACAGTCTGTTCGCTCAAGGCGAATGGTTCATGCAGAATGAGGGGATTGACAAGACGGAGTATGCCAAAGCGGCACGCGCCTTCTATCCGCACAACTTCAACGCACGAAAGTGGATCAAAGCGTTCAAAGCGGCTGGAGCGAAATACATCTGCTTCACGACGCGACACCACGACGGTTTCTCTATGTGGAACACGGACTGCTCTGACTACAACATCATGCACACGCCTTACGGCAAGGACGTGGTGAAACAACTGGCGGACGCTTGCCACGAGGAACAGATGGGGCTGCACCTGTACTATTCGCACATTGACTGGACACGCGACGATTATCCCATGGGACGCACGGGACGGAACACGGGGAAGGTGCCTGAAAAGGCTGACTGGAACAGTTATTACCATTTCATGAACCACCAACTCACAGAACTGCTGACGCGTTACGGCAAGGTGGACTGCATCTGGTTTGACGGGATGTGGGACCACGACGGGGACGAAATTCCCTTTGACTGGCAACTGCCTGAACAGTACGCGCTCATACACGGATTGCAACCGGCCTGCCTCATCGGCAACAATCATCACCTGACACCCTTTGAGGGGGAGGATATGCAGATGTTTGAACGCGATATTCCCGGTGAGAACAAAGCGGGACTTTCGGGACAGGACATCAGCCGGCTGCCCCTCGAAACGTGTCAGACAATGAACGGAATGTGGGGCTACAAAATCAAAGACCAAAACTATAAACCGACCCGGGAACTGGTGCGTCTGCTGGTACGTACAGCAGCGAAAGGTGCCAATCTACTGTTGAACATCGGCCCGATGCCGGACGGCTCGCTGCCCGAAACAGCACTCGAAAGATTGCAGGAAATGGGCCGCTTCCTCAACGGCCCGGCAGGTGAGAGTGTCTACGCCACGACGGCGGGCGACATCGCACTGGGCGACTCGGTGGTGAGCACTAAAAGCCGCAAGGACGGCACGCTATATGTACACCTGCTGACGGAACAGCCGATGAAACAACTGACGCTGCCGCTACGCGCGAAGGTGCGAACGGCGACAGCACTCTCCACGGGAGAAACGCTCCAAACAAAACGAAACGCGAAAGAGGGGACGACGACTTTTTTCCTCCCCGATTATCCGGCCGGTGAGGCTGACTTTGTACTCAAAATCCAAACGAAATGAAAAGATTGTGCGCATGGCTCCTGCTATGGACTGCCTTCTTCTCCGCAACCTGCAACGGATGGAGCCAACCGGGCTGCACGCCTTTCTTAGCATCGCACATCCACACGTTCCGCATGACGGTGGACGGTGATGCCGAACGCTTTCCGGTGATTGCTTTGAACGGCAGCGAACGCCTGGACATCTCGTTCGACGACATGACGCATGAGTACCGGCGTTATACTTACCGGCTGGAACACGTGGACTATGATGGTCAGCCCTCTAACGAACTCTTCGAGAGCGATTACCTCTACTCCACCGCCGACGAGGGTATCATTGAAGATTATACACCGAGTCAAAACACATCGGTGCAATATACGCATTACTCTTTCTGCATTCCCAACGCGCAGATGAAGCCCAAACTATCGGGAAACTACAAACTGACCATCAGCACGGAGGATGACAATGACGAAACGGTGCCCGTAGCAGTGGCGTTCTTTGGCGTGGTGGACACGCAAGTAGGATTGCTCCCGACTTGTTCCACGAACACGGAAGTGGATTGGAACGAGGCGCACCAGCAGGTGTCGCTCCGCATGGATTGCAGCAGGCTGACACTGCGCGATGCGGAATCGGAAGTGAAACTCTTGGTGATGCAGAACCGCCGCCCGGACACGGCGGTGCGCTGGCCAGCTCCAACGGCGCAGAATGGCACGACACTGATTTGGGAACATGACCGCCGACTGATTTTCAAAGCAGGAAACGAATACCGCAAGATGGAAATCCTCTCTACCCGTTACCCGGGGATGCACGGCGACCACGTGGCGTGGTTCGACCCGCTCTACCACTACACACTGCTGACGGACGAGCCGCGCAAACATTACCTCTACGACGAGGACCGCAACGGGCTGGGGCTGGTGCGCTGCGAGGACTGCACCGATGCCGACACGGAGGCAGACTACGTGGTGACGCACTTCGCGCTCCAAATGTTGCCGCGACTGGGACGGGAGGTGTATGTTTCGGGACGCTGGACGGAGTCGGTACAAAAGGAGGAATGCCGGATGCACTACAACGAACTGACGGGGTGCTACGAGGCTGACATCTTGCTTAAACTGGGCTATTATAATTATATGTACCTGTGCTACGAAGAGGGAACGGGCTCTACTTGGCAAACGGCCACGGCGGAAGGTGACTTTTACCAAACGGAGAACGAATATGAAATCCTGGCGTACTACCGTCCCACGGGCAGCCGCTACTGGCAACTGGTGGGCTGCGTCACTCCGCTATTCCGCCCATGAATTATCTGCATTAAATATAACTACATACAAATGAAAATCGTTTTCTTGGATGGCTATACCATCAACCCCGGTGACTTGACTTGGGAACCGCTTGAAGCTTTGGGAGAACTGACGGTATACGACCGCACGGAACCGGCCGAAGTGGTGGAACGCGCCGCAGAAGCTGAAGTGCTCATTGTGAACAAAACGTGTCTGACAGCCGAGCACTTCGCCGTGCTGCCCCAGCTGAAACTGATTTGCGTGGCGGCCACGGGCTTTGACCGTGTGGACGGTGTGGCGGCACGGCAACGGGGGATCACGGTGTGCAACTGCGCCGGATATTCCACCTTTGCCGTGGCTCAGATGGCCATTTCACTTCTGCTCGAAGCAGCTGACAGCGTGGGACACTACACGCATCAGAACCAACAAGGGGAGTGGAGCCGTTGCCCTGACTTTTGCTACACGACGAAGCCGCGACTGGAACTGTGGGGCAAGCGCCTCGCCATCGTAGGCTTTGGCCACATCGGGAGCACACTGGCAGATGTAGCCCGCGCCTTGGGTATGGAAATCTTCGCGGTGAGCCGAAAGGCGCAGGAGGATTTGCCGGCGGATGTCCGCAAGCTGACACTTGAAGAGGCAGTGGCTACGTGCGAGGTGGTGAGCCTGAACTGTCCGCTGACGGAACGCAACCGGCAAATGGTGAACGCCGCACTGTTGGCAAAAGCACGCCCTGACCTGATCCTGCTCAACACGGCACGCGGTGCATTGGTGAACGAAGCGGATGTGGCCACTGCGCTGCACGAAGGACGGTTGGGGGCTTATTGCACGGATGTACTGACGCAGGAGCCGCCCTCACCCGACTGCCCGCTGCTCAACGCTCCGCGCTGTTTCATCACGCCACACATTGGCTGGGACACGCCGGAAGCCCGCCAACGCATCCTCGCGCTCTTGGTTAGTCATATCAAAGCGTACTACGCCGGAAAACCTGAAAGCGTGGTGAATGATACCTTTTAAGAAAGGCTATAGATTTCTATAGATTTCGATAGATTTCGATAGATTTCAATAGTTAGCAATAGATATCGATAGCTTCAGCATAAAACCTCTTAACCCCAATACATTAGCTGTGTTTACTTTTGTCCAAGCTCTTGATTTTATCGGCACGCTTGCCTTTGCCA
>OBLI01001801.1_pt1 | contig 19848 bp, 12 predicted proteins | sample 1519701 | NCBI WGS metagenome assembly OBLI01 (sample SAMEA3663005, study PRJEB22513) | pig gut metagenome | biome: pig gut; feature: pig-associated habitat; material: faeces | place: France | collected 2012
CAATGGTATCCTGACCATATCAGTCAGCGAACAGAAGTTCCTAATATAAGCAAAGAGGCTGCACCGAATGTGTTTTCCTGGTGCAGCCTCTTTGCTTATGATGTGTGACGGGGAGGTGTCCGTCTACCCCGCCTTTACTTGATACCCCCACTTCAGATACCCTCCCCCTTGGAGGAAGGTAGATCATCAGAATCAGCTTTGAGGGGGGAGGTTCAGAGGTTGAGGAGCGTTTCCATATACATTATATATATATAACGCGCGCGAGAGAGGATTCTCGTCCTCCGCTTCTCCCATTTCTGTCATATGGATGGCAGAGATGGGATGGTCCTGGGAGACCTACTTGATGACTATGATGCGTGTGACAATGGCATTCTTGCCCTGCGCATTGTTTGCCACCACATGATACACACCAGATGCCACCCTGCGTCCGCGCTTGTTGCATCCGTTCCATGTGAAGGTGCCACCGGATGAAGTCCCGCTCCACACCAGTTGTCCGCTGCTTGAGAGAATCTTCACTTCAGCATCCATGGCCAGTCCACGCACGGCAATAGGCCCCGTGTAATCAGCAGTTACGGGATTAGGGAATACATTCACCTGGTCGGCATCCATCTTCTCCACAGCCTCGGTGGCATCAGACACATAGCTGCACAGTCCCTTGTCGGTGGCTATCATCACTCTGCCTGTGATGGGGTGTACGGCAATGGATTGAATGGTGTTGCTCAGAATGGGCGAATCGTCGGTGGTGAAGTGATGTATCATCTCCTGTCCGTCGGCGCTGATGAGATAGAGCCCATCGGAGTGTGTACCTATCCATTTGCGATTGGCACCGTCAATGGTGATGCAGTTGATGCTCACACCGCTGAGCAGATAATCGGCCAGTCCACTGCCGTCATTCCTGTTGATCTTCACCTGTTCGTAGTTGAAGCTGTTGTCAAAGAAGGTAGTGGGGTCTGGGATGAGAAACAGTCCGAGGTTTGTGCCCACCCATACTTGTCCGTTCAGGTCTTCTGCGATGCAGTAGAATTCATCGGGCTGGTAACTGGTATTATCCTGATTGATGATGTTATGGCGCAGGATATGCCGGTCGTCTGCCCTATTGTCGAGCGTGCCATTGTAGTCCAGACAGAAGATGCCCGATTTGTCCAGGCGTCGGCTTACCATCATCACCAGTCCGCTGGAGTGCATCAGGTAGTCGTCGCAGAGTGATGCTTTGGCTATCTCCTGATAATAGAGTGCCCGCCAGGCACCGTCGGCCTTGCGTATGCGTATGATGGTATCGGTCTGGCTGCATAGCATCCACAGGTTATGGTCCTGGTCATAGGACAGTCCGCTGCAGGAGACGAAGTTGTAATAGGAGGCATCGTTGGGCAGGATACTGCACAGAGGGGAGTTGTCGGAATGATAGATGCGTTCGAACTTACCCTCTCGGTATTCGCACAGTCCCGAGCGATAGAGGCTGGCGAAGTGGTGTGTGGGGTCTTCCGGATCCTGCACCAGGTGTGTGGTGTTGTATAAGCGGAAGTTGGTGTATCCCTCTGGTGCACTCTCCATTTCCTGGAAGTTGGTCCACTGTCCATCCTCCCAGTACATGGCCGTAGCGGGATAGTAGTCGGCACCTACCGTATTGACGCCCCCTGCCACCAACAGTCGGTCACCTTCCCAATGGATTCTGTAGAAGAGGTCACGCTGTGGACTGTTGGGACGGATGGGCCCTGCCGATGTTACAAACTTTCCCTCCTTGAGCGTATAAGCCAGCAATCCGTCGGTACCCTGGCTTACCCAGAATGTGCCGTTGTCATACGAAGCGTCGCTCCACTGGTTGTCCTGCCTTACATAAGAGATCTTGTCGGGTGTCTGGCAATAATAGACCCAGCTGCTGTTGCCCCATACCAGGGTGCCTTCTGTAACGTGCATGTATACGAAGCGTCCGTTAGAGAACTGTTCGGATGCCCCATCAGGGGAGATTCTGCACAGGCCGGTAGTGGTCTTTCCTATTATCTCGGAGCCCAGCGTTGCCAGTTGCGTGAATGCTTGTGATGAAATCTTTGTCCATCGGGACTTGTCCTGCAGATGGTCGGACAGGGAGCCCTTGTAGATTCCCTGTGCAGTGGCGGCATAGATACATCCATCCAGTACGGCTGTCGACAGCACGTTCATGTCGAGGATATAGGTGTTGGCAAACACACCTTCCTTCATGTCCACCTCCACCACACCGAAGCTCATGGCCAGGTAAGCGGTATGTCCTTCCACACTGAGGCCGTTGAAGGTCTTGGATGACATGCTTTTGTCGCGTAAGGCAGAGAGATTCAGTACCTCTTCGGAGGCATCTATCAGGTCTATGTTGCAGTCATCGTACACCACTATGAGGCGTTTGGCCGCAGGGGAATAGGCCATATCCTGTATGCGCACACCATTGAGCTGTGTCAGACAGTCGAAGGTGCGCACCTCGGTATCCTCGGTCCTGTAGGCCAGCAGATTACCATCTGTAAGCGAATAGACGAGATCTCCTGCCACCACATTCCGCGTGGCATTCCAGTAGCTGGGATACACGTTCCATGTCCCTATCTGTTGTGCCATACCCTTCGGAGGGCACATGGCGGTCAGGACTGCTATGAGAGCAACCAGTATGTGCAGTATTCTTTTCATCCTCATTCTGTTTTCTTTAGGCTTGCTCGGAGAGGAACTGTACCAGCTGAGCAACGGCCCGTCCTCTGTGGCTGATAGTGTTCTTGGCTTTCGTATCCATCTGGGCAAAGGCCAGCCCGCCTGCTTCGTCGGGTGCAAAGATGGGGTCGTATCCGAATCCCTTTTCACCCACCTGCTGCTTCAGAATCTCTCCCTTGACGATTCCGTGGAAGATATATTCCTGGCCGTTCATGCTGAGTGCTATGGCCGTATGGAATTGAGCCCGTCGGGATGAGGCATCCTTCATCTTATCCAGCAGACAGCGGATGTTTGCCTGTGGATCATGGCTCTCTCCGTATCCATGCATCATGCCATAACGTGCGGTGAAGACCCCTGGCTCTCCCCCCAGCGCTTCCACTTCCAGCCCAGTGTCGTCGGCAAAGCAGTCCACACCAAAATGTTCCCTTACGTAGCGCATCTTCTGCAGAGCATTCCCCTCCAGGGTATCTGCTGTCTCTGGGATATCTTCGTGGCAACCGATATCTGCCAGTGAGCACACGTCATATATCCCATTCAGCATCTGCCTCACTTCATACAGCTTGTCGGCATTGTTGGTGGCCATTACCAGTTTCTTCATACTCATTTCTTTATTACGTCAAATCCTTCACCGAAGACACCCTCCACATTGCTCATGGACACAAAGGCCTTGTTGTCTATCTTCTTGATGAGAGCAAAGATCTCTCTTCGCTCGTATTTCTTGGCCAGTATGAGCAGCACCTGCCGCTTCTCCTTGGTGTAGAACCCTTCGCCGTAGAGCACGGTCACACCTCTGTCCAGCCGTACGTTTATCTCGTGGGCAATCTCCTCGGGATGACTGCTTACGATGATGAACTGCACGCTCTGTCGGGCACCGTTGATGACAAAGTCCAGAAAGTTCATGCTGATAAACATGGTGAGGTATCCCACCACCATGATTTCCAGGTCGCGGAAGAGCAGGTAACTGCCGGCAATAATGATTACATCTATGAATAACAACAGACGTCCCAGAGAGATGTTCCAGTATTTGTTGATGCTGCTGGCGATGATGTCTGTTCCCCCGGTGCTGCCTCCTGCCAGGAATACGATGGCCAGTCCCAGGCCCTCCATGATGCCGCCTATCACACAGGCCATGAACTTCTGTTCGCCGATGATATGCATGAGTTGTTCCTGACCGTCGGGACCTACGATGGTGATATATTCCTGCACCATATCAATGAAGAAGGAGATGATGATGGTGGCTATCAGTGTTCTCACCATGTATCTCCATCCCATGATGCGTCCTGCCAACAGGATGAGTATGCCGTTCACCAGGAAATAGGTGTGGTTGGGATGAAAGCCCATCATATAATAGATGATGGTGGCCACACCGCTCAGTCCGCCCGTGATAATCTGATAAGGGAGCAGGAAGACGGTGTATCCCAGCGTGTAGATGAATATGCCAAGAATGATCTGGGCATAGTCACGCAGCAGATCACGTGGATTCTCCCCAAGAAGTTTCTTTATATTCATAGCACTCATATGATTAGGTTCTTATGGTCTGATATATGCACGCAGTGAGCCCCCCCGGGGGAGTGAGCTGCCTTTATGCCTTTATGGCATTGAATCCGTTGCCGTAAACACCCTCAGCACGGCTTTGGGAGACGAAGGCAGCAGGGTCTATCTCCTGAATCATACGCAGGATTTGGATGCGTTCGGACTTGTGTACGATGGTTATCAGCACCTTGATATCCTGGTGGCTGTAATATCCCTCGCCATTCATGATGGTCACGGAGTGAACGGTCTCGCTCACTATACGGTCGCAGATTTCCTTGCTCTTGTTGGTGAAGATGATAAACTGCGTGTCCTGTCGGGTGCTGTTGACCAGCAGGTCAAGGGCATAGGTGTAGACAGCCAGAGTCACATAACCGAACACCACCATCCTCCAGTCCTTGAAGATGGGCCAGCAGGACCCTATCACCACCAGGTCCAGGTAGAGCATGACTCTTCCGAGCGAGATATTGCGGTACTTGTTGACCAGTGCCGCTATGATATCCCAGCCACCCGTACTTCCTCCTGCCAGGAAGACGATGCCTATGCCCAGGCCATTCAGTATGGCGCCCAACACACAGGCCATGGAGTCCTGACCTTCGCCCAGGATTTGCACGAGGTTTCCTTGCTGGTCTGTCATCATCTCCTGTCCCACACTCAGGAATGTGGAGAGTGCCAGCACGGCGTATGCCGTCTTGGCCACAAACTTCCATCCCAGGGGCTTGATGGCTATCAGGAGCAGCACTCCATTGATAATCAGCAGACCTATGCTGATGGGGAACTTGGTCAGGTAATACACGATGGCCAACAGGCCAGGGACGCCTCCTGTGGTGATATGATATGGGAGCAGGAAGGCCGCCCATCCCAATGAATAGATGGCCATTCCAAGGTTGATGGACACAAAGTCCTTGATAAACTCCCAGAGGCGGAGTTGTTTATTGGTCATGGTTGTGCGAAAAACTTATCCTTGCGGCTTGATTACGATGTTCACGATACGGCCTGGGATGGCTATTGTCTTCACCACTTGCATTCCATCCAGGTACTTCTGTGCCTCAGGTGCAGAGGTGGCCATAGCCACCATTTCCTCGGGAGTAGCGTTGGCGGGGAAGTCCATGGCAAAACGTACTTTGCCGTTGAACTGAACGCCCAGCTTCACGCTGGTCTCCACCAGATATTTCTCGTCATATACGGGCCATTGTGCATCACAGACGGTGGTCGTGTGTCCCATAGCCTCCCAAAGCTCTTCGGCAATGTGAGGACAGAAGGGAGCTATCAGTATGGCCAGAGGTTCCAGCACCTGCCGGCTGTTGCACTTCTGCTGAGCCAGTTCGCTGGTGGCCACCATGAAGGCAGAGATGGAGGTGTTGTAGGAGAACTCCTCTATGTCGGCGCTCACCTTCTTGATGAGTTTGTGCAGGCTCTTCATATTCTCGGCCGTGGGTTCCGTGTCGCTCACTTGCAGCTGTCCGTCCTTGCCCCAGTAGAGGCTCCAGAACTTCTTGAGGAAACGGAAGCATCCGTCGATGCCAGCCACATCCCAAGGCTTGCTCTGCTCTATGGGTCCCAGGAACATCTCATAGAGGCGCAGGGTATCGGCACCATAGTGTTCGCAGATGTCGTCGGGATTCACCACGTTGTATTTTGACTTGGACATCTTCTCTATGGACTGGCTGATGATGTAGTGCCCTGCCTCATTGGTTACTATCTCTGCCTCCTTGAACTCGGGCATCCATGCGCGGAACTTGTCTATGTCCAGTTGGTTGCCGTTCTTCACGGTGCTGATGTCTGTATAGATGGGGTCTGCTTCGGTGCCCTGATAGAAATAGCGGTTTTTCTTGGCCGCATCGTCATACTGTACATCCAGCAGGTCATAGCTGACGTACTTCTGTGTTCCCTTCAGTCGGTATACAAAGCTGGACCATCCCTGTATCATACCTTGGTTGATGAGTTTCTGGAAGGGCTCTTCCTTCTTGCTTACTCCCAGGTCAAAGAGGAATTTGTTCCAGAAGCGCGAATAGATGAGGTGACCTGTGGCATGCTCGCTTCCACCCACGTAGAGGTCCACGTTCTGCCAGTATTCTGCTGCCTCCTGGCTCAGGAGGGCCTTGTCGTTCTTGGGATCCATGTAGCGCAGATAGTAGGCGCTTGATCCAGCAAAGCCAGGCATGGTGTAGAGCTCTATGGGGAAGACGGTCTTCTCGTCGATGAGTTTCTTGTCCACAATCTTCCTGTTGGCCTCATCCCAAGCCCATATCTGAGCATTGCCCAGGGGAGGTTCTCCTGTCTCGGTGGGCAGGAACTTCTCCACTGCGGGGAGTTCCACGGGCAGACATTCTTCGGGAATCATGGTTGGGATGCCGTTCTTGTAGTACACGGGGAATGGCTCGCCCCAATACCGCTGACGGCTGAAGATGGCATCGCGCAGACGATAGTTGACCTTTACCCTACCCAGCTTGTGTTCGCTCACGAATCGCTTGGTCTCCTGTATGGCTTCCTTGATGGTCAGTCCGTTCAGGCAGAGGGCTTCTCCGTCATACTTCACGCTCTTGTCCTCGCTCACGGGAGAGTTGGTCACGATGCCTTCCTTGGCATCATAGCTCTCTTGGCTCACGTCAGCCCCTTCCACCAGTGGGATGATGGGCAGACCGAAATGCTTGGCAAAGGCATAGTCTCGGCTGTCATGGGCAGGTACGGCCATGATGGCTCCTGTGCCATAGCCAGCCAATACGTATTCTGAGATGTAGATGGGGCACTTGTCTCCTGTGATGGGGTTGATGCCGTAAGCGCCCGAGAAGACACCCGTCACGGTGTGGTCTATCATGCGCTCGCGCTCTGTGCGGCTCTTCACGTACTTGATATATGCATCCACCTGGGCGCGTTGCTCTGCTGTGGTCACCTGGTCCACCAGTTCGCTCTCGGGCGCCAGGACGAAGAAGGTGACTCCAAACATGGTATCGGCACGAGTGGTGAAGATGGTGAAGCACACATCACTTTCTGCCACCTGGATTTGCACCTCTGTACCTTCGCTTCGGCCTATCCAGTTCCTCTGGGTCTCCTTGATGGATTCGCTCCAGTTGATGGTGTCCAGACCGTCCAGCAGCCGTTGGCTGTATGCACTCACACGCAGGCACCATTGGCGCATCTTCTTCTGTTCCACAGGGTATCCGCCTCGTTCCGATACGCCGTTGACCACCTCATCGTTGGCCAGCACGGTACCCAGCTGTGGGCACCAGTTGACCATGGTCTCGCCCATGAATGCCAGACGATAGTTCATCAGTACTTCGCTCTGCTTCTTGGCGTCCCAGCTGTTCCACTCCTCGGCGGTGAAGTTCATCTCCTCAGTGCAAGCCACGTCCCAGTGGGCCGTACCTTCTTTCTCGAAGTGTTCTATCAGCATCTCTATGGGCATGGCCTTCTGCTGCTTGTTGCAGAAGAAGCTGCCAAACATCTTCTGGAAGGCCCATTGTGTCCAATGGTAGTAGTCGGGCGTGCAGGTACGTACCTCACGGTCCCAGTCGAAGGAGAACCCTATCTTGTCCAGTTGTTCGCGGTAGTGGTCGATATTGGCAAAGGTGCTTATTTCGGGGTGTTGGCCTGTCTTGATGGCATGCTGTTCGGCAGGCAGTCCGTAGGCATCATATCCCATGGGGTTCAGTACGTTGTATCCCTGCAGGCGCTTGTAGCGTGCATAGATATCGCTTGCTATGTATCCGAGCGGATGGCCTACGTGCAGCCCGGCACCGCTGGGATAGGGGAACATGTTCAGTACGTAGAACTTCTTCTTTCCCGCATCTTCCTTCACCTGGTATGTGTGATTGGCCACCCATCTCTGGTGCCATTTCTGTTCAATCTCGCGGAAGTTGTATTCTCTTGCCATTATCTTTGATGTTGTGTTGTTTTTTTTGTTTCTGTGTATTTGGGTACAAAGGTACGATTTCGCTTGCGATGGACCAAAAATAATGCCTTGCAAATATCTGGTGTATCTGTATGAAAAGGCGTCTGTTCGCTGCTGGTACAGAGAACAGACGCCTGTGTGAAGCCTCTGGTGGAGGCATTTGGGAGCCGGATGTGAAGGATTACTGGTTGTTTTCCTTCTGGGCGTTGTATGCTGCTTCCACTCTGAGAGCCTCCTCGGGATTGTCGGTGGTCACGTAGTGAATACCGCAGTTGGTCATCTCAGCCATGGTGGCGGTATCGTTTATAGTCCACACATTAGTGGTCATACCGTTTTTGTCGGCCAGGGAGGCCCATGCAGGATTGTTGCGATAAGTGGCAGCGGTGTAATCGAGTCCCATGATACCCAGGTACTTGAGTGATGCGGGTGACTGGTCACCATTGAGGTATGCCACATGTGCAGAGGGATCCAGTGCCACCACCTCCTTGCAGAGGTTGAGGCTGAAGGCGATATACTCCACCTTGTCCTGCAGTCCGCGCTCTTTCACCATATTTACAACGGCGGCCACACATGCCTTTCCGCGAGCCTCGTTGGCATGAGTCTTTATTTCGATGATCAGTTTGGTATTGCCTCCTTCAGCCAGAATGTCGAGCAGGTCCTTCAGCATGGGTATCTTCTCTCCGTTGCTGAGAGTGAGGTCTTTCACCTGGTCGTAGGTGCTGGTCTCTATGGTGACTCCTTTCAGTGAAGCGTCGTGGTTGACCATCACCTGTCCGTCGGAGGTTATCCACACATCGGTCTCAGAGCCATAGCAACCTATTCTGATGGCGTTCTGCAGAGAGGCGCGTGAGTTCTGGGCAGAGCCAGCTGTGTTCCAGTAACCACGATGGGCTATGACCTGCATACCTGTGGGATACTGGTCCATGATGTTGAGTGTGGTGACACCCAGTTCCTGACTCTTCTCGCCACGGGTGAGTATCATGCGGTATGAACCGCTCTCCAGGCCCTCGGGCAGGTTCAGGAGGGCGCCTGTCTCCTGAATGGTGATGGTGGCGGTGTATGTCTTGCTGTTGTCCGTGGTGAGGAGCAGGGTGACCTGGTCGTCTTCGGCAAATCCTTCACCTGTTATCATATAGGTTCCTCCTGCCTTCACACCCATTCCGCTTATGAAGTCCACGTTCTTCACCAGTTCGGCATCCATCTCTTCGGGCGTAACGTCTACTTCGTCCCATAGGAGTGATACTTCATGCTGGGTGAGTGGAGCGTCATACACACGTGTGAGCACTATGTTTCCCTGCCATCCGTTGGTGGCAGATGTGGCCGAACCAGGGTCTCCGCCTATGCAGAACCAGTTGCATCCCGATGAGGCAAACTTGAAATTTCCTGGTGCGTCGATGGTGTTCTTCAGTTCACCGTTCACGTACACGTAGGCCTTCCCTTCTTCCTTGTTCCATACGCCCACCACGTGGTAATAGACCTTGGGCTGTGGCACTACGCCACTGGTGGCCCAGCGCCAGGTGCTACTTCCCGATGTGGTGACATTGGGCAGGAAGCAGAGCTCATTCTGGCGGCTACCGCTGATGGTGGTCACCAGGAATCCTGTACCGCCCGACTGCATGGCCGAGAAGGGTTTGCATTCGGTGTTGGGGATGGTGCCGTTGTAGTTGGGCATCACCACTATCTCCAGGGTGTGGCCGTCGGCAAGCTTTTTGCGGAACTCTGTGTTGTTTTCGAAATTGATGCGGTAATAGCTCGACGGATTGCTTGTCCACGTATTGGTGAACGTGGCGATATACCTGTTGTAGGCATTGCTGAAGCGTGTGTAGGTGCCTGTTCCCACCTGCTCCACGGTATTCTGCATGGGAGAGATGTCCTCAGCAGAGCCGTCGGCATGGAAGACCACGTCCAGCATGTCGGCTTTGGGTGCCGCTTCGGTAAAGACGATGCTGTCCACCTCGTTGCTGTTGACGGTGCACAGCACCTGCTGTCCCTTGCCATAAACGATGATTTTTGTATCAGATGCATTGCTTCCTGCATTCTGAGCCTTCACTTGAGTGTAGTCTGTCAGCAGGTTGCCCCAGGCGAGAGCAACTGCCATGACGAATAGTTTCTTCATATTGAAAATCGGTTGGGGTTTTAGTATGAGTTAGTTGTATGTATATGTCCGTAGGTGTTGGTATCCTTCACTGGCAAGTACCTCTCGGTGCAGGTGCACGGAAGTACTTGCCAGTGGGATGTCAGGCCAGCATGGCTTTGGCCAGGAGTCTCAGCTGAGGGATGTCGGCCTCCTTCATGCGGCTATGGATGGTGACCATGGGCTCTACGGTCTCGCAGTCCTTCATCTGTTCTATCATCTGCCTCATGACCTTTCCGGCCGAGGGTGCCCAGCTGCCGTTCTCCACGATGCCGAACCGGCGTTTCTGGTAGTTCTTTATCTGGAGATGATGGAGGAAGTCATACATCACGGGGAATAGTCCTGCGTCATAACTAGGTGCAGCCACCACCAGGGCGGGATAGCGGAAGGCATCCTCAATGACCTCGGCCATATCCGAACGGCTCAGGTCAGAGAGCACCACCTTCTGTGCTCCTTCTTCCTGGAGTATCTCTGCCAGCCGTTCGGCGGCTACCTGTGTACCTCCGTGAATGCTGGCATAGGCCACCAGTATGCCTTCGCTCTCGGGCTCATAGCGGCTCCAGGTGTCATACAGGCTGATGGCTTTTTCCAGGGCATCGCCTCGGAGCACGGGTCCGTGCAGAGGGCAGATGGCTTGTATGTGCAGACTTGCTGCCTTGGTGAGCACTGCCTGCACCTGTGGTCCGTACTTGCCGCAGATGTTGAAGTAATAGCGTCGTGCCTCGCAGGCCCAGTCGTCGGTTTCGTTGACGAGTGCACCGAACTTTCCGAAGCCGTCGGCGGCAAACAGGGTACCGCTCTGCTCTTCGTAACTCATGATTACTTCGGGCCAGTGCACCATGGGTGCGCCTATGAAGCGGAGTGTGTGTGTGCCCAGTGGCAGTGTGTCTCCCTCCTTCACGGTCAGTACTCGTCCGTCCAGCTGGATACCCTCAAAGAACTGAGGCATCATACTGGCAGCTTTCTTGCTGCACACCACTTTCATTTCCGGATACATCTGGCAGGCTTCTGCCACCAGTGAGGCATGGTCGGGTTCCATGTGATGTACCACCAGATAGTCGGGCTGACGTCCCTGCAGAGCATCGTTCAGATGGCTTTTCCATTCGTTAGCCTTGCGTGCATCGGCCGTGTCCATGATGGCCACCTTTTGGTCCATGATGAGCCAACTGTTGTAACTCATACCCTCGGGTACGATGTATTGGCTTTCGAAGAGGTCTATGTCCAGGTCATCCACACCGATGTACCTTATGCTTGGGGAAATGTTCATGTCCATGGGTTCTTGTCTCTCTCTCTTAATATGTTCTAATAGTTTTTGCAAAGGTACAGTATTTTGGGTTTTAACCCAAGATTGCGGGTGTGTAAAATGTGCATTTGACAGGGAAATGTGGTTGGGAGGCATTCGTGGAGCATTACGGCAAATGGCCTTTTCTGAGCAGATATACCGCAGGGGAGATGTGGGTATTGTGGGATGTCACATTGCTGCCAAAATGCTCCTTACATGAGCAAAATGACACGCTCCATCCTGCGGTTTCTTTCTTCCATCCAGAGAAAATCATTGCACATTAGGCCTGTTTTGTGCAAGAAATCCATCCATTCGGGGCCTTTTCTCCCCCTTCGAATCCTCTCCAAGAGGTCTTCCGACGGTCTTTTGAGCCCAGAATTGCCCTTCGGATGACTCTGTCATGTGCCTCATCGCACATCCAAACAGGGGCCGGAGAGAGGCTATTCCGATGCAGATGAACGGTCAGTCTTTCGGGACGCAAATGCTTGCATCCCGGGTTACAAACGTTTGCAACCGCGCTTGCAAACGTTTGCGTCCAGCATAGAAACCGCCCAAAAACGTGTTTCAAGTGATTGAAAATCAACAGCTAAAGGGCAGAATTCCAGCGCATTTCCGTTTGCGTACCATGAATAGGATGTCTGAGAAGGCGATTTCAGCCATATTCAGAACCGATTTTTGCCCCTTCCAGCATCGCACAAAAGCCTACAGAGTCCCGCTCGGACGATTCTGACGCATCCTGGGAGAATGAGGGAAATACAATCTGTAAGCAAGAAGCACCCAGGACGAAGCAAAGTGTCAGGCTCAGACGTGCTCTCCTCTCGTCAGGAAATCCCTATGGAAGTATTGTTCTCTTTGGAGCAAAATCTTTCCATAATGTACTTTTGTGGAGCTTGTGATTCTTAGAAAATCTTTGATTTTGCACGTTATATTCAGAATAAAGGATATCTTTGCGGCAACATTTGTTTAATATCTTTTAATAATAAGGATTATGAAGAAGATTTTTGCTCTTGCTCTGGCAGCCATCATGTGTGCCAGCAGCGCCAAGGCTTTGGAATACATACCAGAGTCTGGTTTTACCGTACAGGGACTTTTCGGCATGAACATCAGTAATTTCCGCCATCCCGATGCCGCTTTTGATGGTCTGACCGACCCCAAGGCAGGTTTCAATCTGGGTGTTCGTGGCGAGTACATGCTGCCCTCTTGCTATGGCGTGTTTGTCAACTTGGGTGTCAATTACACCATGAAGGGTGCCAAGATGGATGTCGCTGCCAGTTTGCCCGACGATTATTCTTGCACAGTGAAGTACCGTCCTTGCTATATCGAGATCCCTTTGCACGTGGGTTATCGTTTCAATGTGCTGGACAATCTAGGCGTCTTTGCCGACTTCGGTCCTTACTTTGCCATCGGCGTGAACGGAAAGGAGAAAACGGAGTTTGACGGGGATGCAGTTGAAGACTATTCCAAAAAGTTCTTCCGCAACAGCAAGATGATTCTGGGAGAAATCCAGCGTTATGATTTCGGTCTGGGTTTCCGCGTAGGTGCTGAGTATGCCAATCATCATTCTCTGAACTTCTCTTTCGACTGGGGCTTGACCGACATGTATCGTGACAGCTACCGCCGAGAGTTCTTCAAGGAGAATGGTTTTGAGCTCGGTAAGCTGAAGAACTTCAACGCAGGCATCACCTACGGCTATCGTTTCTGATCAGGAAACATACATTATCCCAAAGACCTATAATGAAAGGGGCACATCAGCGGAAATCTGTCCGCGGGTGTGCCCCTTTCTCATGTATGTTCTCCAGATGGGAGAGCCCGTCCAGGTAAATCAGAGGGGATACTCCTCGAAGGCATACAACTGGGTGCTCAGGTAGCGCTCTCCGGTGTCGGGCAACAGAGCCACTATGCGTTTGCCCTTGTTCTCGGGACGCTGAGCCAGTTGCAGGGCGGCATAAGCAGCTGCTCCAGAGCTGATGCCCACGATGAGGCCTTCGTAGAGAGAGAGCTCACGTCCGGTGAGGATGGCATTGTCGTTGCTCACCTGTATGATTTCGTCCACCACCTGTGCGTCATAGGTCTGAGGCACAAAGCCTGCGCCTATACCCTGTATCTTATGTGCTCCAGGCTGTCCGCCGCTCAGCACGGGACTGCTCTCGGGCTCCACAGCCACCACCTTCACGTTGGGGTTGTGCTTCTTGAGTGCACGTCCCACTCCGCTCACGGTACCGCCTGTGCCCACTCCAGCCACAAAGATGTCCACCACTCCGTCAGTATCCTGCCATATCTCCTCACCTGTGGTGCGCTCGTGCATATCGGGATTGGCGGGATTGACAAACTGTCCCAGGATGACAGCACCAGGAGTCTCTTCCTTCAGTCGGTTGGCTTCCTCTATGGCACCCTTCATGCCCTTGGTGCCAGAGGTAAGTACCAGCTTGGCACCGGCTGCACGCAAGAGGTTCTGACGCTCCTTGCTCATGGTCTCGGGCATCACGATGATGGCCTCATAGCCTTTCACACGACTTATCCATGCCAGACCCACCCCTGTATTGCCGCTTGTGGGCTCTATGATTACGCTACCGGGTTTCAGGATTCCCTTCTTCTCGGCATCTTCTATCATGTTGAGGGCGATGCGGTCCTTCACACTACCTCCGGGATTGAAAAACTCCACTTTAGCCACCACCTGTGCTTGTGCGTTCTTCTTGGCAGCCAGACGCTGCAGGTCCACCAGAGGCGTACGGCCTACCAGTTCGGTCAGTTTCTCATAAATCTTTGCCATAGCTGTATTGATTTTGGTTATTACTTGATTTGTTTATGATGCTCGCCTGTCCACAGGGGATGGTGGGCTTGGGACTGATGTCTGCAGCTTTCTCTCCTGTTGACGATGCAAAGGTACGGGCATCGGGTTGCTGCCGCAATACCCTATTTGTGGTATATTGGTTCCGAACATCCTTTTCCGTTCGATTATCAGATGTGGGATAAGACAGCAGCCGCCTGAGGAATCGGGTTTCCTCAGGCGGCTGTATGTGGGCAGAATGCTTACAGACTTAGGGGCTTAATGTACCGATCCGCTCTTGCCGTCGGGACGGAGCATGACGTGGTCACGTACCATCTTGCGGGCATCGGCCTTCTGCTGCCGAGCCTTGCGTATGCTGGTCTGAGAGATATCCGATGAGTTCTGCAGGTCATTGATTTGAGCACGAACGTTGTCCACGTCGGCAATGGCCTTGTCCAGGTTTTGGCGTGCCTGCTCCAGTTTCTGCTCAGCCTGGGTCACCTTCTTCTCAGCGGCAGCCGATTTCTTCTGTGCCTTGATGAGTGAAGCCTGTGCCTTGTCCTTCTTGGATTGCAGTTTGGCCCCTTCCTTCATGGCCTTCTGCATGGCTTTGTCGGCAGCCTTGTCGCTCTTCATGGCCTTCTTGGCCACCTTCAGGTTGTTCTTGGCAGCCTTGAGGTCGGCCTGCTTGTCCTTGAGTTGCTGTTTGAGTTCCTGCGAATTGTCGGTCTTGGTTCTGGCCTTGAGTGAAGACACTTCTGATTCCAGCAGGCTCACTTCGCTGGTAAACTGGTTGACCCACTCGGCACAAGTCTTGCTGCCATCCTCAAAATCCAAATCGTAATCACTTTCATAGTCCTGTGCACTTACACTCAGGGCGATGCCCATCATCGCGATAAATAAGAACTTCTTCATTTTGCTTTTTCTTTATATGTTATTATTATTAATGTCTGTGCAGCAGACGGCCTGCAGGGGGAGGTGGGGATGGTGCCGGAGCCTCATTCGCAGAGCAGTAGGCATACGGCATCCTGGAAGTTCTGCCCTGTGCGTGTACGGGCCACCCCTTGGTTGATGATGCTGAACGAGAACAGATGTCCGTTGGCAGCCGTCAGATATCCACTCAGCGAGGACACTCCCTCCACGGTACCCGTCTTGGCACGCACGTTGCCCTGGGCAGCCGTGCCCGTCATGCGTCGCTTCAGAGTGCCGTCCACTCCTGCTATGGGCAGGCATGGCACCAGATGCTGTCGAATGGACTCCGTGTGGTGGGCATGGTTGAGCAGTGTGACGAGCATATGAGGAGTGACATAGTTGTAGAGCGAGAGTCCGCTGCCATCAGCTATCAGATAGTCCTTGGGATTCAGTCCCAGGCGCAGCAGCAGTGAGTCGATTACCTCCACAGCCTGGTCTCGGGCCGTCTCCTTCTTACCGGCCAGGGCCGTCAGGCGATGGAAGAGGCATTCGGCACAGATATTGTCACTCTTCTTCAGGACGGGTTCCAGCACATCATCTATATTATGCTCTATGCGGAAGGCCATGATGGTCTGCCCTTCCCTTTGGTTTACCTCGGCCACGCGTTCGCTCTGCAGGGCGATGCCTGCCTGTGTGAGAGCCTCTGTCCATCCCGTCTGTATGCCTTCCATCCCGTCCAGCAGATGAGCAGCCAAGGGTCCGTAGTCATCATCCCAGCACCATCCCCATCCGTAGGGCAGCACTTCGTAGGGCGGCATCAGTTCGCATAGCTGTCCTGCCACACTGTCTATTCCTGCCTGGTGAAGTGCTGTGGCCAGGCTGTCCAGACAAGCTCGTGTGAGCAGGGGATCCATATCTCCCGATAGATAGAGATTGCCTTCGAGCACTCCTTCAGCCAGTTGCCCCGTGGCTATCACCTCTGTGGCCAACGGACGGAGTCCGTAAGGATGGTCCAGCAAGGTGATGCTCGTGACCAGTTTCTCGCATGAGGCCGGACGCATGCGATGCCAGGCGTTATAGGAATAGACCGGTTGCTGAGAGGTAAGGTCATAGATGTAGATGCCCATCTGGGACGTCTCGCCTATGGCCGAATGGCAGAGTGAGTCCAACTGCTGCTGAATATGTCCCAGCCATGTGTCGGGGTCGGCGTTCCGCACTGTGGGATGTACTTCTGGCTCGCATTCCTTCTCCGTTTCCTCTGCAGAGGTGGTGGCAGTGCCAGCCCCTGTATCGGCAGCCGGCATGACGGGCTCCGCCTGAGGCGGCTGTGGCGAATAAGTCATGGCCACACGCTTGGTCCCGCATGATGACAAGTATAATGCCAGCACCAGAAAAGCGGCCCATCCTCCCCAATTTCTATATGATATCATCATCGTGCTTCTCTCTCATCGAATATGTTGCAAAGATAAATAAAAAAAGGATATTGGCTTCTCCTATGCGAGAAATTCAGTATTTTTGCACGGATAAACGCTAAATGTCAATAGCATCATGATACGCAAATTTGATTTCCTGATTATAGGAAGCGGAGTGGCTGGAATGAGTTATGCGCTCAAGGTGGCAGATGCGGGCAAGGGAAAAGTTGCCCTAGTGTGCAAGACCACACTCGAGGATGCCAACACAGCCAAGGCTCAGGGAGGCATAGCGGCTGTGACCAACCTGCTGGTGGACAACTTCGAAAAGCACATAGAGGACACGATGATAGCGGGCGACTACATCAGCGACCCCTCGGCAGTGGAACAGGTGGTGCGCAATGCTCCCAAAGGTATCCAGGACCTGGTGAAGTGGGGCGTGAACTTTGATAAGAAGGAGGATGGGGAGTATGACCTGCACCGCGAGGGAGGTCACTCAGAGTTCCGTATCCTGCATCATGCCGACGACACAGGAGCCGAGATACAGCGCGGCCTCATGGAGGCAGTACGCAATCATCCCTCCATAGAGGTACTGGAAAATCATTTCGCCGTGGAGATCATCACGCAGCATCATCTGGGCATACGTGTCACCCGGCGTACCCCCGACATAGAATGCTATGGCGCGTATATCCTGAATCCCGATACGGGCAAGGTGGACACCTACCTGAGCCGCATCACTCTGATGGCCACAGGAGGTACAGGAGCCATCTATGCAGCAACCTCCAATCCCAACATAGCCACTGGCGATGGCATTGCCATGGTATATCGTGCCAAGGGTAAGGTGAAGGATATGGAGTTTGTGCAGTTCCATCCCACAGTCCTTTATAATCCCAAGGAGACTCATCCTGCCTACCTCATTACCGAGGCCATGCGCGGCTATGGAGGTATCCTGCGTCTGCCTGACGGCGAAGAGTTCATGCAGAAGTATGACGAGCGAGGAAGCCTGGCTCCACGCGATATCGTGGCACGTGCCATAGACCGTGAGATGAAGAAGCACGGACTGGACCACGTATGCCTGGACGTAACACACAAGGATGCCGAGCAGACCAAGCACCATTTCCCCAATATCTATGCCAAGTGTCTCTCCATCGGCATCGATATCACCAAGGAATATATTCCTGTGGCTCCAAGCGCTCATTACATGTGTGGAGGTATCAAGGTGGACCTGGACGGACAGAGCAGCATACGCAGGCTCTATGCGGTGGGCGAATGCTCCTGCACAGGACTGCATGGAGGCAATCGTCTGGCCAGCAATTCCCTCATAGAGGCAGTGGTATATGCCGATGCAGCAGCACGCCACTCGCTGGAGGTGATAGACCAATATGACTTCAACGAGCAGGTGCCCGAGTGGAATGACGAAGGCACCATGAGCAACGAGGAGAAGGTGCTCATAGCTCAGGACGTGAAGGAGGTGAACCAGATAATGAGTACGTATGTGGGCATTGTGCGTAGCGACTTACGACTGCATCGCGCCTGGGAACGTCTGGATCTCCTGTATGAGGAGACCGAGCACCTCTTCAAGAGGGTAAAGCCCACGCGCGACATCTGTGAGCTGAGGAATATGATCAATGTGGGATACCTCATCACACGTCAGGCGCTGGAGCGCAAGGAGAGCAGGGGACTGCATTACACCATCGATTATCCCAAGCATGCCCTGGACAAGAAAAACAAATCCTGATATCCGACGCGGCAGAGTCTGCCTCATGCGTCTACCCTACTGACACCATCTACCAGAGTGAAAAAAAGCATCTTTGGCATACTGATTATGATGGAAAGCCTCCTCTTGGCTTTCTGCTCCTTAGTGTCCGTCTTCTACCGGGAGGGACACTGGGACTTGTTTCTCCTGATAGCTGCAGCTGCATTCCTTATAGGACTCATCTGTAAGGTGGCTGGGGAAAGGGAGAAAGACAAGCGACTGACACGTGCCGACAGTTTCCTGGTGGTCACACTCTCGTGGGTGGTGTTCTCGGTCATAGGTTCCATACCCTATATCTTCATAGCAGGTATGGATGTGCACAGTGCCTTCTTCGAATCCATCAGCGGCTTTACCACCACCGGTGCTACCTGCATGATGGACGTGGATGCCATGCCCCACGACTTGCTCTTCTGGCGAAGCCTGACTCACTGGATAGGCGGTATAGGAATCGTGGTGTTCTCCTTTGCACTGATCCCTTCGTATGAGATGAAGAGCAGCAACGTGTTTTCTGCCGAGGTGACCGGCCTGGGTGTGGACAAACTCCGGCCCAAGATAGGTGATACCGCCCGCCGCCTGCTGCTTATCTACATGTTTCTTACTGCTGTATGTGCCTTGTGCTACTGGCTGGGTCCCATGGACACGTTCGACTCCGTATGCCATGCCATGAGTACCATAGCCACAGGCGGATTCAGTACGCACACAGCCAGCATAGGTTATTTCCACAGCACCTATCTGGAGTATGTGTGCTCCTTCTTTATGATTCTGAGTGGTGTGAACTTCAGCCTGTTTTATTATGCCAGTATCGGTAGGCCAGCCACCTTGTGGCGCAATGAGGAGACCAAGGTTTTCCTGAGCATCATAGGAGCATCAGTGCTGCTTTTCACTCTGTTGCTGACATTTTATACACCTGCCGACTGCCCCCAAGACCTCATTCCCCAGGGACTGGAAGAGAAGTTCCGTACGGCGCTCTTCCATGTGTCCACCATCATGAGCAGTACAGGATTTGCAGCCCAGAAGTTTGACTATGTGGCATGGGGAACTTTCTTCTGGGGTCCCACCATCCTTATCATGGCCATCGGTGCCTGTGCAGGCAGTACGGGTGGCGGATTCAAGGTGCTGAGAGCCATCATAGCCACCAAGTGTCTGTTCAACGAACTCGTACTGCAGTTGCATCCGCGTGCCGTGCTCAATGTGCGGGTCAACGGCCACATCCTGGGTGAGGAGAAGGTGCGTCGCACCATGACGTTCCTCTTTACGTATCTGCTCTTTGTGTTTCTGGGTACAGCCTGCCATGGCCTCCTGGGCTTGGACGTGAATTCCAGTCTGGGTGCCAGCGTCTCCATGTTGAGTAATACAGGTCCCGGTATGGGAAGTGTGGGACCCGCAGGTAATTTTGCCAGCATACTGCCAGCAGGCAAATGGCTGTTGAGCTTCTATATGCTTGTGGGCCGTCTGGAGATCTTTACTGTCCTCTTCCTCTTTATGCCCCATTACTGGAAGGA
>OBLI01001802.1_pt1 | contig 19845 bp, 11 predicted proteins | sample 1519701 | NCBI WGS metagenome assembly OBLI01 (sample SAMEA3663005, study PRJEB22513) | pig gut metagenome | biome: pig gut; feature: pig-associated habitat; material: faeces | place: France | collected 2012
GGACACAAGGATTTTCAGTCCTTTGCTCTACCAACTGAGCTATGGCACCAGCAGTGCGCAATCGTTTTTCGATTACGGCTGCAAAGGTAGGCATTTATTTTAAACCTGCAACACTTTTATCAACTTTTTTCACGACAAAGAGTTCCAACCCTGCGCACGGAGCTCTACCTCACCGCCATCACGCCCCTGCAGGTAGCAACCTAGCTCCGGTTTTGTGATGTGACCAATGACATGTACCCCCTCCATCGCCTCCACCTTCTCATGGTCGGTCAGTGGAACCGTGAAGAGCAACTCGTAATCCTCCCCTCCATTGAGCGCAGCTGTCACCAAGTTCATGTTGAATTGCTCAGCCATCGCCGCTGTCTGATAATCAATTGGAATACGATCCTCATACACCCGGCATCCCACATGGCTCTCCTGCGCGATGTGCAACAGTTCCGAAGAGAGGCCATCCGACACATCCATCATGGAGGTTGGCAGCACATTCGCCTCCGCCAACAGACGGATGATGTCTTTACGCGCCTCCGGCTTTAGCTGACGCTCCAAGAGATACTCCTTACCCGAGAAATCAGGTGCGAAATCTTTTTCGCCTTTGAACACACTCTTCTCACGCTCCAACAGCTGCAAACCCATGTAAGCGGCACCCAAATCACCAGAGACACAGATCAAGTCGGTCTCTTTCGCCCCCGAGCGATAAACCACCTTACCCGGCTCTCCTTCACCGATGCAGGTGATGCTAATGGTTAAACCTGTACGGGAAGCGGAGGTGTCCCCGCCTACCAAATCAACCCCATAAATGTCGCAAGCTAAGCGCACACCGGCATAAAACTCCTCTAAATCCTCGATGCAGAAGCGTTGAGAGATACCCAAGGAGAGGGTGATCTGTTTCGGTTGGCCATTCATCGCATAGATATCGGAAAAATTGACAACCGCCGACTTATACCCCAAATGCTTCAGGGGGACATACATCAAATCAAAATGGATCCCCTCCAACAAGAGGTCGGTCGTGACCAACGTCAGTTTGTCGCCATAAGCCATCACGGCGGCATCATCCCCCACCCCCTTTAACGTGCTGGGGTTTTTCAGTTCTATCTGCTCCGTCAAATGCTTGATCAAACCAAACTCACCTAACGTCGCTATTTCTGTTCTGTTACTCATCTTCTTATTCTGCTTTACGTTCGTTACTAAATGATTCAATATGACTTTCTATCAATCGGTTGAACAGCCGCTCATCCGCAGCTGAGAAACCAACTGTGATCGGCAAATAATAGAGGGAAGCCCTCCAAATAGAGGGTAAAAGCGAGCAAGTGCGCAGACGAGCCGCATCTTTCTCGGTGACCACTATCAGCTTCGAAGAGGACATTTGCTGGTAAACGGCATCTATCCGACGCATATCTGCCTCCGTAAAAGCATGATGATCAGGAAAGGCTATGGAGGTAAGCCGCTTCGTATGTTGCCGCAACCACCGCTCCAAAGGCTCCGGATGCGCAATACCTGTACATAACAAGATCTCCTCTGCTGCCAATGAAGCCAGTGTACGTGGCTGAGCCTCTTCCGGGAACAGGGGGGACAAATCACCGTAGCGTATCTCCGAAAAACAGAGCGTTTGCCCCTCCCGAAGCGCCAACTCTTCCCTTATCACCGCTCGATCCCTCTCCGTAGGCAAAGGTTCACATTTAGTGACCACCACTACATCCGCACGGTTCGCTCCTTGAGAAGACTCCCGCAAACGACCTACCGGCAAAAGCGCATCTCGTGTATAGAGGCGATGACAATCCGTCAGCAAAATGGTGAACGAAGGTTTTACATACCGATGTTGAAACGCATCATCCAACAGCAGGAGCTGCGGTCGCTGCTCCTCCGGCAATTCCCATAACCTTCGTATGCCGGCTCTCCGATCCTCCGCCACTGCCACCATTAGCTGCGGGAACTTTGTTTTCAGCTGAAAAGGTTCATCGCCTATGGTCTCACTGCTATCCGTTCGATCCGCCAACCGAAATCCCTTTGTTCGTCGCTTGTATCCTCGGCTCAAGACCGCCACACGATACCGTCCACTCAACAAACGAACCAAGTATTCCACATGCGGTGTTTTGCCAGTGCCCCCCACCGCCAGGTTCCCGATGCAAATCACCGGCAACGGGAAATGCTCAGACGGCAAGATGCCCCAATCGAAAAGGCGATTGCGTAAAGCGATCACCCCACCATAGATCCCCGCCAAGGGAGTCAACACTCGACACAACGGAAAGTCAGCTATGATCGACATACCTCATTATTGTACGTTCCAATCAAAGGGTAAGCGTGCCCAAATACCTTGCGCACCACGCACTTGACGCAAGAGCTCGATTTGTGCGTAGTCATCGCCCAACAGCCATTGCATCAATGAGATCCGCATACCACCTAATTGATCATCCAAAAGTTTATCCCACCAATTCTTTGAGGAAGAAACGGTTTGAACACTGTACTCGGAAAGATCTGCCAAGTCTGCCGCCACCTGAATGGCCGTATCCAAATCTCCTAAGCGATCAACTAAACCATTGGCCAACGCCTGCTCACCCGTCCAGACACGTCCCTGTCCGATCGCGTCAATGGCCTCCACGCTCATGCTACGTCCATCCGCACAACGAGACAAGAAGGTACGGTAATTCCGCTCAACAGCCCCCTGCACCAACGCCTTCTCCGCTTCAGTCATCGGACGAGCTGTATTCCCCATATCGGAAAACGTATGGGTCTTCACTACATCTGAGGTTATATCCAACTTCTCGAATAATCCGGTCATGTTGGGGAACATACCAAAGACACCGATCGAGCCGGTCAAGGTATTCGGTTCGGCCACGATCTGGTTGGCTGCACATGAGATATAATAACCACCCGAAGCCGCCACATTACCCATGGAGACCACCACCGGTTTCTCAGCCTTCAACGCTTTCACCTGTTTCCAAATTTGATCAGATACATAGGCACTACCACCCGGCGAGTTAACACGGATCACGACGGCCTTCACCTCCTCATCCTCCTTCAGTCTGATCAACTCTTTGGCCATCTTCTCCGTAATGAACGAGGTCATGCTGTAGGTCTGATCCGCTGCCTCCGGCACGATCTCTCCCTCCGCATACATCACCGCAATGCGCTGCTTGGAGCTGTTTTGAGCCGGTTTCAAAGAGGCAATCTGCTGGCAATTCGCAAAGTGAAGTTTCTCGTCAGGTGCACCTACCTTTTCCTTCAAATAAGTCTCCACCTCAGAAGCATAACGTAACTCATCCACGAGCCCCAGCTTAACGGCTTCTTCAGGATCCGCAAAACTCAATCCTTCGTTGGCGAAGCGATCGATCACCGCTGGTTGCAGGTTGCGAGATTCCGCCATGCCCGCACGCAACACATTCCAATTCGAGGAGAGATAAGCGGTCATTTGCTCTCGGTTAGCCTCGCTCAAATGATCCAGCATATAAGGTTCAACCGCCCCTTTATAGGTTCCCACCTTAAAGATCTGCATCTCCACGCCAGCCTTCTTCAGAATGCCTTTATAAAAAGTGGTCTCTAACGCCAACCCCTGTATGCCTAATGCACCTTGCGGGTTTAAAAATACCTTATCCGCTGTCGCACAGACAAAATAGGTTCCTTGCGTATAGTTATCCGCATAAGCCACGATAAACTTACCACTTTGTTTGAAGTCAATCAACGCCTTACGAATTTCCAAAAGGCTGGCACCTCCCGCTGAAAGATATCCTGCCTTCAGATAGATTCCGGCCACATTGGGATTCTCCTTAGCCACCTGAATAGCAGTCAATACCTCTGAAAGCGAAAAGACTTTGAGGTCATCGCCCATAATAGAAGCCCAAGGACTCTCCGTCGCATGGTCTTTCAACGCCCCGCTCAACGACAGATTTAGAATAGTCTGTTTTTGTGGCACATAAGAAGAGGAGGATGTAGTCATCATGGCTAACATACCTGCTCCCACAATCACACCCACTACCACCAATAGGGTCACGCCTACGATCACCCCCAATACAGAGGCAAATAGCATTTTAAAAAACTGCTTCATTGGATACTGTTTTTATTGATTCGACAAATGTAGAAATATTTCCATCACCTCCTGATCACTCCAACACACTTGTTCATACACATCTTGCAGGAGTGCCGGATTGATCTTCTCAAAATCCTCCGCTAAAGGAGTAATGAAAAGGCCACCAATATCTGCCGCACCAGGGCTGGAAAGCAGATGATCAGCTCCCTCCGCCTCATACTGCCAAGGCCGATGACGCTTGCGAGGGATCAACGCCAAGATCCACTCCTCCTCACGATACCAACCGAACAGGTTCATCATCGGTTCTACCTCCCCCTCCGGCACGGGTAGCAGATCATAAACACGTAGGAAAAGCGTCTTCATCTCCTCCTTGGTTTTTGCTTTCAAAATAAAACCATTGCGCAGATAATGATGCAGCAAGATCACTGTGCCCTCCGCAGAAACGTAGCGAGGGGCAGACAGCTCCTGCTCCTTGGCCATCACCTCCTTATCCAACGGCATCAAACCGAAAGTGACCGCTTGGAAATGGGCATGATCCGGTGCGGAAGCCCCACAACGAGGCCCATTATAGAACAGCGTAAACCGATCCAAACTACGCACCACCTCCAAGAAATCATCCAACTGAGGAACGATCAACTGAGGGGTATGCGCTAACGAGGGGATCGTGAAATGCTCGGGGAAAATCGGGAAGGGATTGCAGAGCACTTGATAACGCTCCCCAAAAGGCAGATACAACTGTTCCTCCGGCAGGTGGTTCGGACAAAGGAAGCATTTGCGTGCCTTGATCGACTTCGCATCTACCTTCGCTCCTGATGAGACGATACGAGCGGGATTGAACTGCACCTTCACCATCAACCCGTTCCACTCGAACTGCTTCAAATGCACCGCTTCCAATGCCTTGAAATTTTGCGCCACCAAAGGCCAAACACCTAACTGCTGACGCAATAACGCACTCGCCTCCGCAGAAGTGACTTTATGCTTCTCCTCCATGCTGCTTATTCATGTTAATGCGGGCTTCCAATTCCCACGTACGAATCTTATCTTTATACAGATTGTGTTGGTTCATCTTTGCGACATCTAAGGAGGCATCTGAATTATCCTCCCAACGACGACAGAGATAAAGCACATCATAGATACGCCCAATCTGGTAGTGACGGCTCATGCGCAATCCCAAGGCATAATCCTCCCCATAACTGGTGTTCGGCAGGTTCACTTGTCGCAACAACGGTGTATAGAAGGCTCTGGGAGCGCCCAAGCCATTGATGCGAAGCGCATTGTTCCGACCATTCTCGGGTGTCCATTCTTTATGATCAATGATACCCGGCTGAATCATCTCCATCTGGAAATTGGTCATCATGTAAGTGCCCACCACCATCGCGCATTGTTGCTCATAGAAGGCCTCCACCACCTTACGCAACGTATCGGCATCGCTATACACATCGTCGCTATCCAACTGTACCACAAAACGGCCACAAGCCGGATGATGCACACCCAAGTTCCAGCAACCACCGATACCCAAATCATCCCGCTCAGGAATCAAATGAATGATCCGTTTATCCTCCTGCGCCAACGCAGCGACCCGCTCCGTCGTGCCATCAGTAGAATGGTTGTCGATCACAATGATATTGAAGGGGAAGGCGCACTGCTGCTTCAACACAGAGCGAATGGCATCCTCAATGGTTCGCACCCGATTACGCACCGGGATAATCACACTGGCCTCTACCTCGAAAGCCTCCTCCGAGAAGGCGATTGGCTCAAAAACCGGAGCCAAATAGGCACCGATACGCTTCAAATGAGCGGTGCAAGCGGCCTCCATCTCCACCTGTACCGCACGATTGCGGGGATCCACATAGTCAAACTGCTTCTCGCCCGACTTACGCAGGTCATGCTCTACCTCCGTATAAAGGAACTCGCTCACATGCGTCAATGCGCCTAAACAAGATACCCGCAACCGCAGGTCGTAAAGTGCCGCATAGCGATACTCCTCGGTCATCTCCTCCACCGCCTTCCGCAAGAAATCCGAACGATAAAGCAGCACCGAACCGAAATCGAAATCATCCCGCAAGCTACCCTTTTGGTAGTCAATGACCGGATGAGGCGTACGCTCTCCCGCCTTCAACGCATAATAATCGGCATACAACATACCGGATTGCGTATCGTCGGCCAACGTGATGAAACGTTCCAAAGCGAACAAGCCCAACGCTAACGCATCCGTCTTCGTATATAATAAGGTATAGTAGCTCTCCGCTCTTTGGGCAATCGCTTTCATCGCGGAGGTGCAATTCATACGTTCCGCCCAAATAATCTCCGCCCCAGGCAACTCCTCCACCTCCGGATCACGGGTAATCACATAAATCGCTCCCACAAGTGGAGAAGCGGAAAGCTGCTGAATGGTTTGGCGAACCGCATCCGCCGTTCCATAGGGAATAAAACAAGTAATTCTTTTCATTTATCGTCAATAATTATGATTCATGTTTAGGGAAGGATCGCCTGCAGGATGGCTTGCATCAGCCGGGAACGCTCCTCTTCCGTCTGCAACGTCTCCAACGGGAAGCCTAACGCACAGGTATGTGCCGATCGCACACCGGCCACGATCCGATTCTCCGTATAGCGCAAGAAGGGAACCGCCTCCTCTCGTGAAGGCGCTAACCCATCCACCGCCTCCACCGCATAGCAATCGGCATTGGGTTGCATCCGAAAGCCGAACTCGCCTAACGAGACCTGCCCTTTCAGCGGATAGGCACTGACACGCCCCGTGCGGGCAGCTTGTGCCGAAGCCAACTTCACCGGCAATAGATCCCGAACGATTGAGTTCAATGACTCGGAACGCTCCACATCCGAAAGCCAACGGGATCCGGAAACCAACAAAGCCTTCTCACCTTGCGCAAAGGAGGCCACCGCCTTCCAAAGCGTTGTATCGGCATCCGCCAACCGCTGCTTACCCCATATCAAATCCAACATCGCATAGCCATCCGTTGGTACACGACCGCTCAACAGCGCCTTCGCTCCACAAGAGGTATATGAATAACCGGCTTGCGCCAACGCTTGTCCATGCACATAGGGATAATCAAACCGATTGCCCGCAATCACCTTTCCCGCATAGTCGTTGAACGAATCGCCATGCCCATTGCGGTCGTTGGAGATCCATTCCGCCGAACGTCGAAACTCATTTTGTGCCCCGATAAAGGCAAAATCGGAGAGATAGGGCACACCACCATCTTGCGTATAGAGGAATCCCGCTAAACTATCTGCTGCCTGTGTCATCACCATCGGGCCATCTACCCGATCGAAAGCGTTCACAATCAAGATCGGTTGTTTGGATGGCTCCCGTTCCGCACGGTAAGCACTCAGCACCTCAGAGGGGAAACTAATGCCACCCTCATTCCAGGCAGCCACCTTATACCGATAGATCACGCCACGTTCGATGGGCAACGTCAGCTGCTCGCCCTTCACCAAACGACCGTTATCAAAGTCGCCCGTTCCTTTCGCCGTATAAAGCACATAGGCTTTCGGCAGAGCAGTAGGTTCTAACGGATCGGGCATCGGCTGCCAAGCCAAACGCACCTGGTTCTCCCCTTCGAAAGTGACAGAGAAGGCCTGCGGGGGCAACGGCTGCACCACCGCCTCTTGCCTGTTTTGCGCGGCGATATGTCGCAACATACCTTTATAAATAGCGCGACTCACCACAAAGCGGAATTTCGGATCCAACCCATAACACATATCCGCGAAGTTCTGATGGGAAAGCAACTCCAGCAGCATCGTAGGCACCTCTGCCACTCTCGCCTCTATATAAGACTGGTTCCACATCCCTCGGCGACTCCATTTCGGATGGAATGTCGCCTGTATATCCGACACGATCTGCGATTGGATGCGATCGGTCAGATCGCGTGCCACCCAACGGCTCTGTCCATTGGCGTAACGACCGTCATTCGCTTGCGTATAATAAATACCCAATGTACCCACGATGGAATCATCCGGTGTGATGCCCGCATCCGTATGGAAAGCAAAGCTCAAATCAACCGGGATATGGGCCACCTCTCTCAACCAGTTCACCCAGCGAGGGCGTACGAAAATATCATCTCGATAGTCATCCGTAAAAGCCGTGGAAGAATAAACCGAATCTGGCATTCCCGCCCATTGCAGCCAATAGCGAGCCGCCTCCGTGAAGCGGGGGAATCCACTGGCTTCCTCCTCTAAAGTCGAACTCTCCAAGGGGGCTCGTGCGACGGAGCCATAACCACCTCCAAAGCGAACGGCATCCGCCGTGATCAGCTTGCCCGCCTTCGCAGATCGATTGGTCAGGCATACCCCCTCATCGGCATCACCCCTGAAATAATAATGGCCTAAATAGATCCAAGTGCCCCCACCCATCGTCTGGTTGACCGCCACCGAAGTGGTTTCTCCAGCATGATAAATGGTATAATGCGCCTGCTCTGTACTGTTGGGCAAAGAACGATAAGCCACATAAACGGCATAACGGCCCGGTTGCTTGATCTGAGGCATCCAACGAGCCACACTCTCCTGCTCCCCCTTAATGGTCACGGTTTGTCGGAAACCGCCCTGCGTGAAGGGATTCTCCCCGTCTCTCAACGCCTGCTGCGGAAGCGCATAACCGGCACTGCCGCCATCTCGCCAAGGCTTCTCTCCCTGCTGCTCCTCATAGCGTCCCTCACCCGAGGCACCCTCTCGATCGACGATCACCTCCTCCGTTTGCGTGTCTCGCTCACGGGGCAAGAACACCTGCGCACCGGCATTCTCCAACATCGGCATCAAAAAGGGAACCATATAACTATGGGTATAAAGATCCTCCACCGTGCCAAACATACGTGCGCGCTGCCATTCCCAACGCTGTCCCTTTTGGGTATAATACAAACCATGGCTCGACCAAACCGTAATGTAGCGATCCTGCAAACCCTTTTCTATGGTATAAGGGCGAGAAAGTGGGGTGATCAAACCGGGACGCACGACCTTCTGCGCGAAGCGTCGTTTTTTGTCTCCCTGTTTCACCTTGGCATATTCGGGAATCAACTCCTCGATGGGGGTTCCACGAGTCACTAACACAAGCCGACGGGCATCCGGAAATAGGGGACGCAAGGTGTCATACAACGCCTCCACCGATTGAGGGCGGAACGGAATATCTTCTAAAGCCTCATTCACCTCGATGCGCACCGTTCGTTTCGCCTCGGTCAACGAGACAACCTGAATGGAGCGTATCTGCGCATACGGTTTCGCAAACTGTTGAATACGTGAAGCGATCTCAACCTTCAGATCCTCTTTTTCTACGCCGGAAGCTGCTCCGGCCACACAGAGAAACATACATCCCAGCAACCACTGTTTCCAAACTCTGATCGTACTACTTTTCATGCTATTCTACCCCTTGAATCGTTTTCATCGGTTTCCTTTCACCACCGACCCTGCAAAAGTAGCTATTATCTACTTCACAGCAAAGAGGAAAAGAAAGAGAGGCAGGTAATCTTTCAGTTCCGTATGGAGCAGGGCAAGCGCCTTATCCCGGTAACGCTCCACCGTGCGTATTGAGACACCCATCTGTTGAGCCACCTCGTCCAAGCTCTTCCCCTCCATGCGGTTCAGTTCGAAGGCCAACCGATACTCCGGCGGCATCAAGGCAAGCGTCTGCGCCAACAGCTCCTCCAACTCCCGGAGTTGAATCAGTCGATCACCCTCCTCGTCCTCCGGTTGATCGAACAACGATTCCTCAAAAGGCTGTTGAGTCTCCTGCCGGCGCAAGTAATTGAGGCAAAGATTGCGCACGCTGGTCAGCAGGTAATTTTGGGCGGAGCTCATCACGGTAATCTGTTTGCGTTTATCCCACAAACGGAAGAACACCTCTTGCACGATGTCTTCCCGGGTCTCCCGGTCATCAATGAAACGTTTAGCGAAGAGGCAAAGAGACGGATAGTAATGCTCGAAGAGGTAACGAAAAGCCACCTCATCGTCATGCAGCGTAATGCTCCGCAGCATAAAATCAATCTGTTCAGATTCCGTGTTCTTCATTTTGCATTAATCATTTTTATGTGTTTGGATGACCATTCACCCTCGCAAAGGAACAATTTATCCCTTAAAAATCCAATATTTTCAGAAAAATCGTTTTCCCTGCAAAAAAAGTATGAAATAGTTGTCGTGTTTTGTTTCTTTGTGTGTCTATAAACCAAACGGACATCACATGACAATGCAAACAGACGACATAAAGAAACTGTGGAACCGAGCCAAGGCACTCGACGAGGCCATCCAAGAGTACCGCTCGATCGACACTGAGCGGGCTTGGCAACAAACCTGGCAACGTTGCCAACGCAGCCAGCGGAGAGGATTCACCTTCTACCTCCTGCGCATCGCTGCCATCCTGATCCTTCCATTATTGATCTCCACCCTCACATTGGGCTACCTATATATAAACGACCATCGGCAGTCACAAGCCATCGCCTACTTAGAGGCCACCTCCGCTCCCGGCATCGTCACACAGATCACCCTGCCCGACAGCTCGAAGGTTTGGCTCAACAGCGGAAGCCGCTTGCGCTATCCCTCCCGTTTCGTAGGCATGGAGCGCAACGTCATCCTCCAAGGCGAAGGTTATTTTGAGGTACAATCCGACCGACAGCACCCCTTCTATGTCGCCACCACCGATGGATTACGCGTGATGGCACACGGCACGAAGTTCAATGTCAATGCTTATGCCGACGACGAGCTCATTGAGGCCACCTTGGAGCAGGGAGCCGTGGACATCCTGATCGGTCATCAGCGTGAGACCTTATCCCCCGGCGAACAGGCCATCTTCAATAAAGAGGCCTTAACCATGGAGATCCAACAGGTACATGTAGATGTCACAACAGCTTGGCGAGAGGGCAAGCTGATCTTCCGCAACGCCACGATGAAGGAGATCACAAAGCAACTCGCCCGTCGCTACAATGTCGATATCAATCTGCATGACGAGAGCCGGACGCCGCAACGCTTCCGAGCCACCTTCACCAACGAGAGCCTCCCGCAGATCTTGGATTACCTGCGGATGAGTGCCCCCATCCGTTGGTCGTCCACCACGGTTAAACAGCAAACCGATGACACTTTCAGTCGTCAGGAATATGATATATGGGTAAAATAAAAATGAGTATAACAACAAACATGTTTCACTTAAATCAGAGAAAGGAGAACACAGCCTATGCAACAGAGAAGCTAAGATCGTATCCATAAAAAATGAGGCAAGCGTAAGCCCCCCTTACACCTGCCTCTCCAAATCAGACAACATTCGTTTGGAGGAAACCCAAACAATTAGTATCTAATTTCAAAAATCATTGCAAAGTTATGCATTTCAAACAATCAAGAGGGATGCAAACAACACATAATTCATCCCTTTGGCCGAAAATGATGCGAACGGGCCTTTGCGCCTTCATGCTGACGGCCATTCAACCGCAATTGAGCGGCCTATACGCTCAAAACGTAACCGTAACGCTCTCCATGCGCAACGCAACCGTGGAGCAAGTGTTGGATCAGATCGAGAAAAAGACCGATTACACCTTTGTAGCCTCCGATCGTGCTGTCGATCTCAACCGCAAAGTATCACTCAATGTCCAATCCTTGAGCCTCGAAGAGACACTGAAACAACTTTTCGCTGGCACAAACGTCAGCTACAAGATTGTCAACAACCAGATCATCTTGTCCAAAGCGCAAGCCTCACAGCAGAGCAAGCGAGTAAAGGGTACCGTAGTCGATAAGAACGGAGAGCCCATCATCGGTGCCAACGTCGTAGTCAAGGGCACAACGAACGGAACCATCACGGACATAGATGGTAATTTCTCGTTAGAGGCACCAGGCAACGCACAACTCTCCATCTCCTTCATTGGTTACGAGGCACAAGAGGTCGCCATCAACAACCGCAGTCAATTATCCATCACGTTGGGTGAGGATTCCCAAGCCTTGGATGAGGTCTTAGTGGTTGCCTACGGTACGCAAAAGGTACGTTCGGTGACGGGCGCAATGGGTAAGTTGGATGCAGAAGAGATGGCCGATATCCCAGTGCCCAATATCGCCAATAAGATGCAGGGTAAATTTGCCGGAGTCTCCATCACACAGGCGAATGGAGAGCCGAATGCGGGTATGGCCATTCGTATCCGTGGTGCAGCTTCTATCAATGGCGGTAATGCCCCGCTTATCGTGGTCGATGGTTTCCCTATCACGACAAACAATGGCACCGGCTTGGAGCAGATCAGTCCGGAGGAGATTGAGAATATCACCATTTTGAAAGATGCGGCATCTGCTTCTTTGTATGGATCAAGAGCCGCGAATGGCGTTATCTTGGTGACCACCAAAACAGGAAAAACCGGGAAAACCAGTGTTGATTTCAGCGCCTATCTGGGTGCGGCTCAGGTTTCCAAACGTGGCCGTCCAGATGTCATGAACGCACAAGAGTTCGCCCAGTTCAAGAAGGAGTATTATGAGGACGCTGCCAAATATGAGGGCTACACCGGTGGTGTACCGGAGTGTTACCAGAATCCTTCCGCTGTGCAGGATGGAACGGATTGGTATGATGTCTTGCTGCAAACCGCGTTGACACAGAACTATAATTTAAGTTTGACAGGTGGAACCGACAAGATTCAAAGTGCCGTCAATTTAAACTATAACAACCAAGAGGGTACTATTATCAATACCTATTCACAACGTTATTCTGTGCGTGCCAACAATACCTTCCAGGCATCCGAACGTGTGAAATTTGGTTTGAATCTTTCTGGTTCTTACACGAAAGGCCGCGTGACTGGCGGTTTAGGTGGTGGCCGAAACATCATCGGTTCCTCTTTCTTGATGGATCCACAGCTGAAATATCAAAACGATGATGGCACTTATCCCGTTTCTTTCTCTCAACCGGGCATGTTTGCGAATGCCAATTACTATTTGGTACTTCGTGACCGCAATGATAACACCAGCAACATGCGTGGTATTGTCAATGCCTTCAGTGAGATAGGAATCATCGACAACTTGAAGTATAAGATCAGTTTGAACGCCGATCTTTCAAGCGACAAGAATGACGCCTGGGTTCCTTCAGAGGCAAATGGTGGTATGTTTAGTGCGCCACCTAATCCCGCATGGGGCAACTACTACAACAGCAACACCACGAACTGGTTGATCGAGAACATCTTGACATGGAACAAGACCATTGCCAATGACCATAACGTGGATGTGCTGTTAGGTTATACCACCCAGAAATCCACCACGGAATGGAGCCGCATCAATGCCAGTGATTATCCCGATGATGAGGTCTATTGGTTCAATGCGGCAACGACAAGGGTCGGCGAAGGCGACAGAGGACAGTGGGCGATGATCTCCTATTTGGGGCGTTTGAACTATGACTTCAAAGAAAGATACCTCTTGTCTCTCTCTTTCCGTCGGGATGGTTGCTCTCGTTTTGGTTCAGAAGCGAAATTCGCCAATTTCCCCTCTGTATCCGCCGGATGGATCGCTTCCGACGAGGCTTTCCTGAAAAAGTACGATTGGTTGAGCTATTTAAAGGTGAGAGCCAGCTGGGGTAAAGTAGGTAACTACAACATTGGTAACTACAACCATCTATCTACCATCGGTACGTCTAATTATGTGTTCAATGGAGGTATCACTCCTGGACGTGCACAGGGAGTTATCGGCAACTCCAATTTGACCTGGGAAACGACGGAGTCTTATGACGGTGGAATTGATTTGGGATTGTTCAACGACCGTTTGTTCATCGTCTATGATTACTACCGTAAGACAACCGATGGATTGCTGTATCAGATTGAAATCCCCTACTCTTCCGGTTTCGGCTACATCCAATCCAACATTGGCGAATTCCGTTTCTGGGGTCATGAGTTGAATATCGAGACCAAGAACATGGTCGGTGCGTTCAAGTGGAATACCAGCGTAAACCTCTCTTTCAACAAGAACAAGGCGATCAAGTTGGGAACAAACAATGTGCATATTGGTGGAAACTTAAACCAAATGGATTATAACCGTACAGCGGTCGGTATGCCTTTGGGTATGTTCTATGGCTATGTCTATGACGGTGTCTTCATGACGCAGGCAGAATATGAAGCAGGCCCGAAGCATGCCTCTTCTGCGGTAGGAACTGTACGTATGAAGGATCTGAATGGGGATGGTATTATTGATTTCAGCGACCGTACCTATATCGGTAATCCCAACCCGAAATGCATCTATGGTATCACGAACACCTTCTCTTGGAAGAATTTTGATGCCAGTGTCGTATTAACGGGTTCGCTCGGTGGTGATATCATCGATGGTACTTACGAGTGGACAGAGAACATCGACGGTGTGTTCAACGTGCGCAAGTGCGTGGCGGATCGTTGGCGTTCGGAGGAAAATCCAGGTAATGGCGAGATACCGAGAACCCTGGCGGGTACGACGGAGTTGTTCCGTTTCAATAACACGCGTTGGGTCTTCAAGAACAATTACATGACCTTGAAGAATTTAACCATCGGTTATACGGTTCCTGTTCCCTCTAATAAATATGTGAAAGGTTTGCGTATCTACGCCAGTGGTCAGAATCTCTTCACCGTGGGTTCCTATCCGGGTATGAATCCGGAGGTGAATAACAGCACCAGTGGTTTGTTCCAAGGTGTAGATATCACAAGCTATCCTGTGTCTCGTATTTATACAGTTGGTTTGAATGTTAATTTTTAAATCGTAAAGAAACATGAAGAAGTTATTCAATATAGTCATCGCAAGCGCAGCGATGTTACCTTTGGTTTCTTGCGGAGATTCGTTCTTGGAATTGACACCAGATACGGCCATTACCGCAGAAACGTTCTATAAAACCACTACGCATTTTGAGCAGGCGATTACCGCAGCTTATGTGCCTACACGCAACATCGCATTGGATGGCATGTTTATGGATGAGATGCGTTCTGACAATACCTTCTATACCCTGTATGCGGGTGATAGAGGCCCATACAGCACTACGGAAGTACTCGCACTTTTCTTGGATGACGAACTGGTGAGCTGGATGCCTGATCGGTACAACAGTGTGTATGTCGGTATCTCACGCGCCAATACTATTCTTGACCGTATGGACGCATCGGAGATGAACGAGGCGGAAAAGACGGCTTACAAGGCAGAGGCACTTTTCCTGAGAGCTTACTATTACTTTGACTTGGTGCAGCACTGGGGTGGCGTACCCCTTATGTTGCATGAGGTGAAGAATGAGACGGATGCGTTTGCCGCCAAGTCGAGCAAGGAGGAGGTCTATGCCCAGATCATCGCGGATGTATCGGAGGCGATCAATTTAGGGTTGCCGATGGCTACCAAGTTCCCGCAGAGCGGTAGAGCGACGATGGGTGCCGCAAAGATGTTGCGTGCATACGCTTACATGTCACAGCCGAATAAAGACTATAAGGCCGCGGAGCAAGATCTGTTAGACATTACGAAAATGGGCTATAAGCTCTTAGATGATTATGCGGACGTGTTTGATCCAGCCAACAAAAACTCGCAAGAGTCCATCTTTGAGGTTCAGTTTTTGGAGGATGGAAGCTCTGATCAGTACAACACCATTCCCTGGCGTATGATCCCGAAGTGCAGCAACAATGATTTCTTGATGGGCATTGCCGGATCCAACTATGCCGGTACCAGTGGTGGATGGTGTGTGCCCACGGAAGAGATGATCGCTTCCTATGAGCCAGGAGACAAGCGTTTGGATGCCTCCGTAGCGGTCGCTGTGGGCACGGAGGATGCCAGTCAGAACTTCACCTGTACTGAGGTGAAGACGGTTTCAGACTATCAACCGGTTGATGGGGAGACCGCTCATTTCTTCGTGCGGAAGTATTATCATCCGCCTTATCAATTTAGCTTACGGGCTGGCGACAATTTCCCCGTCTATCGGTATGCGGGCGCCTTGTTGCTGCTTGCGGAGAACTTGGTGGCTCAGAACCGGGCTTCTGAGGCTCTTCCCTATGTGAACCAGGTGCGTCAACGCGCAGGTTTGCCTGCTCTCGCCAGTGTGAACGAGAAGGCCGTGGCTGACGAGATGCGTCATGAGTTGGCTTTCGAGAACCACCGCTGGACGGACCTGATCCGCACAGGCAAGGCTATCGAGACCATGAATGCTTTCGGAGAGACGATGAAAGCCAAATATCCGTGGATTCTCCCGGGTGCTTTCAATGTGAATGAGAACAGATTGGTGTATGCGTTCCCGATGCGCGAGATGCAGATCAACTATCTGTTGGAGCAGAATCCCGGCTACAGTGCGGGTAGATAAAAGGTGAGTTCGAAAGAACCAAGCGGAGGTTTCTTTGCCTGAGTACGTTCCGCTTGGTTCTTTTTTTATCTTTGAGCGTAAATACGTAGAGCCTATTCAAATAATCATAAAACAATAAGAACGATGCGAGTACACAAGATAATACGAAATCTGTCCGGTTTAGCCCTCATTGGATGGTTATCCGTGGCCTGCGCGGACAAGCGCCCGGCAGATAGCTTTGCCACGTTGGCTGATGGTTTTGCCGATCCGGCATCCACCTATCGCACGGCTCCTTTTAACGTATGGAACGGCGAGGTGACTCCTGAGGAGGTAGAACGGACATTGACGGAATTAAAGGAGGCAGGAAGCGGGGGCGCCTTCATCCATCCCCGTCCGGGCTTAATCACGGAATATTTGGGAGAGGAATGGTTCGCTGGCTTCCAAACAGCCTTGGATTGGGGCAGACAAAACGATCTGGATATTTGGATCTATGATGAGAACTCTTATCCAAGTGGGTTCGCGGGGGGTCATGTGAACGCCCAGATGCCCGAGTCATACAACCAAGGACAGGGGTTGAAGCTGGAGAAATGCGAGCAGCTACCTGCGGATGTAACGGATTATTACCTGATCCTGCAGCAGCAAGGAGATCAGTTTGTTGACATTACACCGAACGCAGCCGATTACAAAGGGAAAGCGGGCAGCTACTATCTCTATAAAAAGACCTATTATGGTAAATCGGATTGGTATGGTGGCTTTTCCTATGTGGATCTTTTATATCCGGGTGTGACTGAGAAGTTCATCGAGGTGACCATGGAGGGCTATGAGAAGCGATTTAAAGCGGAATTTGGCAAGCAGATCAAAGGCATCTTCTCCGATGAGCCCAATATCCAGACATCGGGTGGCTTACGTTGGACGCCCGATCTGTTCGACGTGTTCCAGCAAAAATGGGGGTATGATTTGAAGGAGAAGCTACCCCTGCTGCAAGAGGAGATCGGAGATTGGAAACATGTCAGACATAACTACTTCGAGACTTTATTGCAGTTGTTCATTGATCGTTGGTCAAAACCTTTTCATGATTATTGCGAAGCGAATAACTTGCAATGGACCGGGCATTACTGGGAGCATGGCTGGCCCTATTTGAATGATGGCCCGGACAACATGGCGATGTACGCATGGCATCAACTGCCGGCTATCGACATGCTGTTCAACCAGTTCAACGAGGAGAGCCCAATCGCTCAATTTGGCAACGTGCGCGCCGTGAAAGAGTTGCGCAGCGTGGCCAATCAAATGGGACGCACCCGTACGCTCAGCGAGACCTATGGCGGTGGCGGATGGGAAGAGACCTTCAAGGATTTCAAACGCTTAGGCGACTGGGAGTATGTGCTGGGCGTAAACTACATGAACCAACACTTGGCTCTCCAGACGCTGACAGGGGCGCGCAAATATGATTACCCGCCAGTCTTTACCTATCATTCACCGTGGTGGCAAGACTATAAGCTGTTGAACGACTATTATGGCCGTCTCTCTTTCGCACTTAGCAAGGGTGAACAGCAGAATGACATCTTGGTGTTGGAGCCGACTTCTACCTTGTGGTGCTATTACTCCCACGATCAGAGCGCGGAGCAGCTCTCCAAGATCGGCCAAAGTTTTCAAACCTTCGTGACCCAGTTGGAGCAGGCGCAGGTAGAGTATGACCTGGGATCGGAGAATATCATCAAAGATCATGGTCGGGTAGCCAACGGCCGTTTTATCGTTGGAAAATCAACCTACAAAACCGTCGTGTTGCCTCCCCTTTTAGAGGTGCTCAACCGTCCAACAGCTGAATTGTTGAAACAATTTGTAGCGGAAGGGGGAAAGGTGATCGATTTTTCTCAGTTCTCGCTGATTGATGGCCAACCCGATGCATTAGTAGCGGAAATCAGCCAGGCAGCCTCGGTGGTCAAGGAGAAGGAGTTGACCGCACAGGCCATGGATCAATATCTGCGTGAGGGACAGCCTCGGTTCGTGTTCAGTGGCGGTGACCTCTATCACCAACGCCGGCAGTTCAAGGATGGGCAATTGCTTTTCTTGGTCAACTCCTCCATGGATGAATCAGTGGAAGGCACGGTATCGCTTGCCGGTAAGAGTGTCGTACAATTGGATGCCATAGACGGACAGATCTATAGCTATCCGTTCGAAGCGAAAGAGGGGATTAATCTCTCCTTTGATTTGGAACCCGCGGGCAGTTTATTGCTGTTTGTGTCGGAGAAAGCGTTGGACACGTATCCGGCTCCTGCCCCTGCTGCTTGCCAGAACAAGCTGGCCGCTCAATCAACCGTCCAAGTCACCCGCTTGCGTGAGAACGCCTTGAATATTGACTTCTGCGACTTAGAGATTGATGGGGTTACCACCCGTGATTTGCATTTCGCGCAGGCGGCCGATCAAGCCTTTAAGGCATTTGGCTTCGCTAATGGCAATCCTTGGAACTCGTCTGTCCAGTATAAGCGGAACATTCTGAATCGTGATACGTTCCAAAGCGGTGGCTTTAAAGCGACTTACCGATTCAAGGTGAACGAGGCGTTCGACTATGGTTCCATGCGCTTGGTGACAGAGCGTCCGCAATTGTTCAAAGTCAAGATTAACGGCACGGAGGTGAAACCGATCCCGGGTGAGTGGTGGTTAGATCGTAGCTTTGGTGTCTATGACATCGCCCAGTGGGTGCGGAATGGCATGAATGAGGTGGAGCTTTCCATCTCTCCCATGAGCATTTTTGCGGAGATCGAACCAGTTTATGTGATCGGTGACTTTGCGGTGATGCCTGAGAAGTTAGGTTGGAGCATCTCCGCCCCTGTGCCATCCCTGACGTTGGGCAGCTGGAAAGAGCAGCACCAACCCTTCTATCCATGGGGTGTAGCCTATACGAAGAACTACGTGATTGAGGATCTTTCCCGACCCGTAGCTGTTCGACTGAATGAGTGGAACGGCACGGTGGCCGAGGTTTATGTGAATGATCAAAAAGCCGGTGTGATCGGTTGGGATCCGTATCAGTTGGACATCACTTCCGCCCTGAAGAAGGGCACGAACAAGGTGGAGGTGCGCGTGATTGGCAGCCACAAGAACCTGTTAGGCCCGCATTATCGTGAAGAAAAGGGATTGGCCTCTCCTGGGCATTGGAAGAATATCCAATCACGCATTCCGGCTGCTGATTACCAGATGCTGGATTACGGATTGATGGAAGATTTCGATCTCATACAATAGTTTTCCGGTGATGGATCAGGATAGAAAGAACATTTTCATCATCTTACATAATAGGTTTTTAAAGTTAGTTTAGGTCAACAAGTGGGGAGCCCTTCGCAAAGGTTTGGATGGTTTAACGAGTAAGGGTTCCCCTTTGTTTTGCTAAGTGTAAAGGTTTCCGAGGGCTCGGAAGGTATTTTGCGGAGGGCGTGAAAGTTTCAAACGCCTTTGAAGGCATTTCGCGGAGTGCGTGAAAGTTTCAAACGCCTTTGAAGGCATTTCGCGGAGTGCGTGAAGGTTTCAATCAATTTTGAAGGCATTTCGCGGAGCGCATGAAAGTTTCAAACGCCTTTGAAGGCATTTCGCGGAGTGCGTGAAAGTTTCAAAC
>OBLI01001805.1_pt1 | contig 19814 bp, 16 predicted proteins | sample 1519701 | NCBI WGS metagenome assembly OBLI01 (sample SAMEA3663005, study PRJEB22513) | pig gut metagenome | biome: pig gut; feature: pig-associated habitat; material: faeces | place: France | collected 2012
CGGCATCATTCTATTACCCGAACAAAAAATCGAACATCTGGCTAAATGGCATTGCCTTATACATCTTTTTGAGAACAGTGGAAATTCCGATGGTCTGATAACACCCATCCACCGCTGTTCGGAACAGGAACAAGGGCTTGTGATTGATATAAAAATCAAAATTTCTTCCTACCAAGGTGATGCCGTCACTGGTTTGGGTGACGGCTGCTGAACAATGGCAGGACATCTGATTCAGGGCAACTTCCTCTTGGGACATGGCCCAATCCCAGTCTAAGGAAGCATAGGTGCCAACGTCCAGAACATAGTCGTAAACAGATGTGACTTCTCTTTGACCAGAAGCATCTGCCGAACTGTTACAGGAAGTAAAGAGAATACTTGCCGCTGTCACAAAAACCAAAATACATACGCTACATATTTTTCTCATACGAAGAGCCTCCCAATATGGACAACTTGTCATATTCCATTGTATCACAAGGCATACTCATTTACAATAAGCAGATCAGCGGGGCGATCAATGGATCAGTGGTGGTCTGCCCGGATTTTTTTCGATTCTCATTTGTGGGACACGGAATTCTCAGCGGGACAGCTGCTTCTCACTTTTCGCGGACAGTGACAGCTCTGTCAACGGCATCGTCCTTCTGATACATTGATATTTCGATGCTCAATAGCAGTCCCTACCATCTCGTAGTTTACACTTAGCTACTGATGTTACCAACAGCAACTCAAAACTCACATCTGGGGGATTGGTTAGTTCCTTTCCAGACTAGATTTCCACCTGTATTATTTCAAGCCCTTGCAAGACGCACTGTCTGACACCCAGTGTTTCTCTGTCAGGCACCAATGTGAACACCTTTGCCGAGTGTAACTATAAATGCTGCTCTTTCAATCCAATACATAAACACATTCTTCTCAACATCACCAATTTTTGATAACGAAAATGAACCTGGAGTTTTAACTTTATGTCATCACCACTATTGAGAATCTTTTCATACACTTCTTGTTGAGTTTCCTTTGACAAATCACTATATAACAACCAATCATTAATATCAATATATTGGTCATATAGCAATGGATATACTTTATATCCTGGTAACTGTTCTGTCATTAAATTATACAATGATTGTAATGAAAAAATTGTCTTATCAGATCGATTTTTTTCTTTTATCAACAAAATTTCTCTTAAAAAAGGAATACACTTTTCATCAGGTGCTACCACTTCCATAACAGCTACAGCATTTTTACTTACACGACACATTTCCTGAATGCCCTTACATACATCTTTAAAATGATGAAGAGAACTTTTAGCTAAAATAACCTCAAACATATTGTCAGCAAACGGTATTTTTTCGACTGATGCTCTTTTTATAGTTATATTCTCATTGCTATATTTCTTATATACTTCTTCAAACAAATACGGAGTAGGTTCAATTGCCGCAACATTAGTAAAATTATTAAGGTAAAATGGAATCATAAATCCGTTTCCACAACCAATATCTAAGATACTTGTTCCATACGGTTTCATTTTTTCCACAATCCAGTTTGCCAAACTTTCATCACACAGCCAATGATAACTTTTAATGTTTTTAGATCGAAAATATGATAATGTATTCATTTTGTTACCACCTGGCATTTATTTTCTTTTAACATATTGATTTGTTCTCTGATATAATCAAATAAACAATCTTCTTTTAATCTATTGATTACAAATAAAGGTCTGTTTTGCCCACAATGATATCCAAAATATTCCAATACTATTTCTCCGTACTCGTATTCCTCATCAATAATGACAGCACTCATCGTCGGAATTGTCGTATATGTATACAACGTTATTTTATATTTATTCGCTGGATTCTTATTATGTTTATCACAATATTCCACCAACGTATTGTATGCTGTCCTTACGTTTTCAGCAAAATGACCTATACCAAAAAAATCTTCCATCATTTCAGCAAATTCCTGATTTTTTTCCAGAATCTCTGGATCATACATTATAAGATGTACATCCATTTTCTGTGCTAACGTTCGCAAAGAATGAGAACCATGTAACGCATATTTTGAAAACTTTGACATACCAACGCCTAAAATAGTAATACTCTTCTTTGCCCGTTCTCTAATTTCAATAAACTCTTTATCTCTATCAAGTCCTGTAGATACTCTGCGAATACCTTTATATTTCATAATCACAGAATCTGTTTTTTCTTCACTATCTTCTGAATTTAAAACTAATTTCTGACTTGATGATTTATCCCAAAAACGCTTTGGAATCCACTTCACTTCTCCCTTTTCATCATAAGGATGATTCAATGAATTTGATGAACGCCAACTGGCCACATCAATAATATATTGATAATTCTTTAACATTATTTGATGATCTTCATCATTATATTCGCCTACAATAAAACTTGGTGCATTATAATTATCCACAAAAAGTCCGCCACATGAACATTGTTTCATTTCCCCTGCCGCATCAAATGTTTGATAAATTGATTTATGAACATGTCCGCATAGATATAAATCAATATCCAAATCTTTTAAAAAATTGAGAAACTGTTCTCGTTCCCTTTCTACAAAACATTCTATCCCATGGTGTGCTAACACAATATTTAATTTTCTTTTTCTATCTGAAGTGACATTTTTTTTCAATTCAGACAAATTTTGATCACATATATAAAGGTTTGTATCTTCCAACTTTGAATTAGGATCTTTCTGTCCAGGATACGTCTGTCCTGCAAATACCGATGTATTCAAAACATATAAATTGATTTTCCCCAAATCAATAAAATAGTGTAAAGGCTTAATCTCTTCTCTTGCATTTATAAACTTACAAAAATCCCGAAATGGTGAACATACATCATTAACTACAACAGAGCAATAGCCATTATAATCCAAACAATTGTTTTCTTCGTAATCTTTAATAATCAAATCCAAGTTATTCTTCCGTGCTTTTGATCTCTTCAGATCATGATTTCCCGCGCATATTATTACATTTTTATCCAAACATCCTGCTACTTTTGCAAGTTGCCTAATATACTCCGCAGTATCTGATATCACATGTTTTTGCATATTTCCTTTATGTAGAATATCTCCTGTGATAAATAAATAATGAAAAGATCCATTTTTCTTTCTATATTCACTTATCCGTTCCAACAACTTTTCTCTCAAATCTTCTGTTTTAAATTTATTCTTACCAAATTGGAAATGCAAATCAGAAAAATGCCCCCAGCGTACAATACTCATACAGTTTTTTCTCCATTCTTATCTTAGTTACAGTTTCACACAACTTTGTAAGTTATTTTCATAACTTGATCCCAACAACTTTGTCCTATTTCTTCGCACATCAAACTTCATACTTCCATCTTCATTTAAATTACTACGAATTAATTCTAATAATAATTTTATAACTCCCTGATTCATCTTTACGTTTGACAATAATGTTTTCTGAATAAATTCTCTGGGGGTCATTTTATTGCTATCCCGCACACCACTTTGAAAGCATTCTGCCTTTGAAAAAGTCAACCCACTATTATTTACAATTTCCATTATTTCACTCTCTAAAATTCCAAATAATGGCCGAATGATATACATGTTTCCATATTTCTGCCGAATTGGCTCATCTGTCCCAACTAATCCGATTTTTATCATTTCATTCAAATTCTTATAAACAAAAGATTGTTTAAATACTTCCACCGGAACCATAAAGTGTTGTTCATATTCTTTAACCAAATTTTGAAACACATTTAAATCAAAAAAATTATGTGCCGCAACAAACTTGTCTTGATACATAAAATAAGATTTCAAAAGAGAAGTAACTGCATCTGTCCCGTGATGACCAAATACACACTCTTTAATCTCTTTTTTTTCAGCAATATATTGTAACATCAAAACTTTCGCATTATAACAAGGAGTACATGGAGTCAATCCCTTCTTTACATTCTCCTTCGTCATTATAAAATATTCTTCTATTTGTTTATCATATTTCCATTGAGAAAAAGATTTCAAATATCCTCTATCTATCACTTCGGGTTTCAACCCAAACTGTAACAAATGATCAATCTGAATCTTCCAGTCATTTCCAAACCCTATATCAATGATAACGGGAACGACTTCAATCCCTAATTCCTTTAACGCTATACAGGAAAAAAACGAATCTTTTCCACCAGAATAGGCAACCAAGACTTTCTTTTCCATTTTATAATTATCGATTATTTCTTGTATTCTATACAATATCTCAGCTTTTATCCACATATTTACCAGCCAGTCGCACTACAGGGAATTCAAGTATACATGCTACAAATCAAACCAAACATTCCATTCTTCCATCAAAATCTACTGAAATAAGGCTACATCTGTCTCCCAACATATTTTCGTAGAATTTCAACTCATTAATTGCATTATCAATCTGCCAAAATTCTATCCCTTTAAAATCATCGGAATTTTTTATTTGATTACAAGTTGGATAATTATTATTTTTATTCTCTTTCTTTATAAACATTAATATTTCCCATTGCAATAAATCCTTAACCCAGCAACAATGATCCGCTAATTCAATAAAAATATTAGCAGCCGGCAATAAATATAGAGAATAAACCTGATCAAATGGCAAGTCACTGGCTTTTGAAAATATAGCTGGTATAATAATTTCCAGAAAAAAAGCCAGCATATCCTTCTTCTTAATATCTAAAGTAGATGCAATTTTAAAAGGACCTATAGAAATAGCACTAATTGGTGCATCATCTCCGACTAAAAGTCCCCTTTGTTCTAATATCCTGCAAATATCCCAAATATTTTCTTCCACTATTTTTTCAAATCTATTTGTTTTATTCCATACATTACTAATATATGAGTCAATATTCTCCATTTTGACTTCTCCTAATTCAGACAAAAATCTTAATATCTTCTAACTCTACACAATAAATATTTCTACTATTATATTTAATCATATACAATTCATCAACTTGTCTAAGTATGCTCTCCCATGAATAAACGCCCAAATCCACTTGGAAAAGTGAAACTTTATTAATGAATTGCGCAGCCATTGGTGTTCTATATGCTATTTCAAAAACTGCGTATAACGATAAATATTTCTCCTTTAATATAAGTAATAATTGTTTTATGCCTTCGTGATTAAGATGAACCTTCTCTTTATTCATAAGTTTAACACTTAATAGTAAGATCTTAACTGCTTGTATTGCTTTATTATTTAAAGCACACCATATTCCATATGCTATCATACTCTGGATATAAAATATGCTATTCTTTCTTTTCTTGCTTTGGATAAACCCATCAGAAATGGCAACGCTTAATCTCTGTATATCAAACTCCTTATTGATCCCCCAATATCCCAGATACCACTGCAACGAAGTATTTACTACATCTTGTTTGCACAACCTTATTGGATTTTTTTCCAATAAATAACTATGCTCCAAATAAATCTTTGATAAATCTTCTCTCTCTTGGAACGAATAATCACTATTAATAGAAAACAAATTAGTAAGCCCTCTTCCATACATCGATGCTAATTCGTTAGAGACATATTCATCCGAAGTATTAGGCAAATTAATAATTTTTTCTCCAGCATATCTAATCGCATTAAGTGTTTCGTTCGGCAACTCTATTTTTCTTTCTATTGCACTTCGGCTATTAATAAGTGCTTCCATTTTTATTCTTGTATTAGAACTTACTCCACTTAACATATTAGTAATATCATGAAAAACACCAAATGCAAGTTTATTTTTACTACGTTTAAACAATAATCTTGCATAAAAATATAAAATAGCACATTTCACTTCTGCATTATATTTCTGGAATACATTCGACTCAATTATATTACTTAAAAGAGTATCTATAGGAATTCCTTTATAAAACAAATCAGATAACTTATTCCATGCATTTTGTTCTAAATCTTCTTCTGAAAATAAAAACTCATCTGTATCACCAAAAGCTAATTCAATAAGAGCTTCGTTCTGAAAAAAAATATTATTCTTTTCGTTTTTGTTGAACAATCTATATGTAATATTTAACTGCTTAAGACAGTCTTCCTCGACAGTCCTCATGGGAACAGCATATTTGAGCGAACCTCTATTATCTCTTTCCAGATTACCCAATATTCCTACACAGACCACTCCACCATTCAAGTTTACAAGTACCGGAGCTCCTGATAGTCCACGTAAAATCTCCTGTTCTGGAATAACTTTATTCTGACTATCAAAAATCAAATCCGTTTCCAATTTTATCTGTAATACTTTTTTCTGATTGAAAATTTTTTCTACTCCTAAAATCTTACCATCAATACTTGTATAGATTGTACTATAGTGTGGAATTGCCCCTCTAACAAAACATTCCAAACGGTCCTCTACAATAGCAATTTCAAATGTCCGGTATTTTATATCCGAATACATTTCAAGCATTGCATAATCCTGACCAAATTTTCTATAGTCCATAGAAAGATCTTTAGGGAAAATTTTTATTGCATTAGAGATGCTACCATTTTCATCCTTAACTATAATAGGTTGTCGCTTAGCTTCTAATTCAGAAATCACATGATAGGCTGTTAATAAATAGTATTTATTGCTATGTTCAAAACTCGTTATCGCAAAAGCCGTCCCTAATATCTGAGGGATTATATCATTCGTTATCACACGAAAAATTCCAACATTTTCACTCATTTCTATTTTTTCAATAATGCATCCACTTTATCAGCTATCATTTCAGCATCTTCACATTCCAATACAATATCAAAAAGAGATTCTCTAGCAAGTTCATCATCATGCTGTAAAGCAATAATCAATTTTCCAAGCGATACTGCATATCCTAATTCCAAGGTACTTCCAACCCCTAAGTATCCCTTTGGATTAATCATTATGCAAACATCTGCTGTCTTAATCCTGTTGAGATGAGCAAAAGTAGCCCCTTTCCATAATAAGATTTCACCTTCTAAATCCATATTATCTGTATACTTTCCTATATTATGGAGAGGTGGAGTTAAAACAATGTGTCCTTTATCTTCCAATTTTTTGCATACAGAATGTATTAATTCTCTATTCTTTCCACTACCACACGCCGTAACGATAGCCATAATACATTAATCTCCTTTTTTATATTATTTATTATTTCAATTTCCTCAAATATTATAACGATTATCCTTTATATCATACTAACCCTCTTGAGGTTAACACCTCTTTATTACTTCCGGTTCAAATACTTTCTTGAAAGTGGAAGATATAAATTATATTGAGAATTTCTGTTTTTCTTTTTTCCATTTATATTCTTTCCATATCCTTGACATTACCATTATACTATATCTATATCTAACTCGCCACCATTTTTCGTGATTTTTTATATTGACTTGAGAGCGAAAGTTACTGTTCACTCCGTGACCAATAACATGCTTCGCGATGCACAGAAATGATGCATTCTGAATCATTTCGCACCATATGTCTCGGGATTTTCGTGCTTACAACACGAAAACACCTCGCAGAATAGTGCCTTGTGAACAGTAACGAGAGAAAAGTTTAACTTAATATGATCTATGTTCAACGTTTTCGTAAAAACCAGCTGTGCAAAAGCATTGTCAGGCAATCAAGATATTGAATAAACATTAAATATCTGATGGCTGCTTTATAGAAATACATTTCATCATTGGACTGATTCTCCTCACTAATCGTGAATTTGTATCTCCAGGTCCCAAATCAATTATCATATCAATATTTTCTTTTTCCAGAAATCGAATACTCTTCTCCAACTGAATGGGATTTTGTATCTGCTTTTTTAATAACGCGTCTATTGTCTCATCATCTCGCTTTTCTCTTCCAACATAATTAAAAACAACCGTACTGGTCATTTCCCTCATATCTACTTTCTTAAGATACTCAAATATTTTCTCTCCGGCTTCAGATAATAATTCTGTGTGGAACGGATAACAGGACTTCAACGGAATACAATATTTTGCCCCTTCCTTTTTAGACAAAATCATTACCTTCTCCACAGCACCTTTTTTCTCCTCCGATACTTACATTACCACTGCAGCAATAATTTGTTATCTGAACAATTCCATATTTTGAACATTCCCTGCATATTTCTTCTACACATTGACTAGATAATCCTATAATTGAAGCAGTAAGACATGACATATTTTTGTCTTTTTTATGTAACTCTTTCGAATCCAGTATTCTTTTACGAATCACAGCCACGAAACCGCTTCCCGGAACCATCCAGTTACCCAAATCCCGCAATACTTCCATCACGTAACACAGTTTGACAGGGCAAATCTAGAAAATGCCCATCACGAACAGGCATAACGGTCATTTCCAAGTTACCAGTGCAACATTATAGTAGCCCATTTTTATTGTCGGGATACGGTTGAAAAACTTTTCTTATTGCATTTTACCATAACCATCCAGACTCATATAGTTCGATTTACCGATTTCAACCATCTATTTATTCATCAATCTTCGACAATTATCCCCTCATACTGTTGCAGCATGTCCACATAAATTCTCAGCAATTCCCTTTTCTTATCTGATAATCCCCGATAAAAATTAAGTAGCTCTTCTTCTTCGCAAGTTATATAATGCGCTCCAGGTTCTTCTATGTGCATCTGTTTCTCTTCATCAACACCCCCGCTATCACTAAATAGCTCACTGATTCTCACACCAAGCACATTACAAACCAACAAAACAGTATAAATTTGCGGCTTCGTTTTTCCATTCATCAGATAGCTGATTGTGGACGTCGCTATACCAGCTTCTTTTGCTAATGCGTGTGGCGTCATGTTCTTTTCTTCACAGAGCCTCTTTAATGACAGGATCATGGATTTGCATTCTTCATCAGGATTGTACATTGTTATATCTCCAGTTTCATTAAATCATTTTTTTATTCCTCTATTTGTATATCCGTATACGATATGAAAAAGTAACGCATGTATTCAAAAAAGTACAATATGTTTTTAAACACAGAAGTGAATATTCTTGTTTGGCAGAGCCATCAGTCCGGCCCTGGAATAATCACAGAAGCTCATCGGATTCCATCCGTACTCCCACTATGAATAATTGTCAGGTGCCACAAAAGGGCTCTGCCATCCTCACAACGCCAAAAGACCTCCGAAGATGAAAAGCTACAAACTTCTCATCCCCGGAGGTTCTTGTACTTTTTCTTCCCATTCCCGCACCAATGCTAACTCTTTCCGGCAGTCTTCCAGGAATGGCACAAGTCTATTCTGCAAAATCTCCGCAGATTTTATGCAATTCAGCCTTCGCCCCTCACTTGCCGACTATATCGCATCTAAGTTTGGTGAAAAGCTTTTGATACGTATCTTCTGGCAGCGGAATATCAAATAAATCACGGTATGCTGTTTCTTTTGATGCGAAGATACCCATTTTAACAAGTTCTTCGATTTTTTCATCCGAATAAAACTGAAGATTTGTTATATACTTATGAGCGATACCCTTATGTCTTTCATAGCGTTCTTCCAATCTGAGCTTGTTCACATTCTGCATCATCCCCTGTTTAGGATGAAACTTGATGACGCAGTCCGAAACCGCAATCTTCGCCATATTCATCCCGATTGGAAAATCTGGGTATAAATGTGTACACGCCTCAATATTTGATTCGTATGGGTTCATACCAAGCAGCTCATTCTTCTTGATACCATTGCAATTTTGGCCACTTGGAACGAGATTGTAAAAACACATTGCGAGGGCCGGATACTCAGACTTTGGATAGAAATGATCGATTTCCAAAGTACGAAGTGTCTTTTTCCCATCGCTTTTAAGAATATCCAGATATTCCTCATCACAGTACGGACACACGGTTATCTTCAAATTTTCACACAGGGTATAAGCGTTGTACTTCGCTTGGTCGTCCACATATACCGTTGCACCATTGCAGAATTTTGAACTGTATATCGTTTTGAACTCTTTAAATTTCAGCAAATCTTCTTTAGTCACAAAGATTTTGAGTGTCGCAACATCTGCCAAAATAAAATCGCTTAGCCACTTCCAGTTATCGGCTTGTTTCAAGGTCTTAAAATCAGAATACTGTGGCATGATTTTTACAATATTATCGTACAGTTGCTGCTGATACGCATTATCTTTTGACTTGACATAATTCACAACAGCGTTTGCATGTGCCGTTTTCGCCGGCTCAAGTCTGCTTTGCTCAATGGGTATTTGAATCATAGGCTACCTCCAATGTTTTCTAAACAAACCTCAAAAGCTCGCCTTATAAGTGGATCGCCTATGTGCGTTACAAACATTTTTAATGTTTCTATATATCGACACTCTTCCTCTGTTAAAGCTTCTTTCCGCTCCAACTCTCGCACATGATTTAGATTGTCCTGCAGCCAATAGCGGGAATACTCACCAATCGTATAATCGAGAAAGAAACCATCTGCAAAAATCGTGTAAAGATTCGCGCCAAAATATTCTTTTTCAGAACCATGTAGCACTACTGCGTTACCGGACTCTGAATCTATCGTCAATCTGGTGATATTATCCGCACACACGTCAGAAACCACAAACGGTGAGTGTGTTCCAATGATAATTTGAACAGTCCCCTGGTTCTTGTGTTTGCCAACGATATCATACATGCGCTTGATAAACTGTCGGGCAAGTTCAGGATGCATATACGCTTCCGGTTCATCCAGCAATATGATTTTATCAAGTCTGCTATGGTCGGAATGAGCGATTGTTAAGTTCTGGTCAAGTCCGCCTAATACCTTTGCATACTGGAATTCGCCGGTACTCAGATGCGTAAAGCTATATGGCAGTAATCTCTCCGTGAATATCCCTGCATCGTCCGGTACATATTGCTCCATCCGTTCAAATAAATCACCAAACAACTCACTGTATTTAGGAAGCACCATGTCAACCACAGGTATGGCACAGGTATCTATAGTAAAGTATTTGTCATCCAATTTTCTCAAGATGCTGCCGATATCTTTGATGTCATCTATAATTTGCCAGAGTACACCGTGGGAATTTCCGCTGTCAACTCGATCAATATACTCCGCTAACCAAGTACATCTTTTGACAATCGACATCGGTATACCATCCGGAAGCATTGTCGGATCAATATCTTCTTTATACTCTTTTTCTGCATAATAGTCGATAAACTCCTGGTAAACATCATACTCACCGGAGTAATCGAGTCTATCCTCGGGTATCGTTTCTTCAGCGTTGAAATTTTGTATCTTAGCAACCCATTTGCGAAGATACATAGCATAATCTGTCCATAAATCATGTATGAATAATTCTTTTTTTGAGAGTTGTATGAGCTTTTCAACTTGTTTCTTTCTTTTTTTCAGCCTCGCCGCTGCGTCTTCGTCCAGTGATGCGATGTGCTGATCACGTTCTAACGAGAAAAATGTCCAATAATCTTCTTCAACTGCGTTAGACAGCTTGATCGGATAGTTATCTGCAAAATTATGTGTAGACAAAACAAAAGAAACTTCTCGTTTCAGCGAACCGCTCTCTACGCTTGCAATATAATCGCGAATATAATCGCAGAGTTTCCAAAGTGAGGTTCTATGATATGGGACAACCATGCGACCGATCCAGTCGTTTCTAAAATCATCATAGGTTTCTTTTTCATCTTCGTATGGTGGTTTTATAAATGAATGGATATCGTAGCAATTGATAATGGCGGTGAAGTCACGAACTCGCTCCGTCACCATTGGCTTTCTGCCATACTCCTGTATGATAGAAAAATTAGATGTAGACTCACCGACCGCAAGCGCCTGCGAAATAGTGAAACGCACTGTATTTATAGTATCCATTCGTGCAGCATTCTCTCGAACACTTTTTGGCATAGTAGTATCTTTCCTTATCGGTTCATTAGGAAACTGTCTGATATCCACATTGCATATTTCCAGAAAAAATTCTGTTGCGCTGATTCTATACAATAGAAAATATGAATCCGGTTCTCCACTCCACCTACGGTCTGTTCGAGAGTCCTTCTTTGCTCCTATCAACTGCAGCAGGTTTGTTTTTCCGGAACCAGTCTTTCCAACAAGAATATGCAGATTGTCCGGCTTACCCGCATGATATAAACTTTGATACACAGGCGGTGCATTGTAGGTGACCTGAAGAATTCCATTATCAAAACGCACAGAATAAGAAGTGTCAAAAGTCACCTCTTGATGCTCATAATTCTTGTATTTTTCTATGTAAGCGTATATAAGAATCATTGGACACCTCCTAACAAAAAATTCTTCCGACCAACCCTCGCATAAAATCATCACAATTAATCCAGACCCACATAAACGCTACAAATCTTCCTGATGTTCATACTCCCTGCGCTGCTACTTAGTTTCTATCATTGCATGCCACCCGCTTTTCTAAGAACATAAGAAATCATATGACCTCTGTCGTGTCTTCACTCTACCATAATAAGCTCTTATTTTCAAGGAAAAGAGATTACTCCCTTAGCTCTTGCAATATGTATTATGGCGCTAAGCATGCGACTGTCCTTTTTGCAGAATCTCTTTCACTTTCTCCGGTACCTCAATCAGACCAAATCGATAGAATATCGGATAAATATATGAGACACCGCGCAAATCCCCCAGGGTCTTCGGACGATCCACAATTCCCGCACCGATGCTATTCTCATACGCTTTCAAAACGGTGGACATAGTAAGTGACTTCGATTCTCCCCTCCGGTCAATCCACAACTCTTTCGTATACTCTCCGTGTTGTCCCTTCCTGATCTCATATGATAATTGTAATCCAGTTACCGTGTAGAATTTGTATCCTTGAAAAAGAAGTAACGCATCCCACAGGGTATCAGAGTCAATAATCTCCTCCACCGCTGCTTTTCTTTTTCGATACAGCTCACACCGATCTGCATTAGCTGAGACTTCGGATTCTTTGTAGAGGATTTTGGAATACGTCAGGTAAGCATTGATGGAAGCGCGGGATAAGCCAAGATGTTCTGTATCTGATTCATATTTTTCCCGGCGTTCTTTAAATCCTTTAATATTAGTTCTTCCATCACCGCTGTCGGGTCGTATGTTTTTTTACATGGTCTGCCAATTTTCATGTTAATCTAATTTACTACCTTTATACACAAGAATCCTGTGTATATTTTTCATGTCAATCTAATTCAGAGAGTGGAGAAAACGGGCAGCAGTTTCCCTACTTCCCCTGAATTTCACACCTTTTCAAAAAATGTATCCGGCTTCTTCGGATTAAAAATCTCATTACAGGTCATGACTGTGACCAGATCTTCTGTGTCAGAAAGGTTAATGATGTTGTGTGTCCAACCAGGGACCATGTAAATAGCTTCGATTTTATCCCCGCTTACTTCAAATTCCACCATCTCTCCAGTATTAATATTGCGCTCCTGGATCAAACCGTGACCATGAACAACAATAAACTGCTCCCACTTGCTGTTATGCCAGTGCTGACCCTTTGTAATGCCAGGCTTCTTTTGAAATACATAACCACTTTCATCAATTGAGGGCTGGATTCTTTTTGCCGCTTCCTTTACTGCCAGATCTCCGAATCTGATAATCGTTATCATCGGCTGCCCTTCCAATGTCTTTGTCTCAATGTCGATCGGATACCCATGTTTTATGTCTACGGACTCATATTTATACATTCCAATTTGGCAAAAAAAGAAAAAAAGTAATGTATACATTTGAATTTTGTGTAAATAATACAGAATTTTAAAGTGTGTATTGTATATTATTACAAATTTTTAGGTGCAGTTATGTATAAATATACATTAAATTTTAAGAAAATTCATTAAAAAAAGAAAAAAAGAAAGAAATTATTATAAAATAGACACAAAAAAAATACAAATGTATTTATGTCAAAAACACATTTTATTATCGGAAATATACGGATGAATATTGTGCATATTTAATGCTGTTGCAATTTAACAAAAAATTTGCTAAAATTCTTACTACAAAATACACAAAAAGTAGTAGCCATGCTACCCTGAGAAAGTTTTATGGCCACTACTTACGCTATAATATATCGCTATATTAATGTTTTAAAAAAACATTTTTTAAAACACTTGTATAGTATAACATAAATTATATCGTTTGTCAATAGATAATTTGTGCTTTTGTAATTATAGTTAGGAAAGGAGAAAAATTAAAGATGAAAGGGTAGCCAATATAAAATAAGTGGAGGTATCTAGCATTGAAGAATGAATTAATGACAAATCTTACAGAAGGTATTATCGATGAACTTCATACAGGTAATGCAATTGGACATATTTCAAATGGATTACAGAATGTGATTAACGGCAAGAGCATGATCACTGCAAATAAAGAGGTTGATATTGCAAGAATTTCTGCGCAAGAAAGAGTGATTGCTGCTAAGATACATGCAGACACGGTATCAAAACATGATAAAGCAGAATTGGCAAAAAGTGCATTAAAGACAGTTGAAACTATGAGTCAGGATGGTAGTCTGACAGATACAAAAATGCTTGCTATTTTTAATTTTGTTATTGCTACTAACAATGATCTCTGATTCTTTGTCCGCCAGAGTTTTCTGTTCTCTGACGGACATTTTTATAATTTGCATGCTGGTTTCCAAATGTTCACTTGTACCTGGAAATCAATCTTTACAACTTCGTGCTTGAATGGTTGCTTGTTTTTGCCTGCAGGCGGAACATCGACACATCCTTTTTGGCGGAGACGTTTCACCCAGTTATAAAAGGTACCTGGCCTGATGTCATGCTCTATACACCATTGATAATCTGTAAGACCACTGGACCTACATTCCATAATAAGACGATACTGTTCATCAGCAGTAACAGGTTTTGCTCGCATAAATTCATCCTCCATAGTGTAGTAAAACCGAAAGAACCACGCAATGGCAAAATAACCACGCAGGCTATCATATCTGATAATTTCTGCCATATATCGTAAATGAGCAGTCATAGAATACTGTAGTTCCTTTTCATCTGTATCATAAATACAAAAGACAATTTCTTCCAGAGAAGCCACATTAAACAATTCCGGATCTTTCTCTTTCCAATTCACCAAAGCATTTCCAACTGCAGCAATGGCAATCCGTATGGCTAACCGCGGCGGAAAACCATAATTTCCTGATCCAATAATCGGGATTACAACAGATTTGATATCTGGATACCTTTTCAGAATATTTACGATTTCCACATAACAAGATTCCAGGATATTAACACGGGAGCTGGAACATAACGGCCAGTGATTCAAGTCTCCATCATAAATTGATCCCACGGCATGAATCACATAATGGCAAAAGTTCCCTCCCAAAGTAACCACGGCTTTTCCTCTTTCACAACGAAATACCTTTTCGCTTCTCTTATCATTACCATCCAGCTGCCTTCGAATTAAGTCCTTAAATTTAGTTCCATCTGAAGATACTGCATCAACTGCATCATGTATGCTTTTATCAACTCCCGGTTCATTTGAACCCATTAAGGTAGGATCTGCTGCATTCACCACTGCATCAATATTTTTTCGTTCTGTAAATTCTACAATTTCTTTCGAACACACCCACAACATATCTGATATCCGTTTATCTACTCTATCCATTTCTCTTTTACAATACCTTTCGTAATTTTCCCACCCCATATTCAGATAATTCTGTTCGCCAGAGATTACTATTGAATCCCTGGCGAACATTTTTACTGAATTTATCTAATATTTATTTTACCTCCATTCAATTATTCGCTTTTGATAGAAGCAATATTTTGTACACCCTTTTTTGATAGATATCGCCTTTTCAGCAATACATACATAATTTCAAAAACATACCTATGATACAATGAATTTATTTGGTTAGCGCTTGGTTTCTTTCTGCCGTTTTTCTGTATATATTCACTGAGAATGTTATATTGTATTTGATTTTTTAAACAGCAATCATATTTTTGTTGTCCCATATCCTCTTCATATTGTGACAAAATTGTTTGTATTTGCCGCAAAGCAGGCACAATTTTATCATCCCAGGTTATACAATTCTGTGTTTCACCGCTTTCCAGCCAATTAACAACCTGTTGATACTCTTCATCTGCAATATCATAAACTTCTAAACTATTACCTGTATCTGCTGTTGTATCGCATAATGCTTTCTTTGCTCTTTCCCAGTACCTTTCCTCTAATGCTTTTCTCTTTGCATCATCAGTTCTTGAAATCTTTTCTAATACACGGCCAATTGCCTTATAGCATAATTCATTTATCTTTTTTGTATAATCATTCTGTTCTGATAATTGAACATAAATCTCTTTCATGATTTGTTCAATCTGTTGTCCGGTAAAAGGAAAAACCATCTCCTTATAACTCATTTTGGATATTTTTCCTCGATTTATAAACATAACGCTTTTTCTCATTTCCTGAAGACAAAGATATTGATATCCACTCCAGGCTGGCACACTAAAACGTTTTGCACTCTTACATGATGCCACTATCCGTTCAATCACAAGGCCTTTCATATTGATATCATAGTACACACAATCATTGATATCTACATCTAACAGGTTCATTCTTTTGTTTCCATCTTCCGAAGCAAAGATTGCCATTGTAGGAATATTACTCAATATCCATTTCAATATTTTCTGCTCTTTACGAACCTTCAAAAACATCCCCTTTTCTTCTGGATTTTTTTGCAGCGCTCTATCAATCAGTTTGTTTCCTTCTTCATCAATTTTCTCAAGTAATTCTTTCCTTTGGCGCCACTCCACTGTACTATTTAATTGGGCAATTTTCTCTTTAATTCCTTTATGTTCATCCGTAATGTCAATCAAGTACATCATCCATTGTCTGCTTTTTTCATCACGTTCTGATAGAATAGCATATTTTTTACTACTGGAAATAATCTGCATAATAGATACAGTCTCATCACACATTGGCAAATTATATAAAGTAGATTTTTCAAAATACTCTCCCCCGTCCTTCGATGTTATATCTATAATATCATCCAAAAGTTTATTCCATTCAAAACTTTGTTCCCGTGCGGGACTAAAACAAAATTCTTCTTTCTGATTAAGCATAGCAAAATATACAAGAGCAGTTGCAGACAAAATAACCTCTTCTGCCTGCTCAAACTTGCTGTCTTTTAACAAATTTTCAATTTTATTTTTTATTTTACTCAATGCATCCGTCTTTTTTGTACCGAAATACTCTAACGCTTCTCTGGCAGTCTGAAGGATGTCATGATATATTACCTCCAGATACTCATAGCCTTGTTGAGAAAATCCTTTTCTGTTTAATTTCAAATATTCCTTTTTCAATGTTTGCTTTAAATCAATATATTCAATCAAATTAGCATCTTCCTCAAAGCTTGTATGTGTTACCTGAATACCCTTATAGAATATTTTTATTCCTTCATCTAATTTTTTTTCTTCCGGTTTATTATACCTGTCCCGCATATTCAAAATCCGTTTTATACCAACACATGCATATGCACTGTGTGCCTGATTCCAGATACGAAGCTCTGCTCTGTCACAGTCAAGTCTGTACATATCTCCTTTTTCCTCATTTACATAAATGATTTTGTCCTTATTTTTCTTTCCCAGATTATAAGCCCATGTTATATTTGGTTCAGGCTCTTCTTGTTTAGGAGGTTCGTATTTTTCAGAATATTTATAATAAAGAGACAAGGTAACATACATAAAACGTTTTCTAAATACTTCGTCATATAAAAGTGCTTCGTTTTTATTATCACAGTCACGAATAATTAAATTAATGGGAAATAAGGCTTCGCCAACCATATCACCAATATATAAAGCCATCTGTTTCATTAATTCCCTCGTATGACGTATCGGTCTTGTTTTTTCGTAATCCGCTTCAAATGGATCCATTCCATCCCATGTTTCCGGATTTTCACAATGCGTCTTTTTCTTCTGATAAGGAACAAACACCTCAAAACAACTTCCAAACGGTTCTGTATTCGCATCTACACTTCTTGGTGTTACATTAATATAACCAGCTTCTCCTTCATGTCTTGGGTGAAAGACAATTTCATATGGTTCCCCTGTTAATGCATGTGTCGTAGCTTTTAAAACTTTCGTTGACAGAAATACCGATTGAAGACCAATACCAAATGTTCCTGTTGGCTGCAACCACATAGGCATTGTTTTTATTTCTTTTTCCTTTGAAGGATAGCTTGAACCAACATTTGCAATCTGTTCTATATCTTCCTTGCTTATCCCGGTTGCATAGTCTGTTATTTTCACTAATACACCACACTCATATCCTGCAAGATTTTTTTCCGGATTTTTCAAATCTTCTTCTGATATATTTTCACAAATACTATCCTTGCATTTTTTCATAGACAACTCGATATCTATGGGATATCTGAGAGGATCATTTTTCTTTCCAATTGTAACTGGATTAGAAAATGTAACTTTATCTTTTTCATCCATTCTTTTCAAACATCGCTTATAATCACGAAAATATTGTATCTTTGTAGCATCTACTGCATTTTGGATTAACTCTCGTAAAAACACAAAATGCTCTTCTGTATAAATATTATTTCCTTTCAGAAGTTCAAAAGCTTTCTCCTGCGAAATTTCGAACTGCGCTTTTACCAATTCTGCAGGTATTGGCTTTCCATCCAACAATAATTCTGTCTTATCTATTGTAGGAAGACACATATTGGATTTTACCGGTTTGATTACAGCCCAATAGAATGTTGCATTTTTTAGGATATCCTGAATTCCATCACACTCACTTCTGATTACACGAAGTTCGCTCTGCGTCTTGCAATCTGCACTAATAGAAATTTTCTGGTTGTTAATTCTCAATCTCCTAATTGCTTTATGCTTATTATAATGAATCTTTGACATTTCCGGCAGTTTACCAAGATACTCCTTTGTCAGTGGATGAAATCTATCATTATCCATATCAAGAGCATCGCCCAGTTGCAAAAGTACCGCAATAAATCGCGGATGTACGTAATCCCGAACAAACCCACTATCCTCCTGATGAAGATCTAAAACTTCCTTAAACTCCCATTTTGTATGTACTGCGGCACAGTGTGCAATCACATAAAACAAGCGATCAGGAATTTCAATTGTAGAAAAACCAATACCCAATTTATCTGGATTATCAATCCACTCTTCCAGCCTTTTTTGAGAAACTTCTCCATGCTCTTTTCTTCGAAATTCAGATATTAAATATGTAATAGCATAATAAACTTCCAACTTTTCATCCAAAATATACTGGCGATCTTCTTTTGTGTTTTGTTTTCCCGATTTTGAGGAATCTTTCTTAAAACATTCTCTAAGTAATATTTCCGCATAATGACTCATATCGGTATTTCCACCCTCTATGAGCTTTTCAAGATAATCATGAAATTTACCGTTTTTAAGAATTTCTTCTTTTTCCCCATGGGTAATACACATTCCAATATCATGAATATAAACCGTATGAAGCAACACAAAACAATCGGTAGGTGATAATTCTTTGATATTTTCTTCCCCGAGAATCATTTCTATATTATGGAGAACTGCCTCCGAATGGGATACATCATGTCTGCTATATGATGGAAAAGATGGCAAAATCAACTGCTGCACCTGTATCAGCCATCTTTTATTATGATTCCATTCATGCCATAATATTTCGTGACGTTCAATATGATCCGGACATTCCGCATACGTCCTTAATTGTCTTTCAATTGTCAGCGGAATATAACATTCTCTCTTACTATTATCACATTTACATCCCATATCTGTTTCCTCCCATTTGTATTTTTCCCTACACTTCTCATAAGTAACTTTTATTCGAATTGCTTGATCTAATCCTCCTCCCTATTAAGTCAAGTCTTTTTTCCTTGAAAATCAAGGATTTTTTCAATATATCATCAATAAATATCTCAGAA
>OBLI01001807.1_pt1 | contig 19788 bp, 12 predicted proteins | sample 1519701 | NCBI WGS metagenome assembly OBLI01 (sample SAMEA3663005, study PRJEB22513) | pig gut metagenome | biome: pig gut; feature: pig-associated habitat; material: faeces | place: France | collected 2012
CGACATGACAAAATCCTGGGCAACTTTTTGTTGCTCAGGTACTTAAAAAGTTTAATTTATAATAGTATTGCGGAATTAATGCATACGAAAATTTCAAGAAAAAGAACTTAATACATAAATATAAAGTTATCAATGAAAAGGATTTTGATTTTTCTGATGGCGATGCTATGCATTGTTTCTTTTACAGGTTGTGATATGACTGAGGAACCTAACGGACCGGTTATTGACTATGACAATCTGTTCGATAGGACTTATTCTATTAACAACGATGGATGCTGTGTGCTTAAAGGATTAAAGCCCGTAAGTGCTGCTGACATTGAAAATAAGGTAAAGGGCTATGGATGGAAAGTCATAGGCATGTATAAAGTGCAGGATAACGGCAGACTTTCACAAACAGACTACCGCAAGACAGTTTATGGCGGTGGATATAAGGATTATTGGTTTGAGTCAGATGGTCATCTGATAGGTTTCCACCATGGCGATACCGATGGTAAGTCATATAACAAGACAGAATGGTTTTATTATGCTGTGTCAGGATTCATCATGCGCGGTTCGGCAAGTCAAGGTATGCAAAGCCGCTATATGCAAGTTTTACTCCTCACGAAAACAGAGTCAAATTATTTGCAAATGTACACCATGCAGAAACTGGGCGATGCAACCGATGAGAATGGAAATCTGAAACCACTCTACGGCATGGTGGTTTATCAGCGCATGACGGACAACGAACTTGCGGAGACAAAGAAAGCGTACGATTATGACGCAAACATAGATTTTACAGATGCTGTTCCTAACGACTGCAAGTTCCGTGTAAGTGCAAGCTATAATAATCTCGACGATTTTGAAGAGAATACGAATGGAAGTGTTATTGTAGCTTTTGGAAATGTCAAGTTCTCGCTAACGGATCATCTTGGCACATCAATGCTTCCAAATCCTGCGCTGGAATATTTCGACTCCATTGTTTGGAGATCTGATAACAGATCACTTCCTGATAGGTATGTTGTACATCGTCATAAGCCGGGACAGGCTCAAACAGTACTGACGTGGACAACTCGCTTCTTCGATACAAACCCAGACTTGACTTCCAACTTTGAAGGCTACAAGAAAGGTCGTGTTGTCTATATATATACAATGCGCCACAATGTCTATAATGACAAATTCTTGTGCTTCGATTGGGGAAAGTTTTCGATGAGCAAGCCAAGAGAGTTTACCGCGACATGTTTGCTTGATAAAAGCCGAAGCTTCACCGTTTACGAACCAAGGACATACAACAATGATATGAACAAGGTATATGCTGAACTGCGCTACAATTCCGGGGGTAAGGGAGATGACGGTGCTATTCTGCAAAAGGAGATTCGTGAACTGACGGAACTTATGATTAACCATTATGGCAAGGGAACAGAAGTGGGTAAGCAGGTAGAGCATTACAGCGCCTTATTCAAGGCTCTTCCTGAAAAAGCGCATATTATTACATATTGGTCAACTGCTGATACAAGAATTGCACTTGTTTTCAATCGCGACTATGCTGACTCCAAGAATAATTACTGTTACGTTCATGCAGAACCAGTTCAACAATAACAAAGCAATCCATCCACAATTGGAGGTTTTAAAAGCCCATCAACAAACAAATTTCTATTTGCTGATGGGCATTTATTTACTTGTCTATGTATGATGCGACAAGATAAACAATCCTTCATTCCTTGACATCATATTAGACATATTATAGAAATTGCCAATCCTCTTCATCAAACTCTATCCGAAACATACTTTTTGTTATTAATCCTACTCTTCATCACCCTCAAACTGATGGCTGACAGTCCCATCATTTTCTTTAATAGTTCTTCGTCCTTGCCCTCATGTTGTAGCACGAGGTATACCTTTTCGCGTGGTGACAGACCTTTGTAATTGTCGAGCAGCAGCAGATACTCGGCATCAATCTTCGCATAGTAATCGAGGAAAGCTATTTGGTCAGACTTTTTCCATTCCCTAATAGAGGCTTCTTGTAATGCTGTTTCGTATAGCAGTTTCGCTTTCTTTACTTCTTCGTCATTTTGCTTTTTTAGTTTTTCTAACCTGTATTTCAGTTGTTCTATTGTATGCAGGTTGTTTTTGTTTTCCTTTTCTATGACTGAAATTTTAGACCTGACATCCGTATTCTTATCCTCCAAGATTTTTATGGCATCTTGATATTGACGGATTTTTATGGCATGTTCCAATTGTTCTACTTTTAGTTTAAGTTTTTTGTTTCTTACATACAGCCATACAACCAATATTATACAAAAAACTGTTGCAAGGCAAAAAGCTGAGATCCATTTAAGTCTTTTAATTTTCTCCGCTTGTGCAATAAATTTCGACTGAGCCTCGAATTCTTGTTGTAGCTCCTTTACGTTATTCTCTTGTTTCAGTCTGTTTACGCTGTCTTTTAGTACTAACAGTCTTTGGCTCAACTCTAATGTCTCTTTTAAATCACCATATTCTTTCTTTTGTTTCAACATTGCCTCTACCACCATATATCGCTTTTCTACATCTTTAGTTTTTAAAGCTGTTTGCCACAGGCTGTCAGCCTTGGCTTTAAGTCCTTTTTTGGCATATATGTGGGCCAAATTGTCGTATGTATCTACTGTGGGGTATGATGCCAAAGCCATATTGAGATATTTCAAAGCCAGCTGTGGATTTCGGTCTTGATATAGATAGCCGATGTTGTCCATCACGATAACACGGCCTTTTGGTGACATAATATTCAGTAACGGTATACATTTGTTAATATAAAAACAGGCACTATCATAATCTTTAGTTTTTGCATATATTATAGCCATTCTGCTGTATATACTAACTTCCCATGCTTTATTATCGTATTTTTCTGCAATATCTAATGCTTTCTTCGCATATTTCATGGCAAATTCGTGTTCGCCATATTTAGAATTTACCAATGCCAGGAAACGATATAATTCGCTTTGCAATGAAAGGTTGTTTATATTTCCTATAATTTTCTCACATTCTTTCAAACATGATATAGATTGCTTTATAGATCCTTTATAATAAAGAATCTTTCCCTTTATCAAATAAGCATCCGCTAATTTGTCAAGTTCTCCTGTACCTTTATAGTAGACTATGCTTTGGTTAACTAATGAATCCGAAACCAAAGGATTGCGTTGCATATACTTCACACGGGTTAGTAGAATACCGTAATAAGCATTCTCTTCATCAGACATTCTGATGTTCTTGATTTTGGACAACTCATAATAGGCTGAATCGACCATGTTACGATAAGTCAATGAGTCAATCAAGGTCATTCGTCGGTAGACTTGGCTTTTATCATTGCAACTTGACAAAATGATAAAAGATATTAAACAAAGATACAAGTGAAAATATGTACGATACATTTCTTTTGTTTTTCCTGCAAAAGTAAGAAAAAAACATTTTTAATCTATATTTTTCTTGTGATTTTTTATGAAATGAGAAAACGTAGTGTTACATTTTTATATTCAAAAGACAGTGTTTGTGATATGTAATATGTTGATATATAATCAAATAGCAGACTTTTAATTTTTGTAACGCTCGAAAAAATATCTTCAATAATGTTTGGTAAACCAAATGGTATTACATAATTTTGTTGTCGAAAACTTAATTAAAAACTTAACATTATGACAGTAATAATCAAAGAGAAAGGAAATAACTTTGCCTCTTGCTCTTTCTACAAAGAATACATTACAAATATATTGTCTATTATAAAATAAATTATACCATGAAGAAACTATTCCTCTATCTTTACTTTCTTTTATTTAGTGTCAACTCTTTAATGGCACAAGACATCAAAGGACGAGTTGTTGATGCTTCTGGTCAGCCAATAGAATACCTAACGGTTTCGTTATTGTCATTGCCCGACTCTTCGTTTATCAGCGGCACTACAACTAAGGATGATGGAACTTTCATTCTGAAGCAAGCAAAAGATAAAAGCTGCATAATAAAAATATCTGGTCTTGGATATTCGCCTGTATATATGCAGCATACGGATTCTTTGGCAAATATCACGCTGAAGGATATTACATATAATGTAGGAGAAGTGTCGGTTGTGGGCAAACGACCAACATCGAAAACTGTAGATGGCAATATCACTTTCTTTGTTGAAAATACAAATCTCAGCAAATATGCAAGCGGACTTATGGCGCTTGGACAGTTGCCTTTCATCGAAACTGCTGCCGATGGCATCAGCGTAAAAGGCAAGGGTGCACCACTTGTATATATAAACAACAAGAAGGTGATGGACGACAACGAGTTAAACCGACTTGCTGCCGACAGAATAAAAAGTGTGGAATTGATATTAGTGCCTGGACCAGAATATCCACAAGGCACAAATGCTGTAGTGAAAATTAAGACCATACGCCATGAACAAGGATTAAGCGTAGAGGTTGCAAGCAATGAGAATTGGTTTAATCGCTTTAGCCACGAACAAGATTTTGACTTAAACTATCGTATCGGCAAATGGGATATATTTGCTGCTGCGGAATATGGCAAATACAAGACTAAAGAAAAGAATGAAAACCTGTATTTTACTAAGAATATAAACCCTGCATACACACTTACAGACTATAGCGACCGAAACTATATCTATGCAAACACAGGCATAAACTATTCTGACGACAAGAAGCATAGTGCAGGCATAAGCTATTCATTCACTCGCTATCCTAACAGCAAGGGACTCACGGTTGGCTCTGTGTTTATAGATGGTGATGACGGACAAAGGCTCACCAGCTCTACCGAAGTGAATAGCTTCCGACAGTCGTCGACGCATCATGTAAACACTTACTATGATGGCAAACTAAGCGAGAAATCGTGCATTAATGGTAACTTCGACTACCTTGGTGGTTCTACATACCGTTCGTCGCTGACATCAGAAACCGGCAAAGAGCCTATTTCTTCCAACTCTACCAGCGACTACTCTATGTATACAGGTAAGATACAATCAATAAACTCTATATTGGGAGGCACTCTTACTGTAGGTACAGAAATAACATATTCTGAGAACAACGAGGATTATACTATGAACACCCCTGACATGACGCAGTATTATCCTTCTTCATCAGTTCGTTCTACCCAATGGCTCGCAGGTGTGTTCTTGTCACATCGCTTAAGCATCAAAGACTTTGCAATGTCGTTTGGAGGAAGATTGGAATATACCGACTACCAATACTACAACCAAGGCGTAAAGGTGAGTGATGTTTGCGAACGCCACACACGTCTGTTCCCATTCCTTCGACTAAGCTACAACAAGGATATTTCTGTTTCTTTGTCGTATACAAATGGAATTACTCGTCCTCCATATAGCAGCATGACAAACATGCTTACCTACATAGACTCATATACAGCATACCAGGGCAATCCAAACCTCAAGGCTGCATATCGTAATGTCATAGACGCTGTTGTATCATGGAAAGACTTATATTTCAATGCGTCATACACATGGTATAAGGATGAGTTTTTGTCTATGAGCTATGTCAACGACCATGGCGTAATAGTAAGAACCATAGACAATATGGACAATTACAGTCGACTGTCTGCTGACTTGTCGTATAGTCCAACTTTCGGTATATGGAGTCCTTCGTTATCTGCGGGAGTGGCTGTGCAGAATCTTACATATAACAATCAGAAGCTCAATAAGCCATTCTACACTTACAGCGTGGACAACAGCTTTACATTGTTTAAACGCTTCGAACTATATATCACATGCTATGGACAAACAAGGGGTGATAGCGGCAACAGTACTTTCCAACCTAACTTTGTAACGGATATGAACTTGAGCACACAATTACTCAAAAACAAGCTTAGCGTGACGCTCTCGTTTACTGATGTATTTAATACAGAGAAGTCATGGTATACTACCATCTCTCCTACTGTGAAGACAGATTTCAAGAACTATAGAGACCGTCATGGTATTTCTATAAATCTCAGATATAAATTCAATCAAGTTAACAGCAAATATAAAGGTGGCATGTCGTCTTCGGAAATCAGAAGATTGGTAAGATAACCATCTGTTAGTAATATAAAAGTAACAATGTCTTCATTCTCTTTCACTCCTCAACACGATGCTATGCAATGTGGTGTAGCATGTTTGCAAATGATATGTCAACATCATGGTCAAGAATATACTATAGAAGAGTTATCAGATTTATGTTTTGCTACACGACAGGGAGTTTCACTTCTTGGACTTAGTGAGGCAGCAGGACGATTAGGATTGCATACTATTTGCGGAAATGTTACTATAGAAATGCTTCGTAAGGCTCCGCTACCATGCATATTGCATTGGAACCAAACACACTTTGTGGTATTATACAATGTCAAAAGAAATGGGGACTTCCAAATTGCAGACCCTGCAAAAGGTCTTATTTGCTATAACGAGGAACAGCTATTTGAACATTGGATTAGCACCATATCTGGTGGAAAAGAAAAAGGTGTAGCGATGTTTTTACAACCAACACCTGATTTTAAAAAGAATGAAAAGAAATATGGAAAGGGCGACGAATGCCGCTTATTCCATTTCTTATATAATTACATCAAAAATTATCGTAAGTATTTTATACAGATACTTCTCGGATTAATAGTTGGTTGTCTACTTCAACTTATACTACCTTTTCTAACCCAGACCATTGTTGATACAGGTATACGTAATAAAGACATCGGCTTTGTCTGGTTAGTATTGCTTGGACAGCTAATGCTTACAGTAAGTAGGACCGCTCTTGACTTTGTACGACGGTTACTATTACTACATATCAGCATGAGAATAAATCTTTCGCTCGTTTCTGATTTCTTTATAAAGCTATTTCGTCTACCTATGGCTTTCTTCGATACTAAGCTTATGGGCGACATACTTCAACGTATTAACGATCATGAAAGGGTTGAACATTTCCTAACTTCACAGACACTAACAATTGCGTTTTCGATATTCTCTATGGGAGTTTTTGGAATAGTTCTTTGTTGTTATAATAGTGCTATATTCATTATATTCCTTCTCGGAAGTATAATCTATGCACTATGGATTGGTCTTTTTCTGCACAAAAGAAAACAGATTGATTATGCATTGTTTGAATGTATGGCATCAAATAACAATAAAACTTATGAGATGATAACATCCATGCAAGAAATAAAGCTTCAAGATTGTGAGCAACGCAGACGTTGGGAATGGGAAGACACACAAGCAGACTTGTTTGCAGTACAGATAAAAAGCCTTAAATTGCAACAGGCACAGGAGGCTGGTAGTATTTTTATTAATGAATTAAAGAATATCATTATTACTGTAGTAGCAGCAACTGCGGTGATAAAAGGAGAATTGACACTCGGTATGATGCTTGCTGTGCAATACATTATCGGGCAGTTGAATTCGCCAGTAGAACAAGTAATGAATTTTATCTATAGTCTTCAGGATGTAAAAATAAGCCTTGAACGTATCAATGAGATACATCAAAAGACAGAAGAAGATAGTAATAGTGAACAAATCGTAGACTTGGTAAAAGATAATGGCAACATAAAGTTAAACAACGTTTCTTTTCGATATGACAAAAACTCCCTCAAAAAAACTATCAATAATATAAGCCTTAATATAGAAGAAGGTAAGGTAACTGCCATTGTTGGAGCTTCGGGTAGCGGCAAGACTACATTGCTGAAGCTGCTGTTGGGATATTATCCTGTTGAAAATGGAGATATAATGATAGGAAACAATAATCTAACCGACATTAATAAGCGTTGGTGGAGAAGACAATGCGGAGTGGTAATGCAAGACGGAGTGATTTTTTCTGAAAGTATTGCCAGAAATATTGCTGTTGGAGACGACGAAATTGATGAACAAAGACTTAAAGAAGCTGCAGAGACTGCTTGTATATACGATATGGTAATGGCTCTACCATTGAAATTCAATACTCGCATAGGACATGATGGTATGGGGTTGAGTCAAGGACAGAAGCAAAGAATACTTATAGCACGAGCTGTTTATAAAAACCCACGCTATATCCTTCTTGACGAAGCAACCAACTCTCTTGACGCACAAAATGAGCGAAACATAGTAGACAACCTTGAACGTTTTTACCGCGGACGCACCGTGATTATTGTGGCACATAGGCTAAGTACGGTATGTAATGCCGACAAAATTGTTGTGATAGATGCAGGAAAAATTGTAGAAGTGGGCTCTCACAAAGAACTTACAGAACTGCGTGGTGCATACTATAAATTGGTAAAAAACCAACTTGAACTTGGTAACTAAATAATAGAATATGGCAAATCAGAATCAAGAACACTTAGAATTACGTAGCGAAAAGGTACGTCATATCATAGGCAACATTCCTTCATCACTTGTTTTGATTAGTGGTATTGTAATAGTGCTTTCCACTATTGTTCTCGCATTTTTCTTATGTCTTTTTGGAAAAGATGTTATTCACTCATTTATTCCGTAATACAAACTTCAATAATTTGTGGAAATTGGTAAACATCAAGAGATAACAGTCTACAAATACTCTTATTTATTAACAAAGTTGCACATTGTAAGCAAAATGAAAGAATTTGCTTACAATATACTTTCTTTTTGTATGTATTTTTAATGCGATTGTAAGCAATTGTTATAAGCTATCAACTTTAATGTTATTTTAATCTCAGTTTATTTATCAATATGAAAGCAAATTATTAATTTTGCAACCAATTTGATAGGAATAACAAGAATTTATTAATTAAAAGCAACAAGATGATGGCAAACGGATTGTATAATGCTGCTTACGAGCATGATGCTTGTGGAGTAGGCATGGTGGTGAATATCCATGGAAACAAAAGCCATGAACTGGTTGACAACGCCTTGAAGGTTCTTGAGAACATGCGTCATCGTGGCGCAGAAGGTGCAGACAACAAGACTGGTGATGGTGCAGGAATAATGTTACAGATTCCTCACGAGTTTATATTGCTTCAGGGTATCCCTGTGCCTGAGAAAGGAAAGTATGGCACAGGATTGGTTTTTCTTCCTAAAGATGAGGCTTTGCAGGGACAGATTCTCTCGGTAATGATTGAGGAGATAGAGCGCGAGGGATTGTCGTTGATGCACCTTCGTAGCGTGCCTACAAATCCTGATTGCCTTGGTAACGCAGCCCTAACCACGGAGCCTGCCATAAAGCAGGTGTTTATCACGGGCGTTACCGACGACAAGGTAGACATCTTTGAGCGCACCTTATATATAATAAGGAAGAAGATAGAGAAGCGTGTGGCTGAGCTCATAGCCCAGCATCCTGAACAGCAGGCGCTTCATGATTTCTATATCTGCTCACTTTCAAGTCGCAGCATAGTTTACAAGGGAATGCTCTCGAGCCTTCAGCTTCGTCAGTATTTCCCTGACCTTACAAATAGTTATTTTACAAGCGGATTGGCACTCGTTCATAGCCGCTTCAGCACAAACACATTTCCAACATGGAGCCTTGCACAACCATTCCGTTTGCTTTGCCATAATGGCGAGATAAACACCATTCGTGGCAATCGCGGATGGATGCAAGCCCGTGAATCAGTATTGTCGAGTCCAGCCCTTGGCGACATCAGCAACATTTCGCCTATTGTGCAGCCTGGCATGAGCGACTCGGCATCGTTAGACAACGTTTTTGAATTCTTCGTGATGAGCGGTCTCTCGTTGCCACACGCTATGGCTGTGATGGTGCCTGAGAGTTTCAACGACAAGAATCCTATTTCCGAAGACCTTAAGGCATTCTATGAATACCACTCTATATTGATGGAGCCATGGGATGGTCCTGCAGCCCTTCTATTCTCAGATGGACGTTTTGCTGGCGGTATGCTCGACCGTAATGGTCTGCGTCCTGCTCGCTATACCATCACCAAGAACGATATGATGGTAGTGGCATCAGAAGTTGGAGTAATGGATTTCGACCCTCAGGATATTGCCGAAAAGGGACGTTTGCAGCCAGGAAAGATTCTGCTCATCGATACCCAAGAAGGAAAGATATATTATGATGGTGAGATAAAGGAGCATCTTGCTGCCCAACATCCATATCGCCAATGGCTCAACACCAATCGTATTCAGCTCGAGAAGATACACTCTGGCCGCAAGGTGAGCAACGCTGTTGACAACCTATTGCAAAAGGAAATGGAGTTTGGATTTGGCGAAGAAGATGTAGACGGCACAATCGTACCTATGTCGGTAAATGGTCAGGAGCCAACAGCCTCTATGGGTAACGATACTCCGTTGGCAGTATTGAGCGACAAGCCACAGATATTCTTCAACTATTTCCGTCAGCAGTTTGCTCAGGTCACCAATCCTGCCATCGACTCCATTCGCGAGAACCTCGTGATGAGTCTTACAGAATATATCGGTAGGGTAGGCTCAGGAATCTTGAATCCTGACGAAACCAACTGCAAGATGGTTCGTTTGCCACATCCAATACTTACCAACACTCAGCTCGACATACTTTGCAACATACGCTACAAGGGCTTCAACACCATTAAGTTGCCTATGCTCTTCTTGCGCGACAAGGGCGAGGAAGGACTCCGCGAAGCCCTCGACAATCTATGCCAACAGGCTGCTAAGAGTGTTGACGATGGCTACAACTATATCATCCTTTCCGACCGTGATGTAGACAATCAGCATGTGGCTATACCTTCGCTCCTTGCCGTGAGTGCCGTTCACCACTACTTGATAAGCATCGGCAAGCGTGTGCAGACAGCCCTTATCGTAGAGAGTGGCGAAATTCGCGAAGTTATGCATGCTGCCCTATTGTTGGGCTATGGCGCTTCGGCATTATGCCCATACCTCACCTACGCCATCTTGGACGACCTCGTGAAGCGTGGAAAGATTCAGGAGAACTACGAGACTGCAGAAGCCAACTATATCAAAGCCGTTAAGAAGGGACTCTTCAAGATTATGGCTAAGATGGGTATTTCTACCATCCGCTCATATCGTGGAGCCAAGATTTTCGAGAGCATCGGACTTTCCGAGAGTCTTCTTCGCACATACTTCGGTACCGAGGTTTCTACCATCGGCGGTATAGGCTTAGAGACTATTGCCAAGGATGCAATAGCATTCCACGACAAGGCTTTCGCTACACATCAGGATATGGGCTTCTTGCCAAGTCAGGGTCAGTTCCACTATCGCAAAGATGGCATTCGCCATGCTTGGAACCCTGAGACAATAGCCACCTTGCAGCTTGCCACACGCACAGGCAACTACGAGACTTTCAAGAAATATACCCAGCTTGTAGACACCAAGCAAGAACCAATCTTCATTCGCGACTTCCTCGACTTCAAGCGCAATCCTATCGATATTGCCAAGGTAGAGCCTGTGGAAGAGATAGTGAAGCATTTCGTTACAGGTGCCATGTCGTTTGGTGCTTTGTCGAAAGAGGCTCACGAGGCTATGGCACTTGCCATGAACAAGCTTGGTGCACGTAGCAACACGGGCGAAGGTGGTGAAGATAGCGAGCGATTCCATTCAGAAATAGATGGAATCTCGTTGTCGAGCAAGACCAAGCAGGTGGCAAGTGGACGATTTGGTGTTACTACCGAATATCTTGTTAATGCCGAAGAAATACAGATCAAGGTTGCCCAAGGCGCAAAGCCAGGCGAGGGTGGTCAGTTGCCAGGTTTCAAGGTCAACGACATCATCGCAAAGACTCGCCATTCTATCCCTGGTATCAGCCTTATCTCGCCACCACCTCACCACGATATCTATTCTATCGAAGACCTTGCACAGCTCATCTTCGACCTCAAGAATGTGAACCCTCGTGCAGCCATTAGCGTGAAGCTTGTTGCCGAGAGCGGAGTGGGCACCATCGCAGCAGGTGTGGCAAAGGCCAAAGCCGACTTGATAGTTATCTCAGGAGCTGAGGGCGGCACAGGTGCAAGTCCTGCTTCGAGCATGCGCTTTGCAGGTATCTCGCCAGAGATTGGTTTGTCGGAGACTCAGCAAACCTTGGTTAAGAATGGTTTGCGCGGACAAGTTCGCCTGCAGGTAGACGGTCAGCTGAAGAGCGGTCGCGACATCGTGCTCATGGCGTTGCTTGGTGCCGAGGAGTATAGCTTTGGTACAGCAGCCCTGATTGTATTGGGATGCGTGATGATGCGTAAATGTAATCTGAATACCTGTCCGATGGGCGTTGCCACACAAGACCCTAAGCTTCGTGCGCATTTCCGCGGACATTATGAATATTTGGTCAACTATTTCACATTCCTTGCTCAAGAGGTGCGCGAATATTTGGCTCAGATGGGCTACACCAAGCTTAGCGATATTGTGGGCCATACTGAACTCCTCGTGGAGCGCGAACAAGAGGTGGAGAAAAACTATAAATATGCCACACTCGACTTCAGTCGCCTATTGCAGAAAGAAGGCAACGAAGGTTTGCACCACGACAAAGAGCAGATTCACGACCTTAGCGACGTGCTGGATCAGCAGATGATAAAGGCTGCCAAGAACACTATTGAGAATGGTGGCGACATAGACCTCGACTACAGCATTCGCAATACCGACCGTGCTGTGGGTGCCATGCTGAGTGGATATATCGAAGAGAAGCAGGCTAAGAATGTTTCTATCAACGTGAAGTTCAAAGGTTCGGCAGGTCAGAGCTTTGGCGCATTCCTCGTTAAGGGCGTAGACTTCAAGCTCGAGGGCGAAACCAACGACTATTTTGCAAAGGGACTTTCGGGCGGTCGTGTATCGATATTGCCACCTATCCGCAGCAACTTTTCTGCCGAAGACAACATTATAGCCGGCAATACAGGACTATATGGAGCCACTTCGGGCGAACTATATATCAACGGAAAAGTGGGCGAGCGCTTTGGTGTGCGCAACTCTGGCGCCATAGCCGTGATTGAAGGTGCTGGCGACCATTGCTGCGAATATATGACAGGCGGACGCGTGGTTGTGCTTGGCGAAACAGGTCGCAACTTTGCTGCTGGTATGTCAGGAGGTGTGGCATACGTATGGGACAAGAATCACAATTTCGACTATTTCTGCAATATGGATATGGTGGAGATCAACCTTGTTGAAGATAGCAACTATCGCAAGGAGCTCCACGAGCTTATCCGCCAGCATTATCTCTATACAGGTTCTAAGCTTGCACGTACCATGCTCGACGATTGGAGCCATTATGTCGACGACTTCATCCAAGTGGTGCCAATAGAGTATAAGCGAGTTTTGCAGGAAGAGCAAGTGAAGAAACTGCAGCAGAAAATAGCTGATATGCAACGTGACTATTAATTATTAAAAGATGGGAAATCCAAAAGCATTTCTGACCATACCTCGCAAGGAAGCGGGATACAGGCCAATACACGATAGAATACATGATTTCGGAGAGGTGGAACAAACTCTCAATAGTAATGATAGACGCATGCAGGCTTCTCGCTGCATGGATTGTGGCGTGCCGTTCTGCCATTGGGCATGTCCGCTTGGCAATAAGCCGCCAGAGTGGAACGACGCACTCTATAAGGGCGACTGGGAGTTGGCTTACCGATTGCTCAACGCCACAAACCCTTTCCCTGAGTTTACAGGACGCATCTGCCCTGCCTTGTGCGAGAAGGCGTGCATTCTGAACCTTACGGAACACGAGCCTACAACCAACCGCGAGGATGAGGCTGCCATCACGGAGCATGCTTTCGAAGAAGACTTCGTGAAGGTGGTAGTGCCTGAGCGCAACGGCAAAAAGGTGGCTGTGATAGGAGCAGGACCTGCAGGACTGGCTGCTGCCAACGAGCTAAACCATCGTGGCTATTTAGTAACGGTTTATGAGAGCCGCGAGAATGCAGGCGGACTACTTCGCTATGGTATTCCTAACTTCAAGCTCAACAAGAGCATCATCGACCGTAGATTGGCGCTATTGCAGAAAGAGGGCATCACATTCTTGTATAATCAGCATGTAGACCTCACTAAGTTGCCTGAAGGATACGATGCCTACGTGGTTTCTACAGGTACACCACAGGCACGCGACCTCAAGATTCCTGGACGCGAGCTCAAGGGCGTATACTTGGCTTTGGAGATGCTGTCGCAGCAAAACCGAGTGTTGGCAGGCATGGAGTTTAAGAAAGACGAGCTTGTGAATGCTAAGGGCAAGGATGTGCTCGTGATAGGTGGTGGCGACACGGGTAGCGACTGTATCGGTACTGCCCATCGTCAGGGTTGCAAGAGCGTTACCCAGATAGAAATCATGCCTAAGCCTGTTGAGGGACCTGAAGACCCTAAGAACCCATGGCCAAACTGGCCTCGCACTCTCAAGACCACATCGAGCCACGAAGAGGGTTGCACCCGTCGATGGAACATCAATTCGCTCGAATTCCTTGGCAAGGATGGCAAGCTTACAGGTGTGCGTGTGCAAGAGATTGATTGGAAACCAAATCCCGAAGGTGGTCGCCCATTGATGGTAGAAAAGGGCAAACCTGAGGTGATAAAAGCCGACATGGTGTTGCTGGCTATGGGATTCCTAAAGCCAGAACATCCGCAGTATGCAGCCAACGTGTTTGTGGCTGGCGATGCTGCATCAGGCGCGAGCCTTGTGGTAAGGGCTTTGGCAAGTGGCATAAAAACGGCTGCCCAAGTAGATAAATTCTTGAATAAGTAGAGCAATTGATAATGCCTACAACTATTGGGGTGTTATCTTATGCGTTTGTATGCTTTGATAAGCAATTTGTCCTATCAAATAATTAAGGCAGAGGGCGGAGAACTCAGAGGAGTTCCCCGCCCTTATGCGTATATAGGTTAGTTCAAATAAAAAAAGTGTAGTAAAAGTTTGAAAGTTTGTGTAGAAAAGAGTATCTTTGCAACCAAGGTTACTGGAAAAAAGTTGCAGTATGTATGCTGAAATGCTGGAAAAAAGTTGCAAAAGGTGTATATAAATACTGGAAAAAAGTTGCAGTAATCATGCCAGAAAGTTAGAAAAAAGTTGCACGGTTATGCTTAAAAGAAAGATTATCAATAAGTTAGTAGAGTGGAAGAATGGTTGCTCGAATAAGGCTCTTCTTATTAAAGGCGCTCGCCAAGTAGGAAAAACTACTATCATACGTCAGTTTGCACAAGCAAACTACGAGAATTTTATTGAAATTAATTTTGAGCAGATGCCAACTGCTAAACAAGCCTTTGATGGCAATTTGGATGCAAGAACCATCCTTATTAATTTGTCAGCTATGGGATTTGGCCCATTAGTGCCAGGCAAAACGCTTATTTTCTTTGATGAAATACAATCTTGCCCTAAAGCAAGAACAGCTATCAAATTCTTGGTAGAAGACGGGCAATATGATTATATAGAATCAGGCTCTTTGTTGGGTATTAACTATAAAGAAGTCTCGTCGTTTCCAGTTGGTTTTGAACATGAATTAGAAATGTATCCTCTTGACTTTGAAGAGTTTCTTTGGGCTTGTAATATTAGTGAGGATGTAATCAGTATGCTTAAAGATTGTTATGAGCAGCTGCGTCCAATACCAGACTTTCTTCATAAGCAAATAATGGAACGTTATCGTCAGTATCTTATTGTTGGCGGTATGCCTGAAGTCGTTATGACATATCTTGAAAATGAAGATTTTACCAAGACTATAAACAATCAAAAAGATATTTTGTCAGGCTATCGTAACGATATATCAAAATATGCGGGTAACGAAAAGGTGTTAGTGAAATCTGTTTTTGATGCGATACCAGGACAATTGAGCAAACAAGACAAACGCTTTGTTTTGGCATCTATTGAAAAGAATGCTTCGCGACGTAAATATGGTGCACCTACTCAATGGTTAGTAGATGCAGGTATGGCATATTATTCTTTTAATGTAGGATCGTTTGAGTTGCCTTTCCCTATTCATGAAAATATTAGGCTATATAAGCTTTTTTTCGTTGATAGTGGTCTTATGTGTGCTATGATGCTTAATAATATTCAGGCCCAGGTTCTTACAGGTGACATATTTGTTAATGAAGGTGCTTTAGCAGAAAACTATGTTGCATGCGAACTCTTTAAGCATGGTGTATCACTTAATTATTATGATAGAAAAAGTAAGCACGAACTTGATTTTGTTTTCCCTGAAAATAATAAGATTTCTATTATTGAAGTTAAATCAGGAAAGGATTATAAGCTACATTCTTCATTGAATATGGCGCAGACTCTGTTTGCTGATAAAATTAATCGTCGAATAGTTATGAGTGCCAATAATCTTGAGGTTGAAGATGGAATATTATACTTGCCACTTTATATGAGTATGTTTATTATATAGTTCCATCTGTTCATTAAAATATTGAACCAAATTAATAGGTTTAATGCGAGTATTCGTATGGTCTTAAACGAGTAGTCGCGTAGCCTTGTGCGACTATTCGCATTTGGCTACGCGACTATTCGCGTTTTTATGTGTGTGTATTTACCAGAATCTTTCTTCTCAAGAGATATCAAAACGAGAGTTGGTTATCTTTAGAAGTTCCAAGTGCAAATACGTAGTTGCCAAATTTTAGACCTGCATTTTTGTACGCATCGCAATATGCTCTTTCTATAGTTTCAATTTCTTCATATTGGTCATTAATCGATGATGTAAGTCCATACCTATATTGGTAGACTTCATCATCTGTGTCTTCATCGCATGAAGTAAATAGAGTAAGCGTACATAGAATGATTAAAAACTTCTAGATAACTTTGTTAGTAAATTAATAATTTAAATGATTTGTGTATTGATGTTAATATCAATATCCGACATTTGTTGTATTTATTCTCTTTCCTCAGTTAGCTTTCTTGTGGCATGGTCTTCGAGATAGTTGAGGGCCATAGAGTCTTCTGTGAGCCAGTCTTCGCCGATAGTAGCGTTGGCGATAGCTATTGCCATAGCGCAGAAGTTGTCGATTTCCTTTGAAGCCTTAGTGCGGAAATCTTCCGACTGCTCTTTCCATGTTGCTTCAGGGAAATAGATGTCTGAAAGGTTTGGCATTTGCTTGTCCATATAAGCGCAAAGTTGCTTAGCCACGTCAACCACATTTTTGTCGAACGAAGTCATAAACTTGCCGTAGAGCTCGTCGTGTAGGAATAGCTCGTCTTCGGTCAGTCCCATTTCGAAGCCTTCTGCCAAGTGAGCCTCTACAGCTTTCAGGGCGTTGACGATGGTATAGATATAATCTTCGGCAGGGATGTTGCAACCAAGCGGAGTTGTTATTTGCGCCTTGTGCTTGTCGCAATATAGGTTGGCGAGATAGTTTTGTGCAGGAGCATAGAATGCCATAGCCATGCTCTCGATGCCTTTGCGATACATGGTGTAGGCAATTTGTGCCGAAATATGCTTGTAAGGCGAATCGAGCACAAAGTCGATAAGTGGCTCGTTGTCTACCAAGAATTCCTCGTCGCCATCAATACCTAAGGTCATAGGCGAGAATTCTTCTGCATTTATCAACGCACGGCATAGACCGATTGTGCTGACATAGAATGCACATACCACACGCTCGTCGTCGTCCATAAGCTCGCGCTGCTTGGGGTCGAAGAGAGGTGATTCTATGCGTACTTTCCATTCGCCATCTTTCTCTTCCCACAACATGTTCACACACCATTCCATTTCTTCGAAGTGGCGCTGCTCCAATAGTTTGTCTACTTGCTGAAGCATGAACGCACGCTGTTCGTCGTCGTTCATCTCAGAAATTTGTTTCACGTCTGTATTAGGAAAGAGATGTCTGTCTATCTCTGCAAAAAAGTCTTTGTAATCCATATTATAGTTAGTTTTTTTAGTTACGGGTTAATGTTGTTATGTAAGATAGTTTGCATTCGTTTGCATTATCTTTTCATAAGATAAGCTGCACTCGGCAATCCGAAAGCAAGCTTTCATTGCACTCGTTTGCATTATCTTTGCCCCAAAAGTACAAATAATTTGGTGAACATACAAAAAAACGTGGCAGAAAAAGTTTGGATTTGTTTTTAGAAATATATATCTTTGCATAAAAAGATATAAAATTATGCCTGAACTAACTCGTTTCTTTGGAATCATTATTGCAATGATCATAACCCTCCACATTTTCATGTAAGATATGGAGACTATGAAGCAATAATCACAATTCAAGATGGTATTGTGAAAGGAGAATTGCCTAAGAAAGTTTTGAAAGATGTTTTTAGATGGATGGAATTGCATCAATCAGAACTTGAACAGAATTGGAAATGATTGCAAGAAGGAAAAGAAATAGTTAAAATAGAACCCCTTAAATAAATATTATTATGTTTGATGTAGATTTGATAAGAGTCGTTGATGTAAATTATATCAAGGATTATACTATGGACTTGAAATTCAGCAACGGAGAAACTCGTCGTGTAGATTTTCTTCCTTTGTTGAAAGGAGCAAAGCGTGAGGAACTGAAGGATATGAATAATTTCATTCAATTTGGGCTCAACCATTGGACTTTGGAATGGTATAATGGAATAGATTTTGCCCCTGACTATCTTTATAAACAAGGTACTGTAGTTTCGTAGTTAGTAGGCTTGTTTCTTTCGTAATGACTATCGACGATTTTAAGCAACGTATTGTCGCCAGCCTTGGTTTTGCTCCTACAGCCGACCAATGGCAGGCGATGGATGTGTTTGCACATTTTCTTGCCGACCGCCAGGAGCATGTGGCTATGGTGATGAGCGGCTCGGCCGGTACTGGTAAGACTTCGCTTGCCAGCGCCATGGTGCGTACGCTAAAGCAAGTGGGACAGAAGCTGCTGCTGCTCGCTCCTACGGGTAGGGCGGCAAAGGTGTTTGCACTAAACTCAGGACTTGCGGCATACACCATTCATCGAAAGATTTATCGCGAAAGAGCATATACCGGCATCGACGGCAGTTTTTCGCTCAACGACAATCTGCATGCCGACACGCTATTCTTGGTCGATGAAAGCTCGATGATAAGCAACGGCATGGGCGAAGGACAAACCTTCGGTAGCGGATGCTTGTTGGACGATTTGATGCAGTTTGTGTATTCCGGGCGCAATTGTCGCATAATGTTTATTGGCGACAATGCACAGCTGCCACCTGTAGGCGAGAGCGAGTCGCCAGCCATGAGCAAACAGATGATTGAGAGCTACGGCATGACGGTTTATCAAGCACATCTCGACGAGGTGGTGCGACAGGGTGCCGATAGCGGCATATTATACAACGCCACAGCCATACGCCTGATGGCTACACGCAACGAGGCTACCATGATGCCACGCATTAGGCTCAAGGGATTTGCCGACGTAGAGGTGGTGAGAGGCGACGAGCTGATAGAAACCTTGGCATCGAGCTATAGCCATGCTGGAGTGGACGACACGATAGTGATAACGCGAAGCAACAAACGAGCTAATATATATAATATAGGTATAAGAAACCAAGTGTTAGGACGCGAAGAGATGCTATGCTCGGGCGACCAGCTGATGGTGGTGAAGAATAACTATAGCCTCACGGCAGCAGAGAAAGACCCTACAGCGCCTCCATTTATAGCCAATGGTGACAGATGCAGGGTGGGGCGAGTGAGAGCCATACGCGAGCTCTATGGCTTTAGCTTTGCTGAGGCTCGATTGGTGTTTCCCGACTACGACGACTACGAGATAGAGACTACCGTGCTGCTCTCCACTCTCACCTCAGAAGCCCCAGCCCTTGCGCGCGATGATCAAGAGAGATTGTATCAGGCGGTGATGGCTGATTATGCCGATTTGCTGCGCAAAGCCGACCGTATGGCACAACTACGCAAGGACAAACATTTCAACGCATTACAGATAAAATATGGCTATGCTATCACGTGCCACAAGGCGCAAGGTGGACAATGGGCGCATGTGTATCTCGACCAAGGCTATATGACCGACGAGATGCTGGGTGC
>OBLI01001812.1_pt1 | contig 19737 bp, 15 predicted proteins | sample 1519701 | NCBI WGS metagenome assembly OBLI01 (sample SAMEA3663005, study PRJEB22513) | pig gut metagenome | biome: pig gut; feature: pig-associated habitat; material: faeces | place: France | collected 2012
AAGATGGAACTCGTTTTTCTGCCGCTGGGTGTCCAACTTGAACTTGCAATTTACGGATTTTTTCTGTCCTCTCTTTTTGCACAAAAAACTAATTTTTTCATCCTTTCTCGTTTGTTTTCTCTGGACAAACACGGAAGAAATGATATACTGTAATTATGGAAAGAAATGGTTCACAATGGAGGGCCTGAATATGAAAACGAATTGGTTCAAGCGAACACTTTGTAACATTTTGGCATTGGTTCTGGTGCTGGGCTATTTCCCGGTGCAAACCATTGCTGCGGAAAGCGACGGACTGTGTGAACACCACACGCAGCACACAAAAGAGTGTGGGTATTCCCCTGCGGTGGAAGCTCACGACTGCGGTCATGTGCACACTGACGACTGCTATGATACAGTTACGGCGTGTGTTCATGTTCACGAAGACTGCGGCTATGTTCCGGCGGTGGAAGGACATGGCTGCGACTGCCAGCCGGACGAGCACGGCGAGACCGTACATACCGATGGCTGCGGCTATGTGGAAGCCGTGGCAGAGGTTCCCTGCGGCCACACCTGCTCTGCGGAAAGCGGGTGCGTGACCCGGGAGCTGGTCTGTCCCCATGCCCACGACGGTTCCTGCGGCTACATTGCGCCCACCCCGGAGCAGCCCTGCGCCTATGCCTGCACGGAGTGCGCCGAACCGGGTGAAGACCCCTCCGAATCCGAAGAGGATCCCTCTGAGCCCTCCGAGCCCGAAGTGGACGAAGCCGTGGAGGCCGTCCGCGCCCTGATCGAACCCCTCCCCACTCTGGAGGAAATCAAGGCCATGTCGACTCAGGAGCAGTCGGAGGTTTATACCCAGGTGCAGAAAGCCTATGATGCCTATGAGTCTCTCACCGATGCGCAAAAGGCACAGATTCCTGATGCAGAAAATACCTTTGCAGTTTTGTTTGAGTATTTTAATTCTCTCGTTGCTCCGGCGGCGATCCACTCCCATCCCATTTGCGGTCATGCCGGCTGTGCCGACGGCCACAGTGCGATGTCCTGGACGGCTTGGAACGGAACCGCCAGCATCGGCAATTCCAATTACTACCTCACGCAGGATGTCACCCGCACCGGGTATTACACAATTACCGGTTCTGTGCGGATCTGTTTGAATGGACATACCCTGAGCACCAACGGAGAGGCTCCCGGATTCCGTATCGCCAAGGGAGGCTCCCTGGTGATTACCGATTGCCAGGGAACCGGAATGATTTACTCGGATGCCAATGAGCAGAACACGACCTCATCAACCGAAATTGGCATTGAAAACCGTGGTGGACTGGTACTCTGGAACGGTACCATCAACGGCAACTGGAACGGCATTTGGTCCGATGGCGGATATGTGTACATTCGGGGCGGATCGGTTCAGTCCCGCCTGAGCAGTGCAATATCTCTGGAGAACGGCGTAACCTTTTCCATGTCCAATGGTTCCGTTGAGGGAGATGAATATGGAATCTCCGATTATGACGACAATTCCTCTGTATCGATTTCCGGCGGTACCATCACTGGTACGTTCGGTGCTTTGGATATGCAAAGTCCGGTCGAAATTAACGGCGGCACCTTTGGGGGCACTCTCTACGGCAGTCAGCTGTATCTGAGTGGTGCGCCCAAGCTGGATTCTGTATGGACCCATTCTGCTCTGAGTTTACAGAACAAGTCTGGTACAGCAAGCTATACCGGCTCAGGCTTCCGGCTGAGAAGCTTTGTGGGAAATGGAAACGTAGCGGTCACCAGTGTTCCGAATACCGGAATTGCCGACAAAATTACGGTTTACGATGGTGTGAACACCGGACTGCTCGCCGGCAAGCTGGTTGCCTCCGGAACGAATCTGGTTCTTTACACCCCCGTGGCTTCCGGACAAACCGGGAATCTTCAGTGGCGGCTGTACGGCGATGGCGAACTGTTCCTGATGGGCAGCGGTGCCATGCCGGACTATCGTGACGCATCCAGTTATCCCTGGTATTCCTACCGAAGCAGCATCCGCAGCCTTACTGTTTCAGATGGGGTTACCCACATCGGCAGCAACGCTTTCCGCAGCAGCAACTTGGAATCCGTTTCCTTCGGGAATGCCTCACTGTCTTTAGGGGATTACTGCTTTGCCTATTGCGATTCTCTGACTTCCATTGATTTTGGCTCAGGCATCATTCAGCCGGGCACGAATGTATTCCATGATTGTGACGCGCTGACCTCCGTCCATGTTCCTGCCAATGTGGTTATGAACGGCAAGTATTCTGGAATCGGAACCGGCTACGGAATGTTCAGCTTTTGCAGGAATTTGCAAACAGCCACTGTGGATTGCAGCTATGTGGGTCCTTTCTTCTTTGAATGCTGCTACGCCATGACCCAGGCAACTTTTACAAACAAGAATGTTAACTTCTACTGTCTGGAAGATAACTACGGTTCAACCTTTCGAGGTAGTGATTCGAGTAATCCGATGAACGTGACGGTGGTAGGGTACTTGTGTTCCAAAGCCAATGTGCTGACTCAAAAAACTATGTCCGATTGCACGCTGACCTTCCAGCAGATTGCGGGAGATACCACCCAGCATACGGAGACGGTTCTTCCCGGAACCGCCACCTGTACGGCGGCCGGCCTGTCCGAAGGAAAGGTCTGTTCCAGGTGCGGCTATGTGATTGTGAAGCAGACGAATGTGGATGCTTTGGACCACAAACTCACCAAGGTGGAGCGTCAGGAGTCCACCTGTACGGACAAGGGTCTCCTGGAACATTTCCACTGCTCTGTCTGCGGCAAGAACTTCGAGGACGAAAACGGCACCACGGAGCTGAACGACACCTCCATCCCAGCCGAGGGGCACAGCCTCACCAAGGTGGACGGTTCGGAACCCTCCTGTACCGAAAATGGTGTCAAGGCGCATTACCACTGCTCTGTCTGCAGCAAGAACTTTGAGGACGAAAACAGCACCACGGAGCTGAACGACACCTCCATCCCTGCCAAGGGACACACCCTCACCAAGGTGGACGGTTCGGAACCCTCCTGTACCGAAGATGGTGTCATGCTGCACTACCACTGCTCTGTCTGCGGTAAGGACTTCAAGGATGAAAACGGCACTACAGAACTGACCGACACCTCCATCCCCGCCAAGGGACACAGCCTCACCAAGGTGGAGCGTGTGGAGCCCACCTGTACCGAAGATGGTGTCAAGCTGCATTACCACTGCTCTGTCTGTGACAAGGACTTTGAGGATGCAAACGGCGCCAAGGAAATGACTGATACCTCCATCCCCACCGTCGAACACGAATGGGGCGAATGGGCCGTCACCACTCCCGCCACCCCTGAGGCAGACGGCGTGGAAACCCGGAAATGCACTGTCTGCCAGCAGGAAGAAACCAGGCCCCTGACCTACACCGGAAACCGTCTTGTGCTCACAGGAACGGAGCTGGAAAATCAGAGTACTGTCTGGATTGACGGTGTCCCCGTCTCCATTGAGAAGGACGATGTCGGCAATTCCTATGTGACCCTGCCTGAGAATTCCTCCTCCATTCTCGTAACCTATTCTTACAATACCGGCTCCGGTGACCGGCACACCCAGTACCCCACCGGGATGAATGTCTACCGAGTGGAAAAGACCGATTCCGGCATGACCGTACAGCACCTGCCGGAGCTTCAGAACCTGCTGCAGTATTCCGGCTGCTCCATCCGCATTACAGGCAACAAGGGTATTCGCATGATTACCTCGGTCAATCAGGATACCCGTAATGCTCTGACAGGCAATGGTCTGGCTGGCTTCAAGCTGCTGGAATATGGCACGCTCCTTGCACAGACCAGCAAACTGGGGAACAACCCACTTGTTCTGGGCGGTGCAAATGTCAAGTCCAACTATGCCTACAAGAAGGGCGTTGCGGATCCTGTATTCAAGTATACAAATGGACTGATTCAGTACACCAACGTTCTGGTAGGCTTCACCGATGAACAATGCAAGGAAGACATCGCCATGCGTCCCTACATGAAGCTGCAGGACAAAAACGGTGAGGAATTCGTCATTTACGGCGGCATCGTCTACCGCAGCATCGGCTACATTGCCTACCAGAACCGCAATGTGTTCCAGCCCAGATCTGCCGCCTACGAGTACGTCTGGAGCATCATCCACAACGTCTATGGCAATCAGTACGACAACGAGTACAAGAAGTAAGGAGGATAAGAAAAAATGAAAAGAATCACACTTGTTCTTCTGTGCCTTGTGCTGCTTCTGACGGCTGGCTGTGCCAAACAGGAACCTGTAGCGACTACAGAAGCAACCACGCAGCCCACAACTGCTCCCACTGAGACAACGGCTCCTCCCACGGAGCCGCTGCCCCAGACGGAGGAGGCAACCATTCTGGCAGATCATGTTCCCGCTATCCTGTCTATTCTCTCCCGCGGCGATACCGTGGACGTGGTAGGCAAATACGACGAAGAACACTATGTCATCAAGACGGAACTGGGCTATGGCCTGGTGGAAAAGAATCTGCTTACCATGCCTGATGATGAATCCTATGAAGCCTGGACAGGCTACTCCCGTTGGAATCGGCATGTCTACGACAACTACCGTCTATCTGGCACGCCCATTCAGGTGCTGAAAACCAACACGAAAATAGAAGTACTGGATGATCTGGGCATTTGCTGCGTTGTGAAGGTAGAGGATGTCACAGGCTTTATGAAACTGGAGGACATCAGCAAAAGTCCCATACGCTCCCAAAGCAGCAGCGGTGGAGACAGTGGTTCCGGCGGTGGTGGCTCCTCTGGCGGTGGTGGCTCCTCCGGCGGCGGAGGCGGTCAGGATGGCGGCGACATCAGTCTGCGTTTTAACGGCGGTATCGTACTCCTGTCTGCCATCACCCAGGAAGGAAGCGTTACTGGCCAGGCAACAGTCAGAGCCGATGGCACCGAAGTCGTGCTGGGCTACTTTGATCAGGAAGAAACCGCTCAGGTTGTAGTGGAATCCGGCTTTGCCGAAGATTGGGAGGGCTATGCGACGGTTATGATGGATGATCTCTATGCCCATGTACCCGAGACTCTGATTCAGCGCAAGGGCGAGGAAGCCTATGCCCAATGGGACGGCTTTGCCAAGTACAATACCATGTTCTACGACAACTTCTACTTACAGGGAGAAGGCAAGCGCTTGAACACCAACACCGCTATCCATGTGGTTGCTGATCTGGATACCTGTTATCTGGTTACGGTTGATGAAAGCTTTGGCTATGTATCCAAAACGATGGTCAGCGAAAAGAGGATCGTTTCCAAGAAAGCCCCGGTTGAGTCAGGCGGCGGTGGAGGCGGCACCTCCGGCGGCGGTGGCGGCGGTGGTCAAGAATGGTCTGATCCTGTTTTGTGACGCTCCACTTAACCCATCGTAATAATACAACGAACACCTCCCGCTAATTTGGGAGGTGTTCTGGCTACTTGACGGTAAGCATCAAACATGACGGATGTAGTAAATTGAATCCTAGTTTTTTCACTGGGATGCCTCAGGTTCTCTCATAAATGGAGAAAGAAGTATCTGTTTTGTTACGAGCAGAGCACTTTTAACATTCTGCAAACACTTAGATTGAGGAAAGCTGTTCTGAATTTCCCGTATTTCAGTATGTTTTCCGAACTTTTCAAAAACCCAATTGGGGTCAAATTGGGGTCAAAACGATTTATAGAAATTGTTATATACAACTTTTTAGGCTGCAAAGTGCAAGAAAAAGTCCTGAAATCGTACGATTTCAGGACTTTTTATGGTTGCGGAAGCAGGACTCGAACCTACGGCCTCCGGGTTATGAGGGCATTTTTGAGGTTCTAAAAGTTTGCATTTACCGTTAAATATCGTGAATAACTTAAAATATTGATAGTCAAATGTTGAGAAACTGAAACCGCGGGGATAGAACTTAAAATAAACTATCCCCCAAACTATCCCCCATGAAATTTGCAAAAAAGTTTGGAAATATACACACTTGACTATTTGGTATCTAACAACTTTTGCACAAGACAGGATATTGGCTGGGGGTACTACCGGGATTTCTTTTATCTGCCGCTGTGTTTTCGACTGCACTCTCTGCAAATCCCCATATTGGCGCTGTGTCTCCCTCCGTAACTGGCCATTTCATCACTGGGCTTAATTTTGTGGCAGCATGTACACTTCAACCATCTGACATGGAACTGATCAAAGACAGGCTCACCAGAAGGACGTTCCATACTTTTCAGGATTTCTTGTTTACCAAGACGATTTCTTTCCTCAACTGATAAAGCAGACTCACACTGTATTGTCGGGTTGTGCTGATTGCTATTACACTGGTTCAGGCATAAAGACTGTTCTCTATCCTTTTGTATTTGAGCAATCAACAAATGCCGCTCATCGTTTTCTTTCTGTATTTTTTGAATACTTTCCATTCGCCGCTCAATGGGGAGCTTGATATCTCGCAGATGTTGGATTCCATTCATTGCCAGGCATTTGCACTTTGGAACTAAGGTATAATTAAATGCACACCTACTACAGTCTTCTGGTCGAGCATAGTATCTTCCTTCTCGCTCTCGCTTATGAATGGGACATTCATAAGCAGTCCCCCAAGAAGCAGGCATCGTTTGTGGAGGCGTTACGGCATTTTCCTGTAAACGATGCTGCCAGCGGGCTTCTCTTGCATTATGTATCCAGGTCTTTCCCTGTATATTTCCTTGAACACCTTGTCGTATGAGATCTGGATTTATTGATTTTTGTTCAGTAATCCTGGGGAATGAAATAGAAAGACAATCCCACCCTTTTTCGCAAGCTTCCTGTTTCAACAAAACAATATCATCTTCTGTGTAGTACTTCCCAAATGATAGAATAATACGTGTCGGAGTATTGTCCAGCTCCGCAACAAGCAAAGGTGGAAACTGTTCAGGATCACATTGATAGTAAACTTCTCCCACACGGGCATCCCAATTATTCTTCGCTATCTCTGTTCTGCTTCCTATCTTCACTGGAATCTCAGGAGCTTCAATCGTCTGATATGAAGCGAAAACCATCTTAACAAAGAGATATATAGCAATTTCATTCGCATAGACACACTCATAGTTTGACTGGTGTGCAAAATGATGCTTGTTCTTCTCACCCATTCGCGCAATGAAGTCTCCATTACATGCAGCGCACTTGCAATTACAATTCAGGCCACGGGAACGGACATCGTCGATACCAACTACTTCTCCGGTTGCTTTATCGATACCCCAATATAGATGTGAACGGTTAGAATGTTTTATATTAATCTCACTTCTATACATGTATCTTCCCTCCTGAAAATTATTCCTCATATCTGACGCATTACAAATTCCCAATAGCTCGATTCTCTAGTCATCAAACAGTATGACCGGGACCTTTTCCAAGCGATACCGCCCCTTGTCTTTTTTCATTTTGTATAGGTTGATTCTGCATTCTTCGCAGTGTTCTCGTACTGCCTTCTCAAATTCTGGTTTTGCCATACAGCCCAAAATAATTGAGCTGGGGCGAATCATTTCAAGTAATGCGCCCTTTTTCTCCGCATCCCATTTGTCTCCGCATGCTCCCTCATCCCGGATAATACGCCATTCTTTTTCGTAACTCCATTCGGGCGATTTGGATGTCAGACTCTCAATTAAAATCCTTTGGATATCCTTTTCAAGAGCATTGGGATCAAGCGTATGAACGCACACTCTATCATCGGAGTATATAATTGGTACGGGTGAAAAACCTAATTGTCTACTGATTTCAAGCAGCTCATATTCCACACATATCCCACAATGATTATTGGCATAATGTGCCCACATTAATAAAGAATCATCCGATTCACTCAGGCATGAGATCCCCATTCGGGATTTCAATATGTCGTAGCTTGACTGAAATGTCCGAATCTGCTGACGGCAAGTTTTCAAAAGGTCTCTCCATATGGGACTTCCCTCACGTATCCCTCTTTTATCAGGATACATCTGCAATATACTCTGAAAGATTCCTTCCTCATCCATTGACATATCGCAATCAAACACGTCATTAAAATTACACGGTGCAGAATACCACATCTTGTTATGCTTTACAGTTTCAAGCTTTTCTTGTCTATCACTGTAGTATTTATACAGTGAGCTTGGTGCACAATACATGTAGTAACAACCGACTTCTGTATAAACTTGAATGTTTTCTTGTGGATTCCCGGAGAAAGCAGAGATGAACGCTGAACGTAATTTCTCTTTCCAATCGTCGGTGTTTTCTTTATTAAACTCAGTCATATTTTCACCTCATTCCACTGCAATAAAATCCATACAACTTCATAAGTAATATGTGTTATTTGCATCCAGCACTTTTTTTCTCTCCTTCCAGTCTGGCATAAGCATGGAAAGAAACGCGTAGAAATGTTTGGAATGATTTGGATGGATAAAATGACAAAACTCGTGCATCACCACATACTCAATGCAGTTTCGCGGTGCTTCCAGGAGCCGTTTGTTGAGCGTAATGACGCCTTTGCCCGGTAAACAAGAACCCCAGCGTGTATCCATGCTTCGAATCCGGAGGGAAGGAACTGCAACTCCGTATTTCTGGAACACAGGGTATAGTTCCTCAACAATTTCTCCAAAAACCTCCTTGCATTGCCGGTCAAAGAATCTCATAACCATTCGCTCTTTTTTTGAAAAATCCTGTGGATCTTTTACCTCAAGGAATAAATGGACCCCATCAGAATACAACTGTTCCTTGCTGGCCTGTATCACTTTCAAACGCAGTGCCCTGCCCTGAAGATAAAAGGTCTCGCCGCTGATATACTGCTTCGGCTGTGGTTTGTACTGTTCCTGCAGCGCAAATTTCTTTTGTGCATTCAGAATAAACCCCGCTTTGCTTACCAAAAACGCATCTATCTTTTCCGCCGGAACCGCCATATTGGCAGATACATATACACTTCCGTTTTTGCGCACATGGAGGTTTATATTTTTGACATTCTTCCGTTCCAACGAATACATCAGCGTTTTTTCGTCTATCTGGATTGCCCTTAATGTGATATCTTCCTGCATAATTAAAACCTCCGCAGGGCAACAGTTTTCACATTCTCAATGACTTTATCGATCAAATCAAATGACAATACCAGTCCCCGGTTCTTTTCATATGCATAGAACAGATCATCGATATCCTGGGAAATCCGATTGTGGATTGTCTGGTTATTGGTCCAGTCTACACGGCTGTGTTTCGCAATAATCGCCGTAATTTCCTCGGCAATCTCTGCTGCAAAATCAGGCGTCATTCCCTCTACTTGAGCATCATCAAACAACGCCGTTATCACGCCATAAAAAGCCTGCGCGTGAACATTGTGCTTGATCCGTTCCGGATAGCTGGCAGAACTCTTTCCGGTATGGTAATCTTCCATGATGCTCCTCATCTTTGCAAGATACTCAGCTTCGCTGATAACCTTTTCCTTGTACTGATCCAGTGCATCCTTAATCCGCTTGGAGAAGCTGTCATAATATGCAGGATTCTCCTCGTACTTTGCGCTGATACTTCTGGATAGTCTGCTGGTAATTGCATCTGCCTTTGCCCGCAGAGATCCCAGTTCTTCCAATTCCCGTTCAAAGTCATCCTTATTCAGAATATCGACCGGATTGGTAATCTGCTTCAGACCAGCTACAGACAAATGCGTATCCAAAAGATTCTGCATCAGCGGTTCATACTCACTGTTGTCGATAGCATCACAATAGCGAATTTTTACACTGCGCCGCACTTTTGAGAAGAACACAAAACGATCCTGGTACTTCTTGCGTTCTTCTCCGGGAAGCGCAGCATAGGCCTGTTCAGAATTCAGAACAAGGTTAAGCGCTCTGCCGAAAGCACACAGCAAGTTGTAGAACTGTTCCCGCTTCTTTTCGTCAGCCAGAGAAACCTCTACCGCTTCCGTGTCGCTCAAATCCTTAACATCTGCGAACAGGTCTATAAGATTGGTATATGCCGTTCTCAACTGCCCCAGTGCTTCCAGCACATCGATGACAACGCCCCTCAGGTCTCTGCCTTCAAAGTTTTCCAGTCCGGCACCGCTGTACATATCCATGGCGGCATCCAATTTCTGAATCAGGCCGCGATAGTCCACAATAAGGCCATACTCTTTACCATCGTGGAGCCGGTTGGTTCTGGCAATCGCCTGCAGCAGGCCATGCTCTTTGAGCTCCTTATCGATGTAAAGTACCTGACAAACAGGAGCGTCAAAACCAGTTAGAAGCTTACTGCACACAATGAGAATGTCAATCTCTCCGTCGCAGAATTTGTTTTTCATGGCTTCCTCGTAGGTATCGGCATCTCCATACTGCTTCATCATCTTTTCCCAGTATTCGATAACCATATTATCGGTGCCTTCATCAATGTCGTCCACGCTTTCCCGCATATCCGGAGGAGAAATGACAACTGCACAATTCAGATCCCCAAACTGTTCAAAGCACTTCAGATAACGAATGGCATCCCGCTTATAGTTGGTGGCCAGCATGGCCTTGAAGCCGGTATCCTTGAAGCCGAGGAGGAAATGGTTATTAATATCCAATGCAATGCGTTTGATTCTGGCATCTGTAGAAGTCAATCTGCGGATACTGCTCCATTTCCGGCGCAGATCCTCCTTCTGGGGATCGGTCAGCCGTTTTGTGGTCTGTTGGAACCACATATCAATATTTTCTTCATCCACCTTCTGCTCCACAAACCGTCCCTCGTAAATCAGAGGAACAATCGCGCCATCTCCCACGCCGTCCTGAATGGTATACTTGTGGATGAGCTTACCGAATTTGGTAAGGGTATTCTTTTCCCGCTTCATCAGCGGTGTCCCTGTGAAGCCAATATAGCAGGCGTTAGGAAATACTGTGCGCATTTTGGCAGCCATGGAACCATAATTGGAGCGGTGACTTTCGTCAATGAGAACGAACACGTCCCTGGAATTGTTTTTTGCTTCCAAACGTTCTGCAGTGTTGAATTTATTGATAATGGTAGTAATCACATCTGCTTTGCCGTTGGTCACCAGTTCCACCAGATGCCGTCCGCTGGTTGCCCGGGCAGGATTCAGCCGGGTATGGGTAAAGGTTGCTGCAATCTGACCATCCAGCTCTTTGCGGTCGGTTACAATGACCACACGGGGATTGCAGACAGCAAGCTCCATCAGAATGTATTTGGCCAGCATTACCATGGTCAGGCTCTTGCCGCTGCCCTGGGTGTGCCAAATCACGCCGCTCTGGCGGTTCCCTTTGCTGTCTCGCTGCGCGATGGTTTTGATGATCTCCCGAATGGCAAAATACTGCTGATACCGGCAGATTTTCTTCACATTAGCATCAAACAGAACAAAGTAGCGGGTCAGCTCCATCAGGCGTTCCCGGCTAAACAGGGAAATCATATTTTGATCCTGTTCCGTGGGAGCTCTGTCTGCCACCAACTGCGTCAATCTGGAGTCAAGGAAAGCCGTATCCTGCTCTTTCCATACGCTCCAGAACTTCTTTGGGGTGCCTGCTGTGGCGTATTTCACGACGTTTTTGTTGGTTGCCATGACGATTTGGGCATACTTGAAAAGCTGGGGGATATAGTCTGCCTGCTGGTTGCGAATCATCTGCTCTACAGCCTGATCTACGGAAATATGGGGTGCCTTGCACTCAATGACCGCGAAAGGAATGCCGTTGATAAACAGAACAATGTCCGGACGGGCGTTGTGAAGTTTATCCTGGCTCTCTACCGCAAATTCCTCCGTCACATGGAACAGGTTGTTCTCCGGATGCTCCCAATCTATGTATTTCAGGTTGAAGCTGAGAGACTTTCCGCCGCCCACAGTTTCCGGGTAGCTTTTGCCCAGCAGCAGAGCGTCATAGATCTTTTCGCTGGTGCGCACCAAACCGTCGGTCAACGGTTCGTCCAGCTCCTCCATGGCCCGCTCAATATTGGCAGCGGAGAACTCGTTTTCCGCGCCGGCATAGCTGTAGCGGTTCAGTCTGCGCAGCTGTCCCCGGAGGATATCTTTCAGCAGAACATGGTATTTGCTACCCCGCTGCTTCTCGCAGTCTTCCGGAGAAATATATGTGTACCCCATGGACTGAAGAAGTTCAATGGCCGGTTTCTGACTGGCATTGTATTCTAAGTATGCAGTTTGGTCCATGGTTCAGCCTCCTTTCGGATTGATTTCTAAAAAGCACGAATAGCGGGGCGGAAAAATCCCGCCTCGCTTTTATTCCAGTATAGACTTGATTGCCGCTTCTGTCATAGCGGTAATGATTGTTGAAGATATCTGCTTTACTACATCAAAAATCATAGGCAATCCTTTTTTCGTGATAACATCTTTGGTCTTATTCCAAACCGTATCCTGCCGGATTTGGTCAAGGAAATCGTGACCCTCCCATGTTAGTGCGCCAACACTAAAAAAGTATATTTCATTATCAGCATACTTCACATTATAAGAAGAAATAAGTCCTGCATCATGCAGTAATTGGCAATGGTATGCAACCTGTTCTGTTGTATATTCAGGTATTTCCAGATTGCACAATCCCGTGTTTACATATTCTTCCTCGATTGCAAAGAGAATTGCTCTGCACAAATCCATATCTCTTTTCATGCATTCACCCTCACAATGCCCGTCAGCAGAAGCTGCATCAGGGCTTTTTTCTTCTGCTTTTCCTGTTCCAGATCCTGGCGAAGCAGTTCGATTTCTCTATCTGCCGCCGTCAGAATTGCTACAATCGCCTGTTGTTCTTCGATTGACGGCAGTACAAGTTTGGAATTAAAGAAATCATCCACCGCAATATTCAGAAGGCCATGATTTCTGGCACCTTCCTGGGCAAATGCTTGAATCTCACGATTCATCAAACCTGCCTCAAAATACTGCTCCATGTATTCCAACGAAACATTTTCGCCCACGATTTCAAAGCATATATATAGAGGAGACACGATTCCCATATCATATCTGGTCAATCGCTTGATCGCGCCAAAGGGATAACCGGAAGAATAGCTTTTGTTATACGCAAAATCGTTCCTATTCAGCAGATAATAGTTACTCTTATCCTCACTGGCAATCTCTTTGTTAAAGAACTCCGACTGATTAATCAAACCGTACTGCGCAGAGATCGTAAGTACATTTTCGTTACCAACAGTATTCTTCCGTTTGATACGCTTGACAATCTGGTGTAATCTGCAGTTCTGCCATTCGCCATCAAATCCCGGAAGGCGCTTCTTGCCGGTCAAAAGCTGCTGCATCAGATACTTTTTCTGCTGTTGCTTTTCCACAAGGAGCTTTTCTTTCAGTTCAATGACTCTGTCCTGAGTGGTAAGAATTTTGGCTATCTTTCTCTGTTCTTTGAGATTCGGGAAGCAAATTGGGAAGGCACCAACAATATCGGTGCTTAAATTTTGCTGTTTTGTGCCTTGTGCATAACGAAGTCCTATAACCTGCCCGTTATTCAAATACCAATAATAGAAGAAAATATTATCCACCTTAGAAAACTCTGTAAAGGCCATACATGCCTGACTGATTGTACAACGCTTTCCAATAATTGATGCAGTTCCTCTTATCCCAGCAGCCTCGAGCCCATATATTGCGATTACTACTGCACCGGGTTCATACATTGTCATATTACTGGTAGAAGCAGCAGCTTCACTGATTTTTTCAAGCGTATCAGTGATGATACGCTTTTTCAGTTCTCCACTTGTAACCCAAAGAATTTCACCAACGAAATTATCCGCATTGTCCCGTCGTGGTGTACTTCCAGATGATAGCGTACATATTTCGTTTATCCTACCTGTCGTCCAAGACAATGGCGCAATACCCAAAATAGTTTTTTGATACCCCTCCGGCACGATTCCGTGCCGGATTTGGTCTATTCTCTTTTTTACTTCTTCTATCATTTTACTTCCTCTTGAAGTTGCAAAAACCGATCAAAATCACTCTCATACAGCCGATCCTGGATGATCCGGTACTTCTCAAACTCCGTCTCTGCATAGGTTTTCGCCATGATAGCAGACACCTTTCCGGCATCCTTCAGGATATCCCTGTCCCAGAGGGTCAGGAATCCATTGAGCCGATTCTCCCAATCCTCCATGGTCATGGGAATATGCCGGGATGCCTGCATCTCCGCCATGTCCAGATAAGCTGACACAATTCGCGCCATCTGATCCAGTTCTGTCTGGGATAGATAGTTCTTCGCCACCGTCACATCAGATTTGTGAATCTTGCCGTTGGGGCTTCCGTCCCAGCTTGTCAGCCCCATGTGCTCCTTTTCCGCATCCGCTCTGTCAACAATAACTTCCGCGGCAGTCTGTCCATGGACGGCGTAATGCAGCTTGTTCTGGACAGCAGCGAAGAAGCGTTTGGTCGCCTTGGCGGAAGGATCATAATCCAGAGCAGTGGCATACAGATCTGTAATCTTCTGATAGAATCTGCGTTCCGACAGCCGGATTTCCCGAATTTTCTCCAGCTGTTTCTCGAAGTAATCTTTGGTCAGAACGGTGCCGCCGTATTTCAGGCGTTCTTCATCCATGACCCAGCCCTGAATCGTATAATCCTTTACAATGCCATTGGCCCATTTGCGGAACTGAACTGCCCGTTCATTTTCAATCTTAAAACCAACTGCAATAATTGTCTGTAGGTTATAGTGGAGAACCTCTCGCTGAACATCTCGATTTCCCTCTTTTTGAACTATAAAGTATTTCTTTATAGTTGCCTCAGGTTCCAGTTCCGAATCAGCGTAGATCTTTTTCAAATGCTGATTGATTGCCATGGTGCTAACCCCGTACAGCTCTGCCATCATCTTCTGGGTCAGCCAGATATTTTCGTCCTCATAGCGCATTTCAATGCTGTTGGCCTGTTCCCCGGTTGCTGCGACAAAGGTCAGATATTCCGCAGCGCTGGAACGAATTGAGATTTCTTTCTTCTTACTCATAGCCCCAATTCCTCCAAATATTTCGCCATCTGTGCCTGCACCTGTGCCAGCTCCGCCTCAATATTGGCAATATTCTGTTTCACTTCGTCAATATCCACCAGCTCTTCCTCCTCAAAGGTGTCCACATACCGGGGGATATTCAGGTTATAGTCATTGTCCGCAATCTCCTTGCGGGATGCCCGGTGGCTGTATTTCTCCACATCTTCACGGGCTTCGTAGGTATCTACAATCTTCTTGATATCACAGGGGCGGAGAATGTTCTGATTCTTTCCCTTTTCATAATTGCCTTCTCCGGATGCATCAATGAACAAGACATCATCACGGGTACGTCCGGTGCGGAACACAAGAATGCAGGCGGGGATACCCGTACCATAGAACAGGTTCGCGGGCAGGCCGATTACCGCATCCAGCAGGTTGCTGTCCACCAGCGCCCTGCGAATCTTTCCCTCACTGGCACCGCGGAACAGGACACCATGGGGCAGTACCACTGCCATTCTGCCGTTGTTACCGTCCAGACTCTTCAGCATATGCAGCACAAAGGCATAGTCACCCTTGGAACTGGGAGGGACGCCAATGTCAAAGCGCTTATAGGCATCCATCGACGCAGTCATCTTCTCCTGCTTTTTGCCCTTGGCATCCAAACCGGCGTTTGCGAGGAATCCACTGTCCCATTTATCCAGGCTGAATGGAGGATTTGCTACCACCACCTGGAAACGCATCAGCTGATCGTCCTCAAGATTCTGGGGGTTGGACAAAGTATCGCCCTGCCAAATCCGGGCATCATCAACACCGTGCAGGAACATGTTCATGGTACACAGTGCCCAGGTCTGGGCATTTAGTTCCTGGCCGTAAATCGCCACCTTGCCGCTGGGCACTTTCTTATAAGCCTTCAGCAGCAGGCCGCCGCTGCCGCAGGTCGGATCATAAATGCGGTCATTCTCCTGGGGCTTCACCAGAGAAGCAACCAGTTCAGAAACCTGACTCGGGGTGAAGAACTCACCGCCCTTTTTGCCAGCATCGGAAGCAAAGTTGGCAATCATATATTCATAGGCATCGCCGATGATGTCCGCAGACCCCAACTGGCTGGGACGGAGATCCAAGTCGTGAAAATCTTCCAGTAAGTTACGGAGGGTCGCATTTTTCTCCTTAACTTCGCCAAAATCTACCTGAGAATTAAAATCAATGGATCGGAAAACGTTGCGCAGCTTTCCGCTGTTGTGTTCTTCAATGTGAGACAAGGCCACGTTAATCTTCTGACCGATTTCATTGTTATTACGCTCACTGTAAAGGAAATCAAAGGTAGCTTCTTTATCAATCGAGAACCGTTCCCGGCTCATGGCACGTTCCACACGACGTTCATCACCGTCATACTGAACCATGTAGTTTTCACGTTTTTCCTTAGTGACATCACTCAGGTATTTCACAAAAAGCATGGACAGGATGTAGTCTTTATAACGGGAGCTGTCGATCTTTCCCCGGAAGCTGTCACAGGCCTTCCAGAGGACTCTTTCAATATCCGTACGCGTTGTCATTTCAGTTACCTCTCTTCATGTCAGTAAATACTTGGTTGATCAATAAATCGTAATACTTTTCTTTTTCGGCTGCCAGTTCCGTCAAAAGCAGGGTTTCCCGATGGGCAAGCCCATCCAGTTCTGCCAATACCCTTTGATGTGAAAGCGGAAGATCATCCACCTCATAATCCGCAAAATAGCGAGGTTTCACTGCGCCAAGCATGGTACTTACTACGCTCTCGGAAATTTGCCTATTGACCGATTGCGAATTGATTAACCAGACCAGGTACTCCGGGAGCAGCAAGCTTTTGTTTGTTCGAACGACAACAAAACTCGACGGGATTACATAGCCTTCCAGCTGCTCTGTAATCAGCACAGCTGTATACGGAGCAGTCAACCGGATTACCACGTCGCCGGTATGTGTCAAATATTCCGGATTCAATGGTTCAACAGAATCAAATGTATCGCAAAAAGTCGTGTCAATGTATCCGCTGGGATGAATGCTTTTTAGATTTAGCAGCGGGTAGCGGTATTCCGTTTTTTCTCGTGCCTGTTTTCTCCCAAGAACCAGTCCACTCCGAACCAGGGCCATATCTCCTAATTTCATTCGCATTTCTCCATGTCTAGAGCAAAATTTAACATACCGTTTTCAAATATCAAGCCCTTCTGGGCTTTACCTGCAGTATACACCATTCCCCTCAAATTGTCAACACATTTTTTGTGTCTAGGGTATAATTGAACAAGCGCTCTATTTATTCTATCCTTTGTTTGCTCAATATTGGAGCATGAAAACATCTAGCTATGAATAGACATCCCCAAAAACAGAAATCCAGGTTGATTTTATCCAAAAATTTGATTATGCTATTTGCGGAAGGAGGCTTACTGTATGCGCATCGATAAAAACACCGTTTTTCCCAATTCCCTCACCAATCAAGCTGATTCCATACAGGTCGTATCGGATGATGATGTCCTCGCAGCATCCAGCAAGCTGATGCAGCGCAATAAGCATGTGTATGAAGAACTGGCCAAATGAAAGTGTTGGCCAAACATCAGGTTTGGATACTTGCCCGTACACTGTGCTTTGATACGGAAGATTTGCTTGAAAAGGTAGAATGAAAAGCCCGGGTTCAACGCCCGGGCTTCTGCTGTTTACTTGAGTTGCACGCCATCGTGGAACGCCTGTCCAACTTTCTCGCCAAGAACCAGATACTGATTGTTCATGGTGTCAAAGGTGATGGGACGGAGCTTACCCACATCCACTTTGCCGTTCTGCCCAAGCACGGATTCGTCAGCAGATACATTGATGATCCGCCCCACCAGGCGGCAGGTTTCGGGGTCGTAGGAGATTACCTCACACTCCAGCGCCATGGGCAGTTCATCGATGAGAGGTGCGTCCACATATTCGGACTTCGTTGCGTGGAAACCGGCCTTGGCGAACTTGTCCGGCTCCTTGTTCCCGGACACGAGACCCACATAATCACAGGCTGCCACATAGTTGGCAGTCGCCATAGACACCGTGAACGCCTTACGGGTCATCAAATTTTCAGCAGTCTTGTGACCCGAGTCCACACAGATGGTGATTTCTTTTTCCTCGCTGATGCCGCCCCAGGCAGCGTTCATGGCGTTGGGGGGTCCGTCTGCCCTCATTGCCGAGACTACGAACAAGCCGGATTTGTGCATGGCGTGGAGGTGGGAATGCTTCTGGCAAAGGAGTTGGCGTAAAAGATTGCACCGGAGGTGAAGCACCTCCGGTGTTTGTCAGGAATGCAGAGTTTTCTCAAACCGTCGCAGAACCTTCCGCAAATCCTCGGGCAGTCGCTCCCGGCATTGCTGTTTCAGCTCCTCCGGGACGCCGTAGAAGCCCTCGGCCATGGAACCGGCGATGCAGGTAAGGGTATCGCAGTCGCCGCCCAAAGAGACGGCGGTGCGGATCACATCTTCAAAGCTGCCCCCTTCCAGAAAGGCGGTAATGGCTTCCGGGACGGTTTCCTGACAGCTCTCCACATGGTGGTAGGTGGGGCGGATTTCGTCGCAGGAGCGGCTCAGGTTGTAATGGAAATTCTCCTCGATGTAGGCTTTGATTTCCGCCTTGGTGCTGCCGGTGCGGGCCAGGTAAATGGCACTGGCGGTGGCTTCCGCGCCCTTGATGCCCTCGGGGTGGTTGTGGGTGACCTTTGCGGAAAGCCTCGCCATGTGCCGGACGGTTTTGAGATCGTCAAACAGCCATCCGGCAGAGGATACCCGCATGGCAGAGCCGTTGCCGTAGCTGCCGTAGGGCTGGGGGTTGGGGTCTTTCAGCCACCGGCGGAACATTCCGCCGTATCCTGCGTGGGGAAACGCCTGCCCATAGGTCTGCATGGACTGGATAAGCCGGCGGCGAATCTCCGCGTCCTCCGTATCCGGTGCAATGGATAGAAACGCGTCCGCCACCGCCAGGGTCATCACGCTGTCGTCGGTGTAGACAGAATCAGGGGAAAACAAAGGAAAATCCTTGCTCTTACTCCCCCGGTCAAATTCAGAGGGGCTACCGATAATATCGCCCAAAATCGCTCCGTACATTATCTCTTCCTCCCTTTGAAGTCCGCATCGATTCTCTGTTTCCAGTCTGCTGCCAAAGGGGCGCTGCGGCGCACTTGGCACACTGCCTCACAGACCGAGGCGTAGACTGCTTCTGTGCCAATGCTGTCGGCGTGGTAGTCGGCTGCACAGTCCGCCCGGATGCCGAACCGGGCTGCCTCCCGGGCAGCGTCGATGTTGGCACCTAGGAACAGGAACTCCCAGCCATACCGTTCCCGCTGCCGTTCGATCATAGCCTTGACCTTGTCGTAAGTATAACGGCGGCTGGCGTTCTCCATGCCGTCTGTCGTGATGACGAACAGAGTTTTCTCGGGACGGTCTTCCTCCCGGGCGTACTTGTGGACATTGCCGATGTGGTGGATGGCTCCCCCCACCGCATCCAGCAGAGCGGTGCAGCCCCGGACATAGTATTCCTTTTCTGTCAATCTGGGCACTCTGTCCAGATGGATACGGTCGTGGATAACCTCCGTTTCGTTGTCAAACAGCACCGTGGAAATGACCGCTTCTCCCGGCTCGCCCCGCTGCTTTTCGATCATGGCGTTGAAGCCGCCGATGGTGTCTGCTTCCAGCCCCGCCATGGAGCCGCTGCGATCCAGGATAAATACCAGTTCCGTCAGATTCTTTTTCATATTGTGCCCTCCTATACTGCGGTGTTTTTGTTTACACCCATAGTATAGGAGGTTTTTCGTATCCTGTGGTCAACTGCCAGGGGACATTTATCCCCCCAGCAGGCTCTGGTCAAACTCAAACAGAGCCGCGTTGATGTCGAACAGGTTATAAT
>OBLI01001813.1_pt1 | contig 19729 bp, 15 predicted proteins | sample 1519701 | NCBI WGS metagenome assembly OBLI01 (sample SAMEA3663005, study PRJEB22513) | pig gut metagenome | biome: pig gut; feature: pig-associated habitat; material: faeces | place: France | collected 2012
CACACTGACTTCCGAAGCATTCACACGGGCTGTGAACGCTTGTGAAGGGTTGAAAGAGCAAGCCTTCACACCGGAAAACCGCCTCACAATCAGGAGGTAAGCGGTATGAACGTTCCGCTGTGCTGTGAATGCTTGAAAAACAAAGCCTTCACACCAAAACAACTGAAAATCAGCCGGAAAACGCCTTTGTGTGAAGGAGTGAATGCTTTTTTGCGGATAAAAAAACGTATAAAGGAGGGTGAACAGTCGGGGTAGTAAATGGCAAATTGCTCCGTGGCTTTTTTGTTGGTGTGATTCAACTCCCGCAACTTCAGTAAGCTAATTTTAAACTCCTACGTATAACCTCCGAAAGTTGAATTAATTTACAAATTCATTATGGCAACCATTAAACTGAAGTTTCGCCCATCCATCGTTCCCGGTAAGGAGGGCAGTCTCTATTTCCAAGTTATCCACAAGCGCGTTGTGCGTTATTTCTCCACTCCTTATCATATATATGCCCATGAGTGGAATGCCAAACGAGAAACCTTTTGTCGTGAAATCAGGCCGGAGCGCAGTGTCATGTTGCTGCAAATTCGGGGCATGGTGCGTCAGGATTTGGCCTTGCGCCAAAGCGTAATCAATCGGCTTGAAGCAGCCGGAACTGACTACACCCTTGACGAGCTGGCCCAACACTTTGCCGCATTGCCCTTGTGTAAAACCGTTTTCTCCTTCTTACAGGAACAGATAAACCACAAATGTTCCATGCAATCATGGGGCACCGCTCGCACCTATACCAATGCCTTCCGCCGGTTTCGCGATTTCCGTATGGGCATTGACCTCACCTTTGAGGAACTCTCGGCCCACATGATGGAACACTACGAAGCCTGGCTCCTGGAGCGCGGTTTGCAACGCAACACCGTGAGCTTCTACCTCCGAACCTTGCAAACGCTCTATCGAAAAGCCGTAGACGAAGGTGTGGCCACGCACCGCCACCTTTTTAAGCATGTGCGGCTTTCTTTTGTCCGGACTACCAAACGCGCCATTCCCGAAGCCTGTTTGCGAGCCATTGGTCAGTTGGATTTGTCGTCCGACGCTCGGCTCTCTTTTGCGCGTGATATGTTCATGTTCAGTTTTTACATGCGCGGCATGCCCTTTGTCGACATGGCGTTTCTCAAGAAGTCCGACCTCAAGCACGGCACCATTTGTTATAGTCGTAAGAAGACCCATCAACTCCTGAAGGTGGAGTGGGTGAAAGAGCTTCAGGACATTGTCAACCGCTACGCCCCGCTCACGTTCGGCACTCCCTATATGCTACCCATCATTTCCCGAGCCGACGGCACGGAGTACAGTCAATACCGGCTGATGCAGGAGAAGGTAAATCGCTATTTGAAGAAAATTGGTGCCATGATAGCCCTCAAAATACCCCTTACCACCTACGTGGCTCGTCATTCCTGGGCCAGCATGGCACGCAACATGGATTTTTCCATCGCCATCATCAGTGAGGCCATGGGCCATAACTCCTACCGCACTACCCAAATATACCTGAACTCCATCGACCTGTCAAAAATCAATCAGGCCAACCGTAAAATCATCCGGAGAATCCATGCCAAGTAGTGCGGCTGTTGATGTACAAAGACAGGAAACGTCAAAAAGCAGTGTGAACTTTCCGCCACCCGCCTAAGCTTCGGCACCGGCCGGATACCACACACCGCCCCGCCCGTGACGGCCATCCATCTGTATGCACAGCGGAGCGGAGAAGTGTACCTGCCGCAGGAAATGGCTTTCGTAGACGGCGGGCTGTTCGTTCAGCCAATCCTCGTCGAACGAACCGTCGTCGGCATAGGGGCGGATGGTGAAATAGCCCACGCCGAGCGATGTGAGGTTCTGGAAGAAATGCGTGCCCTGGCTGGGGTCGATGCGGTAAGCCGACAGGCCGCACTCCACGATGATGCGCGCACCGCTGATTTGCGGCCACTTCACGGGAATGCCCAGCCAAGGGTCTGAGCTGCCCCAACGTCCCGGTCCCACCAGAACATAGCCCTTTTCCTCGTTCTGCAGCCGCTCGTTCAGCAAGTCCAGTTCCCGCGCAATGTCTTTGCTATGGGCGGGGTCGAAGTGCTCCGACCTCACGTAGACCACGTCCTGCACGTCGACCACTTGCCCGTTGCCCAGCACAGAAGTGCTGCCCAGCAGCAGGCGGCCTGCGGTCTGAGCGTCGAAGTCGGGTGCCACCTCCTCCAGACGGTCCACGATGGGGCGTATCTGCAAGAGGTAGAACCACGCCTTGCCGCCCGTGATTTGCATGGCAAACTCAATTTCCACGGGCCGCCCCATCTCCGCCGCACCGATTTCGAGCAGCCGCTTGATGGTGTCCGCCAGGGGGAAGGCATCACTTTGCAGAATGCCCGAGAAAGTAGCCAGCCGCCGGCCCGGCCCGTTGCAGTAAGTGCCCGGGTTGAGCCGTCCATTCTGCAGGTCGTAGGTGGAGATGACATAGCGTGCTGCGGTGTCGTCGGGTGGCAGGGCAGAGAGCGGCAGGCGGCAGAGGTTGAAGGCATCGTCCGTCTGGAAATGGTCGGAGAGGTTCTGCAGGTCAAGGGCCAGGAAGTCGCGTTGCGTTTCGCGCAGGGCCGTTTCCGTGCTGCCCAGTTGCAGGATGTGTTTAGGGTGGGCGGGCGAGAAACGCAGGGCCTGTCCGCCGTCAACGATGTATTTGCCCAGTCCCACGGCGATGTTGGCAATGCCCTCCTCAGGCTTTTCGTCGCCGATGGGGTAAAAGTTCAGCGAGCGTGCCACGCCGGAGAGCGTGGGGTAGAACACCTGGCCGTGGGGCTCGCCCACCACCTCCTGCAGCACGACGGCCATCTTCTCCTGGTCGATGAGGTTTTGCGTGGCCGTGAGATACGCCTTGCTGTCGCGGTAGAACACCGAGGCATACACCGCCTTGATGGCCGCGCGTACCAGGCGCATGGACGTCTGCTCATCATCGATGCGCGGTATCATGTACGTGGCATAGATGCCGGCGAATGGCTGGTAGTGCGAGTCCTCCAGGATGCTCGACGAGCGCACGGCGAGCGGGTTTTTGCTCACCTTGAACAGGCTGATGAGGTCTTCGAGCAGGGAGTGGGGCAGGGTGGCCTGTTCGAAGGCTTGCAGTATCTCCTCGTCGGGCGCGTCGCTCAGGGCAATGGGGTAGAGGTTGTTCTGCTCCATGAACTGGTCGAAGATGTCCGTGCAGATGACCACCGTTTTGGGAATGTCCACGTGGAAGTTGTCGGTCACGAGCGTGGGATATCGCTTCACGAGCGTCCCCATAAAGGCCAGGCCTCGCCCCTTGCCGCCCAGCGAGCCGTTGCCGATGCGGGCAAAGTTGCTGTACTCGTCGAAGCGTTCCTTCTGGTAGATGGCCACCACGCCGGCGTTCTTCATTTTCCGGTAGCGCACGATGATGTTAAAGATGAACTGCCGCGCCTCGTCCATGTTGGTGTATTGGTTGGCGTCGTGCGCCTTCAGGATTTCGGCGGGCGGGAACATGGCGCGTGAGTAGAAGAAGCGCGAAAAATGGTTGTGCGACAAGTGGTAACGCAGGGCGTTGTCCGGAATTTGGAAAATCTTTTTCTGCAAATCCTTCAGGTCCTTGATGCGCAGCAGCTCCTGATGTGTGTCGGGGTCGTCAATGATGAAGTCGCCGAAGCCGAAGTGTTGCAAGATTTGCGCCTGCAGGTCCTGCGGGTAGCTTTTGGAGCGTTTGGGAATGAACGACGCGCCCAGTTTCCTGGCATATTGTTCGTTCTCCACCTCGCTCGACTCCAGGATGAGCGGGATGTGGCGGTTGATGCGCCGCAGCTCTTGGCCCAGGCGGTAGCCCGCCAGCGGGTCCTTCTGCCCTTCGCGTGAGAAACTCATGTCCGAAACCACGCCCAGGATGTTGTCGGGGTACGTGTGGAGAATGTCCACCGCCTCCTCGTAAGTGCGTGCCAACATGATTTTGGGGCGGCCTCTCATGCGCAGCATTTTCAGGTGGTCGTTGAGGGCTTCCTTCGAGAACTCCCGGCTCTGTTCGAGCACCACGCGGTACAGGTGGGGCAGGGCGGAGGAGTAGAAGCGGATGGAGTCCTCCACCAGCAGGATGGTTTGTACGCCCACCGATGGCAGGTCGTCGGGGGCGTTCAGCTTGTCCTCAATCAGTTTGATGATGGCCAGCAGCAGTTCCGAGTTTCCGAGCCAGGAAAACACGTAGTCGATGTGCGAGAGATCCTCGCCCGCCACCCTGCGGCTCACCTCCTTGGAGAAAGGCGTGAGCACCACGATGGGAATGTGCGGATAGAGAGCCTTGATGCTGCCGGCAGCCGCAAAGATGTCGCGTCCGGCCATGTTGGGCATCACGATGACCAGCTCGAAGTTGCGGTCCTGCAGGCAGCACAGCGCCTCCTCCTCCGTGGTCACCTGTGTGAAGCGCGGCGGATAGCGCAGGTTGAGGGCAGTGTACTCATTGAATATCTGTTCGTCCACTCGGCCGTCGTCCTCCAGCATGAAGGCGTCGTATTTGGTGGCGATGAGCAACACGTTGAAAATACGCTTGTTCATCAGTGCGGCATAGGGCGTGTCGCGCAGTACAAGTTCGTTGAGTGAGGGAGTCATCAGGTAAGAGATTTATGAGCGTATGTTTCAGTAAATGCAGTGCTCCAGGTGCGTGGCTGCGGCATATTTTTCGAGCAGTTTCTCGGTGAACGCTATGGTGCGTTCCACCTCTTCGCGGTTGCCGTCGTAGCCGTTGATGAGCACCAGCAGGTGGCGCGTTCCGGGAGTCAGTTTCGTGTGTACGCTGTCGCTGGTGGGCGTGGCGAAAGCCTTGGCCGCATCGCGGTAAACGGGTAGGTGTTCGATGTTGAGCACGCCGCGTCCGATACCTTCGTAGGGCTCGCCCTCCCGTCCGAAGTCCAGTTCAATCAGCGTCCCCTCGATGTGGTCGGCATCTAGTGCCGCCGTGGAGTAGCCGCTGAAGAGCGAGGCCAGGTTGACGAGGTCCACAATCGTGTCGACGGCGTAGAGGTCCTTGCCCTGCAACACGCGGCGCGCCAGTTGCTCGCAGGCCGGACGGTAGCGGCTGGGGTCTTTGCCTGCCGCCTTGTAGGCCGCCCGGGTGGCGGCGATGCCGGGTCGCAGTTTGATGCTGTCGGGCGTGAAGTCGTGGCGCAGCTGTGCCACCATGGCTTCGATTTCCGTCCAAAGGTCGGGCGAGGAAGGGGAGTTGGTCACGTGGGCTTCAATCGCTCCGCCGATGAAAGCGGGGCAGGTTTCCTTGAACAGTGGGGTGGGGATGATTTGGAACATGGGAAAGGTTATGTGGGGAAAAAGTCAGTTTCAGGTCCGGTGATGTCAAGTTTTTTGACAAACTTCTGTGCTCAGAGCTTAATGGCACAGTCCCCGGTAGTCGCAGTATTTGCAGTAGTCCTCGTTCTTCGTGGGCGGAAACGGCTTGGCCGGGTCGATGATGTCCGCCAGCGTGTCGCAGAGCTTGCGCTCGAAATCGCGGGCTATGTCCTGAAAGCGCATCACCGGCTCCTTGTCGATGCAGACATAGGGCGAGAAATCCTTCGAAGTCATGCTCGGGATGTAGTAGAGCATCGGCACGACAGGCAAATCCGTACGGCGCGACCACATTAGCGAGTAGACGAAAGTCTGGAGCGGGTTTTCGGGATATTCCTTTTCTGCCGAGAAGAAATCATCCAGCGCGTAGCTATCCTTGTCGTGCTTGCGTCCCGTTTTGTAGTCCACGATGCGCATACAGCGCGAGCCGTCGGGCAGCACCGCCTCGTCGCGGCGGTCAATGTCGCCGAAGAGGCGGAAAGGCACGGTGCCGCCACGGAACGGCACGTCGAGCATGATTTCCGAAGTCCGTTCCGCGTCGAGCACCCGGAACGAAGTGGCCGGCGCTGTACCCTCGGCCGTCAGCGTGCCCGCCTCGTAGCGCAGCAGTTGCTTGACATATTGCATCACCGCCTTCTCCGTGATGGCCACCCCTTGCAGTCCGTTGTCGGCAAAAGCCTGCCGCACCATTTGCTGCAAGGTGTGTGCGGAATTCTCCTTCAGAAAGTGTTGCAGACGCTGGGGCGTGATGTCGCGCGTTTCGCCGTTGAACACGTCGAGCATGAGCCGTTCAGCCGTGAGGTGGAACACCGAGCCGAAGTCGTTGGCGTTGATGATCGGGTCCTGGTCCTGCGGCGTGCGCAGCCGTTTCACGTAATGATAGTAGAACTGCAAGGGACACTTGAAGTAATATTTCAAGGCCGAGGGCGAAAGCTGTGTGAAGAGCGGGCGGTCCGCATCGTCGGCCCTACCCTCACTGACCTCGATGTTCACCGTGCGCGGCGAACTCTCCAGACGGAGGTGGCGGATGTGGAGCTGTTCGTTGTGTTCCACCAGCAGGGCACGCATGAAGCGCGACATCTCGCCCCGCTGCGTTCCCTCGGTCGAAGCGTTGTAGACCAGGTGGACATGGCGGGCGCGCTGGAGCAACCGGTGGAAGTAGTAGGCATAGACCGCCACCTGACGGTCGGGGGTGGTGAGCCGGTGTTGTTTGCGGATGAGGAAGGGGATGAAGGATGCGTCGCCCGAGCGTTGCGGCAGGATGCCCTCGCCTACCGAGAGCATGAGCACGTGGTCGAAATCCAGGCAGCGCGTTTCGAGCACACCCATAACCTGCAACCCCACAGCCGGCTCGCCGTGGAACGGCACCGACACCGTGCGCAGCACCTGGCGGATAAGCCGGAACAGCGTGGACTGCATCACGGGCAGCTTGCCGTCCTGCAACAGGAGCACAAAACGGTTGAGCACGGTGTAGGCACGGAAGAAAGCCTCGGCGTAGAGGTTGCGCAGCAGTTCATCGCCCTCGGCGCTCTGCCCGACCTCCTGCGCCTGCGCCTTGACGGCTTCGCAGAGCTGTTCCAGGTAGGGCACATTCTCCCGGCCTGTGGGCAGTACGAAAGGCTTGTCGCCGTCCGGTCCGGCAGCGTGGGCGGCTGCCTGACGGTCCATCTCCGCCACAATCCGCTCCATTCCGTTCTCCACACAGGTGTAAGCCGGTGTGTGGTGCAGGGGGAACCCCTTCGTCACGTTCACATTGCGTACCGAGGGCGGCAACGAATGGAGCACGGGCTGGAGCAGGTTCTCGTTGCAAAGCACGATGGCCGTGCGCTTCGCCTGCGCCGGGTCGAAATAGGCGGGGTTCTGCAACCATGTCGCCACATATTGCGCCTGGGCCATGTCGGTGGGAGCCGATGCGAAGTGGATGGAGCGGTGGTCGCGGTCGTGCAGGAAATTGCTGAAGAGAGCCTGGTCCTCGCCCAGGGCGTTGGGAAACATACGGAGGTCCTCTTGCAGGAACAAGCCCGCTTCGGAATGGCTGCCGCCGTCCGGGCTGACATAGCTCGTGTCGTAGTCCCAATAGAACAACGCCTTCTGCTGCTGTCGCAGGGTGAGGAAGAGCGTCTGTTCCACCTTGTCAATGACATTGAAGCCCACAAAGGCCACGTGCTCCATGCTGTCGGGCAGGGCGATGGTGCCTTGTTCCAGGGCTTCGGCCACTTCGCGGTAGAGTCGGCCCTCGTACGCCTCGCCCGTGGAGGCCAGGTCCGCCGACAATGCCTCGTAAATCGCGAAGAGGTTTTCCCACAGCCGGTTGAAGTTCTGTCGCAGGTGGGTCAGCTTGTCCTTGGAAAAGTCGTTGAGGAAGCGTTGCAGCTGCTCGATCTGTTCCGGCGTGAGGTAGTCGAAACTTTCCAGGCTGCCGTAGTCGCGCAGGTCGCGGAACACCTTGCGTCGGCCTGGCTCTTGTCCACATCGTCGAAGTCGGACAGCAGCCGCTCTCCCCAACCGTAGAAGAAGTCGAGCGACTCCTTGCTGCCCGTCAGGCGCACAAAGTGGTGGTAGAGGCGGCACACCGTATCGATGGGGTCGGCCAGCCGTTTGTCGGAAAGAGAAAGGAAAAGCTCGCTGATGGTCAGGTAGCGGGGTGCCCAGACGGGCGAACCGTCGGGCGGCAGGAGATATTCGTTGAAGAACAAGCCGGCGCGTTTGTTGGGGAACACCACCACGGTGTGGCTGAGGTCGTTGCCAAAACGGCGGCGCAAATCGCCGGCTACCAGTTCGAGAAATGATTTCATGGCTTGTAGTATAGTTTCGTAGGTTATGAGGGATAAGGTTATGAGGTTAAAAAGTTACTGCGTAACTCGGATAATCAGGTTATGGGGTTATAAGGTTATAAAGTTACTGTTGTAACGCTTGCACATCGCCCGCTTAAATAGTAATCTTATAACCTCATAACCTCATAACCAAAAATCTCCTAACTTCAGCAATAACCTTATAACCAGGGAGCGAAGCGACCCTAACCTTATAACCTTCAACTTTCCATATTTGCGAAAGTTGAATTGTTTACTCTACATCGATAATCTTGCCCGTCAGCACATACAGCAGATGGCCGTGAACGCGGGCATGGCCCATCTTGCGCAATTCCTGCAAGTAACGGCTGACCTGCGTGAGGTGCTCGGGGTCGAATTTGGCGTATTTGTAGTCAACGACCACCGTCTCGTCGGGGTGTAGCATGACGCGGTCAGGGCGTTTCACCTCCACTTGGCCGTCGGCACCGCGCGTCAGCATATTGCATTCCGTGAACAGCTTCCACGACCCGTCGAACCAGCGTCCGACACGCGGGTCGGCCAGACGCTTCAGGATGACCTTGTGCAGCCGCTCGCGCTCGGGGCGGGTCAGGATGCCTTGGCTGACCATGGAGTCCAATGTGGGCACCACGTCGGCTGCCGTTTCGATTTGCTGTAACACGCGGTGGATCACCTTGCCCGGGTTGAGGTAGACCGACTGCTGCACGCCGGCATCCGTTGCCATGTCCTGTTCCTCGTCCCCGGCCTCGGCAATGAAATCTTTCGCCCGGTTGGACTGCCGGAACACCACGGGCGCGGTGGAGTGGTAGAGCGAAACTTCCACTGTTTCGGCATCGTTGTCCTCCAGCGGATTATCCCGTTTTTCTCCCTTCGCTTTTTCGTGGAAGTCCTCCGGTGCGCCGAAGCATTTCACCGTTTCGCTGGCCGCCTGCTGCGGTTGGGGCCGGGCCACGCCGTTGTCCTCCCCTTCCGCCTGTGCGTTGACAAATTCTTCCACCAGCCGGGCCACCGAGTTGCTTTTGGGCTGGCTCCAGAGCAGGAGATTTTCCTCGGCCCGGGTGAAGGCCACGTAGAGGGCGTTGATGCTGTCGATGCGTTGCTGCAAGTGTTCGTAGCGATAATGGGGCGCGAATGCCGAGGCTTTCACCTTCTTTGAGGCATAGCTGCCCACGGGCACCAAAGGCAGCTCGCTGAATGGCGTGGGCAGCTCGCCCGTGGTACACCACAGGATATCTTCGGGGAAATCCTTGTCGAGCGTCCAGTTGCAGAACGGCAGGAAAATGGTGTGGCGTTGCAGTCCCTTCGACTTGTGCACCGTCATGATGTAGACCGAGTCCTGGATGTCCACGGCTATGGATTTGGTGCAGAGCACGTCGTCCCAGTGGGCTATGAAGCCCGGCAGGTCGGAACCGTTCTCATCGATGAACGCCAGCAGGTGGTCCAGGAACGAATGCAGGTAGGCCGACTGCCCTTTCCCCTCCGCCTCGGCCTCGGGCAGGCGGAACAAAGCGATGAGCCGTTGGCAGGCTTCAAACAGCGGCAGTTGCAGCCATTGCGCCAGGTGGTCGTCCAGTGTCTGCATGACTTCGTCGCCGATGGCTTGAAGGCCGAGGGCGCGCCCCATGACCAGACAGGCTTCGCGGGCCACGGTGTCGGCAGGATTGGCCAGGTACTTGAGGGCATTGACCAGGAGTTTCACGCCCGGCGAGGCCGTCAGTTTGAAGGCTTCGTCGGATGTGAGCGGCACTTCGGGATGGTGGAGGGAGAAATGGCGGATAATCTTGACGGCATCTGCCTTGGCGCGCACCAATATGCCCATTTTCCCGAAAGGAACGTGGTGCGTTTCGTGCAGCAGGGTGATTTGTCCGAAAACATCCTCCAGAATGTCCTCCTCCGTGTCCTTCTTGTCGGGCAGGGCAATGCGCACGTAGCCGCCCTCGGCATGGGGCTTCTCCTTTTGCGCCACTTTACCGTAGATGGTACTGACCAAGGCGTTGTCCGTCAGGCCGTCCTGGATGTTGAGCCGGTCGAGGGCTTGGCGGGCGTGGAGGAAGAAGGCGTTATTGAAGCTCACCACGTGGTGCTTGCTGCGGTAGTTGGTGTCAAGTTGTTCGGCGATGGGACGGGTACCCATGTGCGCCAACTCGCTGTCGATGTTGTTAAGAATTTCCCAGTCGCCGCCGCGCCAGCGGTAAATGCTCTGCTTGATGTCGCCCACGAGCATGCAACCGTCACCTTTGGCCATGTTTTCCAGGATGAGCCGCTTGAAATTGTTCCACTGCTGTCGCGACGTGTCCTGAAACTCGTCGATCATGATGTGGCGGAAGGTGGTGCCGGCACGCTCGAACACGAAGGACGAGTCCTCTTTCTGTACCATTTTATTGAAGAGGTCGGGCGTGTTGGCCAGCATGAAGGTGCCGGATTCGGCGTTGATGCGCCCCACTTCGTTGCCTATTTCGTGGAGCAGGCAGAGCGGGGTGAGCTTCTGGAGGGTGAGCTCGATGGTGGACAGGATGGGGGCGGCTTTCTCCCGTACGCTTTCCACCTCGGCGAGCCTCCGCGCGGTTTCTTCGGCAAAGGCCACGTAGGCTGCATCCTTTTGCAATGCCTTCTTCAGCAGGGCGTTGGCGTTGTCCAATGCTTGCACCATCGTTTTGTTCATGTCGGCCATATAGTTGCCGTTTTGCAAGGCCAAGGCGTAGGTGCGCAGGCCGCCGATGCCTTTGAGCTGTGAGGAGTCGACACCATCGGGCGGCAGGTTCAGGAACCCGGTCAGCAGGTTTCCCGCTTCCTGCAAGGACGGCAGGAGTTCCTGGCCGAGTTGGCGCAGCTCGTTCTTCAACCGGCGGAGGTTGTCCTCGTCGGCAAAGAAGCGGGAGAGAGCCTGCTCGTTTTGCAGATACTCGCTGCAGAACAGGTTTTTCATTCCGAACGATTTGAGCTCGCGGCTGATGTTCCATCCCTTGTCCTCGCCAATCCGCTCTTCCATGAACTCCATCACCTGCCGCGCGGTGCGCTGCCCTGCCTTGCCGCTGTGGCCGATGGAAAGCAACAGGCGGTCGACGGCGCGCGACACGGCATCCTCCGTGTCGAGGTCGACACGGAAGCCGCGCGTCAAACCTAACTCGTGGGCCAGGTTGGAGAGTAGGGATTGGAAGAAAGAGTCGATGGTTTCCACACGGAAACGGTCGTAGTTGTGAAGGATGGATTGCAGTGCGACCCGGGCGCGTTGGGCGATGACTTCGGGCGCAAGGTGCAATCGGCGGACGAGGTCGTTCATGAAACCGGCATCCAGCCCTCCGTGGGCGGCGTTGTAGAGCTGCGCCAGGATGCGGTCTTTCATTTCTGCCGTGGCTTTGTTGGTGAAGGTGACGGCCAGCGTGTTGGCAAAGGCGGAGGGTTGGTCCGTTTCCAGGGCTAAGGCAATGTATTCCAAAGCCAAGCGGTAGGTTTTGCCGGAACCGGCCGACGCTTCGTATATTTTCAGCTGCATAGAGCGTGATGTTTTTCAAACAAAGGGTAGGGTGGTGCGGAGGAGGGGACGGGGGGAGTGAATACGGGAATTGCCGTAGCGGATGCTCCCGGCATGGATGCCCTTGCCCCTCCTATTTGAGGCTGGCATAATAGCCCAGTTTGTAAAGTTGGAAAATGAGCAGGCTGGGGTGGTGGCTCAGGAGGTTGCATCGCAGCAGCGGACGCAACAGACGGAAGCACCAGGCGGCCGGCCGGCCCAACCCGAAGGCTTGCAGCCGGCGGTAATACCTTGACGGGCCGGCTTGTTCCTGCATGAGCCCGGTCAGGCGCGAAAGGGTGCGCATGGCTGCCTCGGTCTTGGAGAGAAAAGAGGCGTTGCTGTCGATGCCGGTGTGGATGAGGGGGTTGTCGATGTGTAGGAGCGTAATCCCCTGACGTTGCATTTCCAATCCCAACAGCGCGTCTTCGTAGCCGTATTCCTCACACCGGATGTCGAAACGCAGGTCGCCGAGTGCGCGTTTGTCCAGCATCAGGTTGAAGGTCGACAGGCGGAAATAGGGCGACAGGTTCTCTTCCGTCTGCTGCTGCCGCAGCGTGGTCGCCGCGTGTTCGTATTTGTAGCGTAACTCGCAGCCGGGCTGCACGGGCGTGTCGGGGTTGCGCAGCGTGCCGCAAAGCACGGAGGCTTCCTCGCGGGCATGCCAGTAGCGCGAAACGAAGTCCGGGGTACACACCGCCGCGTCGGAGTCAATCATCACCACGTGGTCGAACCGTGCCTCCTCCATGAGCCGGTTGAGCAGGAACGCCCGCCCCACATTCTGCTCCATCTCTATCAGCCGGGCGTGGGGCAGGTTGTTGATGGCGCGGTTGGCCTCTACCGTAGCCTTGTCGGTGGAAGCGTCGTCGCCCACCAGCACTTCGTAATCGAACGCTTGGGGCATTTGGCGGTGCAGTGCCTCCGCCTGTTCCGTGAGGTCGGCGGCCAGTTGGACACATACGTAATTATAGGTGGGAATAATGAAGCTAAGCAAGGTTATTTATCTGATTGAGGTATAACATGGAAGCGTTATGTCGCTACGAAAGTACGCATAAAAGAGCTTGTTTTGGCACGTTAACTGTAACTTTTTAAGCATTATGGTAGAAAATCGTTGATTTTCAGTGATAAAAGTGGTTTTGATAGAAAATATTGCATTACCTTTGCACCCGTTCAAAGCTTTTAACCAAAGCTCTTCCTCTTTGTAGGAAACTATACTGGACTTGGCTTAACAACAAGAAAAGCCGCATTGTTTAACTTATAATATTATCAGCATGTTTGAAGAAAAAGCAGGCGCATTGGCCGGTAAAATTTGGGAAGCCCTGAACGAGGGCGGAAAGCTGACAGGAAAAGATCTCAAGAAAGCCACGAAAATTCGTGCCGACAAGGAACTCTACTTGGGTTTGGGTTGGTTGCTCCGTGAAGGTAAGCTGGAAATGGCTGAGACGGAGAAGGACATCGAGGTTTCTTTGAAGTAATTCATTGGTTCCCATTTTTATCCGAGCTTTTCGCGTCATGGCAATGGCTAAGCAAACTTGTCATTGCTCATTGTATGATTGAAAATCTCCCAATTCTCTCATGCAGCGGCGACTTCCGTCGCTGTGTATGTATTAAGACAGAGGACATTCAGCAAACTATTTGTGAGTGCTGGAGGTTCTCTCTTTTTTTGTCCTGATTTTGGCCTCCAACTTGCCAATCTTTAGTCTCCGACAGGCTGATTTGTGCTTTCTTTACCGACTTCTGTTTGCCGAAAATGTGCGGGCAAGTGTTTGAGGGTTTCAGTCGCCTCACTTGTATATAAATAAAGGAGCGACTCCCTTTGGAGTCACTCCTTTAAATGATTATATGGGCGATTGATTATTTGGCCTTGGCAACAATGGCTTTGAAAGCCTGCGGATTGTTCACGGCGAGGTCGGCAAGCACCTTGCGGTTGATTTCGATGCCGGCCTTGTGAAGGCCACCCATGAGCTGCGAGTAAGAAAGACCTTCCAAACGGGCAGCAGCGTTGATACGCTGAATCCACAGAGCGCGGAAGTTGCGCTTTTTGTTGCGGCGGTCGCGGAAGGCATAAGTAAGACCTTTTTCCCAAGTGTTCTTGGCAACGGTCCAAACGTTTTTGCGGGCACCGTAGTAGCCGCGGGTGAGTTTGAGAATTCTCTTACGCTTTGCTCTTGAAGCTACGTGATTGACTGATCTTGGCATTTTGTTTTTTCGTTTTGGAGGTTAGCGCCGCCTGTTAGGGTTAGTTATAGGCTGGTCTTGTGAGCTAAGCATCCGGTTAGACTTGTTTGTGTAAGATGGAAAGCTCTGAGGAACTTCCATGTTAATTCTGTGCCTGAGGCATTGAAGATTAGCGGAGGCAGAGGAGCTCGCGTACCTGACGTACGTTGGTGCTGTCAACGATAGCAACGTGGTCGAGGTTGCGTTTCTGCTTTTTGGTCTTCTTGGTCAGGATGTGACTGTGGTAAGCATGACGTCTTTTAATCTTACCCGTTCCGGTGAGAACGAAACGCTTCTTGGCACCAGAATTAGTCTTAACTTTTGGCATTTTCTTTGTTTGTTAATGAGTTAATATATACTGCGGCTGCGTGAGATACCGAACGCAACGCGCGAGCTTTCAGTTTTGATTTATTTCTTTAGAAATCTTCACCTTCAACACGTGGGCCTTGATATTCCTTCTTGGCTTTCATTTGAGGTGCTTTCTTTACTTTGATTTCTTCAGTAGAAGTTTCGTTTACTTCGTCGTGGCTATCAACTTTTTTCGTACCACCCGATTTTTTGGGAGCGATGAAGAGAATCATGCGCTTGCCTTCCAAAACAGGCAGTTGCTCCACTTTGCCATACTCTTCCAAGTCGTTGGCAAAACGTAGGAGTAACACCTCACCTTGTTCCTTGAACAGGATAGAGCGTCCTCGGAAGAACACGTAAGCCTTCACCTTATCGCCTTCAGAAAGAAACTCCTTGGCATGTTTCAGCTTGAAGTTGTAGTCATGCTCGTCGGTTTGCGGTCCGAAGCGTATTTCTTTCACTTCAATTTTCACCTGCTTGGCTTTCAGTTCCTTTTGCCGTTTCTTTTGTTGGTAAAGAAACTTGGAGTAATTGATGAGCCTGCATACAGGCGGTTCGGCGTTAGGGGAGATTTCAACCAAGTCAACTCCTTTTTGCTGGGCAAGTTGGATGGCTTGGCGGGTGGGCATTACTTCCGATTCAACATCGTCGCCTACGATGCGCACTTCACGGCAACGGATTTGGTCATTGATGCGGTGTTGAGGCTTGTTGCGGTCGCGGCGTGGTTTCTGCGGTGCTGGCATTAAGTTGTATTTTTTGTTTGGAAAGCCCAAAAGCGAAAAAACATGGTTTGGTTACAGTCAAACGGTCATGTCTTTTCGCTTTCAAGCCTTGACTTTGTGCATTGTGCTTAAAAGCGGCGGCAAAGTTAGTAATTTTTGGTCATTGCGGCCACTTCTTCATTGATTTTCTTTGCAAAATCTTCAACAGAAAGGCTACCTTGGTCGCCTTCGCCTTGTTTGCGGACAGCAACCGTGCCTTCGGCGGCTTCTTTTTCGCCCACTACGAGCAGATAAGGCACGTGTTTCATTTCGTTGTCGCGGATTTTGCGGCCAATCTTCTCGGAGCGGTCATCCACGTAGGCACGCACATTTTGCTCGTCGAGCTGTTTGCAAACCTGTTGGGCATAGTCGTTGTACTTGTCCGAGATGGGCAGGATGGCCACCTGATCCGGGGTGAGCCAGAGCGGGAAGTGGCCGGCCGTATGCTCGATGAGTACAGCCACGAAGCGTTCCATGGAGCCGAAGGGGGCGCGGTGAATCATTACCGGGCGGTGTTTCTGATTGTCGGCACCGGTGTATTCCAGGTTGAAGCGTTCGGGCAGGTTGTAGTCCACCTGAATGGTACCCAGCTGCCAGCGGCGGCCGAGGGCATCCTTCACCATGAAGTCCAGTTTGGGGCCGTAGAAAGCTGCTTCGCCGTATTCGATGTGGGCGGGCAGGCCTTTTTCTTCGCATGCTTCGATAATGGCACGTTCAGCGCGTTCCCAGTTTTCTTCCGAACCGATGTACTTTTCGCGGTTCACCTTGTCGCGCAAGGAAATCTGCGCTTCAAACTTGTCGAATTTGAGCGCGCGGAAGATAATCATGATGATGTCCATCACGCGCAGGAATTCATCTTTCACCTGGTCGGGGGCACAGAAAATGTGGGCATCGTCCTGCGTGAAGCCGCGCACACGTGTCAGTCCGTGGAGTTCACCGCTCTGCTCGTAACGGTACACCGTGCCGAACTCGGCCAGACGCAACGGCAGGTCCTTGTATGAGCGCGGTTTCCAGGCAAAGATGGCGCAGTGGTGCGGGCAGTTCATGGGTTTGAGCATATACTCTTCGCCCTCCTCGGGGGTATGGATAGGCTGGAAGGAGTCTTTGCCGTATTTGGCATAGTGGCCGGAGGTTACATACAGGTTTTTGGAACCGATGTGCGGCGTCATAACCTGCTGATATCCATAGCGTTTCTGAATTTTCTTCAAGAAATCCTCCAAGCGCAGGCGGAGTGCCGTTCCTTTGGGCAGCCACATGGGCAATCCCTTACCCACCAGTTCGGAGAACATGAAAAGTTCCATTTCCTTACCGATTTTGCGGTGGTCGCGGCGTTTGGCTTCTTCGAGCAGTTGGAGATATTCGTCGAGCAACTTCTTTTTTGGGAAAGAGATACCGTAAACGCGGGTCATTTGCGGGCGTTTTTCATCGCCACGCCAATAGGCTGAGCTCACGGCCATCACTTTCACGGCCTTGATGGGGGCTGTCGTCATCAAGTGCGGGCCTCGGCACAGGTCGGTGTAAGCTCCTTGTGTATAAGTCGTGATGTGTCCGTCTTCCAGCTCGGCAATCAGTTCGTTCTTGTAGGTTTGTCCATGATCGCCGAAGAACTGAAGCGCGTCGGCTTTGGAGATGTCCTGACGTACCAAAGCCTCTTTGCGTTGCACCAGTTCCTGCATTTTCTTTTCGATTTTCGGGAAATCGCTTTCGCTGATGCTAACGCCTTCAGGGGGCATCACGTCGTAGTAGAAACCGTTTTCGATGGCGGGTCCGATACCAAATTGCGTGCCGGGCCAGAGTTCCTGCATGGCTTCCGCCATCAAGTGAGCCGAAGTGTGCCAAAAGGCATGTTTGCCCTGTTCATCGTCCCATTTGTAGAGCTGGATGGTAGCATCTTCGTGGATAGGGCGGTTCAGTTCCACCGTTTCGCCGTTCACGCCGCAGGCCAGCACGTCCTGTGCCAAGCGTGAAGAGATGCTTTCAGCTATTTGTAGGCCCGTTACGCCGTTTTCGTATTCGCGAACGGAGCCGTCGGGGAAAGTAATCTTGATCATATATAATGTATGGTTGATTTATTGCAGATTGTCAAGGAGAGGCAGAATGGTTGGGGCAGATGCAGTTTAGATGTCCCAAAGCTTGTCATTTGCTGAAGCAGACTGTCCAAACGCAGCTCTCCTTTTTCAGATTTTTATACCCTTAAACTTTATTTGGGGGCAAAGATAGTGCAAGGCGAGCGCAAAGCAAAATGCAAAGCCAACGGATTTGCATTTTCTTTGTTCAGGTCCTTCTTCAGCCTATTCCACATAGAGCACCAGTCCTTTCAGGTATTCCCCTTCGGGATGGTAGATGTTGATGGGGTGGTCGGCCGGTTGGTGCAGTTGGTGCAGGATGCGCACATGGCGTCCGCTCTGGGTGGCCGCTGTGAACACAGCCAAGCGGAACTGCTCTTTGCTGACAGCTTGTGAGCAGCTGAAGGTGAAGAGGATACCTCCCGGCTTGATTTTGCGGAACGCCATGGCGTTCAAGCGCGTATAACCTTTCAGAGCGTTGCGCAGTGCGTCGCGGTGTTTGGCGAAAGCAGGAGGGTCGAGCACGATGAGGTCGTAGTTGTTGCCCGCCTCTTCCAAATACTTGAAAGCATCTGCCGTGTAAGCCTCATGACGTTGGTCGCCGGGGAAGTTCAGCTCCACATTGGCGCGTGTCAGTTCGATGGCCTTGGCCGAAGCATCCACCGAATGCACCAGGTTAGCTCCGCCTCGCAGTGCGTAAACACTGAAACCGCCGGTGTAGCAAAACATGTTCAGTACATTGCGTCCCGGGGCGTAGTGTTCCAATAAGGCACGGTTTTCCCGTTGATCCACAAAGAAGCCTGTTTTTTGTCCATGCAGCCAATCGATGTGGAAGCGCAGACCGTTTTCCGTGGCCACGTTGCCCTCATCATTGCCTATCAGAAATCCGTTTTCGCCGTGCAGGTCAGCTTTGTAAGGCAGGGTGGTTTCAGATTTATAATAGACGTTGTCAATCAGTCCTTTCGAGGCTGCGACCAATGCCTTCGCTATGGTTTCGCGACTCACGTGCATCCCCACGGAATGGGCCTGCATCACAGCCGTCCGTCCGTAGACATCCACCACGAGGCCCGGCAAACGGTCGCCTTCGCCGTGTACCAAACGGTAGATATTGTTGTCCTCACGTCCGGAGAGTTGTAATGCTTTTCTCATCCTGAAAGCCTCTGCGAGACGTTGCTGCCAAAAGGCGTCGTCAACAGGTTCTTCGCTGAAAGTGAGCATACGCACGGCAATCGAACCTATTTGGCAGTGGCCGTAGCCCAGCATTTCTCCTTCGTGAGAAACGACGCGAACCACGTCGCCCTCCTGCGGTTTTCCGTCGCAGCGGTCTATGGCACCGGAGAACACCCACGGGTGAAAACGTTTCAGGCTTTCCGCCTTGCCGCGTCGCAAAGTGAAAGTATACATCATGATGTTGTCTGTATATATATTAAGGAGTGAAAGGAGCGGGTATTATACAAGTGTGTATTGTCCGCTCTCCTTCAACGCTTTGAGTTCTTTGTAGAGTTGGATGCAGGTGATGGCATCAGTGGCGGCATACTGCTTTTGCGATTCGGAGAGCACATCAGCTTCCCAGTTGGAGAGCCGGGCCGCCTTGGAGATTCGTTTGTGAAACACGTTGGCATAGAGTTTTTGCAGGCTCATGTCCTCGATGCCCATTTCTTTTGCATAATCTTGCAGGTCGATGTAATTGCCGGGGCTGAACAGTTCGTTCCTTTTTCGCAGCATCATAAAGTCGTCATGGAGTGATAGCCCCACTTTCAGCACGTTCTTGTCTGCCAGCAAGTCGACCAATGATGGCGGAAATCCGATTTCGTTCAGTCGGAAAAGGAAACAAATCTCTTCGTTGGCAATTTGCAGCAGCGAAACTTTGTGCATTTCGCCCCGTCGGAAGGAGGGGCGGGTTTCGGTGTCGATGCCCAAGATGGGAGAGCAACGCAGTGCCTTTACGGCCTGGATTGTTTCTGCTTCACTTTGTATCACGACGATGCGTCCTTCAAATACGAAGCGTGGCAGTTCGTGAATGATGTTTTTGTCTGTTCTTATATGAAGTTCTCGCTTCATGCTTGCAGTGCATTAGAGAGTGTTTTGTTAATCCTGCATGGCCACATCGTGGAGTGCGCGCAGTGCGTTGAGAAGTTTTTGGCCCCATTGTAGCTTGAACTCTTCAGACGTTTCGTAAAGGGCCACTTGCATAGCCTCCTCATAGCCTTCGCTAAAAGTGGCTGCCAGCTCGCGAAGTTGTTGGTAGATGTCGGTCAAATTCTCGCTGATGGTACACAGCACAGGCTGTTCGGAATATTTAAAGTCTTCCACAAAAACTTCAAGAAAATCGTCTTTTTCTCCCAACACGGCGGCTATGGAGGAGCGCACAAAGTTGTAGTCCTCCTCCGTCAGTTTGGGCGTGTTCCATCCTGCCACTTCGGGCACCGGTTCCATCCAAGTCATTTTCAGATAGAGCATGGGGAGCAGGCCGCGCATGACTCTACAGAATTCTTCCGCCGTTACGCTTTGACACTGTTCAAGGTATTTGCAATATTCCGTGCTCACGGTGATGAAGTCCAGCACAGCGGGAGCGTATAAATAGTTTTCTTCTTTTTGCATAGCGGATGCAAAGATAGTGCAAGGTGAGTGCAGAGCAAAAAGTAAAGCCGTAGGATTTACTTTTTCTAT
>OBLI01001814.1_pt1 | contig 19725 bp, 30 predicted proteins | sample 1519701 | NCBI WGS metagenome assembly OBLI01 (sample SAMEA3663005, study PRJEB22513) | pig gut metagenome | biome: pig gut; feature: pig-associated habitat; material: faeces | place: France | collected 2012
ATTAGTATCTCCTCCTGGGCCCACACCGCTTCCAGCGATAGTTAATCTTTCTGTATATACTTTTATATTTTCATTTTCACCAGATATGCTAATAACTCTATAAAAACATCCATCAATATTTAAAATTAAGTCATTAACATCCGGAATATTATACTTATTTATTAAAGGATCATTATCTTCAATCTCAGTAATAGCAAAAATAATATTTTTTTTATTCTATTCTATATCTGATATATCTTTTATACCATAAAAAATCCCAGAAGTACTTCCTCCCATTTGAATTTTTTCTTGTCCATCAATATCCAAATAGATTTTTTTTGAGTCTGTCGCAAAATATACCCAACCTTCATTATATCCAGTATTTTTAATTTTTTCATCTGTACCAGATACAGGATGAAAACTATTATTAACACTCATTTATTTACTCCTTTCTCCTAATAAATAAATGGGGGAGAAAAATTCTTTCCTCCCCCCTGTAATTATAAAGAACTTTTTCTCTATTAAGATTGTAAGTTCTTACTTAAAAATTATATCTTTTTGTCCAAATTAGAATGTTCCCCACTCTAATTCAACAGACATTGAAGTAGTATTTTTTGCGGTTACTTTTAAACTAGTAGATTCAATATTAAAATTAGAAGTTGTCTAATCACTATTTGAACCAGTTAAAGTAGTGGTAAATTTAGCACCATTTGTAACTGAAGAAACAGCACCACTTAAAGAATATGTAGTATCATTATCTGTTGGTAAAGTTACAGTTTTGGTTTTATAACCAGTAATATGTCCATTGCTTGCTGTAATACTATCAACAACTGTAAATGAATCTCCGTGAGCAGGAGTTGCAGCGGTTGCTGTGGATACAGATAGAGCAGAATAAACCTTATGCCCGATATTAATCTTATTACTAGTAGTATCAGTATTTAAAGTAATATCTGCATTAGCAGCACCTAAAGTTACATTGGATGTAATTCCATCACTTTCAGTTAACCTAATTATATTACCATCTTCAGCGCTTAAATTAGAAGTGGTATCATTGTCTTCTGGTAATGTAACTTTCTAAGTTGTATAACCGGATAAATGTCCTCCACTATCACGATTAATACCTGTTACAACAGTGAAACTTCCACCATGATTAGGAGATAAATTACTTCCAGAAGTTGGATTTAAAGCTCCATAACTTTTATGTTCAAGAGCAATTGTATCAGTCTCACTATTTCCTGTTATTGAAATATAACCATCAGAATTCTATAAAGTTACATCAGTATGGTCATTATTACTTTCACTTAATCTAATAACGTTACCAGATTCAACACTTAAACGAGATGTTGTATCTTTATCTTCTGGTAAAGTAATTACTTTATTTGTATAACCAGTTACGTGTCCATTATCTGTTGTAATACTATCTAAAACTGTTACAGTTTGTCCTGCCTTTGGCGCATCAGTTGTATCTGTCCCTTTAGTAGTTGTAAAAGTATTATGAGCGATAGAAATAGTCTTATCAGAAGTCGATACTGATAAATCTTTTCCAGCCGCAATAATTGCGTTTCCAACATCATCATCAGTAGTTGTATTATGCAAAGTGATTTTATTATTAGATACGTCTAATCTATATTGACTATCAATATCGTTTCCAGAAGGAACATAAGTCCAACTTAATTCGCTAGTAATAATTCCATTGGTTTCAGTACCAAGAGCAATTAATAAATCGCCTGCTTTGCAATCATGCGTTCCATAAGGACCAGGTGCGGCAACCATATATGTATCACCGATCTATACTCCAGAAGTTGGCAAATCAACAAGAGTACTATCTACTCCACCAACAGTGCCTCTATAAACAACAGCATTTAAATCTTTAATTTTTTGATCTACTTGACCTTTAGTATAAACATCAAGAGTTCCCTAATTATAGATTTTTTCTCCATTTAATGTATAATATAAAACCTGTTCAGAAGTTCCAGTAAAACTATCATTATTTGTATCTTTTATTGTGACTGATAGTTTTCCTTCATTGTTTGCTGTTGTAGTAACACTTGCTACTTTAGTATTATTATCTGCGGGCAAGGTTACAGTTTTAGTCTTATATCCAGTAATATGTCCATTGGAAGTTGCAATACTATCAACTACAGTAAATGAATTACCATGGCCTGGTGATACTCCCTCAGCAGCAGTAATTGATGGGTCTGCATATGTTTTATGCGCAATATTAATCTCATCTTTTACTGAATCAGTAGCTAAATTAATGTCTGTTCCTGACGTTAATTTAACATCTGAAGTATCACTATTACTTTCACTTAATCTAATTATATTACCAGCTTCGGCACTTAACTTAGAAGTTGTATCTTTATTTTCTGGTAAAGTTACTGTTTTAGTATTAAAAGCTGTAACATGTCCCTTATCAGTAGTTATACTATCAATTACAGTAAATGATTCTCCATGATTTGGGCTAGCTGCTTGTGTAGTAGATTGAGCTGCTTTTGAACCATAATCTTTATGCGTAACTGTAATTTGATTAGAAGCTGCTGCTATTGTTATAGCATCATTATTTGAAGTTAAAGCAATATTTTGTTCACTATTATTATTATCTGTTAATGTAATTTTATTATCATTTGCTGTTAACTAATAAGTAGTATCATCGGCGGATATAGTAACATTATCTCCAGATTTAGTTATAGTAGTATTTGTTCCATTTACAAGATTAAATCCTTCTCCGCTGGAACCAGCACCTTTTGTAGCTACTTTAACACCATTTTCTATTGAAGTTGCATCAACACCAACATTAATATTATTAGAAGTAGCAATATCACTTGATTTAATAGTGAAACTAACAGGAATTGGTTCTAAATCAGTTGTATCATTATTAATGCTAGTAGTTTGCTAATTAATATTAAAACTAACTGTAATACCTTGAGCGTCTGAAGTTACAGACATATCACTAATATTAGTAACTTTAGTATTATCATTTGTATCAGTATTCTTATTTATCTAAACCCATTGAGTATACCCAGCACTTTTTGTGCATAAAACATTTTCAGCAATTGCATAGTAAAAATCTCCCACTGTAGCTTCGGCAATAGGAGGTAACTTTGAAATACTATCAACGTGAATTACATTATGATTTAAATGAACTAATTCAGTACTACTTTGAGCAAAATATAACCTATCACTATCCGTAGTTAAATAAAAAGCTCCCTCAGTAAAAGTAGTTAGTTTATCAAGTCCTGCTTGAGTACCGCGTAAAAAACTTACATTTGCCATTTATTTTTCCCCTTTCTTTATTTAAAACATAAGAACTTTTTTATTCAGTTCCTACATCTTTCCAAATTAGACTATTATAGATGTTATTTAATTCATTTACGATAGTAGTACTAGAACCTTCTGTATAATTAATTAATTTAGTCATATCTCCAATTACTGGCTCCAAGAGAGAAGAAGGTATAGCTAAAAGATCTAATTTTCTCTCACTATTTACTGAGAAAATATCTTCATTGACTGACTTTATAAAATTAAAGTCGCCTCTAGTGACTGCTTGTAATGTATTAATTTCATCATTAGTTATTAAACGCCCATTATTTGCATTTAATTTTAATTGACCATTTTCTACAATAAAATTAGCATCTTCAACGGAAGTTATATAATTTAATTTATTATCTGTAATCCAAGTATCTAAACCATTTATATTACTTACATCAATTTTACCAATAAATTCGGCATCGCCATTTTCTTTTAAATTGATTTTCTCCAGCTTATCTGTTAATGAAAGTGCTTCTAATTCACTCTTCATTACATAGTCAGATAAATCTACCTACCAAGAACCAACTTTTTCTAAAATTCTTTCAGTTGTTATTTCGCTAGTTATTTCATTAGTAGTTGAAATTTCAATGACCAAATATTCATCATATTTATTACTATCCTTTTCTGAAGCCGAAGGAACCATATAAATATATGATAAAGCATCTTCAGCATTTTTATCTATATCATCAATGCTAGTAACAATTTTACGTTTTAAATGATCAGCATTTGCAACAGCTTCAGCAATTGCTAAATCTGTCTAAGTTTTAGTATAAACACTTTCAGCATTTGCTTTATTCTAAACTTGTTCCTATAAAATCTCAACTGTATTAGAAATGGACTCAATTTTAGAATTAATTCCATCAATAGTCTCATTAGAAGGTTCATACCAAGCGATTTCTAAATTATTATCAGTATTTAAAATTACTCTTGGCTCTAATCCTGCTATAAACTAATTTTCAATATATTCATACCTAGAGGGAGTAATAATTTCTCCACTTTCATCTTTTTCAGCTGGAATATATTTATAGTATCCTTTTCCGAAGTCTTTTAATTGAATTACTCCATCTACTACTTCAATAGAAGTATTATCAGTAAAATTCTATTGAATTAAATTTACAACATCCTCTAGACTTTTTGATATCCACTATTCATTTGCGTTTTTTACCAAAAAAGAATTTTCATTTGCATCGGTAATAATTACATCTTTAAGGTCATTTAAATTAATAGATGAACTATTTCCTCCAATAATTAAACTTTCTCCCATATAGAGAGAAGTCGTATTGGAGTCATCTTGAGAATATATAAAATATAACGTATTAGGGTCTATCTTCCCTAGAGTTTTTAAGGACTCATAGGCTGACTGCGGACCTCGCTAAAATTTTACATAATTAATAGCCATATAAAAACTCCTTTCTTATTATTTTCTCAATTAAATCTAAAAATTATTTATAATGATTTAAGAAGAAGTGCCCTAAGAAGGAAACATTGATGGTTTTGACCCAGGAATTGGATAGTCTTGATACTCTATTTTAAAATCTTTATTTTTTCTTCCAAATAAGAATAAGAAATGACCCTCTTCAATAAACTTTTCTAAATTAATTAATCTTGCTGCTAAATTATTAATTAAAATATTATTTTGTTTAATTAATCCTAATACAGTTTCATCATTTAATTTATAATAAGTCATATTTCCATCATAATTATCAGTTACTAATTTATATCCTTCATTATCTTTATAATATAATTCTTTATCTTTTTTAAGCGTATTGAAATTATCTTCTGATAATCCTAATAATTCTTTATATAGTTTATCACTTGATAGAGATAAAATAACAGAACCTATTTCAATATTATTATTTTCGCTAATTTCGCTTGGATTAAATTTTAATCCAATTCTATCTGTAATATTTTTTAAGTCTTCATCATTTGCTTTTATATTATTTTTATTCTTTGCTATATTAGTGCTATTATCCGCTATATTACTGCTATTAGTATTTATTCTAGACGAATTCTGACTTATCTAAAATTGTAAAGAAGCGTTACTATTATTTGTAACATTCTTTCCTCTACTAATTTTATATGTATAATAAGTCTCTTCTTCATTATATCCTTTATTATCTAATATATAAACAAATTTATTTTTATCATCAGGAGAAATTATATTACCATCTTTATCAATCAAATTACCATCTTCATCTTTTTTAACAATATAATATAAATTTGGTTGATAAGAATATGCTGTCACGTTAGGAACTACTATGTAGTCACCTGTAAATCCGATTTCTTTTTCTGTTAAGCCAGTTTTATCTAAAATTGATTTAATAGCAAAATTATTTTCAGCAATTTGATTTTGAAGTAATGAACGTTTTGTTAATGTTTTATATTGAATTTGTTTTTTCCACTCACCATTTTCATCTATAATTGGGTCTCCATTTTCATCTTTCATTATTTCTATTTCTGATATTAAAGGAATAGAATTAGCGACAGAATTAATTTGCATAGTAGGATTATTATTTTGATTTTCTATTAACTTTTGTAAATTTAGTTTTGTAAAATTCATTAACCCTACTAAAGAATTAGAATCTTCATTAAGATCTTCTGGTATATTTTCACTATTTATTTTATTTTTAGTATAATCATAATCATATTCGCCAGTTTTTCTTTCTACACCATAAATTTTATCCCAACCTTCACACACCATATCACCAATAGCTGGTAAATTTATAGTTAATTGATTAACATCTTTGATAGGTTCTTTTTCTTCATTTCTTTGTTCATAAATATAATATTGAATATTTTCATTAAATATATGAGATTTACTAACATTAATATATCTATTATTTTCTAAAAAATAAAGAGGACACTCTTTTTCATTTTTTAATTCCTCAAATTTAGCTTCATCAATATTTATTTTATAAAAGATTTTATTATTTTCATACTAATATCCACTATTTCCATCCTAAATAACTTTAATTTCATTTGGAATTATGTTATTACTATGGACTCTCTATTCTTTCGATAGTCCATCTTTATTATAATAAATTGATACAGGTTTTTTTATTATATTTTCATTTATTGTATTATCATCTTCATATGAATAATAATTAATTTCAAAATTTGATAATAATACATATAATTTAGGAAGATGTATACCTGGTCCAATTTGAATATCATTCGATCCGACTTTCTAAAATTTACCATCAAGCCACGCATAGATATCAATATCTGAAGGAAACTCTGTAAAATGAAATTTCATTAATTTCTTAGTTTGTGGATCATAATAATTAATATTTTCATTATAACTTTCATGGTAAACTTCATATTTTTCACCATTTTTTATTTCATAATATCCTGGGAAATAAATATGAACTTCATAATATGGATTTTCATTTATTCTAAAACCAACAGACATTGGTAATAATATTTTATACTTATTTTCAGATATAGTCTAAACTGATGAAACTGATGATAATCCATTCTTATTTGGAGGAATTATTTCATATTCAATTTCTGGACTATCTGAATTTAATCTAGCAATCATTTCATATTTAATTCCGTTATTAACATAAACTTTTTGCCAAACAGTTGAGTCATAATGATGATATTCATCTATATGAGTATTAATATCAAAAGAAGTTGATTGAGAATTAATTCCTTCTGATATTAATTTTTTTTCTAATTCATTATCTTTAGAAAATGAATAGCCTTTTTCTGTTTCCTTCCATTGATAAAATATAATATTCTAATAAAGTGAAGGCTTAGAATTATTATTTTCTTCAGTCGTAGTATTTTCTTCAGTTGTAGTATCAGAATTATTATTTTCTTCAGTTTTATATGTATATACATAACCATTTATAGTATAGGTATCTATAGGAGATAATTTACTTGCAATATCATTATCATCTTTAATTTCTTCTTTATATTCTTCTTTAATTGCTTCCCATTCATTATAATAATAAAATTTCTCATTATGAATTAATACTCGCGGAATAGTTTCAGTTATATCTTTATCATAATCTATTAAAACATAACGACCCAAATATACATCATCATATTCAGTAGTCTAGTCTAACAAAAATTTATTAGAAACTACTTTATCAAACTAAAACTATACATTTGGAGTAATAGAACCATTTATATTATTAACTATGTTTCCATAAAATCCCATATCTATTCCTCCTTAATTATAAATTATATCTACTATTAAACTAGCATTTGGATTTTTATTTATAGTATCTATTGAAGTACCATCAAATTTTAATTCTGTAATAGAAACATCTAAATCTTTTGTATTTAATTCATAAATTCCTGTCTATCCTATAACAATATAATTATTATTCATATGGCCCCCTAAAGAGAATTTAGTTCCAGGCAAAGCCTAAATACCAATCTAAAATGCTGTTACTGATTCATTTAATCCAAATAATTGGCCATTAACAAGAGTATTATATGTTACTTTTATTTCATTACCAAATCCTCCATTGTAATTATTTGGATTTCCATAATTATAAAAACGAAACTGTCTTACTGTAGCCATTAACTCCTTATCCTCCTTAATTTATATTTGTAACCGATTTTGTTGCTCCAATAGTCATTGTACCATTATAATTTAAAGGTATAGTAATTTTATTTATGATATATTCACCACTTATATTATTTTCACTATCTCTAACAGTAATTCTTGTATTTGGTTTTAATGTATATATTGGGATCACTGTTAAATTTATAGTTTCTATGCAATAAGAATAATTATATAATAATTCATCAATTTTTTCTTTACAAGATTTTCCTTTTGAGCTAATTGTAAATAAACTTTCCATTCCTGGCTATAATTGTAAATAAGTATAACCATATTCTGTATATTTTACATTATTATCTAAAAATATTACATTAGGAATATCTCTATAATATATTGTTTTTATATCATTATCATTGATAACTTTAGTCCGTGCGCCAATAGCAGGAACAGAATATTTTGCTAAATCACTCTATTGAGCATCTAAAAAATCAAACCAAAATATTAAATTTTCAGGATTTTCAATAACATTTTTATTCCAATATTTGTTTTCTCCACTTGAATAGTAAGTATCATTTTCCTTTTCAGCAAAAGGATTATAAAGTAAACGCCAAAAGCCTTCTAAATCAATATAGTACTATTCGTAGCCAGTTTTTCCCTACTTATATTGTGGATTATTTTCAGCAATTTTAAATAAAAAATCATCATCTGTAAAATAATATTTTCTATAATCTAAAGCCATCTAATAAATAAGCTCTCTCCAGTCATAATTTTCAACTGTAAATAGTTCTCCTGAGATACTTTTATAAGATGTAGGTTTTATATCAATAGCATACCGCATATGAATATCAATCTCAGACCCAGAGGTAGTTTTCTTTTTTCCCCATACCACAAAATCATTTCTTAAATTTAATAAATTAGGAGTATTCTAAAATGAAATAACTAACTATCCATCTAATAAATTAAAAGTAGAAGAGCTTGAATTAATTGCGGCATCCGCATATATCTAATCTTCATTTTTTACAATAGAATTCCAAGGAGTATTTACATATGTTTTCTTTTTCTAAAAAATAAATCTTCCATTAACATCATAAAAATATTCATATTCTCCTAACATATCTACTATTTTATCATAGATAGATGTTAAAGATTCTCCAACATTTCCTATTAAGTCTCCAGCATAAATTAAATCTGTTAATCTGTATCCAGCATTCATGCCATACTCTAATTTAATAACTGTATATTTAGCCCCTTCAGGCCTAAACTATATAATATCAGCATTATTTATATCTAATAAATTTCCTAATGTATCAAAATTTTGAATGTCTTTTATAGCTCCATTTATTGATTCATTTATAATACATTTTTGATTAGAATTTAATGTCATATTAGTAATAATATTTTTAAATAAATAAATAGGAACATCACCTTTATATTCTAATAAATCTAGTCCATTATCTTCAATATCATTAATTATAATATTATTAGGTAATTCATTTCCAAAAGTCTAAAGGCTTTGATAAATTATTCTTCTTATTGGAACATTGGTATATATAGTTGTATTATTTATACTATCATATTCTTCCTCCACTCCAAAATCAGTTGTATGAGGTAAACTTCCAGCCAAGTCACCATTTAATAAACACATTTTATCTTTTCCGCTAATACTAATATTAAATCCATTTGTATTTCTATCAGAGTTAAAACTTGTAATTATATATAATCCTTGATTAAACCAAATTATATCTGGATAATTAGAATCAATATTATTCTTTAATCCTATTTCTAATTTAAATTTATTTTTTAAGCCCCAATAAAAATCAGTTATATTAAGCTCTTGAGCTACTAAAGTTAACTGGCATGTTCTACGCACTATAGAGTCTCCATCTATATTAATTGAGCCTCCTGTGATTTTACCTTCAATAAATTCAAGAGCTTTTTCTGAAAAAGTCAAAGCGGTAATTCTTGCAAAAATTTCTCTCTCTTTATTGGTTAATATTTTATATAGAAATTCTTCATCAACATAATTTTTGATACTCATCTACAGTTCCCTCCACCAAAGACTATCTATCAATTTCTTTTAATAACATCATAATATAATTATTATAACTATCTTTAACTTCAATATTTTTATTAAAAATTTCTATATTATGTTTATTATGGTCATCACTATCATCAATTTCTTTTAAATATAATTTATTTAATTCATCTTTTTTAATAAAGAATTTTTCTCTTTCTTCTTTTACCTAATATACTTCTTTTTCTTCAATTAAAAAATCAGCCGATTTCATTATATAAGTAATTTCTAAAATTACTCCTTTTCCAATACTTATTACTAAATCATTATTTTTATTATAAAACATCTCTAATGGATTATTAATATTAAAATAATCATAATTATCTTTTATATCAATATACTAATCACCGCAAATAATAGAAAAGTTATAATCCGTATCTTTTTCTTCTTGACATTTCCAATATAATTTATCGATTTCTTTATCATAATCTATTTTAAATGAAAAATCTCCACAATATTTTAATTTATTATCTTTATCTTTTTCATAAATAGAATATAGAACTAAAGGATTAAATTCAGTAATCTGAATTTCTTCTTTTCCATCATACATAAAATATTTTATTTCATTTTCTTCATTTATTTCCCTTCTAATTTCTTCTATTGGTCTTCTAATAGCTTTTATAATAGGAATTTTTACAATATCTAATTTAGGATTTCGTTTACCATTGACAAAAAGAATATCTTCAAAAATATTTTTATTAAATCCAATAAATTGTTGTAAAGGAATTTCAATAACATCTAAATTGCTATAAGTACTAAAATCATTTATTATTGTTTGATAATATCCATAAGTAAATAGCCCTTTTGAAACAGTATTTCCTAAATATACTCCTATAATATTATAATTAGCATTTTCAAGCATATACTGTCCAGTAGTTCCAATTTGAATAATCTAAGTATTACCATCATTAAAAACAACTTTTATAATATCACCAGGGGTCATATCATAAAATCTAATACTTGCAACTGTTTTATCTATTAAATTTTTACTAAATCCTTGACTAATAATAGGATAATCAATGCTATTTAGAGATAAGGTTTTCCACTATAATTGTTCTATCCTATTTAAAGAATTTAACTTTATAAGATTAAAAGCTTTTAAATTTTCGTAATTATATTCTGCTACTTCATAAGCAGTGCAATTAAAAGAATGTAGCATTCTTCCTAAATTATCTAAAGGTGTTAAAGATACATTCATTAATCTAACAATAAAATTACCTTCTGTTGGAGATCTAAATATTTTTGGTTTTCCATCTGTTAACCAATCCAATACTTCATTTTTAAAATTTTTTTCTTTAATTATATTTTTAAATGTTAAATCTGTATTTGAATTATTTTCTAAATTAATTGATTCTTCATTATTATTTTTATAATTTCTCTAAGTCTAATGATTAAAAGAAAAGTTATTATTAATAAAGGTGTTATCTTTATCCATTAAATAAGAAATTAATCCAGAAATGGGAAATTCTTTATAAGAAACTTTACCATTCCTAAAAATAAATGGATGTTTACTTCCAATTGTCTCAATTTTAGTCTCAAGATTATTATTTTTAAACGATGAAATTTTTGGATTAAAACGTATTTTTAATTGCCTATTACAGTCTCCTAAAAATGAATCTTCAAATTCAATTTCAATAGGTTCTTTAGTATAAACTTTTTCTGAATACATTCCATTATCATTATACTAACAAATAGCATATTTATATTTTTTTCCGCACTGAACAGTTTTATCTTCCCATAAATTATCAATATTTATATTATTTGTATTTAAAGAAAATCTATAGCACTCTTCCCAATCTAAATAATTACTATCTTCATTAGAACGATATAAAATAAAATTACCATTTATTTCTTTTATTGTTTCAGACTTTAAAGAAATTTTAACTAATCCATTTTCTTTTTCTCTACTATCCATAGTTGCTAATAAAATAGGATTTACAATATCAGTATCAATAGAGATAGACTATTTTATAGAATATTTATTTGTTTTTAGTTTTAAATTATTGACTGTAGTTACTGAATATTGTAAGTAATAAATTTCATTATTTAAATCTCTTGAAATTAAAAAATTATCAATAGATTCCTCAATATTATCATCATTATTTCCATTATGAATCAATTCTCCTGATGATAATATAATTTCATTTTTAGAATTATATAAATCAAATTTATAAGAATATACAGATTCTGTTAAATCAGAATTTTTATAAACGCCAAAATAATTATAAATATGATTATTAGTTTTTCCTTCTTGTAATCCTTCTATACTAATACTAGGATTAGAAGTATACTTTCCAATTGTAACATTAGAATAATAGCCTATTTCATTATTTAAATCGATATAAGCAATCTAAAATTTATAAAACTAACCAATTTTAAAACAATCTGGAGAAACTGAAATCGTAATATATGATTCTCCATCTAAACTAAAACTTCCAGTAGTATTTACAAATAAATAAGAGCTACTCTATAAAGTTTTTGCTTTTACTGCTATTCCATTTATATTATTTTTATTAACTGCTTTATTCATAGAAAATGGGATGGTAATATTTACCACCCCATTAGAATAAAAAGCAGGAATTGTCCCTTCGACAATTGGAGGAAACAATTTAGCCATTTATTCTCACTCCTTTAAATCTATCTATTGTTTCTACTATTCCTATATCTGCAATAATAATGGACGAAATGCATTTAAACATTCTGCCATAATAATAGTATCTTCTCCTTTTGTAGAAATCGTAGTTAATGTATTATAAATTCTAATTAATTGTTCTAACTAATTTTGAGTCATATATTTTTTTCTCCTTAATTATTTTACTTTGCTTTCTAACGCTGCTACTCTTGATTTTAAATCATTTATATTACTATCCATTGCTCTTAAACTACCTATTCCAAATTCATAAGTATATTTTAAACCACCGGATATTAATGCAATAAATCCTGTAGTACTCTATCCAATATCTTTAATTCCAGATGCAGGTACTGATTCAGCTTCTTTTGCTTTATTTGAAATATTTGCAGTTCCGCCAAACCATCCTCCACTAAAATTTCCAGTACCAGCACTCATACTACTTGCTCCAACGCCTCCGCCTTTAGTGACATAAAAATTATCATTCATATTAATAACATAAGAACTTTTAGGAGGCTTATTGCCAAGATATTTAACAGTTTCACAATAAAGAGTACCATCCCAATTAACTTTAAATTTTTTACCAATTTGAAGTGGAGTTAATGATGCTCCACTATCTAATAAAAATTCTCCATTAGAACCTTTCCCTCGTAAATATAAATTATAGCCATCAATTTTTCCGTTTACTAGGTCAATATTTAATCCCGAAGGTTCTACATCTTTTTCTAAAAGATTTAATGTTGTAATAAACCACTCTTTATATTCTTTTCCAGTATATGTTATAGTTTCTGAAATAGAAGAATTATTTTCGCCATTATTACCCATATTTACCTTAATCTTAGTTTCCTCAAATTCTATTTTATCTCCGATTTTTAGATTATTTAAATTTAAATTTCCAACATCTATTTCTTTTTCACTAAAATCTCCATATAGTTCTCCTGTTGTTATATCTCTAACTTGATAAAGATCATTTTCATAAATAGCAATTATCTAGCTTAATTTAAAATCATTAGTAGTGCCATTTTTAATTGAAGGAGTAGAATTATTATATAAATAATATTCCTTACTGTCCTAAATAAGACATAAAGGTGCTTTTCCTAAATACTGAGAAGACTATAAATAATATTTTTTATCGCTCATCTAAAGAAGAGAATGTCCATATTTATCAGTTATTTTAAATAAATCCACCTCATCCTCATTTTTATTTTTATCTTTTCCTGAAAGCCAAATCTTTCCACCAGGACCGTTTATAGTTAAACTTCCATTATTTAAATCAAATAAAGTTCCATAGCCATCTGGATTTATAGCTTTATTATATGAACGTAAAAAATATTCATTATTACTAATCTCAATTAATGATTTATCTTCCTATCCATAAATAGATAAATAAGACTCTTTATTTTCAGTATTACCTTTCGGAGAAATATGAACTTTTTTATATCCACTATCATGTATATCAATTTCTCCGTTATCTAAATCAATTAACATTCCACTACTATTAGCTAATTTAAAACCAGGGCTATAAATTTCTCCACTATTACCATCAATTTTAATCTAACCATGTCCGGCTTTTCCAAAAGTAGCAGTGCCATCATCTCTTAAAGCATATGATAATTCACCATCATGTAGCCCATATACTCCAGTATGCTCGTCACTTGAATCAAGCCCTGTACCACCCTAAATATCACCAATCAATACACCAGAGAATTGATTTTGATTATTTTTGCGGCCAGCGCCTAACATTGTTGATAAAATTGTACCATTATTTTCGTTTAAAGTCAAATTTCCATCCCATTGATTTAATAAAGCGAAATTATAATTATTCTAAGTAATTAAAATTGGCTATGACCAGCCATATATATTATTACTTTCATCTTTTCCTTTAATTGAAACACAAGTTCCATTATTTAAATCTTTAGAATAAAATTGACTAGCCTATAAAGCTTTATATTTTTTACCGCCATTTCTAGTAATATTTTTTAATTTTGGTAAATAACTTTGAATTGTTTTATCTTCTATATAACTATCTGCATTTATAATTTCCCAAGAGTCATTATTAATTTCTTTAAAATTTTCATCAAATAAAATATAAGCATCTGAATAATAAGAAGGTTTTCCCTAATAATCATAAAGGACTTCTTTTGCCCCTTCCATATAAGTAATATTAGATGTTTTTAATGGAATCGGCAAATAAGCTTCTAATGAGGGGCTACCTCCGCAAGTAGCTTTTAAAATATAATAATTATCATTAGGAATATCTTTTATATCAGTTGTTAATGTTATTATATTTTTACCTTTTGTATTATTTTCATCCTTAATTTTTATATAATCTTTTTCACTCTTGCTAAACCAGCTCCAAGTAATATCATTATATAAATTATTTTCAGAGTCTTTAATTTGTGGAAAATCTATTATCTTTCCATCCATATCATATAAAATTGCTCTAATCTATAATTCATCATTTTCTTCGTTTTCTTCTGCTATATTTAGAGCATTTTTACCTTCTACCATTTCAAGGATTAAAGTAGTATTAGTTCCATTAGAGCCTGCCTTACCAAATCTTAATTCTTCTGTAGCTTTATATATAGTACCTTTAATACGAGCTTCACATCTAATAATATTATTAGAATCTTGCTAAGTATACTAATTTTTTATCATATAAGGCTATCTATCTTCTAATTTATATTTATCATCATTATCCTTTTTAGTAGCTGTTCTCTAGATACCTATATAATCTACTCCATCTCTCAATATTATATCTAAATATTCAGAATTTGAATTATTCTTATACTTTCCATTTTCCCATCCCCATAGTTCAGGATTTTTTATAACCATAGTATGAGTATTAGACTAAGTTTTTATATTATCATTGTCAAATGGTAGATACCATTTTATATAATCATATTTATCAATTTCAAAATCTGGACTTTCATTTAAAGGCTATCCATTATATAGCACTTTAAAGTATCTAGTATATCCGCTACCTAAACCTGGATTTATAATTTTATTATTCTAATCATATATAAAATAATTTCCTTCACTACCATCTTCACAAACAATAGATAATCCAGTAGAAGCATTATAAGTTAAATCATCAACTACTCTCTCTTCATTTTCAAAAATTAATATATTACTCTAATATGCAATTATTGAATCTTTAACTTTTTCTTCATCTTCTAAATCCTAAATTTCATTGGTAATTAATCCAACAACTTTAATCTATTCTCTCTAATTTTTTATATTAGGATCAAAAAAATGAGTTAAAGAATTTTTTAAAATTTTATCATCATTTTTAGGAGTAATTTCTTCCCAATTCGCCCCAGCATATTTATTAATTATTGGATAACCATAATTATATTTAAACCAATGAATTTCATAATTATTATTATCAATATCATCCTAATCTAATAATGTAATAGTAGAATCTTTATTCTAATGAATCCATCTTAAAGACATTGTTTTTCTATTTCCATTATTATCTTCTCTTGAATAATGATAAGTACTTAATTTACTAGTTGTATATAACTATAAAGTTTCTCCATTATATTTTTCTAATTCATAACCAAAATATAGTTTAATACCATCTACAAATAAATTATTTAATAAATCTTTATCTATTTCAGTATTATCTTTAAAATTAATTTCTTTATACTAAGATGGAATAAATTCTCCTTCGCCATCTTTAAATTTACCATCCTAATATAAGTAAACTTCAATTTTTTCAATATTTGTAATACCACTTATATCAAATACTTTTTCTTGCGAAAAAAAATCATCAAAATAATATGGATTACCAATCATTTCGCTAGAATCAAAAGTTAATTCCCATATTCCAATAGAACTATTTCCTGGCTTATCTGTAACATTTGCGTGAATATAGATTTTTATTCCATAAGAGCCAGAAATTACATTATAAGAATTTAATAGACATTTAAAATCTACACTAACTCCAAGTCTACTAAAACCTTCATATTTATTATCCTATGGAATTTCAATATCTACATATTTAATAGCTGTAGGACTATGTTCTTTAGTAATTGGATTAGTTATTTTATTTATTAATAAACCAACTGATTCAAAATTCTAATTTTCAAATAATTTATCTTCAATTTTTAACATTGTGCTTAATGGAGAAGTATATTTAAAAGGAGTCGTATTAGTTGTAGCAATTCTTCCTACGATTGTTTTCTATAACTTAAAATCTCCATTAGGTATTGTTACTAAAACATTATTTCCTTTTCTAAAAGAAGTATCAGTAGAAAAAGCTTCAAATTTTGCTCCGCCATCTGAAACAACATACTTCCCTTCATAACTATAAGAATCATCGATTATAGAACACTATTTTGTTATATCACACTAAATATCTTTGATTCTTGCCATTACTATTTCATCAATTGCAGTACAAATTATTTCATTATAATTTTGTGACATTTGATGAACCTCCTTTTACTCAAATTTACCTATTTATTTTATAATTTTATATTAAAAAATTAATATGTATTGACCAAAATAAAAAATAGGAATAAGTCTTATAATATAAAACTTATTCCTATTAAATTATTTTCTATAAGCATACTAAGATGCTGTATTAATTAAGCTATTAAAAGCCTCTTCTATCTCATTATGGTCATTTACATTCGGGAATTCTGCCTATATATGAACTTGCTATTCTAAAATTTCTCTATTATCTTCTTTGATTGTCGCTGGTTGTAAAAGACCAATTCCTTGGCTTAACTATTTTGCATTAATATCAATGACAGAAGTTAAATATTTAGTTAATTCTAACATATTTAACATATTTTCTGTATCATTTGCATTTAATACTAATTCTTTTTCATGTAAAATTGCTAATTTTCCGTCTTTGGTTCCCCAATTACCAGTATACATACCAGTATCTCCAGAAGCTATAGTTTCTGGCTCTTGGACTTGTGTTCTTGATATATTATAAGATATATCAATTCCACTCATATCTCCCCCAGATAATACTTTTATCATATCATTAAAAGAGTTAATTAATTGAAGATTTTTATTTAAAATTAAATCTATCTAATTTCCATAATCTATCTGCCATTTTTCAACCGAAGTCATTATATTTCCAATAGAAGTATCCATCTATTCAGCCATAGATTTTACAGCTTCAGAAGCAATTTCACTATTTGTCTATATTGATAAAACATCTTCTGCTAATACATCGGAAAAAGTCCCAGTAGAAGTTCCTGCGGCTTCCATAGCGGTATTTAAATTTGTGTAATAATCATTAGCCGCAGACATTAAATTTTCAATAAGCTATCCAGCAGTTTCTCCTATTATAGAAGAAAAATTAGAAGTTAACTAATCGCTACCTAGCAAAGTTCCTAATAAAGAATCTTTAAAAGTAGTGACAAAATTTTCAGTATCAGATATTTTATATCCAGTTGCATTATGATAATTAGTCCAATCTGTATCATATAATACTTTATTATTAGCTACTGCTTTATTTAATTCACTTTCTTGCTAGCCGAGCTAGTCTTGATATAATCTATAAATTCTATCAATTTCTTTATAATAAGCATCCTAACTTTCAAAGTCCTAAATACGAACTGCCGCAATTGCTTCTTGCATTTCTTGACTTGTTGAAATTAATTTTTCGCTCATTTCATCAATATACTAAGTACTTAAATCCTACATTGCGTATAAAGCATCTTCATATTTCTATTGAGCCTAATCAACTGCATCTGTATTCTGTGTATAAATATAAGACCAATTTCCTTCATTATCTCTCTATAAGCGTACAGTATTTTTAGCATTTCTAGCTTCTTCTAATTCTAATTCAGCTAATCTTAAATCATATTCCGCCTATAAATATTCTAAATCATATTGGCTCATTTCTACTCCATCTTTTTGAAGTTCATTTATCTATTCTAATAACTTCTTTAACTTCTATTTTCCAGCAATATTATCAGTATCATCAATTTTATTATTTATATCTCTTGTTAATTTACTTAATTCATAAATTTTTTGATAATCACTAACGTATAAATCTTGAGTCTCTTTTTTACGACTAAAATCTTCTGATAATCCTTCTAATCCACCTAATTTATAAATGCTATCATTGAAATTTTCTATAAGTCTTTCAACTGTTGCTTCAAACTATTCAGCGATTCCATTTAAGGCATCCTCCCAAGCAGATAACATCTCTTCTCTTGCGGACTAAGCCTCTTCAGTAATAGACTATAGATTTTCTTCCCACATCTTTATACTTGCTTCGTCATTTCTTGCTTTTGCATCTTCTAAAGCTTGTTCTGCTTGATTTTGCGCTTTAATCATTGTTTCATAGGATTTTTTAGTTGCAGTTACTTTATTAATAGCATTATCTATTGAAGATTGATTTAATGTAGCCATAAAAGTATCAGATAGACCTAAAGTATCTTTTCCTACTATATCTATTATATTTTTATAACTTTCTAATACATTTCCATAATGGTCTAATTTATCAATACCCTATTCTAATTTTTCATTCCAGGCATCAAAGACTTCCATTACTTGTTCTTCGATATTTTTTCTTATGTCATCAAATTCTTCATTTAATTCTAATAAATTATCTCTATATTCTTTAATTGCATCAATCTAATCTTCTGTAAATGTTTTTCCTTCTAAAACAGACATATCGCCATTGTAAAACTAAATAATTTCTGCCTAAGATAACTATTGACCTAAAATATCATTTAATCCTTCTCTGTCAGCCACCATTTGTTCGTATAAAAGTTCTGCTTTTTTTGAAAATAATCCAATAGCTTCTGCAGCTTTGAAAGCATTATCCTCAATTTTGCTCATCTAATATTCAAGGACTGCTAATCCATCTTCAGCAATATTTAATTTTAATTCAATAGCATATTGAATTTTTTCTAACTATAGATCCATTCTTTGTCTTAATAATTCCTAATAAGTTTCTTCTTCATCTCTTAATAAATCATATGTTTCTTCATATTGTTCTATATATTTTTCTAACTATTCATATTTCTTTTCAAATATTTGCCATTCTTCACTGTCTTCATCATATCTATCAGCCATTTGATTATATTTTGCAAACATAGCGTCCTATATTTGATCATAGTTAGAAATATTACCTCGTTCATCATATTGAATAGTTCCACCGATCAAGTTTTTATAATAAGCATCCATAACTGCTTTATCTACTGGTAATCTTCCTTTGGCTTTAGGAAGTATGGCTATTAG
>OBLI01001818.1_pt1 | contig 19696 bp, 14 predicted proteins | sample 1519701 | NCBI WGS metagenome assembly OBLI01 (sample SAMEA3663005, study PRJEB22513) | pig gut metagenome | biome: pig gut; feature: pig-associated habitat; material: faeces | place: France | collected 2012
TTTCTGTTCTGCTGGGGAGCAGCGGGGTTCTTGGCAGGGGCGGCTGGCTGTGCCGGGGCGGGGCGCTTGACAGGCGGGGCCTTGGGAGGCTCCGGCTTGGGTTCGTCTGCCGGGGCGGTCTCGTCGATATCGTCCAGCCAGCTCAGGTCCATATCCAGCCCCAAGTCCAGATCATTGAAGGAGAAGGGCTTTTCCTTGGAGGCGGGCCGGGACACATCGGTGTCCAAATCCATGTCCATATCAAAATCGTCTTGTTTCTTCATACCTCACACCCCCTTCTTAGGAAGCTGCCCGAACCATCCAGAAGTTCGGCATCCGTCTCGGCTGGGACTGCAGCAGAGAGTAATTGTTGACCATGACGGTTTCACCGGCGGTGCCCAGCTTGCCGTAGGTATCCCGGTACATCATGACGGAGGAGGAGCCGCCGTCCATGTTGCAGGCGTTGACCGCGCCGTATTCCTGCATGATGTTGATGATATCGGCGTAGGTGCCGCCCAGAGAACCGGCCTGCCGTCCGTCGATGCAGACGAAGATCACCGCGCCGTCGGCCCGTTGACCGATGGCGGTACGGGGATTGAAGCCGGACTTGTTGTTGTAGGCCTCCAGATTGACTTCTCCGTTGACAATCAGCACAGGGCCGAAGCAGCAGCCGTCCCGAATCTTCAGGTTTTCCGCCTCGGACTGGGACAGGTTGGTCTTGGAGACCACCAGAATGTTGTCCTCATTGAAACCGGCGAAGCCCTCCAGACCGGGCTGCTTGCCGCTGGTCCAGACGCAGTTGCCGTTCGACATGACGAGACCCAGCGGGGTGCTGCCCACATAGGAGCTGGCAGTGCCGTCGTCGTTAAAGGCACCGGCGTTGATGGCGGCAATGACGTCGGGGTTCTCTGCCATGACTTCGGTAATGCGCTTGCCGGGGATGGCGGTGGAGAACTTCTCCGTAGAGGTGCCCATGTAGACCTGAGCGGGATTCCTGACGATCATGATGTGGGCGTTGTAGGTGTCGCCGGAGCGGCGCTCAATGCGCACGCCGTCGGGGTAGCTGTCCCATTCGTTGCTGTTGCCGGTAATGACGTTGTTGGCCTGAATGATGACCTTGGTGGTGTCGGTCACATCCTCATCCAGTCCGGAATCACTGACGGACTCCCGGATCTCAGCCACGGTGTCCTCGCCGATGAACAGGGCGGGCACCCACTTGGTGGCGCTGGCCTCGATCAGGGTCATGGTCAGCTTGTCCCGGGCAGCGGGGGAGGGGCCGTTGAATACCAGATTCATCACCAGCACCAGCGCTGCCAGGACGAGAATGACCACCGTAAACAGAACGAGGAAAAAGCGGCGGATGATGCGGCCCAGCAGGCCACTGCCCTTCTTCTTTTTCTTCTTAGGCGGCATAGCGGCGCCGCTGTCCGCGCCGGGTACCGGATTCACATTTTTCTTGCTCATAGTTTCAACCTCTCACTTGGATTTCTGGGGGGCAAAGACCCAGCGCTGCTGGATCATGTAGCTTACAAAGTAGAGCACCGTCATAACAACGGCGTAGATCACGGTGCGAAGCACCCCGGCGCTTTCACGGATATGGAACAGAACGTACACGCCCTGGGTTAGCAGCACCTGCACCGCCATCTGAGGCAGAGCCAGCATATAGTAGCGAAGCATGGCCTTTTTGGTGTCCACGTTTGTCTGGAACACCAGCTTTTTATTCAGGAAGAAATTCAGCAGCGAGGACACGATTCGCGCGCCGACCCCCGCCGCAGCGGTCAGAGCCATGCCGGTCAGGGGAAGGAAATTGTCCAGCAGCCCATAGCACAGGGTATCCACCACCGCGCTGGCAAAGGAGCTGAGGGTGTAGCGGAAGAAGTGGGCCAGAATCAGCTTGTAGATCCGCCAGGAATCGTGAATCACCCGAAAATGGGAGCTTTTGTTCTCCTCGATATAGACGGTGCGGATTTTCACCTCGTCGAAGTCGATGCCCTTGTCCTTAAAGGCCAGCAGCATATTGGTTTCGTACTCAAACCGGTCGCCGTAGACGGTCACAAGCTGCTCCACCACATCCCGGGGGATGGCCCGCAGGCCGGTCTGGGTGTCGGAAATGGTCATGCCCACGAACAGCTTGAAGATGGCGGAGGTGGTGCGGTTGCCGAACCGGCTTCTCGGGGGAACGTCCGGCTGGGAGAAGTCCCGGCAGCCCAGAGTGACCCGGCCGGTTTCCAGCATATGTTCGCAGCAGGCCCGGGTGTCCTCCGGGTGGTGCTGGTTGTCGCCGTCCACGGTGACAACGCCCAAACCCTCAGGCCGGTTGTCAAGAAAATACCGGAAGGCATTCTTCAGCGCCGCGCCCTTGCCCTTGTTGACTTCATGATGGAGCAGGGTGATTTCCGGATGCTGGGCGGCAAGCTCGGTGAAATAGTGCAGATTTTCGGGCTTGCTGCCGTCGTTGACCAGAATAATATCGGTAAAGCCGTATTCCAGAAGTCCGTCCACCACGGCAACGAGTTTTTCGTCGGGGTCCAGAGAGGGCAGAACCACAGAAATTCGGGATAAATCGTTCAAATCAATCGCCTCTTTCAAAATGCGCATAAAATTAGATCATAAAGCCTATATACTATAACACATTTCTTCCCGTTTGCATAGACTTTTAAGAAAAAGTTAATAGAAAATGTCGCTTTTGCCCCTCCTGCCGGGAGATACCGGAATGCCGGAGAAAAAACGGAAAGAAATAGTTGCATATTCCCGCTGTTTACGGTAAAATAGGGAAAAAGATTGTGAAGGAGGGAGTCGCGTGCAGGGAGTTCCGGAAAAAGAGACGCTGGAGGACATCGCTGAGCTGTTCAAGGGCTTTGCCGATGCCACCCGGGTGCATATTCTGTCGCTGCTGGCGGTGGAGGAGCTGTGCGTTACAGACATTGCGGAAAAGGTCGAGCTGTCCCAGAGCGCGATCTCCCATCAGCTGCGAATACTCAAGCAGATGCAGCTGATCAAATTCCGCCGGGAGGGGAAGAACATTCTATACTCGCTGGCGGACGACCATGTGAAGACCATATTGCAGATGGGCCTTGAGCACGTTTTGGAGTAAGAGAAAACGAAAAAGCTGTCATTGCGAACCAGTGACCGACGTCACTGGTGTGGCAATCCGCATCCTTTTCGGGGAGAACGGATTCCTACGCCAGCGTGCGCGCTGGCTCGGAATGACAGCTATTTTTTGATTACAGCACTTTGGACAGGAAATCCTTCAGCCTGGGGTTCTGAGGATTGCCGAAGACAGCCTCGGGAGAACCCTGCTCCAGAATTTTTCCGCCGTCCATAAAGAGAATCCGGTTGCCCACCTCCCGGGCGAAGCCCATTTCGTGGGTGACCACCACCATGGTCATGCCATCGGCAGCCAGCTCCTTCATAACGGTGAGCACCTCGCCCACCATTTCCGGGTCCAGAGCGGAGGTGGGCTCGTCAAAGAGCATGACCTTGGGGTTCATGGCAAGGGCACGGACGATGGCGATTCGCTGCTTCTGACCGCCGGAGAGCTGGTTGGGATAGGCGCCGGCCTTTTCCGTCAGACCCACCCGGGCCAGCAGCTGCATGGCCTTCTCGTCAGCCTCCGCCTGTGTCATGAGGCCCGTGCGGACGGGGGCAAGGGTGATATTTTTCTGGATGGTCATGTTGGGGAACAGGTTAAAGTGCTGGAACACCATGCCCATCTGACGGCGGACTTTGTCGATGTCCGTCTTGGGGCTGGTGATTTCCACGCCGTCAAAGGTGATGCTGCCGGCGGAAGGCTCCTCCAGCAGGTTCAGGCTGCGCAGGAAGGTGGACTTGCCGGAGCCGGAGGGGCCGATGATAACCACCTTGTCACCGGGGTAGATGTGCTCGGAAATGTCGTCCAGCACCAGATGGTCACCGAAGGACTTGCTCAAATGCTTAACGTCGATCACTTTGACGCAGCCTCCTTTCCAGAATGCTCAGCAGCCAGCTGAAAATCATGACCAGCACCAGATAGATGCAGGCAATGCCAATCAGCGGGAACATCTGCTCGTAGGTTCTGCCGTAAATAGCCTGTGCCGCGTACACCAGCTCCTTGCCGCCGATGACGGTAATCAGGGAGGTGTCCTTCAGCAAAATGATGAATTCGTTGCCCAAAGCCGGGAGAATGGCCTTAAAGGCCTGTGGAATGACAATAAAGCGCATGGTATCCACGTAGTTCAGACCCAGACTCCGTCCGGCCTCCGCCTGACCGGGGTCCAGCGCCATCAGGCCGCCCCGGATGATCTCGGAGACGTAGGCGCCGGAGTTGATGCCCAAGGTGAGCGCGCCCACCATGGTGTAGTTCCGGGAGGAGGAGAAGATGACGAAGCCCATAATCAGCAGCTGCACCATCATGGGCGTACCGCGAATCACGGTGACGTAGACCTGACAGACCCCGTTGAGCACACCCAGAACGGGGTTGTGCTTGCCGGTTCGCTGCTGGTCGTGGGCGGTGCGGATCATGGCCACCAGAATGCCCAACGCGATGCCGATGGCAAGGGCCATAGCGGTGACCAGCAGGGTGGTGCCTACACCGCTTAAGTATTGCTTCCATCGACTGCCGTCAATGAAAGCCTGATAGAATTTGACGTAGAATTCCTGCCAGCCGGTGGCCTCACCGGCGCGGAGCAGGGCTTTCCATGCTTCGTACTGTTCCACAAGCTCACTCCTCTAAATATATATTGGGGGGATTGATTGTCTCCGGGAAACAGCCGGCATCCGGTTGCTTCACGCGGACAATCACTTAAGTGCTTATCGGGTTAACTCAGCAGGCGGGCAAAATATGATTGTTAGAGTTGACAGTTGAAAGTAGACAGTTGAAAGTCAAGGAGTCCCTACGGGACAATTGAAATCATTCTGGTTCAAAAACCGGATATTCTCTTGTAAAGCCATCGTGTTAAAGATTTGCAGCGATATTTAATATCATCCCGAAGGGATACCACAATTTTCAACTGTCAACTATTAACTATCAACTCAACCACAATTTGACAGCTTGCTGGCAAAAGTCGATATGCACAATCACTTAAGCACCAAACCAAGGGCGGCTTGCGCCGCCCTTGGCATGTTAAACGGAATCTTACTTGGTGGGGATGTACTTCTCCACGATGGCGGGGATGGTGCCGTCCTCGGTCAGCTCCTTCAGCGCGCCGTTGACAGCCTCCAGCAGAGCGGTGTTGTCCTTGCTCATGCCGATGGCGTAGTCCTCACTGGTGTACTCGGTGTCCAGAATGGTCAGGCCGGGATTGGCTTCCACGAAAGCCTGGGCGGGAGCGGAGTCAATGACCACGCAGTCCACCTGACCGTTCATCAGGGCCTGCACGGCGGAAGCGCCGTTGTCGTAAGCGGTGACATGATCATCGCCGTAGTCGCCGGAGGTGTAGATGTAACCGGTGGTGCCCCGCTGGGTGCCGATCATCTGGTCGCCCAGATTGTCCAGGGTCACATCGGAGCCTTCCTTGACGATAACCACCTGCACGCCCTTGGAGTAGGTGTCAGAGAAGTTCATGACCAGCTTGCGGTCCTCGTTGACGGTGACACCGGCCATGACGATGTCAGACTTGCCCTGCTGCACAGCCAGCAGCGCGGCGTCAAAGTCCATGTCGTCCACAACCAGCTCCAGGCCCAGCTTCTTGGCGATGGCACCGGCGATTTCCACGTCGATACCCTCGAAGGAGCCGTCATCGGCGACCATCTCGTAGGGAGGGAAGGCGGCGTTGGTGGACATAATCAGCTTACCGGACTCCAGAGTCTTGACACCGGAGCCGCTCTTGGAAGCGCCGCAGCCGGCGAACAGAGCGGCGACCATCAGAGCCGCCAGAACGATGGTAAACATCTTTTTCATAATCTAAACTCTCCTTTTTCATCATTTCCCAAGTCGTAAGCGGGCTTGGTGGATTGATGAATGAATTATACCGCTGTTCTTACCGACCGTCAATTATGGGTATTGCCAATAATGCGCTGAAAAACCGGAAAGTTCTGATGCGTATGCACAAAAATGTGAATATAATGCCGGAATATACGAATAACCGAAATTTATATTCATATATGGGAAATGAGAATAGTGCAAAAATATACATAATTAAATGAATAAAATGCCGAAAGTGTATATTAACCGAATACAGGTGTTGACTCACAGAAATACATTTGCCATACAACTGCTTCCCAAAGGGACAGCCAATCGTGGCAAAAACACGATTGGCTGGGCAGGAGCTTTATAAGATGACAAAATGCGGAAAAAGCGGGTCAAGATCGGAGAGCGAGGGGTGGAGAGTAAAGAGCGAGGAGTGATAAGTTTGAAATGTGGAGTGGAACATGAAACGATACCGGGCAGAACCCAATGGTGTAACGATAACACACCAACTCCGTAACGCATTGTCAGCGGCGACTCGCCGCATGAAAGAACCCCGGCGCGGTTGACCAGACCGCACCAGGGTTCTTTCAGAGAAAAAGAGAGGTAAGAAAATGAAAAAGAATGAAACCTTTTTGTTGCCCTTATTATAACCGATTGGTATTAAAAAACAAGGGGATAATTGTTAAATAAATATTAAGCGGATAGAAATAGAAGCTGCCAATTTGTGCATTTTGCCAGTTATGAACTTTTTGTAGCATTTGCTGCTCGGGCCTTGACTTTTTCTGAGAATGGGATATAGTAAGGACAAAAGGATTTAGCACTCACAAGAGCGGAGTGCTAAAGAGGCGAAAGGAAGGATAGCTTTATGAATTTTAACAACTATACGCAAAAATCCCTGGAGGCTGTCCAGAGCGCGCGGGATCTGGCGGTACAGAATAACCATCAGCAGATGGAGCAGGTGCACCTGCTGCTGGCGCTGCTGCGGCAGGATGGCGGGCTCATCCCCCAGCTACTGCGGAAGATGGACGTAACTGTGGAGAGCCTGGAGGCTGCCGCTGCCGCCGAACTGCGGAAGATTCCCGCCGTTACCGGCAGCCGGGACGCGGACCGGTTCTATATCACCGCCGATGTGGACGCCGCCTTCCAGAAGGCAGAGGAAGAGGCCAAGACCATGAAGGACGAGTTCGTCTCCGTGGAGCACCTGTTCTTAGGGCTGCTGGAAACCGCCCGTGGCGGGGTCAAGACCCTGTTCGATACCTACCGCATCACCAAGGAGAACGTTCTGAAAGCCTTGCAGGCCGTCCGGGGCAACCAGCGGGTTACCACCGACAACCCGGAGGGCACCTATGACGCCCTGGAAAAGTACGGAACGGATCTTGTCAAGCGTGCCCGGGAGCAGAAGATGGACCCGGTCATCGGCCGTGACGAGGAAATCCGGAACGTCATCCGCATTCTGTCCCGGAAGACGAAAAACAACCCTGTGCTGATTGGTGAGCCCGGCGTGGGCAAAACCGCCATCGCCGAGGGCCTTGCCCAGCGGATTGTCAAGAAGGACGTGCCGAAATCCTTACAGGATAAGACCATTTTCTCGCTGGACATGGGCGCGCTGATTGCAGGCGCGAAATACCGGGGCGAGTTTGAGGAGCGTCTGAAAGCCGTGCTGAACGAGGTCAAGCAGTCCGAAGGCAAGATCATCCTGTTCATCGACGAGCTGCACACCATCGTAGGCGCGGGCAAGACCGAGGGCAGCATGGACGCGGGCAACCTGTTAAAGCCCATGCTGGCCCGGGGCGAGCTGCACTGCATCGGCGCCACCACTCTGGACGAGTACCGGCAGTATATTGAAAAGGACGCGGCACTGGAGCGCCGGTTCCAGCCGGTGCAGGTGGATGAACCCACGGTGGAGGACACCATCGCCATCCTCCGGGGCCTGAAGGAGCGCTACGAGGTGTTCCACGGCGTGAAAATCGCGGACTCCGCCATCATCGCCGCCGCGACCCTGTCTCACCGCTATATCACCGACCGGTTCCTGCCGGACAAGGCCATTGACCTGATCGATGAAGCATGCGCCCAAATCCGCACCGAGATGGACTCCATGCCCACAGAGCTGGACGCCGTGTCCCGGAAGATCATCCAGATGGAGATTGAGGAAGCGGCCCTCAAGAAGGAAGAGGACGAACTGTCCAAGGCCCGTCTGGCAGAACTCCAGAAGGAGCTGGCTGAGGAGCGGGATCAGTTCAACGCCATGAAGGCCCAGTGGGAGAACGAAAAGAACGCCATCGGCAAGGTTCAGCAGCTGCGTGAGACCATCGAAGACCTGAACCGCCAGATTGAAGCCGCCGAGCAGAACTATGATCTGGAAAAGGCCGCCGAATTGAAATACGGCCGCCTGCCCGAAGCGAAAAAGCGGCTGGAGGAAGAGGAGCGCCGGGCTCAGTCCGCCAAGGAGAACAATATTCTCCGGGACCGGGTCACCGACGAGGAAATCGCGAAAATTGTGGAGCGCTGGACGGGCATCCCCGTGTCCCGGCTGGTGCAGGGCGAGCGGGAGAAGCTGCTGCATCTGGACGAAACCCTGCATAAGCGGGTGGTGGGTCAGGACGAGGCCGTGCAGGCCGTCACCGAGGCCATCCAGAGAAGCCGGGCAGGCATTCAGGACCCCAACCGGCCCATCGGCTCCTTCCTGTTCCTTGGCCCCACCGGCGTGGGCAAAACGGAGCTGGCAAAGACGTTGGCGCAGGCCCTGTTTGACGATGAAAACAATCTGGTGCGCATAGATATGTCCGAGTATATGGAGAAATTCTCCGTCTCCCGGCTCATCGGCGCGCCTCCCGGATATGTGGGCTACGAGGAGGGCGGTCAGCTGACGGAAGCCGTTCGCAGAAAGCCCTACTCCGTCGTCCTGTTCGACGAGGTGGAAAAGGCCCATCCAGATGTGTTCAATGTCCTGCTTCAGGTGCTGGACGATGGGCGGATCACCGATTCTCAGGGCCGCACCGTGGACTTTAAAAACACCATTCTGATTCTGACCTCCAACCTTGGCTCTGAGTACCTGCTGGACGGTGTGAACGCCGACGGCACTATTGACGAAAACGCCAAGGCTCAGGTGCAGGCACTGCTGCGCCGCTCCTTCCGTCCCGAGTTCCTGAACCGTCTGGACGAGATCGTGTTCTACAAGCCTCTGACCAAGGAGAATGTGACCAAGATTATCGACCTGCAAATCGACAAGCTGAATGCCCGGCTGGAAGATCAGCAGATCAAGGTGGAGCTGACCGATGCTGCCAAGAGCGCCATTGTGGACGCTTCCTACGATCCCCAGTACGGCGCCCGGCCTCTGCGCCGGTATGTCCAGCATACCGTGGAGACCATGCTCAGTAAGCGTCTTCTGCGGGGCGATATCCTGCCGAACCAGACCGTCACCGTGGACGCGGTGGACGGACAGCTGGAAATCCGATAAACCAAATGACCGCCGTGGGAGCAATCCCACGGCGGTGTCTATTTACAAGAATAGTATCAGAACTCCACAGGCGGCACATAGCTTCTGGCTTCCTGCCGCTGTCCGGAAATGCTCCGATAGAAGGCGGCGTAGGCCGCATTGATGTAGGGATTCAGGAACAGGAAACCGATGCCCATGGTCAAACAGGCCAGCAGACTCCAGCCGATAAAGCTCAGGCCCAGAATGAACAGGTCCATTTTGTGCCCGTCCATCAGTTTCATGGATGCCTTAATCGCCTCGGACGCCGTCATTTCCGGGTGCTCCTCCAGAATGAAGGGCGTCATGGCGTAGCTCAGGCCCTTGACGATGCCGGGGATGATGAACAGCAGCGTCCACAGGCAGGTATACAGCGCCCGAAGGAACTGCTGGGCAAAGCCGGTGCCGAACCGGTCAAACTGGCTGAACAGGTCAGCAAACCGCAATTCCTTTTTGTCGTGCTGTTTCAGCAGAAATTTTGCGTAGCCCAGTTCCACCACGCCGCCGAGAATCAGCGCTGTCAGGCACAGGATTCCGGCACAGGATGCCAGCGGCAGCAGCACGGTCCAAAAAATGGGCGGCAGATTGCGTATGGTATCCTCATTGATGCTAAAATTGACATTGCTGCCGCAGCCGGCGATGGAACCGCCTAAGATTGCAGCCACCAGGGCCACACCCACGGAGATACCCCAGTTTCCGGACAGGTTCTCTCTGGCAATTTTGCGAAGTTCACTTGAAGTCATAGTGATTTCCCCTTTCTTCTTTCTACCAGTCTATTCTACCGCGTTGCGTTTCAGAATGCAACACTAATATGAATGCTTATGGGGTTGAATCAGTGGAGTAGTGAACAGTTGAAAATGGAAAGTTGAAAGTGAAGGAGTCCCTGCGGGACAATTGAAAATAAATGTCCCTGACTTTAAGAAAAAGGTCACGATTTCGTACCAAAGTCTTTCAATCATCCCCGAAGGGGATACCATAATTTTCCACTTTCCACTGTCAACTTTCAACTTGCCCCCCAGCTACGTTAAGTCGACAAGCATGTTATTCTTTTATTGCGTCCAGTGCCAGCGCGTTCTGGGTCTTATACAGCTGGGAGTAGATGCCGTCGGTTTCCAGCAACTGGGCATGGGTGCCGCATTCCGTGATGATGCCGTCGGCAATGGACACAATCCGGCTGGCGCTGCGGATGGTACTCAGGCGGTGAGCGATAATCAGCGTCGTCCGTCCCTTGGCGAGGTTATCAAAGGCCCGCTGGATTTTCGCCTCCGTCACGGAGTCCAGTGCGGAGGTAGCTTCGTCCAGAATCAGAATGGGCGGATTCTTCAGGAAAATCCGGGCGATGGCGATGCGCTGCTTCTGCCCGCCGGATAATAGCGTCCCACGCTCGCCCACATAGGTCTGAAAACCATTTGGCATGGCCATGATATCGTCGTAGATTTCCGCCTGTTTTGCCGCTTCCTTTACTTCATCCAAAGTCGCGTCGGGCCTGCCGTAGCGGATATTCTCAAATACGGTATCCGCGAACAGGAACACATCCTGCTGGACGATGCCGATGCTTTCATGCAGGCTGCGCTGGGTCACGTCCCGGATGTCCAGGCCGTCGATGGAAATGCTGCCGCTGGTCACATCGTAGAATCTGGGAATCAGTTGACATAACGTTGTCTTGCCGCCGCCGGAGGGGCCGACGATGGCGATGGTCTCCCCGGGCCTGACCGCCATGGAAACGTCATGGAGCACTGCCAGATCGCCGTCGTAGGCAAAGGATACATGGGAAATGTCGATTTTCCCTTGAACATTTTCCAGCTTTTTCGCGCCGGGTTTATCCTGCACGGTGGGTTCCGTGCGCATAACCTCCACGAACCGGTTCAGACCCGCGAAGCCGTTGGCGAACAGCTCGGAGAAATTGCACAGCTTGCGCATGGGGTTTACAAAGGACGCGATATACAGGTTGAAGGTAATGAGATCCCGGTAGTCCATTTGACCGCGCATGACGTAGTAGCCGCCGAAGCCCACAATAATCACGTTCAGCATGCACAGGAAAAATTCCACGCTGCTGTGAAACATTCCCATGGCCTTGTGGAATTCCCGTTTGGAGGTCTTGTACACCTCGTTGGCGGCGTTGAAGCGGTTGATCTCCGCCTGCTCGTTGGCGAAGGCCTTGGCGGTGCGGACACCGGACAGGCTGCTTTCAATCTCCTGATTGATGTGGCCCGTTTTTTCCTTGGCGGCGGCGGAAGCCCGCGCCATCCGATTGCGCATGGCCATGGCTACCGCCAGAAACACGGGGATGGTCAGCGCCACCACCAGTGCCAGCTCCCACCGGACGGACAGCATCACCGCCAGCGCGCCCAGAATGGTCAGGCCGCTGGTCAGCAGATCCTCCGGGCCGTGGTGGGCCAGCTCCGTCAGCTCGAACAGGTCGCTGGTCAGCCGGGCCATGAGCTTGCCGGTGCGGTTGCGGTCGTAATAGTCAAAGCTCAGCTCCTGCATATGGGCAAACAGATCTTTGCGGATGTCTGCCTCCACCCGGATGCCGAAGGTATGACCGTAGTAGGCTACTATATAATTAAGGAAGGTGCGCAGCACATAGCTGAGAGCCACAGCCAGCATGATGAAGAAAAAGGTGCGGTAGAGCTGGTTGGGAAGCAGATCGTACAGCGCCTTCCGGGTCACCAGCGGGAAGGTCAAATCGATGGCGGCGATGCCCACAGCGCACAGAATGTCCACGGCAAACAGCGCCTTGTGGTTACCAAAATAGTGCAAAAAGATGGAAAGCGGCGATTTCTGCCGGTAGTCCTTGGTGGTCATACTATTTCTCCTGTTCTCATTATCTGTGATCTTATTATACCTTTTTTCGTCAAAAAAAGCAACCGGGGCTTTTGCAAGTTCCGGAGATGTGGTATACTGGCAGAAAAACCGGAAGGACGCTGGATATGGAAATTCTCTATTCGGACAAGGAAATTGCGGTCTGTGTGAAGCCAGTGGGACTGGACTCGGAAACGGAGGTGCCCGCGCAGCTGCAAAACGCACTGGGCGGGGCAGCTTTCACCCTGCACCGGCTGGACAAAAACGTGGGCGGCGTCATGGTCTACGCCCGCACAAAGGCTGCCGCCGCCGCCCTGTCCCGGGCCATTCAGGAAGGGGCCATGGTCAAGGAATATGTGGCGCTGGTTCACGGCACGCCCCCGGAAAGCGGCGACTGGGAGGACCTTCTGTGGAAGGACAGCCGGAAAAATAAGGTTTTTGTGGTCAAACGGATGCGGGGCGGCGTGAAAAAGGCCCGGCTGGAATATGTCCGGTTGACCGAAGGTGCCGAAAGTCTCGTCCGCATCCGCCTGCACACCGGGCGCAGCCACCAGATTCGGGTGCAGTTCGCCAGCCGGGGCTATCCGCTGGTGGGCGACCACAAATACGGGGCGAGGGATTCCTCCCCCGCCCCTATGCTGTTCTCCTGCAAGCTGACCTTCCCATGGAAGGGAAAGACCATGCAATTTGAGGCCATGCCCGATTGGGCATATACTAATTCTTGATTTAAAGTTTTAATCAAAAGTTTGTATTAGACCTTCCGAAGCCATTTCCCCGAAAGGGTTCTGCTCAGGAAGAAGCTCACCCGGCAGACCCAGTCCAGAACCATGGCAATCCACACGCCTACCGCGCCCCAGCCCAGCTGGACGCACAGAATCCAGGAGCCGACAATGCGGAAGCCCACCATGGAGCCGATACCCACCCACATGGTGAACTGCACGTCATTCGCCGCCCGCAGGGCGTTGGGCAGCACGAAGGAAATGGCCCAAAGGACAATGGCGGAACCGGCGTGTATCCGCACCAGCGTCCGGGTGAGAGCCACCGTTTCCGGTGTCAGGGAGCGGTACATTCCGATCAGCGGATTCAAAAAGGTGAGAATCAGCCCGTTGCTGACAAACAGCAGCGCCCAGGACCAAAGCATCAGCTTTTTCAAATAGTAAGTGGCCTGCTCCTTATCCCCCGCGCCCACGCTCTGACCGATTACCGTCACGACGGCGAGGCCCATAGCCTGCCCCACCACGATGCCCATGGTGTCCAAGGTGTTGGCGACGGCGTTGGCGGAGGTCTGGGTGGTGCCGAACAGGGCAATCATACTGACCACCAGCAGCCGTCCGAACTGGAAGAAGCTGTTTTCACAGGCAGAGGGGATGCCGATGCTCAGGATTTTACCCATCATTTTGTGGTCGATGGGATACAGGGCGGCTCTTTTCAGACACAGTGCCTGATCCTTCCGGGACGCCAGCGCCAGAATCAGCACCGCTGCCACCGCCCGGGACACCAGTGTGGGCACTGCGACGCCTGCCACGCCCATTTTCAGCACGAAAATGCACAGGGCGTTGCCCGCCACGTTGATGGCGTTCATGAGAAGACTCACCTGCATGGACACTCTGCTGTTGCCTACGCTGCGGAAAATGGCGGCTCCCGCGTTATACAAGGCGATGAAGGGGAAGGACAGGGCGGTAATCCGCAGATAAATCAGCCCCGCGTCCATCACCGCCTGATCGATGGAGCCGAAGAACAGCCGCAGCAGCCCCCGGGCAAAGATCAGGCACAGGGCCATCATCACAAGTCCCATGGATGTCGCCAGCGTCACCAGCTGCCCGGCGCTTTTCCGGGCCTTCTCCGTCTGCCGGGCGCCCAACAGCTGACTGGTGACCACCGCACCGCCGGTGGCCAGCGCCGCGAACAGCACCAGAATCACCGCGTTGATCATATCCACCAGCGACACGCCGGAAATAGCCGCCTCACCTACGGAGGACACCATGACGCCGTCGCACATGCCAACCAGAATGGTCAGTCCCTGCTCGATGACCAGCGGAATGATCAGCGCCACCAGCTGCCGGTTGGAAAACAGTCGATTCTTCATCCTTTTACACCTCAAAAAACAATCTGATGAAGAGTATAGCACCGTTATTTTCCATTTTCAATGGAAGAAGTCGACAAATCTGGGGTTGTTTTGACGCAAAAAACTGTACGCCGGCGGGCGCGAACGTACCGAAGCCGGAAAAGAGAAGATAGTACAGAAAAACCAGATAAAATCAGGGGCTGTTAAATAACCCCTAAGAAAAAACGCAGAGTCTCTCCCTAGTTGGAAAGGCTCTGCTTTTTTAATTCATTTGGGCTGTGGATGTAATAGGTCTCACCCTTCTTTGCGTCGAACTGGCGGAAGCCGCCGCCGTCGAGGCCAATCCAATCTCCCTGGGAATTGAAAATGTTAATCCAGCCCCAGTCGCCGTTTTCCTGCCAGACGATGTAGCCGGTGTCCTCCGGCGCGGTGAAGCGGAAGGAATGGCAGGGAACGTTGTTGTCACTGGGGATCATTGTCAGGTTCTTGGTGGTAGCGGTGACGGTGGCGGTGCCCACACCAACCAATTCAATCCGACCCCAGCCCCCTTCGCTGATGCGGACAACTTCCTGATTGGAGCTGCTCCATGTAAGGTTCTCCCTGCTGGAATATCTGGGGGAGTACAGCACATTAATCCAGCGTTCTTGGCCCACGCACCTGCTTATTGTGGCCGGCGACAGGGAAATGCCGGTGGCGGGCACCGCTTCACTGACGTTGATGGTGGTCGTTGTGTCTTCACGGGCCCAGCACGACAGAATGAACCGGTCTCCTTCGGATGCTTCGAAGGCGCAGGAACCATCACCGCCGGCGTCATAGGCATCTCCATCGGCTTCCAGGGTCAGGTCGTCCATAGGAGACCATAAGACGTATTCGCCGTTGCCGGGGGCAATGAACGTGTAGGCGATCTTTTCGTAAGCCTCCAGCGTCACCTCCTGGGACACATCCAGCGTCATGGTTCCGTCAGTATCAGAAACCTCAATGGTAAAGACAGCTGTGGAATCGCAGCCGGGAGCGGAAACGGTGATGTGCGCCGTTCCGGCTTTCAGCAGCTCAATGTCCCGCACGGTCTTGAGGCCATATTGCACAGGCTTGGCAACGGTTTCGTTGTTACTTTCCCAAACCAAGGCCCCGGGATCTGCCTCCACAGGGGACAGGGAGACATATAGCTGCTTTGTCTGTCCGACAAAGGCACTGATATTTGCTGAATAGCCTGGGGTGATACTTTCCAACGAGGGAGTTTTCGCCAATTGGATAGTACAGGAAATCTCCCCATCCTGTGAGTTTTCCAGGGTGATCTCGTATACGTTGCCCGCAACTGCATCAAACCAAATATCCAGCCAGCCATTGGCGATAGACTCATCATTCAGGGTTACGCGTGCGTAGGGATGGTCGCCATGGAGCAGGAATTTCAATCCACGCTCCCCGTGGGGGGAGCGACCACTTGTTGAGGGGGATGCCCCCCCAGGGGGAGATTTCAATCCACGCTCCCCGTGGGGGGAGCGACCCGCCGCTATGGCAAAGCTGCCGCCCGGTCAGCTATTTCAATCCACGCTCCCCGTGGGGGGAGCGACAACGGGAAATAAATAATTTGGAGGACATACAAATATTTCAATCCACGCTCCCCGTGGGGGGAGCGACATGTCATTTGCTTGCCGATGCTCTTCAACTTGGACAATTTCAATCCACGCTCCCCGTGGGGGGAGCGACTTTGATGCCGGTGATTCTCGCATTAAATGAAACAGAATTTCAATCCACGCTCCCCGTGGGGGGAGCGACCAAATTTTCCCACGCAGCCATCATGGACGCGGTAATTTCAATCCACGCTCCCCGTGGGGGGAGCGACGCAGAGGCGGCATAAGCGTCCATAAAACGGGAGAAATTTCAATCCACGCTCCCCGTGGGGGGAGCGACTTACTGTTCCGTATATAAGGCGCGAGGCCGATTTATTTCAATCCACGCTCCCCGTGGGGGGAGCGACTTCTTAAGGCATCCGCTAGAATCAGTATTTTTGATTTCAATCCACGCTCCCCGTGGGGGGAGCGACTGGCAGATTTCAGCTCCTCACGGGCAGCGTCCTCAATTTCAATCCACGCTCCCCGTGGGGGGAGCGACTGGAAGCGCAGATGGGCGTTGCAAAGGGCAAGAAATTTCAATCCACGCTCCCCGTGGGGGGAGCGACAAGAGCATAACAAGGGGTTGATTGAATGATAACCATTTCAATCCACGCTCCCCGTGGGGGGAGCGACTCCATGCGCGGAGCCTTCTTCATCGACAGCGACATTTCAATCCACGCTCCCCGTGGGGGGAGCGACCTTGCATTTCCAAGATTCCGTTTGTGTTCTTCTATTTCAATCCACGCTCCCCGTGGGGGGAGCGACCGTTGCATTTGGCTTTTGGAATCTTGACCATTTGATTTCAATCCACGCTCCCCGTGGGGGGAGCGACGGGTTGGCGACTACTCTGACAAGAACGGCAAAAAATTTCAATCCACGCTCCCCGTGGGGGGAGCGACTTCCAACCCTCGCTTTTTTGCCCTTTTCAAAGCGATTTCAATCCACGCTCCCCGTGGGGGGAGCGACTATAACGCCGCGAATGTTCTGACAACCGTCAACGAATTTCAATCCACGCTCCCCGTGGGGGGAGCGACAAAATATCATTGTAAACAATTCTTCCATCAGCAATTTCAATCCACGCTCCCCGTGGGGGGAGCGACGACATACACCCGTTCGCAGATGTCGAACCAGTCTATTTCAATCCACGCTCCCCGTGGGGGGAGCGACGCAATGGCGGCTCAATGGTCTGATATTTGGCAAAATTTCAATCCACGCTCCCCGTGGGGGGAGCGACTGCAGTCTTTGACCGCATAGATGATGGAGCATAGATTTCAATCCACGCTCCCCGTGGGGGGAGCGACATTTTTCTATATATAAGCATATAAAAAACAGGGGATTTCAATCCACGCTCCCCGTGGGGGGAGCGACAAGCGCAGGGCATTTTTAATTACTATGAACTATGCAAATTTCAATCCACGCTCCCCGTGGGGGGAGCGACTCAGTCAGTTGATAAATAATGCGGTCAAAGTCGCATTTCAATCCACGCTCCCCGTGGGGGGAGCGACCTGTTTGTCAATAATCGTAAGGATTGTACTTTACATTTCAATCCACGCTCCCCGTGGGGGGAGCGACATGCGTGGCTTTACGCCATGCAAGACCTAAGAAAAATTTCAATCCACGCTCCCCGTGGGGGGAGCGACGTCCATAGACATTTCCACTTTACGGACGCCGTACCATTTCAATCCACGCTCCCCGTGGGGGGAGCGACGTTTGTTTTTGCCATATGCACCTCACTATGTGGTGATTTCAATCCACGCTCCCCGTGGGGGGAGCGACGTGGAAGGGCTTCTGCTCCTTGGCATTCAGATCGGATTTCAATCCACGCTCCCCGTGGGGGGAGCGACCCATTGTAACTTTCCGCAACAGGCGCAAAATTACCAATTTCAATCCACGCTCCCCGTGGGGGGAGCGACGACGCTGCTGATTGACTGCGCATGGTACATTCTGATTTCAATCCACGCTCCCCGTGGGGGGAGCGACCTGGTGTTGGTGCTATTACTGCTATTGCTACTAAATTTCAATCCACGCTCCCCGTGGGGGGAGCGACCTCGTATAGTAGCTACAACACCGGAACCATTAGATTTCAATCCACGCTCCCCGTGGGGGGAGCGACCGGCGTAAGCCGCAATAGCCCAGTGTGTCAGTTTTATTTCAATCCACGCTCCCCGTGGGGGGAGCGACTGGTTCAAGACTGGCGTCTATCAGGAGCAGGATATTTCAATCCACGCTCCCCGTGGGGGGAGCGACCTTAGTGGCATTCAGCCCCTTTTTAAGTTTCCGTGATTTCAATCCACGCTCCCCGTGGGGGGAGCGACCCGTTCAGCATCAACCTCAACGCCGTTGTGGGGATTTCAATCCACGCTCCCCGTGGGGGGAGCGACAGAGTTCGTCAGCAAGTATTTCAGCAAGGGCAAGATTTCAATCCACGCTCCCCGTGGGGGGAGCGACTGACGGTGTCAGTCAGCACATATAAATCAAGTAAATTTCAATCCACGCTCCCCGTGGGGGGAGCGACGAAATACGGTTTTAGTAAGACTACAGCCTATCAAATTTCAATCCACGCTCCCCGTGGGGGGAGCGACCCGCGCCACCAACAAGCTGTTCGTATTCAGCATACATTTCAATCCACGCTCCCCGTGGGGGGAGCGACATCTATATCTGTTGATACCAGCGTAATCAATGCATTTCAATCCACGCTCCCCGTGGGGGGAGCGACTTCAGTGGTGCCAGCCTTTACATACACCTCAAAAGATTTCAATCCACGCTCCCCGTGGGGGGAGCGACGCCAAGGTTGGCAAAAACCGGATTATAAAAATCCAAATTTCAATCCACGCTCCCCGTGGGGGGAGCGACATATGATGCTACGTCCGGAGTCGTTTCCGGGTATATTTCAATCCACGCTCCCCGTGGGGGGAGCGACTTCCGCCCTGTTGCGTATGGTTCTGACCTTTTGATTTCAATCCACGCTCCCCGTGGGGGGAGCGACACCGCACCGGGCAAGCGGATTTGTTTACATCCCTATTTCAATCCACGCTCCCCGTGGGGGGAGCGACTGGATATACTTTTTGCCATCTTCTGCGACATAAGCATTTCAATCCACGCTCCCCGTGGGGGGAGCGACGTCAGACGGCATGATATTGCCGCCCTCAATGGTATTTCAATCCACGCTCCCCGTGGGGGGAGCGACCGGGTTTGTTCTTTATCGTTTGGACGGTATTTAGATTTCAATCCACGCTCCCCGTGGGGGGAGCGACCATAATGGCTGACACTGCTCACAGACTTACAGATATTTCAATCCACGCTCCCCGTGGGGGGAGCGACCCAATCCCGCCACGGGGCAACCATCTCCCCGGGATTTCAATCCACGCTCCCCGTGGGGGGAGCGACACTGCGGGAAGCTGATTGCACGATACAAAGACGATTTCAATCCACGCTCCCCGTGGGGGGAGCGACAAGACAAACGCGCTTCTTGATATGGCATTGCGTATTTCAATCCACGCTCCCCGTGGGGGGAGCGACGCGAATATCGTTTGCAATTTGAAACTGATAATAAAATTTCAATCCACGCTCCCCGTGGGGGGAGCGACTGAGCGAGTTCCTCATTTTCTGCATACCTGGACATTTCAATCCACGCTCCCCGTGGGGGGAGCGACCTCCTGCTGTGGTGGGGTCAACAAAAACGCCAAATTTCAATCCACGCTCCCCGTGGGGGGAGCGACTGAAAGGCGCAAATGACCACATCAAGGCTGTGCGTATTTCAATCCACGCTCCCCGTGGGGGGAGCGACCGTCAGCGATGGAGAGTTCATCTACTGGATTCTATTTCAATCCACGCTCCCCGTGGGGGGAGCGACCGCTTCGGCTTTTCCGCGATTT
>OBLI01001821.1_pt1 | contig 19653 bp, 15 predicted proteins | sample 1519701 | NCBI WGS metagenome assembly OBLI01 (sample SAMEA3663005, study PRJEB22513) | pig gut metagenome | biome: pig gut; feature: pig-associated habitat; material: faeces | place: France | collected 2012
CCACCCCGCCGAAAATAGATGCTACGTAAATTCTTCAATCAACCAGACGCAGACCTGAACCATATGCTTGCCGAGGTATCTGAATCACCTCCTCAAGAGTCTATTTTTTGACAAAGGGGGCTTGTCCATGATAAGCCGAAAGCCACACTTCTGTTTCTCGGAAAGTTAGGGGTGTAGTCTTAGGGTTTAGCGGATAGTAATAATTTGTCAACTATTTTCTCTCCTTTATCCCTTACGTACTGCTTTTCATGATGCTATTCGTCAATTTCACGCATTACGCCCCACACGGCAGCCTTAGCTTTACAAAAAATCCCACGAGGCGGCTCGTGGGATAGGCTGCGGATGCAGGCGTTTAACGGATAAAGGGCAGGAGGAGCAGGCGGGGAAGCAGCCACGCACCGCGTCCGCCAAGGCGCACGTAGTGGTAGATGGCTGTCAGGGTTGCGCCCACGAGGGCGCGGTGCAGAACGTGCAGGTGTGTGGCGATGGCCTGCCGCGTGGTGCGCAGCAAGTTGAGGGAGGCTTCTGCGGCATGCTCACGCCGCAACGTGCCTGCTACAATGGCCGTGCGCAGGGCATAGGCCACCAGGCAGCGGCAGCGGGAATCGGCGGGACACATGGGGAGCGTGAGATGGAACGAAGCCGTGCTGGGCAGTAGCAGCGGGGCGGGCTTCGGAACGGCTGCGGAGGCTGCTGCGGGCATGGCCAGGAGCTGCTGCCACACGCAGTGCAGGGTGACTGCTATGCGGTTGTAGGCCGGGGCAAAACCGCTGCCTGTGATGCTGGCGGCATGGCGGTAGATGGTGTGGTACGTTTTGCCCCGCATCCAACTGACGCGTGCCCCGTGCAGCAGTGCACGCACGCCGAGTTCCCAATCCAACCAGATGGTGAGCGCCTCGTTCCACCCACCGATGCGGCGCAGAAAGTCGGTGCGCAGCATCATGCTCTGCGTGCAGAGCGGCACGGTGAGCAACTGGTCGGCCAGCGAGGCGCTGCAACGGCTGTAACGCTGCATGCGGGTGCCGTCGGGCAGTTGCAGGGTGTTGACGCAGGCCAGCACATCAAGGGCTTCGGGCTGGGGCGCAAGTACCTGCAAGGCATCGGTGAAGAAGTCGGGCGAGAGGGTGTCGTCGGAGTCGAAGAAGTAAACCCACTGTCCCCGCGCCTGGCGCAGACCGGCATTGCGGGCGGCCGAGGCTCCTGCGTGCGACATCGAGATGAGGCGTGCCTCACCAGTCTCCTCACCACGCGCCGCACGCTTACTGAGATAGTCGCGGCAAAGGGTAGCCGAGGCATCGGTGCTGCCATCGTCGACGAGCAACAACTCTACGCCCCGCAGGTTGACAGCATCGAGGCTGCGCAAGGTGCGGGGCAGAAAATCGGCGCGGTTGTAAAAAGGGATGATAAGGGTGAGAAGCATAACAGAAGTATGACGGAAAGGGGAGTAGGCATGCTCAGGCCGACACGATGTAGCGCACGCCCTGCCACATGTGGTGCAAGATGCGAAAGCGCTGCATCAGACTGCAGGAACGTAGTACGCTCACCTGCCACAGGCAACGGGCCAACGCCCCCCAGAAGCCATAGAGCATGGCCAGCACGGCTCCCTTGGAGCGCTGCACAGCGGCATCGGTGAGAAACCGCGTGCCCGTGGTGCCCGCCGGCGTCTGCACCATGACTTGCGGCACGTATTCTATAACATATCCCCGCCCGTGGGCCTGGTGCAGAAACACATCTTCCTCACCACAACACAGGTAAGGGGCACCGAGGCCGAAACGCTCGTCGAAAGCCAACACAGTGACTGCTCGGCGCATGCACATTTCCACCGAAGCTACATAAGCCCCCCGCGGCAGGTGGGGGTAACGATAAGGCGCGGCAGGATAACTGCGCAGAGGGCGTCCCTCGGTGTCGGCAGCCTGAAAGGCTATGATATGGGCATGCGGGGCTTGAGCAAAGGCATCGCGTATGAGCTGAAAGGAGGCAGCGGTGTAGCGGCAGTCGTCGTCGGCCAGCACCAGAATGTCGCCCGAGGCATAGGTCAAGGCATGGTTGCGGTTACGAGCCAGTCCCCTACCCTGCTGGCACACCACACGCACATCGTCGCGCCCCCGCAAAGCCTGCGGCACCTCAGCATGCTGCACCTGGGGCACCTGCCACGAGATGAGGTAGGAAACGCCGGGCATGGGCGGCAGGAGCATGGCGGGCACACGGTGTATGCCCTCGCCCTGGGTGCACACAAGCAGTTGGATGCTCTCCATAGTTAACGTCCCGTGCGCTGCATGTAACGTATGCCCTCGGCCAGGTGGCGCATCATGGGCAGGAAGTGGCAACAGCCACGGCGGGCACTGTTGAAGGCAAAGCGCAGGCATACGAGCCAGGCACGGCTGCCATACATATAATAGGCTATAGCGCCACGGCTGCGCTGCACACCTGCATCAACGTAGACCATCGACTTTTTGAGCATCGTTGAGGTTTCCACAATCTTGATGGGGAAGTAATGCATCTTCAAGCGGGCACGCAGGGCATCCTCAAGCCACACTTCCTCCTCGCCGCAGGTGAGGAACTTGGTGCCGAGGCCGAAGCGCTCGTCGAAGCGGATGCGGCCCTGCACCTTGGTGCGACGACACACAATCTCCAACGCCGAAATGCTGAAGCCGGCCGGCCGGGCCACGACCTCAAAGTTATCCTGCGGATAGTTCTTGAGCGGCTTACCCGTGTAGGTGGAAGCGCAGAAGAAGGCTACGTCGAGATGAGGGTTGAGCTTGAACTGCATGGTGACGAGTTCGGGCGTGTCGGGCAACAGACGAGCGTCGTCGTCAGCAAACATGACGATGTCGGCCGTTGCCTTGTCGAGCGCCAGATTACGGTTGGCCGAGAGGCCCTGTCCTTGATAAGTATAAACGGTGACATCGTCGCGCTGCTTCAGCACCTCAGGTATGAGGTCGAGGTAACGTTCGTCGGTGTACTGGTAGGAAACAATATAGTGCACACCCTCCTTAGGCGGCAAGAGCACATCCTGCACACGCACGATGCCCTTGTTGAGCGAACAAATCAAGACGTCAAGTGTCATACGCATTATGGATTTTCAGATTATAGAAGGTTCACGCTGCTCAGTGAAAACAGATTGCCGTAAAAATAGAAAGAGAAAAGGAAAGGCTGTCCCATGCATCAGCCAAAAGCATTCATAACTTCACAGATGTGCTGCACCTCGGAGAGGGTGAGCAAAGGGTGAATGGGCAGACTCAGTTCGTGCTCTGCCCAACACTGCGCATGCTGGCAGGGCTGGGGTGCGCGAAGACTGGCACTGAGCGCCGGCTGCTGCCGCAGCGTGCGGGGATAGTGGATGAGCGTGTCGATGCAGTGCTCGGCCAGGTAGCGCTGCAAGGCATCGCGCTGCGACGTGCGCAAGGGATAGAGGTGAAAGACACTCTGCGTGACGTCGCCGCCGTAGGGTAAACGGTACATGCTACGGTCGAGGCCCTGCGCATACCATGCTGCCACCTGCCTGCGGCGGGCATTGTCGGCGTCAAGGCGGCGCAGTTTCACACTGAGCACGGCCGCCTGAACCTCGTCGAGGCGGCTATTGATGCCGGGATACTCGTGCTGATACTTCTGCCGGGCACCGTAGTTGGCCAGCATGCGCACATGTTCGGCCAGTTGGGGGTGAGCCGTGGTGACGGCACCACCGTCGCCCAGCGCGCCCAGATTTTTCCCTGGATAAAAACTGAAAGCGGCCATGTGTCCCCAAGAACCAACGGGGCGGCCACCGACGCTGGCACCATGAGCCTGTGCAGCATCTTCGAGCACGAGCAGTCCATGCGCCTCAGCCCAAGCCATGAAGGCGGGCATGGGGGCTGGATGGCCATAAAGGTGAACGGGCACCACGGCGCGGGTGCGGGCCGAGAGTACACGCTGCGCAGCCTCAGGAGTGAGCAGTCCGTTGTCGTCGACATCGGCGCTGACGGGCACCAAACCCGCGCGCACCACTGCCAAGGCCGTAGCCACAAACGTCATGTCGGGCACAATGACTTCGTCGCCGTCGCTCCAATCGTAGCACTGCTTCATGGCCATGAGCGAGAGCATGAGCGCGTCGAGCCCACTGGCCACTCCCACACAATGCGGAGCCTGTACGTAATGGGCAAACTGCTGCTCGAACTCGGCCAGCGCCTCACCATTCAGATAATACCCACTCTGCACCACGCGTTGCACTGCCTCCGTAAGTTCAGAACCGTAGGAGGCCGTGAGGCGTTGCAAGGGGAGAAAGGGTATGTGGCACATGATGGAGAAGGTTTTTCATGTATCGGGAAAAGAAAGGAGGCCGAAGGGTGGTCAGTCCTGGCTAAGCGGAAGGACGTAACTGTCATAGCACACGGTGCGGGCACCATAGCCCTCCTTTTGGAAAATGAGTCCCTCGTTGAGCACGCTCCCACCCTGCTCGGTGGAGATGCCAAAGTCGAAATAGCGACTGCCCGGCGCCACTTGCTCGATGTGTGCGAGAAGGTGGGAGAAAAGATAATCGAGCGCACCGATGTCACGACCCTCATCGCTTGCCGCTATATACTGCACATGCGCCACACAGCGGGTAAAGTACATCAGGCATCCAGCACACAGCCGCTTGTCGGCTCCCACGTGCACAGTGAAAAGGCGTATGTCACGGGGAAATCGCTCCATAAGCATCTGCATCTCGGCCAACGAGTGTACGGGATGCACGCCGTGGCGGGTGGAGAGCACAGCATCGAGCAATTGCCAGAAAGCCGGTACGTGGGCTGCATCGCTCTCAACGACCAACGCAGGTTGCGAAGCGGCCTTGCGCACCTTGCGGCGGCGAAGCGTGCTCCAAGGCAAAGGCTGGGCAAGACTGATGACCGACGAGGCGGCACGCGTGCACAGACGCCCCTTCAGGCGGAACAGGGCGTAAAGGTCCTCCTCGGCTGGATACTCCTTATATATATAGGGCGCAGGCTTGTAGATGAACTCGCGGTAGCCCTGTGCCGCATAGTGACGGCTGGCTGCGCGAAGCATGTGGCACGCCAACGAGGTGGTGACGGCGGAGGTGGTGAGCAGGCCGCCGTAAGTAAGGCCTGCGTGCGACACCACGACCGAAGTATCGGCGGGAGACTGACAGGCTGGCAGCACAGCCAACAACTGGCCGCGTCGTGCATAGAAGAGCAGGGAGGCATCGGTGAAACGCGAAGCATGGTAGTCCATGTAGGCACGGAAAAACAGGAAACTTGCGCTACGCGTCTGCGCCACGCATGCATTCCAAACCTCCGCCGCATCGGGCGTGTAAGACTGGAGCGTAAAGGCCTGTTCGTCGTAATCACTCATCACCTGTGTGTGCTTCGTTGTGTGCCTTGGCCAGTTGCAGGAACTCTTGATAATCCTCGATATAATCCGTACGGTCGTAACTACCCGAGGCAAAGCACAGGCACACGGCATCAGCGGTGAAGTGCGAGAGTTCGCACCACACGTAAGGTGGAATGAGCAACGCCTGCGAGGGAGAATGCATGCAAAATGTTTCGGGTTTGTGCAGGCCATCATCTACCACCACAGAAAAACTGCCACTGACAGCAATGATGCATTCGCAACAGGTTTTGTTGGCATGCACGCCACGACTCCCGCCATCGGGCACGCCGTTTATCCAAAAGGCACGGTGCGGCTTGAAAGGCAGCACGTTCTGCCAATCGAAATCGGTGACCGTGAGCGTACCACGGTCATCTGTATGCGTTTCAAGAGGAATTATCAGATGTTCAAGCATGTCAGTATTGCAATATCAAACGCTACGCTGCAGGAAGCGTGGCACGCTCATCCTGCTTTTCACAAAGAAAAACAATTGAACGAGCGGGACAAAGATAAAAATTATATATTCAAGGCCATAGGCATTTATACCCGCAAATTGCAAATATATGCCACAAGCCATGAGCTCAAGGGAAAGGGCAAGACAGGAAGAACCCTTTCAAAGCCCTGTTACAAGACAGGTCATGCGCACATCGAAAGGCTCGGCGGGCACATGAGAGAGCAGTTGGCAGGGATAGCCCACACCTATCTTCGGAACATTCTGCCATAGAGTACGGGCAAAGAAACGGTCATAGAAACCTTTGCCGCGCCCCATGCGGTTGCCCAGCTTATCGAAGGCCCGCCCAGGCACGATGACCAGGTCGGCAGCCACATCGGCGCCGTGGTCGGGACACGCTGGCTCCTGAATACTGAAAGCACCCACAGTGAGCGGCACTCGGACATCGAAGGGGCGTGCCCACATTTCACCCTCACGTATCACGGGCAGCAGCAGTTGCTTTTCATCCTGCCAGATACGGAACAGCGGCGTAATGTCTGGCTCATCGGGAAGGGGATGGAAGAGCAGCACGCTGCGAGCCTGCTGACAGAACGGATGGGACGCCAGCGCCGACACTATAGCCTGGCTCTGTGCCTGCCTCTCGGCGTCGGTGAGTTGCAGAATGGTCTGGCGCACGGTGCGGCGCAGGTTTTGCTTCGCATCAAAAACTGAAGGACTGTTCATAGGCTGCTATGCTTTCGGTTCCTTGTGATGGCTACGAGCGCCCGGCGTGCAGGCTGCCAGCATACGTCACGCTGCGGAAGGTATGCTTGGTGGAGTTTCTGCGTCTCAGGGCATCGTGGCGCACACTGAGCGTGAAGAGTTGGTGGCGGAAACGGTTGGCCTCAAGCGAGAGTGCTGCCTGGACCGCATGCGACTGCCCCACCCCATGCTGCCACGTGGCAGGAAGGAGACGCGCTTCGGCCTTACCCTTGACACGGCCGGTTGCCACCTTTTGAGGGAAAGCCTTGCCCTTGAGCAGCAACGCTGTGGCTTGCTGCACGGCTGGGTCGGATTGTCCGGTATAGGCAGCAGCCATATTCTCATCAAGGGCATCGGAGAGGATGGAGGCTGTGATGTATTGCTCTAAGAGTCTGTAGGACTTACGTATCATAAGGTTGCGGCGCTTCAGTCCTCCCTTTTCAGCGAAACGCACGAACTGCTCCACCACACCTTTACGCCTTAAGTACTTCTGCACTGCCTTATAGTCGGCACATTTGGCCAAATCCTTACGGTGCATGTCGGTGAACTCGTAGGCAAACTGGAATAGGAGACCGGTGAAGTAGGCTTCCTTGAAATAGGTGGTCATGCCGAGTGTGTCGCGTGCTACAAAGATGTCGGGGATGATGCCACCGCCACCGTAGACCGTGCGACCAAGGCGTGTATGATACTTCTCGCCCGTCGTCTTCACACTATCGGCCGAGAAATATTCGCCATGTTCGGCACGTGTGAGCAGGTCGGCTTCATAGTCTTCCTCCTGTCCTGGCGTGTAAGGCTTCTGCACGCAACGACCCGAGGGGGTATAGTAACGGGCTGTGGTAAGGCGGAGCATGGAGCCATCGGGAAACTCAATGGGCACCTGCACGAGGCCTTTGCCGAAACTGCGACGCCCGATGATGGTACCGCGGTCGTTGTCCTGTATGGCACCGGCAAAGATTTCGCTAGCCGAAGCCGAGGTTTCATCCACCAGCACCACAAGGGGCAACGACTGATAAGCACCGCGCCCATCTGTGCGGTACTCCTTACGCTGCGACTTGCGACCCTGGGTGTAAACAATGAGTTGGTTCTTAGGCAGGAACTCGTTAACTAACTGCACGGCCGTTTCCATATAGCCGCCTGGATTGCCTCGCAGGTCGATGATGAGGTTGGTGAAAGCATCGGTTTGCAACTGCGCCAGCGCTGCCAGGAACTCTGCATAGGTGGTTTCGCCGAAACTACTGATGCGGATGTAGCCCACACCTGGGGCGGGGCTGTAAGTAGCATCTACCGTTTTAACAGGAACCTCGCCGCGGGTAATGCGATACACCTTCTCGGCCTTGATGCCGGCACGGCTAATGCCCAGCTTGACTTCGGTGCCGCCTACGCCACGCAGGCGCTTCATGGTGCCGTCGTTGGTAATGCTGTCGCCCACATATTTCTCGCCATCGATGGTGACGATACGGTCGCCAGCCTGCAAACCCACGTACTCAGACGGACCGCCCTTGAGCACCCGCACCACGCGGATAGTATCCTTATAAATGGTGAACTGCACGCCGATGCCCGAGAAGCTACCGCGCAGTTCCTGCATGCTCTGCTCCACCTCGGCCGCAGAGATATAGGTGGAGTGCGGGTCCAGTTCCTTGAGTATCTTCGGCAGAGCCTTTTCCACGAGATCGGTAAGATTGACGGAGTCGACATACTGGTCGTCTATGAGATGGAAAAGGTCGATAACCTTGTTGCTTGAATTGTTGACAATGCTCAGACGTTTGCCAGCAAAATGGTTGGCAAAGAAACTACCCAAGAGGATGCCTACGACCACGCCGCACGACAAGAAAAAGGGCACGAACCTGTTTTTGTTTGCTTTGAGCATAATGTGATAATCCGTCTGTTCAGTTATTCGGGGCACTCTATTTTCCTTACTTCAACACCAGCCTCACGCAGCAGGTCGATGCCATCAGTCAGACGATAACTGCGGGCATAGACTACTTTCTTGATGCCAGCCTGTATGATGAGCTTGGCGCATTCTATACAAGGGGAATCGGTGACGTAGAGTGTAGCGCCGTCGGAGTTATTGCCCGATCGGGCTATCTTGGTGATGGCGTTGGCTTCAGCATGCAGCACGTAGGGCAAGGTCAGTCCGTCTGCGCCCTCGCACACATTGGGAAAGCCTGAGGGCGTACCGTTAAAGCCGTCGCTGATAATCATCTTGTCCTTGACTATCAAGGCGCCCACTTGGCGGCGGGTGCAGTAGGAATTCTCAGCCCATATCTTGGCCATACGCAGGTAGCGCTGGTCGAGCAGGGTGTTCTTTTCGTTTGCCTCCATATCCATAATACTTGGTTGTGTAGGTGTCGGTAAAGGATTTACTTGATTCCGTCACGTTCAAGCAGGGCCTCAATGGTAGGCTCCTGCCCGCGGAACCGCAGATAGAGTTGCATGGGCGGTTCGGTGCCGCCGCGCGACAGAACGTGCTGACGGAAGGAGGCGGCCACCTCGGTATTGAAGATGCCATGCCGCTTGAAGTAGGCAAAGGCATCGGCATCGAGGAGTTCGGCCCACTTGTAACTGTAATAGCCCGCAGCATAGCCTCCCGACATGATGTGACCAAACTGCACCGTCATGCAAGTGCCATCGACATGCGGCAGCAGTTGGGCGCGTTGCCAGGCTTCGCATTCGAAGGTCTTCACATCCTGCGTGAAAGGCTCCTGCAGGGTGTAGTAAGCCATATCCAGCAGTCCGAACGACACCTGGCGCATGCAAGCATAGGCGGCCTGGAAACGGCGGCTTTTCTGTATGCGGTCGATGTAAGCCTGCGGGATGCACTCGCCTGTCTGATAATGGTAGGCAAAGCCGCGCAGGAACTCGGGCTCGACAGCGTAATTCTCCATAAACTGTGAGGGCAGTTCCACAAAGTCCCAATACACCGACGTGCCACTGAGGGCCTCATAGCGGGTCATGGCGAAAATGGCATGCAGGGCATGGCCAAACTCGTGCATGAACGTTTGCAACTCGCCGAGTGTAAGGAGTGAGGGGGTGTCAGCCGTGGGTTTGGTAAAATTCATCACAATGGCCACGTGCGGCCGGCGGGTGTTATCGGGCGTGGGCTGCTCATTGTCGGGTGCTAGGCAGGCTTCATCCTGGAAACTCGTCATCCATGCACCGCCCCTCTTTCCCTCGCGGGGAAAGAAATCGGCATAGAGCAAGGCGAGAAACTTGCCCTCGGCATCAAACACCTCATAAGCCACCACATCGGGATGGTAAACGGGGATATCCTTGTTCTGCTTGAAGGTAATGCCGTAGAGGCGCGTAGCCAGTCCGAACACGCCGCGCTGTACCTGCGACAGTTCAAGATAGGGGCGCAACATGTCGGGGTCGTAATCGTAGCGCTCCTTCTTTATCTTCTGCGAATAGAACCTGAAGTCCCATGGCATGAATTCGAAGTCGTCGCCCTCCTCAGCCACGGCTCGTTCGCGCACCTCCTGTACCTCGCGCTCGGCAGGTTCCTTGTAATGGACAATGAGGGTGTCGAGCAACTGCATCACGTGTTCCTTGTCGGCAGCCATACGGTGACGCAACGCATAGTCGGCGTAGTCAGTAAAGCCCAGCAACTGTGCCTTTTCGCGCCGCAGGTTCACGATATTCCGCACCACGTCGAAGTTGTTGGCATCGTTAGCGTGCGTGGCCCTCGTGTGATAGGCCATATAGAGTTCACGCCGGCGCTTGCGGTTCTCTGCATACATCATGAAAGGTCCAAAGCTCGGGGCTTTGAGGGTAAACACCCAGCCGCCAAGCCCGCGCTCTTTGGCTTCCTCAGCGGCAGCCTTGCGGTGCATGTCGGGCAAGCCAGCCAGTTCTGCCTCATCGGTGATGTGCAACACGTAGGCGTTGGTTTCTTTCAACAGGTTCTGCGAAAACTGAAGGCCGAGCGTGGAGAGTTGCATGCTGATGTCGCGGTAGCGCTCCTTGCCTGCAGCATCGAGTGCTGCTCCCGATCGCAGGAACCCGTCGTACGTATTTTTCAGCAACATGCGCTGTTCATCGGTCAACGTGGCTGGTGCGTGCTCCTTGACGTAGCGCACACGGTCGAACAGAGCCTCATTGAGCATCATGCGGTTGCTGTGCTCAGTCAGCATGGGGGCCACCTCGTTGGTCAAGGCATCGAGTTCGTCGTTGGTCTCTGCCGAAGCCAGGTTATACATAATGGCGGTAGCACGCCCCAGCAGTTCGCCGCTCATGGCCAGCGGCTCGATGGTATTCTTGAATGTAGGCTTGTCTGCGCAGGCCAACAGACGTTCTATTTCTTTATTCTCCTCGTCCATCCCCTGCATGATGGCTTCGCGCATGTCCTGCACCGAGATGTCGGTGAAAGGGATGCAGCCGTGCAACGTATCGGGAGGTGTTATGATGGCGTTCATGATGGTGAATGAATGTGCGTGGCATGTGCCACAAAGCGGATGTTGTATTCCTTATATATATAATGGGGGGAGGCAGCGTGCTATTGCAGCAGGCGTTCCACCTCTTCAAACTTCTTGCCTTCGTTGAGCCATAGGTAGAGTTGGTAAAGCAGGGGTGCCCAGCGTGCTTTGTCATCGGGCATGCGGCGGCGATATTCCTCAATACTCTCCATGGCCTTACGGTAATAAGTCTGCTGCTTTTTGTGTGCCTGCTTATAGGCCGCCGAACGTGCATCCTTGGGCAGGGTGACCATCGCGCCGAGTGCCGCATCGGCGGTACCCATATAATAATAGGCTTCGGCGCACAGCGTGTCGCATTGTTGCAGTTGCTCCGCCGCAGCCACCACTTCGTCGAAACGGCGCAAGTTCAGCAGGGCGTTGCAGCGAGCCACATAGGCCGCGGTACGCAGGGTATCCACTTCAAGCTGACGGTCACACAGGGTGAGCACACGGGCATAATCGTGCTGTTGCAGATAGTAGTCGGTAAGACGTAGAAAGAAGGGCTGGCGTGTGGGATAATCCTCCCAAGCCTGCGTCAGGTAGTGCAGATACTGCGCTGTGTCCTTTCGGGCTTCGGCTGTGAAGGCAAGGCACTCCAACAGGTGGTCGCGCAGCCCTGAGTCGAGCATAGCCTGCACTTCGTAGCGGTGCACCTCGTCCCAGCACTGTGTGCGGTAGGCCGCCGACAGGTAGAGGGCAGCCTGCTTGCTCACCAAGGCTGGGCTGCGCTGCTCGCTGGGCAGGGTACGCTCACCCAGCGGCGAGAGCATCACGCCCACCGCCTCGCGCAGCAGGGGCATGGCCTGTGCATATTTACCCTTTCGGTAAAAGTAGCGTGCGCCAGCATTGAGGTTTTTGAAATAGGTGCGCAGCATGTCCTGCACGAGTCGTTGTTGGCGGGGCTTAGTTCCCTCGTTGTCAAGGGCCGCCTGCTCTATGGAGTCGAGGCGCACTGCCTCGGCAATAATCTGATAGGTGGTGTTGAAGAAGGCTGCCGTGTCGTAGGGCTGCTTCAGGTATAACTTGGTGTTTTGCGCGTCGTTCAGGCCGCGCTGTGCCTCGATAGCGTATTCACAAAGTTTCTCGTCGTTGCGATAAAGGGAGTCTTTACGCAGTTCTGCTATTTGCTTGACGGCGTCACTGTATTTCTTTTCCTTCAATGCCGTCTTGATGGGCTTCAGTGCTTTCTGCGCATGGCCCGCTGCCGGATATACCAGCAGCACGAGGCACACCGTCAGGAGCACCATGGAATAGCGTTGGATACAGTTCTTCGTTGACATGGTTTGGTCAATCTTGTTGTAGTCGATGTGTGTTTGGGGGTAGCAGTTTGCGGCTGCTGTGGTTAGGATAGATGGCGAATGCAAAAGTGAGTTTGAAACAGGCGCGCAGTGCTTGGCTGCTGCTTGCGCTGTGTGCACTGCGCGCCGTTTCTGATAGTAGGGGGCTTAACTTATGCGTAAGTCGTCTTCATGTTAGTTGCCAGCTTGGTTAGTCTGTTCCAGCAGTGCATCCATTTCCTTGGCTTTGTCCTTTTCGCCCAAGTTGGAGTAAACCTGCTGCAGGGGCGATGCCCAGCGCTTGGGGTTGTCGGGCATGAGTTCGCGCAGGTGTTCCAGATAGCCCAGCGCGCCCTGGTATATGGCACGTACTTCAGCCAGTTCCTTGTCGTAGATAGCCTTAGCCTTGGCATAGCCAGCCTCGCCCTTACCAGCGATGCGTTTGCCCGTACCTACATACTCAAACTTGCCGCTCTGAATAAGCTCGTATGCCTTGTTGATGTAGGCAGCACCGATGTTATAGAGGGCATCGGCAAAGTCGGGGTCAATGGCAAGTGCCTTTTCAAAGCTGGCGATAGCCTCGTCATACTGGCGCTTGATGTTGAGTTCGATAGCGCCCTTCATGAACCATGCGTTCTTGTTGTTGGGGTTAGCCGTTACCATCGACTGCGCCAGCTGTTCAGCCTCGGCTGTCTTGTGGTTCTGCATGTAGTAGTACAGCAAGTTCTGGCTGAAAGTAGTGGCCCCCGTGCGCTGGGCAGCTTCGGCCAGGGTCGAAACCCATGCGGCGGTGTCCTTCATTTCGCCCAAGGCAGCAAGTTTCATCTGGTAGTAGTCGTGCAGCGATGCCGTGTCCTTCAGGGCCTCGTCGCAACTTCTCACCACAGCCTGCCAATCTTTCTGCTGGTAAGCCAGGTAAGCCAGGTTGAAGCGCGTCTGCTGGTAGTTGGCAGCCTTCACGCGGTAGATGGAGTCACTCTCCTGCTGGGTGAACGCGGGGTTCTTGGGGAAATCCAGGTACTTCTGGAAGTATTCCTGGCTCTTCGCCTTGTCGCCCATAGCGTTCATAAACATACCTGCGTAGTTGTAGTAGTCCATCATCTGCGTCAGGTAGAGTTTGTTCATGGTAGCAATGGTCTGCTCGGGTGCTACCTCACCTTTCTTATTGGGCTTGTTGTTCTCCTCCACGCTCTTGGTGAAGTAGATGACCGACTTGTCAAGATGGGTGCAGAATGCAAGCGTATCGAAGGGCAGTTGCTGCGCTGCGCGGTTGAGTTCGGGCGAGAACATCTTCTGGTGCAACTGGCCACCCAGGCTGTAGAGTTTGGCAAAAGCCGTGGTCTTAGGGTTGGCCAGGGCTGCCTCGAGCGTAGCGTCGGCTTCGTTATAAAGCACAAAGGCTCCGGGCTCGTCGTTGGCCTGCAGCAGGTTGTCGGCCTTCTTCATTTTGTCCTGCACCTTCCAATAAGCATTGTTTTGTGCAGCGGCGCTGCCGGCTACCAAAAGCAGGGCGGCACCTAAAAGCAATCTTTTCATAGGAATAAATTATTAAGGGGTTTTTGAATGCTGTTTTACTGCCCTCACACCTCTTCGCCTACTTCTGCAGGCTGGTCATCGGCAGCGGGCTGCTCGGCAACGGTTGCCGTAGTATCTGCGCCTTCAGTGTCAGGCTGCAGGGGCTGTGCGTTAGGGTCGACTTCGGTGTTTTCGTCCTCGTCATCCTCGTCGGCGCTCACCTTGCACACGCTCGAAATCACGTCGCCGCGCTTCTTGAGGTCGATAAGCTGCACGCCCTGCGTGGCGCGGCCCTGCACCTTCACCTCGTTCAGGCGCAGACGGATGGTAATGCCGCTGCGGTTGATGATCATGAGGTCCTCGTCGTCGCGCACGGCCTTGATGGCAACCACCTTGCCCGTCTTCTCAGTCACTTCAAGCGTTTTCACACCCTTGCCGCCGCGGTTAGTGATGCGGTAGTCGGCCACGGCGCTGCGTTTGCCATAGCCGTTTTCGCTCACCACAAGCACGGTTTCCTGTTCGGGGTCGTTCACGCAAATCATGCCCGTTACCACGTCCTCGCCGTCCTCGTCAAGGCGTATGCCACGCACGCCAGTTGCCGTACGTCCCATGGGGCGCACCGTTTCCTCGTTGAAGCGGATGGCACGGCCGTTGCGGTTGGCTATGATGATTTCGTCGTGACCATTAGTCAGTTCTACGCTCACCACGCGGTCGTCGTCGTTGATGTGGATGGCCGACACACCATTGGCACGCGGACGGGAATAGTCGCTCAGGCACGTCTTCTTGATCACGCCTCTCTGGGTGCAGAAGATGACGTAGTGGCTTTCGCAGAACTCGGCGTCGCCCAACTTGCGTATGTTGAGGCAGGCGTTCACGGCGTCGTCGGGCATAATGTTGAGCATGTTCTGTATGGCACGGCCCTTGGCGTTCTTCGCGCCCTCGGGAATGTCGTACACCTTGAGCCAGTAGCAGCGTCCCTTGGCGGTGAAGAAGAGCATGGTGTTGTGCATCGTGGCGGGATAGATGTACTCAATGAAGTCGGCATCGCGGGCAGCGGCTCCCTTTGAGCCTACGCCACGGCGGCCCTGTGCCTTGAACTCGGCCAGCGACGTGCGCTTGATGTAGCCAAGGTGCGAAATGGTAATGACCACCTCGTCGTTAGCATAGAAGTCTTCGGGATTGAACTCGTTGGCAGCGAGACAGATTTCGGTGCGGCGTTCGTCGCCGAAGCGCTCCTTGCACTCCAGCAGTTCGTCCTTCATCACCTTGTGGCAAAGTGCCTCGTCGCTGAGAATCTGCTCGTAGTAGGCTATCTTGCGTTCCAGTTCCTCATACTCGGCATGCAGTTTTTCCTGCTGTATGTTGGTCAGCTGACTCAAACGCATGTCTACGATGGCCTTGGCCTGCACGTCGTCGAGCGAGAAGCGCTCCTTGAGGTTGGCAGTAGCCTCCTGCGGTGTGCGTGAGGAACGGATGATGTGCACCACTTCGTCGATGTTGTCGCTGGCAATGATAAGACCCTCCAGGATGTGGGCACGTTCTTCGGCCTTGCGCTTGTCATACTGCGTGCGGCGTATCACCACCTCGTGGCGGTGGTTCACAAAGTGGCGGATGCAGTCCTTGAGCGTGAGCAAACGGGGACGGCCCTTAACGAGCGCGATGCAGTTTACGGCAAACGACGTCTGCAGCGCCGTCATCTTGAAGAGTTTGTTGAGCACCACATTGGCGTTGGCCTCGCGCTTCACGTCGATAACGATGCGCATACCGTCGCGGTCGCTCTCGTCGTTGATGTTGGAGATGCCATCAATCTTCTTTTCGTTCACCAGCGAGGCAATGCTCTTGATGAGTTCGGCCTTGTTCACGCCATAGGGTATCTCAGTCACCACGATGGTATCGTGCTGGGCGCTGCTTTCTATCTCGGTGCGGGCGCGCATCACTACGCGGCCGCGGCCTGTTTCGTAAGCGCTCTTCACGCCCTGCATGCCCATGATGTAGCCGCCTGTAGGGAAGTCGGGGGCCTTGACATACTGCATGAGTTCCTCAATGCTGATGTCGGGGTTGTCGATGTAGGCCACGCAGCCGTCAATCACTTCACCCAGGTTGTGCGTGGGCACATTGGTAGCCATACCCACGGCAATACCGCTGGCACCGTTCACCAGGAAGTTGGGAATAAGCGTGGGCATCACCTTGGGCTCGTCGAGGGTGTTGTCGAAGTTGCGGTCCATGTCTACGGTTTCCTTGTCCAGGTCCTGCATCATGGCCTCGCCCACCTGCGAGAGTCGTGCCTCGGTGTAACGCATGGCAGCGGCAGAGTCGCCGTCCATCGAACCGAAGTTTCCTTGTCCCTCTACCAAGGGATAGCGCATATTCCAGTCCTGCGCCATGCGCACCAGGGCGCCGTACACCGAACTGTCGCCGTGCGGGTGGTACTTACCGAGTACGTCACCCACGATACGTGCGCTCTTACGTGTCGGTTTGTCGTGCGTAATGCCGAGTCCCATCATGCCGTACAGGATGCGGCGGTGCACGGGCTTGAAGCCGTCGCGCACATCGGGCAGGGCGCGGGCCACAATTACCGACATGGAGTAGTCAATATAAGAGGACTTCATTTCTTCCTCTATATTGACCTTAATAATTCTGTCTGCGTCTATCATTAGAGTTATTGAATAAATAGTTTTCTTGTTTGCTCTGGCACGTGGCTGCCTGACGATGGCCTGCTCATGGGCAACTGGCACGTGTAAAACAGATGCAAAGGTAGTGCTTTTCTTTTACTTTTACTTCTTCGCCGTGATTTCAAAAGGTACCGAAACGCTCAAAAATAGCGTTTTTTTGCGTTCTAAGCGATTTTTACCAGTCTGGTCGAGTGTTACGCAACGGCCCCCGAGGCATGCTGCCGATGCTGGCAGATGGCAAAACTTTTACATGTCCAGGCTGTTTTTTACCTCCATACGCCAGCCATCGTCCTTGCCTCCCTGCATCCGATAGGAAGCCCTGCATTCCCGGCTCTAAAAGGCACGTAACCATGCTCCTAAGGGGCTTCATGCGTTGCCACGGGCCCATAACAACGTTGCCACGGGGCCGTAACAACGTTGCCACGGGGCCATAACAACGTTGCCACGGGGCCATAACAACGTTGCCACGGGGCCGTAACAACGTTGCCACGGGGCCGTGGCAACGCAGCACAAGGCACTTGACATCGGGAACGTGCCATGTAAGCACAGATACAGGCCGATTCATTTCCTTAATTTATATATAGGTTTATTGTCCTTTCCCTGCCTGTGCTTCATGCGGGCACCGCTTTTTGTCCCCTGCTATCGTGCGAAAGGTACACACGGCGGGGGATAGAAAAAAGGTGGTGAAACGCGGTTCCGTGGTACAGGAAGGGACGTTTCACCACCTTTTTCATGGTGGATGCCGAAGGACTGACTTCAGCGTATGCCGAGGTATTTGTGGGTTTGCAACGACAAGCGCCAGGCAGGATGCTGCAGGCTGTAGGCTATGGTGGCTCGCAGCGCTTCGGCCGTACGGGCAGGGTCGCCGTCGTAGGCACAGGGCTGCACAAAGCGGTGGCGCGCGGCAATGTGACTATAGTCGGGCAGCGGCTGGCCGGTGTAGACGCATTTCAGTTCGTCGCAACGGGTGAGCACCACACGGGCCACCTCGGCCGGCACAAAGGCGTCTTTGGGCGAGAGCGTCACCCAGTCCACACCATCAGGCAGCGTGTGGGTGCCGTTGGTTTCCACCGCTACGTATTTTCCCTCGGCATGCAGCTTGCTGACGAGCGAGTCCGTGAGTTGCAGCGAGGGTTCGCCCCCTGTGATGACCACGTGGCGGGCAGGATAGCGGGCGGCGGCCTGCACGATTTCGCTCTCGGTCATGTCGTGCCCTTCGTGGTGCTGCGTGTCGCAAAAGGGGCAGCGCAGGTTACAGCCCGACAGGCGGATGAAGACGGCAGGGGTGCCTGTGTAGTAGCCTTCGCCCTGAAGCGAATAGAAGATTTCGTTGACTTTCATGGGTAGTGGCTGGGAAGGGTCAGAAGCACACGTGTTCAAAACCCGGCTTCACGTAGGCAGCCACATTGCCCTCCGACTCTTGGAAGGTCACCTTGTAGCACTGCGGCACCTGGTCGCAGAGCCAGCGCGCCAGGTTCTCGGCCGTGGGGTTGAAGTCGAACACGTCGTTCAGGCATTTGTGGTCTAATTTCTCCTGCACCATCTGCTTGATGTGTGTGAAATCCATCACCATGCCCTGGTCGTTCAGGCTTTCGGCGCAGCAGTACAAGGTGATAACGCCGTTGTGGCCGTGCAGGTTGCGGCACTTGCTGGTATAATCGAGGCTTAACTGGTGCGCATAGGCCACCTCAATGCGTTTGGTAATGTAATACATGGGGTTTGTCGGTTTGCTTGTGCGGGGGAGCGGTATGGCTGTCGGCCTTTACTCCTTATTATATATATACGCCCGCCTTGGTTTTTGTGCGGGCAAAGTTAAGGCTTTTTCGTGAAGTAGCGCGATGCGGCACGGCGGCGACGTAGGCGGCGCACGAACGGCAAGCCACCGTCACATTGCACATAAACCCGCACGTTTTCTTCATTATTTATTCATAACAGCCCATCAAACACGCATAAAGGAATACGAATAGCGGTATTTGCTTGCATTTTGTTTTGTTAAATAGCGTAATAGTCCTACCTTTGCGCTTGAAACAGTATGCAAGTGGCCCACTGCTTTCTTCGGCACACTTGCACACCTCGGCCCCAAGGAACAGGGCTACCGAACCTGACAGACACAAAAACAAACTTTATACCCATGCTCTACAACGAAGCTATGCTGCGTGCCTTCTACGCAGCCTATACAGCCAAAGTGCAGGCCGCCCGCCACGCCGTGGGCCGCCCGCTGACGTATGCCGAGAAGGTGCTCTTTGCCCATGCCACCACCCTACCCCCACATGGCGGCTGGAAGCGCGGCAGCGACTACGCGCTCTTCCACCCCGACAGGGTGTGCATGCAGGACGCTACGGCGCAGATGGCCATTCTGCAGTTTATGAACGCAGGACGCTCCACCTCAGCCGTGCCTGCCACAGTGCACTGCGACCACCTGATACAGGCGTACCGCGGCGCGGAAGCTGACTTGGAGAAGGCGTGCCAAACGAACCGCGAGGTGTACAACTTCCTGCAGTCGGCCTCGGCGCGCTACGGCTTTGGCTTTTGGGCTCCCGGTGCCGGCATCATCCACCAAGTGGTGCTTGAAAACTACGCTTTCCCCGGCGGCATGATGGTGGGCACTGACAGCCACACGCCCAACGCCGGCGGTTTGGGCATGGCTGCTATAGGCGTGGGCGGCGCCGATGCCGTCGACGTGATGGTGGGCACGCCCTGGGAACTGAAAGTGCCTCGTCTCATCGGCGTAAGGCTGCGCGGCAGGATGTCGGGCTGGACGTCGCCCAAGGACGTAATACTGGCACTGGCCGGCCGCCTCACCGTGAAGGGCGGCACGAACGCCATCATCGAATACTTCGGCGAGGGCACGGCCACACTGTCGGCCACGGGCAAGGCCACCATCTGCAACATGGGTGCCGAGGTAGGCGCCACCACGTCGATGTTCCCCTTCGACGGGCACACGGCTTCCTTCCTCGAGGCTACGGGCCGCCCCTCCGTGGCAGCGTGGGCACAGGGCGTAGCAGCCGACCTCTGCGCCGACCCAGAAGTGGAAGCCGAACCGCAGCGCTTCTACGACGAAGTGATTGAAATAGACCTCGCCGCCTTGCAGCCGCATGTGAACGGCCCCTTCACGCCCGACGCGGCCTGCACCGTGGCCGACATGCCACAGCGCGTGCAGGCCGAAGGCTTCCCGACCGCCGTGGAGGCCGTGCTCATAGGGTCGT
>OBLI01001823.1_pt1 | contig 19647 bp, 15 predicted proteins | sample 1519701 | NCBI WGS metagenome assembly OBLI01 (sample SAMEA3663005, study PRJEB22513) | pig gut metagenome | biome: pig gut; feature: pig-associated habitat; material: faeces | place: France | collected 2012
TGTACTTCTACATTTATATCAGGGCTGCCTTTGAACTGAACATCCATGGGATTCTTATTTTTCCACCAGTACCTCCTTCTCTTCATAACGGTCGAAGCCGATGCTCATGTCAGCACCATGCTCCCGAAAGATGGAGAGAAGGCGTTCCTGTATGTAGGGAGGGATGTCTATCTCGCCACTCCTTGCCTTATAAAACCTGCGACGGGTATAAGGCGTATGGGAATAGAAATAACGGGTTCTGCCCGATGGGATGGTATTGTAAATGCGCAGGAATCCCCTCGCCCATACTTGCTTTTCTGCTACAAGATGATAGGGACACTTCTCGCCTTCACTCACCAGATGCTTCACATTGAGCACCTCAAAGGTGTCGGCATTGGCAAGCGCCTTGACATACTGCGCATAACGGGCGCAAGTGTTGCTACGTGTGCAGGATGCCATAGGGCAAACTACACAATGTGGAATATTCTTCATACTTTCTTTTATTTTTAAGTTATTTATAATTCATAGAAAAAGGCTCAGACAGAGAGGGTAAAGCTCAGAGATAGAATGCTGGAATTCAGAGATAGCGTTTTAACTTACTATGGCACATTTGTGCCCTCAGCCAGGGCACAAATGTGCCTTAGGCAAGTAAAATCATAATTCTGAGCTTTACAACTGAAAACAAGTCATTTCGCTCTCGTAAAACAGGGATACCGGAATTTTGAAATCCGATACGATGTTTTGCCTTCACCCTTCACCTTTTCTTCTGGAATGCCGATAAACACTGGGGCTCCGAGGGTGAAGGGTAAAATTTAACCCTTCACCACCCTTCACCCACCTGTCACCCAATCAAGCAGCAGCAGAAACAAGCAGATAAGCCTGCCCCCTCTTAGTATGCTTATTGGAGCATCCCATCAGTCTGAGCGTCTGGCCAATTTTCACTTTCAGGCTCATGCTTGGCAGCAACATAGGATACTGCTCATGGAGCACATTATACACCTCTGAACAATTCATCCACTTCGCCTTCTCTTCTTCCCCTGGCACTCGGAAACAAGTCTTGAGCATCGTCTCCAAATCATCGGTTTTGAAGAAAGCTAAATTACGTTCCTGCAAGCGAATCACCTCCTCATTGGAGAACCAATAAGGTATCTTCTTATCCCTCAATTCATACATTACTTGCGCATAGAGCTGGTCGTAATAGACGACCGAGGCGTTGTCTATATGATGACCGGAAGGGATGTGAATACAGATGAATCGGCGACTTCCCGTTGGGTCGCAGAGCGGATGCTCATCATTGGTGGTGGCCAGGAAGGAAGCATAGCGGGGACGGTCTGCCTGCGCCTTGCCGAAGATAGGACGGCCGTTCACCTTTACCTTGGAGAGGGTCTGTTTCAGCTTGCCCTGCTGGTTAGGTCCCATGTTGGCAAACTCGTCTATATTGACATAGAGGTTGTGAGTGAGCGCCATCTCTGCATCAAACTTATTGCCGAAGTTGATGTGGTCGAGGAAATACTGGCGCAGGTGCTCAGGCAAGAGACGATTGGCAAAGGTACTCTTTCCGCAACCCTGTGAACCAATCAATACAGGCACCACCTCGTTGCCATGCAGCGTATCCATCTGCAGCCAATGAGCCACCGCAGAACGGAGCCAGATGGCGCACCATGACAGTTGTTCACTTGTCAGTCCCGGTATTCTGCTGAACAGTTCGGCAACATGGTTCTTGCCGTCCCATTTGGGCAATCCCATGAGATAAGCTCGGATAGGTTCAAAGTCAGGAACGACATCAGAGCAGATGTATTCCTCGATGTCCTGTCGGGGCGACTTCTTGCCTCCCACTCCCATTTTTTTGGCAGCTCTAACAATGGAGTTGACCTTCTCCTTGGTCATCACCTCCCATTTCAGATTGCTATTCTGAAGAGTGGTCTCTTCTTTCTCATCAACAGAAGAAGCCTCATCAACAGAAGATACCTCAACATCAGGAGATGCTCCATCATCAGGGGAAGCTCCATCATCAGGAGAATCCCCTTCTATGTCCTTCAGAACAGCCATTTCCGTCTTTCCGCTAAGCAAATTACGACGGAAGGCATAGTGCTCTTCCATAAAACTCTCTACCATATAGATAGAAGATCCGCTACCTGTCATCAATAATGACATCTCATTTAGTTGTTTGTTCATAATTTATTTTTTTATATTAATGATTAATTAATTAGCTATTGTCATATCATTCTGCAAGCCTCGCCTTCCAACTTGCTCCTTTTTTAAGATGAAGGGCGGTGAAGGGTGGTGAAGGGTGATTTTGAGTAATTTATCACGTAACATCCTATCACACAGCAACTTACAAGCAACAGGTGAAGGGTGAAGGGATTTTGCCACATCGCAGTACGATTTCTTATCGACAATGCAAAGATACAAAACGGAAGCCCCCTTTTCCAACTTTTCCCTGCAACCCGGAAACACAACAGGGAAAAACGGGGAAAAAATAAAGGGTAACGGGGAAAACAGCAGGGAAAAATAAATTTTCCTTATACATTCATTGGTTTTCTCACTCTTTTTCTTTATCTTTGCAAAAAAATAGGAGATTCAGACATGGCAGACATCAACATCAGAAAATTACCAGCAGGCATCCAGTCATTCAAAACGATCAGAGAAGAAGGCTATGTCTATGTAGATAAGAGCGACATCGTTTGGTATTTAGCAAACTGTGGCAAACTGTTCAATTACTTGAGCCGCCCTCGTAGATTCGGTAAGTCTATCCTTGTCGATACACTACAGATGTACTTCGAAGGAAGAAAAGAACTCTTCGAGGGACTGAAAATCATGCAGTTGGAAAAAGAATGGAAGCAATATCCTGTTATTCGTCTTGACCTTAGCCGTGGCGGTGCGAATGCAGAAACTTTGCGCTCATACCTTGACTTACGTTTCAAGGAATATGAAAAGAAATATGCCATCACCCTCCCATCTACAGCCCATCTTGCCGACCGTTTTGACGCCATCATTACCACCGCATACAAACAAACAGGCTTGAAGGTTGCTATTCTTATTGATGAATATGACTCTCCCCTACAGCACTCATGGAAAACTCCTGAACACGAGAAATGCACAGAAGTTTACCGTGAGGTCTTTGCCATTTTGAAAGCCGATGACGAATACGAGCGACTGGTGTTCATCACAGGTATCACCAAGTTCACTCAGATTTCTCTATTCTCCGTTTTAAACAACCTGACCAACATCAGTTTCTTGCCTGAATACGCCGCCATCTGTGGTATCACTGAGGAGGAAATCGGCGAAAACTTCAAGCCAGAGTTGGAAAGAATGAACATTCGTAACAAGTGGACAGCACAAGAGACACATGACCACCTCAAAGAGTATTATGATGGTTATCACTTTAGCGAGGACAATATGGTTGACATTTATAATCCATACAGTCTGATAAATGCCTTAGAACAATCCAAAATCAGAAATTATTGGGCAGCATCGGGTGCAACCTCACTTCTCCTAAAGTTTGTTGACAACATGGAGCTACGCCTAAAGAGCTTCGAGAATTGCCGCATCATGCGAAATACCTTGGAATTATCAGATGTAACAGGAGGTGGTGCTTCCTTATTTCTATATCAGTCAGGCTATCTCACTATCAAGGACAGCGATGAGTTTGGCTATATTTTAGATTTCCCTAACGAAGAAGTGAAGCAAGCTCTCTATGAAATAGTGCTCCCTGCATTGACTCTGCGAGAAGAAAGCTACATCCAGTCCTTACAAGCTAATCTGTATGCCCAATTAGGCACAGGACAGATAGACGAAGCGATGAAGTCGCTAAAGGCACTCATCGCCGATGTACCTTATAGCAACAAGAAACTTGCCTCGATGAACATGGAGGAACGTTACCGCCTTATCATCAGCAGCATCCTCAATGCGATTGGCTTGAAAGTCGAAGTAGAAAAAATGATTGCTACAGGCAGAATCGATATGATTGTGCAAACCTCTCGTTACATATATGTCATCGAACTCAAATTAAGAAACAACGGTGGCAAGGACGCTGCCACCCAACAAATCCTCGACCGACAATACATAGAACCATTCAAGGCTGACAATCGTCAGATTATCGGATTGGGAATAGAACTCGACGAAAATGGAAAAGGTCTCTTGGATTGGAAGAGAGTGGAATAAGAATGGTTCTCTCTCCGAGTCTTTTTTATTATGACTTATTTTTCGCAAAAATTTAAAAATAAAAGGCTGCATTCTCAATTAAAATGCAGCCTCTTATTTATCGTACAATAACCTTTCTGCCTTGATGAATATACACACCTGGCATACTTGGCTTATCCGACAGTTTGACACCTTGCAAGGTGTACCATGCGGCCTTGTCACATAACTGCTCGATATGAGATATATCGGTGACTCCCTCTTCAACTGTGAGTGTACCAGCTATGTAGCGCTTTACCTCATAATTATCAGCTTCTACACCATACACGGTAATAGGATATTCGCCAGGAGCACTTTCCGCCGTTGCCGTTGTCTCAAAAACAGGTTGCTTAATCAAAACAGACTCATCCTCACCATTCTTAAAACCAGTGTAGCTTGCCTTGAACGTAGGCATGGCATCACCTTGCTTCTTAGTGTAGTTACCTACAGAGATAGTCAATGGAGCTTTCGTGATGGTAAGTGAGCCATTTTCAAAGAGCACATCTTCATTCTTAATAGTTCCTTTTCTTACCTCGATGGTATATGTTCCAACCTGCGATGTTGCATTAGCCGTGCAAAGCAATTCTGGAACACCTTCTAAAGAAGAACCGCCCAAATCCAATTCAAATACAGGATTCTCATCACCATAGACACGACTATAACTTTTGGCACGAACAATCACAACGCCACCATCCCAAGGATATATAGAAGAATATTTTGAACCGATGGCATCTATATACTCTTGCAAATATGGACGAGGTACATAAAAGGAACAATCAGTTGGAGCATTGCAATATGTCGTTAAGTATTTTGGTAATTTGCCTTTGAAATAAACCGATTTTAGGAGATTACAACCATAAAATATAAGACCTCCCATTTCTTCTACAGAAGAGGGAATTATTATACTTTCCAAACTTGAACATCCTAAAAAACATCCTCCACCCAACGAAGTAACCGAAGAAGGGATTTCTATATTTTTCAACCCCGAGCAGCCCCAAAAACAATTTGTACTTAACGATGTAATTGAAGAAGGAATAACAACCTTTTCCAAATATGAGCACTGCGTAAAACAACCTATGCCCAAGGAAGTAACAGAAGAAGGTATATCAATACTTTCCAATTTAGAACATCCGTAAAAACAATACTCCCCAAAAGATGTTACAGAAGAGGGAATCTCTACGCTTTCCAAACTTGAACAAAACTGAAAACAGTCTGTGCTTAGTGAAGTAATCGAAGATGGAATCTTTACACTTTTCAATCCAGTAAGATAAAAACAACCTTCTCCCAACGATGTCACCGATGAAGGTATTTCGATAGAAGTCAAATTAGTACATCCATAGTTTGTGGCAAGCATTGATAATCAGAGAGTTGCATATAATACGGTAGAAAAGTCCTATCGAGGATGTTTTGAGGATGTAAAATCGTGTAGATTTAACGTTTTTAACTTTATTTAAGGCGAAATGTATGGAAGAAATTACAAAACAGCGAAAATGTAATGCACAAGTGAGATTGCCTCGGGAAGTATGTGACGAGCATATATACGCTGTAAAAATTGTCAGTTAATACGTACAAAATCGAAGAAAATTAGATAAATATTATTAAATAAGGTGTTAAATAAAAGCAGAAGTTTGTTTATTTGATAGAAAAGTATTATTTTTGCATTTGCAAAAAGTGTATAAAGCGCACTCCTATAGAGTAACGTAAACTATAAACAAATTGAACTATGGCAATAGCAATAAAAGCAATACCAACATTATATGGTGAGGATGCTGTTCGCTTCCGTGAAGCAATTGAACAGACCGAACGTGAGTATGATGCACGCCCTCAACGTGACATCACTAAAGATGCACGTTATATCATGATGAAAAACGTACTGCGTAAAGCAAGGATATAAGAATGAGTTTCATAGATCAGAAATGTACGTTTGAGGTTTTGTCTGAGGATATTCTTTCCGAGTGTCTTCCCTTCACATGTGGAGAAGATGAAGATATGGACGAGTTCTTCAGTAAGGATGCATTAACCTATGCTCGCCGCAGAATTGGCAAATCGTATTGTTTTCGTTTAGAGGAGGACGAGAAGCAGATTGTTGCTTGCTTCACATTATCCAACGACAGCATTCGCATTTGGGATCTTGGTAGTTCCAAGAAGAATGCGATGTGGAAGGAACTCACCAATAGGGAGAAGATGCTGAGCCGATTTCCTGGGGTGCTGATAGGTCGTCTTGCTGTATCCGAGTCCTTTGCTGGCAAGGGAATCGGTACAGAGATACTTGACTTTATCAAAATGTGGTTCCTCAGTGAAGAAAATAAAACGGGTTGCCGACTGGCTATCGTTGACGCAAAGAACAAACCTAAGGTATTAAATTTCTACGAGAAGAATGGCTTTCGCTATCTTTTTAACAGAGAGATTGACGAAGACTTGTATATCAAACCTCCGAAAAACGAGGAGGAACGTAAAACAAGAATACAGAATCCGCGTACACTCGCAACGCGCTTGATGTACTGTGATTTACTCAGTGATTAAACAAAATTAGACAAAGAAAAATAGAATAAACTCATACATATAAAAAATCGAGCTTCACAGCTCTTGTTCTTGATTTCTTGAATACCGCCAAACATTCATCCCCAAGAACAAGCAGTATGAGAAGTTCACGTCATAGGGCGTGGACTCATTCTTGCTTGTAGGGGAAAGGCCACTTGGCGGTAGCCTAAGAAATCAACAAGTCACAGAAGGGTTTACGCCCTTTTATAATTTAGATAGACATAAAAGAAACTACAAAATGGCAATCGCAAAAGGAAGAAATAACATGCTAGCTTCAATTGAAGATTCTGCATCTTTGTTAAATAACCTTGTTGATGAATTGGATAGATTCTATTCCAGTAAGTTGACTGACTATGAAAAGAGAATTGAGTTGTTAAAAACTGAGAACTCAGAAGAGAATCCTGAGGTCCTTTATAGTATGTGTTCTGAGTGGAACTATGCGATTTGTATATACGATGAGTTTTTCACAGAAACAAAGGAAATGTTGGTTCCTAAAGTCTATTCATATGCAGAGAAACATCTGAACGAGATACTTTCAATGTTAGGCTATAGCCGTAATGTGATCTCAAAAGAATATAAAAACAGCAACCATTCTACTCAAGGAATCTCTGATATTGAAAAATGCTGTTATATTCTTCAAAACCACTTTGGGTTGCAACAGAACTTGTTGGATGGATATTGGCCAATGTTTAAGGATTTCCATAAATTGAGAAAAGAAATAGAGCATCGCTATGACCATAGTTATGTTACAATTGACATCAAAATGATTAAAAGAAATCTGGACTACGCCTTGCAACTGTTAAAACATATCGAATTGGCCACTAGAGAAAAAATGTCTGATAATTAAATATTTATATAGTGTCATATCACAAAGTGATTCTGATGGTAGAATAAAGTATACTATACCATTGGAGTTACCTAATATAAAAGATAATTAACAAGATAAAATCAAACAAATATGAAAAGACTATTATTTATCCTAATTTCATTAAGTGTGGCATATAATTCATTTGCTGAATTATCCATAACATTAAATGTAGAAAATGCGGGAAGCCTATCAACAATGATAGCATCCTCTAGAAAAAACGAAATTACTAGTTTGACTCTAACTGGCAATCTAAATGGTAGTGATATTAAGTATATCAGAGAAATGGCTGGGGCTGGTTATAAAGGATCTAGCACAAATGGGCAGCTTTCTTTTTTGGATATTTCCAATGTTAATATTGTAAAAGGTGGAGATTATTACGCCTTTGAACATACGGCGGCTGCAATAGGATATACGGACAAAAAGTACTATACCTCAGATAACACGATTACCCCGTTTATGTTTGATGATTGTTATAGACTTAAAACTTTATTGCTACCTAATAGTGTTACTAAAATCGAAGCAGATGCATTTTATAACACTTCTGTTGCATCAGTGACCTTGCCAAGTAGTTTGCAAGCATTTGAGTGTACTATTGAGTCATTTTATTTAAAAGAAATAAAAATTTCATCCTCCAATAATTTCTTCAAGGTTGTTGATGGCGTTTTATTTTCAGAAGATATGAAAAAACTCTACCGATGCCCTGTTAATTATCCAAATGCAATATTTGTTATACCAGATGGAGTGGAAATTATTGGTAGGTCAGCATTTTATTATTGTAAAAACATAAAGTCTTTTGATTATCCTACCACTTTAGCCTCTTTTGGGTATCTTTCTTTAGCGTGGATGAATTTGGACAAATTTGTGATGTTTCCCAATGTAACATATTCATCTCTGGGCGATTTTACAAATATTACAGAGGTTGAGATAAAGGATGGCTTTACATCTTTTGATGCATCAGCATTAGGAAGAGGTAGCGACCGAGCAAATATTAAAGTAACTAGAGTTAAAATTCATTGTAATACTCCTCCATCAATACCAGATGTATGGAGTACATTTAATTCTGAAATACTTAAAGGTACTTTATATGTTCCACAAGGTACATATTCCAATTATTTTATTGCATATGGATGGGGTGACTTTAAGAACATTGTAGAAGATGCTTCTTTAGGACACGAAGATGAAGCAACTAAATGCGAGACCCCTATTATTACTTTCTCCGAAGGTAAAATACAATACTCAAGTAATACACCTAACAGCCAATACCACTATTCTATATCATCACCAGACATAAAATCAGGCATAACTGGTAGTGATATTGAATTAGATGCATATTATGAAATATCTGTTTATGCCATTGCTGATGGTTATACGCAATCTAATAAAGCTACAGCAAGACTATATTGGGTAGATGCAACACTTAAAGACCCATCTAGTATTAATTCCGTACAAAACAGAGGATTACTAGTAAAATCAAATAATGGTTTTGTGGAGATTGTTGGACTTTCCAATAATGAAGAGGTTTCTTTTTACTCTATTGATGGGAAACTAATAGGGAAATCAAAAGCAATAGGAGATGCTGCACAAATTTCCACATTTGAGAAAATTGTCATCGCAAAAATAGGTAACTCTTCAATTAAAATATCCACAAAATAAAATACTAAAAGCCCCAGCCTAGAACTAACTAAGCTGGGGTAAATTTTGCTCTTATTATTTCCTCCAAGTACCCTCCATCAAGTATAAACTTTGTTGCGTATCTTGTGGGTATCTATCTATAATCTTTCCATACTACTCCAGATGCTTGAGCTGTATCTAGTAACATTTGCTTTTTAGATAGTCTAATTTAAGATGGAATCAACTCCCTTCTTCCTTTTAGGCTTAACAGGACCATGAAGTCTTTCATAGTCGTCAATGCCACGTTGAAGAAACGGTTCCATGATGTCACAGGATGGTGAAACCTTCCTTCTCGCTGATGTCGTGTACTTTCTGGATAATATCCTTACTGCATACAAATGAGAAACGCTCACAGTCGCATTCGCCAGCTTTCTGCTTTGATTTGCTTGTGGTAGTCTTCTCTGATGAAGGTGGCTTCGGAGGTGGAGTTCCTGGAGCAGAAGGAATAGTTGTAACAGAAGGTTCCTTTTTAGTTTGATTATGACACTTTTATGAAATGGTAGTAGGAACGCGTACTGCATTACATATTCCTGCAAATATTATAAAATCCTGAGAATTACATGGATATACCTCCTTTCTTCTTCTCTGGTGCGCCTAAACCACGTTTTTTAGTTCCATCCCAATTAGTGAGTTGATCAGCACAACCATTGGAGCCACCGAGTGAGACATAGCTCTCTGCGCTGCATGACATATAATCAACAAATGAGAGGAAAGTATCTATGTACGACTGCTCAAAAGAGGTGTCTCTGGTCGCAAGAAGATTAGTCCATGACATACAACACTCTTTTCTGAACGCGGACATACCAGACCAGTTGCATCCGTCTAGGAATTTCCCTGTGATAATCTCAATTCCAGACTTACTCTTCAATGAGTGATTATCTCTTATGGCTATGGCAACAATGGCATAGTAAACTCTACAGAACTCACTGTTGTTGAAGTTTCCGCTACGAGAAGACAATGCGAACTCACGCTGTGCTTGCCTACCTTCAGTGATAAAGCGTTCAAGAATTGCATGATAGCGTTCCGCCTTTTCTCGCTCATTGCGTTCTTTTGCTTCACGCTCAGCCTTCTCACGCTTCACTATCTCATCCCAACAGTTACACATTTCTGGGTGTGACCAGATAGAATTCCATCTATTTCTCATATCTGAAAGGTTGCTTTCGGCAGTGGTTGCTCTTGACGTCACTGAAGAGAGCTTTGTTTGAAGACTGCTGATAATACTGTCTTTCTCTCGACGAAGTTTCTCAATGGCATTCTCATCAATCTTTGACATTTTGTCTCTAAGGAATTTGTTATCTGCTTGCAGATAGATATTCTCCGTATTGAGCAGCTTATTCTCAGCAACCAACTCTGCAGCCTCCTTCATCGCATTTGTATAGAGTGCCTTGCCAAGTTTCGTCACCTCTGCTTTTTGCAAGCCTGCAACCTTTATGAGTTCCGTCTGCATTTCTGTGAGGATTTCCTTGATTGCTTTCTTACGCTCTGTTCTCCAGTCCTTATGTCCAAGCGTAGGAATCGGAATGTCAAGTTCTGACTGTATAAGTTTGTTGGCATTCTTTATTGCTGGGTGAACATCAATGGAAGGAACCGTAAGTTCTGACTGTTCTGCCTTTGCAACTTTGGCATACATGTCCAATCGTTTTGCGTCCTTTTCCGCAATTTCCTTTCTATGTCTTGCGTGCTCAATCTCTTCCTCCAATTGCTCGCGTTGATTGCCGAGTGCCAAGTTCTGAGTCTCAGCAATCTGCTTTGCATTTTCAACATCCTTCAGTTTCTCCATTTGCTTCTGGATTATGTAGTCGTTACGCTCCAGATGTTCAAGGCCAGTCTCATCTTTTGAGACGCCACGCTCCATGTTGAGTGTCTCAGCTACGAGGGTTTGCATATCACTCATATCTTTTCCGTTGAGTTTCCATGACTTGCCAGTGGAGTGATTCATCCAGTCCCAGATGATGTGAGCGTGATAGTTTGGTTCCCACGTTGCAGGATCCTCTGGATTTTCGTAATGACCCTCGTCTTTGTGGATGTGAATTTGGAGAGCATGTATGCCCCACCTCTTTTCAACGGCATGAACATAGCGAAGCAAGTCTTCCATGGTTGTCGATTCCTTGATGTTCACAACACTCTCACGGATTGGGGTACTGCCCTTGCGCACCTTTCCGTTCTTCAACGTAACATCCTTCTCTTGCATGGCACGACCAGTCTTCTGCTTCACCATGCACTTGATTGCGTCATAGTGTTGCTGAAGACTGACTCCTTTCATTTCAGGTGAGACATACGACTCGTTCTTGTGAGAGAGATCTGTTCGAATGTATAGCTTCTTTGGGTTGAGAGACTTTATGTATTCCGTGTCTCTCCTGTTGTGAGCCTCGCTTTGTGCAATATTGCAAGGCTTCACATGATCAGATGCTTTGGATTCTTTAGTCATATTTTCATAAAGTGTTTATAGGTTGGGGGATAGAAGAGCAATCGGGGTATCTAGGTTGAGCCTTGATTGGAGAGTGCAGAGAGAGCTACTCTTTGCTCAGGGTCATTAGGGGCTGATGCCACTGATTGGAGGGTGCAGGGAGAGAGTCACTTCCTGCTCAGGGTTCTTATGGGGTGAAACTCCTAAGCAGGTCTTTAGGACAGCGTCCTGAACGAGTCAAGGGCAGAGCCTTTGCCCTCGGAGAGCCCACAAACTACGAAAGCGCAGTCTCGTAGTTATAGTGGGCTATAACATGGCAAGCCATTTTTCCGACTGCCCGATGTGCTGTTGTTACTCCCCTTCTGTCCCTGGTTCTGTTGCAAGCAACGCTCTGTCTGAGGTTGTCACTTCACAAGAGGTGGAACTAGAAAGAGATTGATGACATGCTATTGTGTTAGAATGCTCACCTATTTGCTTCTCTTGGTCTCGGTACGGAGAATCCTCGTCTGAGGTTAACAGATTATGTAGTTCTTCACATCCTTGATTATCCTTCGAGGCATCAGCCGCTGTATCGCCACCATTAGATATAAGGGAAAAGGAAGAGTCTGACTTGTTGATTGCAACCACCTCAGAACACTCTCTTGCATCCTCATTTGCAATCGGCAAAGATGATTGTGTCTCATCCAATTCATGTTCAGAACACTCACAATCTGGATCACGAATTGTCGTGCTACCAGTGGCATCAGGTGGGACACACTTCTTCCTTGGATATACCTTTCTTGCCATCTTCGGAAGCACAGAAGGGTTGAAGTTGAAGAAGGGATTCTTGATTGCTGGCTGACCATCGCAGAACCAAACCGACAGGCACCTCATGGTTATGATAGTAGTACGGTTGTTGCCTGTCTTCTCTATGAGTCCAAGACGAACAAAATCCGCAACAATACGTTCTGCGGTCTTTTTGTCACCGCCAATTAGTTCACCCAGTTTCTCCATTTCAATGGTGAACTGACCTATCTGTGTCTCTGCAGAAAAGCCTTTCTTTGTTACGACGGTCTTCTCCATACCTGCAAGCTTTAGCATGGCATGAAGGCACATCATTCGATTAATTTTCTGCTTGCCATCGCCCAACGCCTCAAGCTGCATGTCGTTCAGCATTAAGCTATATCTTATGTTTGTGTATGCCATAAGTTTTCTTTGATTAGATGTGGAAGTAGGATTGTCGTGTCCCACCTCCACACATTGTTAATACTCGCATCCATGTCTCACCAGTTACTTGCGATTTGGCTTACGACGATTGCTTGCAAGGAACGTTGCGTTCTGCTCCTCAAAAGTGAGTGGAACAGGATTCTTGCGGTTCACCTCCAGCCACTTGTCAAGCTCGTCCTGGTATATTTTCCAGCACTTGCCCAACTTGGAAGCAGGAACCTCACCGCTCTGCAACTTCATGTAGAGCGTGTTCTTTGGCATACGCAAATACTCTGCTGCTTCCTCTACCGACATAAGACGATGCGTATTCTCCTTCTTCTGCTGATTTTGTCCGTTGTGAAGGCTCTGCAGTAGTAACGCCTTCATGCTCGATACTTCTCTCTGAAGTTCGGCAACAGCCTGTGGAAGACTGTCAAATGTTATGGATTCCTTTGTCATAGTGACGCGAATGAGAATTTGATCTTGGCGGCAAAGGAACATCATTATCAGAGGGTTATCAATATTATCTTTGGTAATGCGTCAGTAATGACAGTATAAGTGAAATAGTGATGGTTGGTAAGGGTTATTACATGGTATAATTGGTAGTTAGGAAAGATTTGTGTTATACTCTTGTTGGTGATGTAACCACTAATTGTAACTGATAAAAAGAGGGAAAAGGGTAATCTTCTTTGTTGTATTAGGACGTGGTCTTACACAAAAAAGCACAACCGCACTGACTCGTTTGAATCGGTGCGGTTGTGCTGGATAGTGGATGTTTGTGTGGCTTGTTATTCTTCCTCTTCCTTGCCGTAGTGGAATGTATAACTGTTATCGTCAGGTTCATCAATGGTGATGTTACCTTTGTTTGGATCTGCCTTTAGGCATTGACTGAGAGTAGTGTCCTTGACATCCTTGCATAAGTCAGGGAACATCTTTTTTAGGAAGCAGGCACATACCATAGTGTTATAGCCATCGCTCATTCCCATTCGCACAGCTATGTTCCAAATGAGATGGCGCACATCAAGATGTTTTACCTTGAATTTTGCGTCCTCTTTCCATTTCCAGTTACGACCAATAGGTTTGTAACCGGAATTGTCAAGCCATCCCTGTATTTCAAGGCAGAAAACCTGCATATCCTCTTCCTTTAGGATTACTGGCATTACGTAACGAACATAATTCATTATAGCGTCTTTCTTCTGCTGGCGTTCTGCCTCGGTCTCAACTCGGACTTCCTCAGCACGCTTTGCATTAAGCTCAGGATCTGCAGCCTGTACCTGAGTTGGAGTTACGGGCTCTGCCTCAGGAATCTTCTTGCCAGACTTGCTATCCCAGAACTCGCCTATCTGGACGAACGTCATCATAAAGAGGACGAAGAACATTTCTGCAAGAGCGAAGATTGACCATTGCAGAGTGGTGTATGGGATTAGGTCACTGGCAGCAAAGATTTTTCTTGCTGCGAGAATTGAAAACAGGTAGATGATAACGCTGACAGATACAAGTACTGCAACGATGAACAGTTTGGCATGTGTGACATGCTTCGCTGGGAGTATGATACTGTTTCTATTCATATATTATAATTATTTATTGGTTCTTGCTGAATTGTGGCGCAAAGGTACGTATTTTTCTTTATCCTTGTATTACTTTTTGTTGCTCAATACCAGTTATTTATACTTATTTAGGAATCATACTTGAAGCGAGTATGATTTTTATTTGCAGATGTTTGCATATGGTTACTTTGTGGGAAAGCAATGATGATGCAAAGGTACATTCGAAAATGGGAACCTTTATAAAAAAGCCCCCATTTTCGTACAATTCTGATGCAATTCTCTCGATTTGGTTCTATTTTGAATAGGCAATAGAACCAAATTAATAACTGTTAGTCTTGTCCTACAATCTTCAGCTGTGGTGTTACTTTGGGCTTCAGTGTGATGCAGTTGACACTCTGGCGCTTTGTCTCGTCAGACATATCGGCATATACCTGTGTTGTCTCAACGTTCTTGTGTCCGAGCAATCGTTGAATGGCATAGATGCTGGTTCCTGCATCTGCCTGGAGTGAACCGAAGGTGTGGCGAGAGCAGTGGTAGCTGATGTGCTTGGTGACTCCGCTTGCATCAAGCCATTTCTTCAATGGCTTCTGCGTCATGCTGACGGTTAGCCCTTCAAACACTCTGTCTGTTGGCTTGCGGTTCTCGTCTTTGTCGTAGAAGCCAATCAGTTCAAGAGCCTCTTCGCTGACTGGGTTCTTGATAAGCTGCTTAGTCTTCTGCATACGGATGGTGACGTACATACCGCCATCTCCGTATGGCTGAATCTTGTTCCAAGTGAGTGCAAGGATGTCGCTTCTGCGAAGTCCTGTGAGGCATGAGAAGAGGAAGGCGACCTTCAGAATCAAGTGCTCGCATGGTGTTGCTGCAAGTGTGATAAGCTCTTGCTGTGACAGATGCTCCTTCTCCGTTGGTATCGTTTCAATCCTGTCAAGGAAGCCGTTCGGGTTCTCCTTGATCTTGTGGTCACGATAGGCAGTGTGGAGTACTGCACGGAAGGTTGACCAATAGCCAGAAGCTGTGTTTGTGTGAAGTTTGTTCTCTGGATGATGTATCTGTTTGGTTGTAAGCAGATACTCCATAAACTTAACACAGAAGTCAACGGTGATTTCTCCGAAGGTGCACTTGCCCTCGCAGAATCTCTCGAAGTACTTGTACACGTTCTCCCACTTGGTGTTCTTCTCTTCTGCCTTCTTCTTGAAGTAAGCAAGGAAGTCACCCTTCTGCTTTTCTTTGTCAAAGAAATCGTATCGCTCATTGACGATACTCTCAAAGCGACGGCAACGGATGGCTTCTGCCTTCTCCGTCATGTTGTCGTTGTAGTCACGCTCACGCTGGTTCTTAGGCTTGGAATAGATGTAGATGCCGAGTGACTCATGTCGCTGTACCTTCATCGTTGACTCATCCCTATAACCAGGATAATAGTCAAGATAGAAGCTCTGCATCGTACCGTTCTTTATGGAACGCTTGCGCAAGGTGACTGTCTTACAAATGTTACTCATGTGTAATATCAGTTTTTAGTGAATAATCGAGGCTATGCGTCTCATAGCGAGGGCAAAGGAACTACATTACGTGGCGATTATCAATATTATATGTGGTAATGCGTCAGTAAGTACTCAATAATGGGTTTTGATGGTGGTTGCTGTGTCCTCTTTGGTGAGTTACGCATGTAGTTTTACTCTTTTCAACTGGTTTATGTTGGATAATCATGCTATGATGTATGAACCGAATTGTGCCATTCGCTCTGCCATAACACCATCTATCTCTTCTTTGAGAAGTAGGTTCCTGACTCCAACCTTTACCTTGGTGAGATTTCTTGCTTTGACAATGACTCCAACATTGGCTGTTGACATTCCGTATTTCTCTGCAACCTCTGCTGTGGTATAGTATCGGTCGTCAGACATGAGGTCGATTCTGCGAAGTTCATCCAGATGATCTTTTGAATAGTAGGTAACGCCATATTCTCGTTTTGTTGGAATATGATGACGGTAGGCGTATGAATGAATGGAACCTGAGTTCATTCCATAGAGTTGAAGGACTTGCTCTGTTGTTACCCATTCCTTGATGCTCTCTGCATCGAAGGTTAGTCCGAAGAGTTCGTCCATGTGCTTTCGGCTATAATAGTTCTTGCCAGCTATCCTGCAAACAGGTATCTCGTTTCGCTTTGCAGAGGTGTAGAGCCATGACTTCTTGACCTTGTATATCTGCATGACTTCCTCGCCAGAGATGTAGTCAAGTGGTTCATCGGAATAGGGTTGCTTTGTTCCATTCCCTTTTGTCATCTTTTCTTTTGACGAAAGGGAAAAGGAAGATTTTGCCTTCTTAGGCTTAGAAGTGGGAAGGACACGGTGATAAGGATTCCCTGCAAGCATTTGTTCGATGTCTGCCTTGCGGATGAATGCCATTCTTGAACTGATACGTGATGCTGCCAGTTTACCCTCATTTACTAATTTGTAAATGTACTGGCGAGAACATCCCATAAGGATGGCTGCTTTTGAAAAGGTAAGGTATTCCTGGCTCTGCACATCAATGACAGGTTCAACGGCATTGATGAAGTCACGTTGCTTCTTCTTGCGAGCCTCTTTCGCTTTGGTTTGGCATTGCTCTGAGCAATACTTCTGCATTCCGCTTCTTGCAACGAACTCTTTTCCGCAGAATGCGCACTTTCTGATTGTCTTCATTTTGATGCAATTTTGATGGTTTTACACTCGTTTTGTGTATCTCCACTGTTTTGTCAATCATGATGCACTATGTTCAACATATGTCAACTCATTCCGCATCGTCACGATTTCCGAAGATATGATCGCATCTTTGTCTTCACTTGTTCACTTCTGTCAACCCTTGTCAACTGAGTCCGCAAAGTGAAAAAAAAATAGCTCCTCACATTCTCTGCGGTAGAAATACGTTGCAAATTTAAGCGGAAAATCGGGAACCACCAAATATCAGATTTGAAGTGTTAAAAATTAGAAAGTGCTGTATTTCAGTGTTTTGTTATTTCTTAATATCAGTTATTATCAGTTGTTTTAGTGTGGTTACATACAAGAGTTAAAACAATTCTTACCCAAAGAAGTAACCGTTTGAGGAATAATAATGTTCTTCAAATTATTACATCCCGAAAAACTCTCATCACCTAACGCTATTACAGGATATTTTTGTCCATCTTTTGCCATTATATTCGCAGGTACAATAATATCACCAAAATATTTCTTATCCTTGCTTGGCATTACGATAGCTGCGTGAGCATTACAATCTACCAAATATCTAAGCCCTTGTATAGTCTCAAGCCATGCAGGAACTGCCGCATCTTCCACTCCAGTAACATCATAAGCATAAATATAAGGATATGTGTCCTTTAAAGTTTTCTCATATTTTTCCAACTCTGCAGACGGCACCAATAAGACACAAACATTAGGCGCATAACAATCTTTGACATTCTTTGGCAATCCTCCTTTAAAGACCATGGTCTCCAAGTTATCACATTCACTAAAACACCAATCTCCTATAAAAGCAACAGACGCAGGAATAACAAAACTGGAGATATTTTTACAACCATAAAAGCAATCGCATCCCAAAGATGTAACAGACGAAGGAATATTAATATTAGTCAAGCCTTCACAGTCGTCAAAACAATAATCTCCAATCGAGGTCACAGATGAAGGTATATTGACACTTGTCAAACTTTCACAACTATAAAAACAATATTTGCTCAATGAAGTAATGCCTGAAGGTATCTCTACATCAACCAAATCAGAACAATCATAAAAGCATCTTTCACCAAGAGATACGACTGTAGAAGGTATTTCTACCTTTTGTAAATCATAACTATTTTCAAAACAAGAATTGCCTAATCTCGTAACTGATGTTGGAATTTTTACACTAAGCAAAGAAGAACTGCCAAAAAAGCTATTATCATCAAGTGCTACGACTGAATAGTTCTTTCCATCTCTTGCTATAATCTTTTCAGGTATGACAAGACTCCCCTTATAACTATATCTTTTATTCTCTACCACTCTTGCTTCACCATTTTGGGAATCCACCAAGAAGCGAACCCCATCTATGTTTTCAGACCAAACTGAAACATCTTGTGTTTGTCCATTAGGGTTCCATGTAAAAATATAAGGGAAAATCGACTTCAACGTATTTTGAAATTCAGAATAATATTCTTGCGAAACATACAGCCAACACGTTCTTGGAACTTGAATTTCCTTCAGACCTTCAGGTACTTTTCCCTTAAAGAAGAGGCTTTCCAAACTCTCACACTGATACAAAGAATATTCATCAAGAGTCGTAAGTGTTGAAGGAAATACAATTTTTCTCAAATTACGACAATACGTAAAACAATGTTCTGGCAATGATGTAACAGAATTAGGAATTTCCACTTCTGTCAACCCCTCACACCCCTCAAAACAATCAGTTCCCAAACAAGTAACAGATTCTGGAATCGTTATATCATTTAACTTTCTACAGAACTGAAAACAACCATCACTTAAGTATGTGACAGATTGAGGAAGAGACACTTTTTCTAAATTGTCACACCAAGAAAAGCTATTTTTTCCTAATTTTGCGACAGAAGATGGAATGGCTATTTCTTTCAAGTTGTAACAAGACTTGAAACATTCATCCCCTATAGATTTCACCGTACTCGGGATAATTACACTTTTTATCCCACAATTCTCAAAGCACTTCTCTCCCAAAGCTACAACTGTGCAAGTTGCTCCATTCTTAGCCTTTACTTTCTCTGGAATGAAGATATCTCCCTTGTATTCATCATCCTCATTGGCAATCAAAGTTGCCGTTTTCGCTTCTGTATCTATCGAATACAAAAGTCCTCCTATGTTCTCAGTGCTCGTTTGAGCATAAGCAAACACTCCACACAGTAAGAATGTTATTAAAAATACAACTTTTTTCATTATTTTTTAGTTTTTATTTGTTCCACATTGCATTCTACTTTTGATTAACAGAATGAATACGGCAGCAAATATAACCATTTTTTTTGAAACTACCAAGTTCATAATGGTTCATAAGGTGAAAAAAGTTGTTTCAATCAAAATGAAAACAAGGTGCTGGATTATCAACAGCGGGACAAATGATCTCTATAGCATTCTCTCTTGTTTCCAATTTGTTACTTTTAACCTAATTATATTTTAAAAAGTATGAAAATGCTGTACGAAAGCTCATTTTTGTACAGCATTTTTGTTATTTATTCCAAAATAATTAGTTATCTTTGCACCATTATAATATTCATTCAAATCATGCAAGTCATTACCCATACA
>OBLI01001824.1_pt1 | contig 19644 bp, 17 predicted proteins | sample 1519701 | NCBI WGS metagenome assembly OBLI01 (sample SAMEA3663005, study PRJEB22513) | pig gut metagenome | biome: pig gut; feature: pig-associated habitat; material: faeces | place: France | collected 2012
TGCCGAAAAAGGCGATCCCTGTCAGGATAGCGAAGATCAGCATACCGATGACCAGCTGGATGATTGTAAAGCCTTTACGCTTTACAGTGCCGATTGTGTGTGTGTGTGTGTGTGTGTGTGTGTGTGTGTGTGTGTGTGTGTGTGGAGCTCCTTGCAATCATTTCACATTCCTCCTCGAATAAAGTTTTCCTGCAGCCCGGCGCTGCAGAATCGCAAGTCTACCGTTAGTATGTTGCCTTTGTCGTTTCTTGTAAACGCAAAAAAAGAGCCCCGAAGGGCTCTTTTTCGTGGATCATGCTACTGAAGCTCAACTTGTGTAAAGCAGAAGAAGCTGTCCTCGTCGATATAGGCGAATGGATCCTTCACTGTCTCCACTTCTGCTGCAGACGGTTCCTCTTCCGGCGTCTCCGCAAAATCAGGGATCTCAATGTCCCCGGTACCGGGAGCAACGAAAGCAAACGGGTCTCTGCCGTTTACCTCGGTGCTTTCCGGCTGAGTCTCCTCCGCAGCTTCTTCTTTAGGCTCCGCAGGAGCATCAGGGTTATCCTCCTCGGAGGATGCAGGCACAGGGTCATCGCTATCGTTCCGGTCCCGTGTGTCCTTATCGTCTGCAGGCAGGACGGGCTCAGGCGGCTTGGGGTTGTGCTCCTCGGAATGGTTCAGCTCGGACATGAGGTGCTCGCGTGGAGCATCAGACGCAGGAGCTTCGTCTTCTGTGCCAGTTCCCGGCTCTTCCGGTGTGCCTGCGGCGTTTTCCGCCTCACCGCAGCACGCCGATGTCTCTACCCGGGAAACGCTCTCGGATGGCTCCTGAGACGGCTCTGTGTCGGTATCGTCTCCGATGGGCGAGTCCTGCTCGACTTCCACCGGTGCCGTGGGAGCTGCGTCCTGGGGTTCTACATCGCTATCGTCCGGTACAGTTTCGCACTCGGTAGGCTCATCCGCAGCGCTGGGAGTGCTCTCCGCGCCTCCCTGCTCTTCATCAGCCTTATCTTCGCCGGTCCCCGCATCGCCGCGCTCAGAGTTGTTTTCTGCTGCGGGCGGGGCTTCAAAGCATTCCTGTGGGGTCTCCGTGTCGTTGCACACTGGAGTCTCCTCTGCCTGCTGGGTAACGCCTGTATAGAAAAATGTGCGCATAGGCCCGCTTCCTACGGATGTATACCCCATTCCGAGGGCTTCCAGGACCTGAGCCGCAAATTCCTCAGTGTTCCCCTCCGGGCACAAAACCATGATCGGGAGGTGCTGGGCACTAATAGTCCGAGCGGCAGCAACGGTCGCCTCATCCAAAGCAAACGGCGCAGTCTCGGGTTCCTTCAATGCCGTTTCAGTAGGTTCGAAATCCCGATTCTCTTCTGCGTCGGTGACATCCTTATGTGCGTCAAGCGAATCGACGCACTCGTCGCGCTCTGCGACACTGCCACAGTTCTCGCTCTCCTGCGTTACAGGCTCATCCACAACGGAGTTCTCTTCTGCCGGAGCCGACTCTGTGGGCAGGGCGAGCTCTTTGGAAGTCTCCTCTGCCAAGGAGGCAGGATCAACTGTGCCCACAGCCTTTTCCTCTTCAGCACCGCTTGCCTCTGGAGCTTCATCCGTATCCTGCACGGTCTCATCCGCATCCTGCGTGGTCTCATCGTCCAGCGAAACGGAATAGAAAGATGAACACGGGGCGATTACCTCCTCCACATCGGTCTGAGGTGAGGCAGGAGGTGCGTCGGTTGCAGGTCCCTTCGGCTCCTCGGGTTCTTCGGGCTCCTCCGGCGCCTGCGCTTCCTCTGCCTGCTCAACCTCAACGGGCTCGTCCGGTTTCAGAGGCTCTTCGTCCTCCAGCGAAACCGCATAAAACGCAAAGCCCTCTGTTGCAGGCTGTTCCTGTGACGCATCCGCATCCGTGCCCTCTTTCTCATCAGCAGGCACTTCAGCTGCTGCCGTGTCTTCCGCCTCACTCTCCGGTGCACAGCTCTCCTGCGCTGCAGGCTGCTGAGGCTGCTCCTCCACAGTGGTGCTGTCTGCTGCCTGCGTATCTTCAGCAGCTTCTACGGGGTCCTCCGTGTCGTCCGGGACAAGGTCGCTCGTGGTTGAGTCAGCTTCCTGGGTGGACGGTGTAGGTTCGTCCTGCGTAGCCTCTTCAGCAGGAGCTGCATCCGGAACTGACGGTTCGGGTGCCGGCTCGGCGCAAGTGGGCTCGGATGGCTCAATCGGAGTCTGAGGCTCTCCTGCGCAGCACGCCGCATCCGCCTCCGCCACCTCGGCTTTCATTTCTTCGGCGCTGGAAAGAACAGGCTGTGTCTGAATGGGTACCGCAATATTCAGCTCAGGCTGCTTGCGTACCGTTCTCCAATACCGGTTGTACTCCTTATTGATCCCCTGCAGATTCTTGTCAGCCTCAAAGCTGAATCCGTCCCATGTGGGGATTAGCAGGTCTTGCGGCATATAGGCCGGGTAAACGGACAGATCCGGCATAACATCCCAATGCCCGCCGGACATCAACGCGCACGACAGAACCGACCATGAAAACAGGTCCGTATCATAAGTTGGCGCCAGATCCTTGTTTTCCAGCAAAGCCGGGAAGATATTCTTTGGCACGCAAGCCGGGTAGCTCTGGATACGGGGTGTGGAATCCGTTCCGGCATACATAAAGCTCCCCAGTGCAAGAGTCGGGCGGTCAGGGTCGCTGTCCTCGGCTACCAGCAGCGCATCCAAGTCAATAGCGCCCAAGTGGACACCAATGAGATTCAGCTGGCGAATTACCTGCAGGGTTCTAATCTGAATCTCCAGGAGCTTATCCATGGGGATCGTCCCATCCGGCTTGATGAATCCGGCGTCCTGCAAAGTCTTGTAGGGCTTGGAGACACGAACGATCTCACGGGTGATGCTGTTTTCCCGCCGCTGCGGTTTCGTATACAAATACTGTACACAGCTGCGGCGGAGTGAAACCGCCTCCTGTTCTGCACCCTCATCCAAGGCGTTGAAAATGTACTGGGAAACGCTGATGTCGTTTTTGATGCACTGCAAGACCTTGCCGTAAAAGTGCATCTTGTCCTCCGGGCGAATATTGAATCGCCGCAGCGCGGCTTCTTCTTTATCGGGTGGGAACGGGACTAAAATGCGAGTAATATCCCACTCCCTCCGTTCTCCGCCTACGGTGAATTCTGCTCGATAGGTGTCGCTATAAAAGTTTGAACGGACCAGATTCTCCGGCACCATAAAGCGAGACAGATCGTACTCTTGGCTCATGAACAATATCCTCCTTCCAGGCTTCGGTACCCCCTGCCTCAAACAAGCAGGGAGCCTCCGCCCAACCCGGCCACATAGAATTTACAGCGTCTGGATTTACCTTCGAAATCAGGTGCTGCAGGCAGCCGGGTAAATTAAAACGAATTCTGTGCTATTAAGATAGAAACGAGCGAAAAGCGTGCTGTGTAGTAGGGTTCTTTAGCTGTTTCAGTGCCCGCTCTTTGGCATTGAAAGCCCCTTGCCGGCTTATGCCCAGTTTTATGCTTATGTCTGTGAGCGTCAACGGCTCATCGCCTGACAGTCCATAAAGCATATCAACAACCATCGCCTGACACGGCGGCAAGCGCTTATCCACCTCTGACTTCAGCTTTTCCCGGTAGATCTCACTAAGTACAAATTCCTCCATCTCGTCCGTTTCGGTGTGATTCATGTACGCATTTGGAATGTTGTCATAGGAGCGTGTAAGATACGTTGCACAATTAGACAGGGCGGAAAGCCGCCCGACATCACGCTCCCTAACTCCGGCACGCTCTGCGATGCGCTCCGGGTTGGCTTTCTCGCCGGCACCCTCCAATTCTCCAACAGCGCGGGAAACTGCAGCGACCTTCATCATGCTTCGATGAGACATATAGCACTGAAACGCCATGCGCCTTCCGCCTTTTCTGATGGCGGCTTGGATCCAGTACATCGCATATGTTGAAAGCCGGAAATGCCTATCCGGATTAAACGAATCTACAGCCCGAGTCAGCCCCTCGTTGCCGTCCTGAATAATATCCATAATATCCGTTCCGCAATACCAGGGGGCCCTATACGCCGCATAGACCACCAGCTTCAGGTTTGATGTAATCAGCTTTTCTCTCGCCGCTTTACCAGCCTCAATGTGTTTCTTCAGCTCCAGCTTCTCGCCATCTCGATTTTCCGGCAAGTTCTCCAGGCTGCGCTTTGCGGCAATCCCGCGCTGAACGGATGCCGCCAGGCAAAACTCCTCTTTCGCACTTAACCGTTCATAGCATCCTATAGCCATCATATACTCTTCAAGCTCGGTGCGGTCCTTCGCCCCTATATCCGGTGCTTTCTTCGCATCAAAGTGCCCAGCCTCATCCACGAGCTTTTCCATCTCTGACTCGCTCATATCCGACGGGATCTGATATGACATCTCAGTATCTTTAGTATCCGCAGCTCTCTCCAAAACAGTCCCTCCCAACTTAAAATTTCAAACGACACTGCCCTAAATCTCGCTCAGTCCCACCTCCTCACAGCGGTTTTTGAGCTTCTCAATTGCGTGCTCTTGGGTTTTGCGCACCCACTCTCCCGAAATGCCAAGTTTTGTCCCAGTCTCACCCAGTGTGAGCGATTTATTTCCGTCCAGTCCAAACCGCATGCGGAGGACCATACGCTCCCGCTCGGTTAAATCCGTATCAAATATTTGTTTCAGTTCCCTTCTTGCTTCGTCCTGCGACTCCGGCAGCAGCTCGGTCGAATCGCTTGCAATAAGACATTCTCCATATGTACATGTACTCTTTCTTCCGCTCTTTTCGGGTGCGGTGGGCTGACTAAGGTACACGGGCGGTGCGCAAGCAATTCGGGTTGCCTTTACGGTCGCTGTTGTACAGCCCAAACGCTTCGCGATCTCCTCATCGGTAAGCGCCTTACAGTTTCCCTCCGTTTGCTGCGTGAGTGATTTTATCTTTATCCACATCTCGTACATGTAGACGGGGATCCGCGCCGAGAAAATATGCTCAGGTTCCGCGCGAAAAATAGCTTGTCGGATCCACCACAGAGCATATGTCCTAAAACGTGTGCCCTTGTCGGGGTCGAACCGCTTTGCTGCGGTCATCAGCCCCATATTGCCAGCCTGGATAGCGTCCATAATATCCGGGAAGCGTGTTCCGCAGCTGAGTGCTGCACAAACCACAAGCCTCAGATTTGCGTTAACAATCGCTTCCTGTGCGGCTTTCCCACGCTGGGCCTCAGATTCCAGCTCAGAGACGCAGGCGGTGTCCTCATTGCGCCCGCTTTCCCGCATTTCCGAAAGCTCTCTCTCTGCTTTAAGCCCTGCTTGAACAGCCTTTCCATACGCCACTTCCTGCTCACGCGACAAGACTGGGTACGCTCTAACAGCGTCCATATAATAACTCGACACGTCTGCTGCTTCTGCAGGAACCGTTGAGTAGAGTATTTTGCCCAATTTTCCCCTCATAACTTGAAACGCGTCCCCCTCACTCCAGCTTTTTGAATTATCTTGCCATTCGCAATTTGGCCTACTCAGGAAACGCCTCTGTCTTCCAGCAGGGAACCCAGCGCCGCTTTTTGCGGCGGAATGTGCCTTTGATGGCATTCAGGAATGTTCGTGCATCTTTACGAAGCCCCGCATCCGGGCTGTTCTTAGCAGCTTCCGCGCCGGCCTTTGCAAGCCGCATGAGTACCGGTGCTGTTACTCCAAGCAATCTGTCCTGCTCCGGCACGACGATGACTCTATCTTGCTCAAGTGCTTCCCAGAATTCCGCCACGAAGTCGCACAGCTCATCCGGATCAACGCCCAGCCTCTCAAATTCGCTCAGGCGAATAACCGCCTCTACGAGAATGTCTCGCTCCGATCCGGCGCGGAGCTGTGCCTCGTATCTTTGGGCAACCATGGCGCCCTCTTCCGGTGAAATCAGCATTCGGTGCTCCTTTCTGCCCCGATAATATACATTTCGTACCAACCGTCCAAAGGGGCACAGGCGCACAGGTACAAGTCCGCATCCGGCAACTCGCTAAAGTCCCGAACGTTGATCTCATGGGCATTCCACTCCACAGCGGCAAAGCTACATTTATACCGCTGCGTGCCGAACACAATCTCATCCCCAACCTTGGCGTTTTGCAGCCCGTAGAACGCCTGCGCCGTGTAGTCGAAGATGAAGTTATCGTGCCACGCTGCAACCGAGGACGGTTCCATGGCTTTTCGTAAGTTTGCAGACGCAGGAGACACCACATATTCACATTCCGTGCTGACTCCCCGCTCTGGCACGCTCAGAGGGATATTCTGCTGGTAGCCTTTCAGCCAGTACGCCAAGGCTGCTACTGCGGCAACAACAATTATGGCGATGGCAAGGCCGGATATGCTGCGCTTTGCGGCTTTAGACATCGGACACGCGCTCCTCTCCTCCAAAGAAATTAGCGAAACAATGCAACCTGATCCTCACCGCACCCAGTTGCGTTAGGCTTATACGCCTCCATCAGCGGGCGAACAGGAATGGTGGCAACGGGGGTGTTATACAGCCCACACGCCTCGCACTTCGTATTCCATGCCTTTCCGTCTTTTCCATAGCCAGCACAGTATAAAGCATGACTGTCTCGGCTTGTTTTCCGCAGATTGCAGCAAGTCTGGCAAGTTTTCCCGCTGCAGCTTCCGTATTCCCGGTGCATACGCTTCGAATTTGTACTCTGAATAGTGGACATATTGCAGACTCCTTTCCTTTTGTGACGGGCAAGTTGTGCGCTTTATCCGTTCAGCACTTTTTTGAACCCTTCTCGCATTTCTCTTTCCAGTGCTTCAATATTTGTTTTTGTTACATACGCAATCGGTGCATCAATGCGCGCACCGACAGAATAGGTCATTGCGTGGGACATGTATTTTGACCAGCAGAAACAGATGATAGGGTTTGACGGGATTGAATAGCTGCTGGTTATTCCTTCGCTCCCCACATAGCTCCAGTCGGGATATATCTGCCGGAGTTTTTTGACCAGGTTCGGTGCCCCGCCAAGGAATACCACATTGTCTTTCGGCAGCTCCGGAAGTTCCTCGTCCGATAGAGGCTCACTGCAGATCTCATCAATATTCTGCGGTGCTGCGGTTTCTGCGGCCTCGTTTTCACCCGCAGCATCGTCGTTTCTTTCAGTGCTTGCGCTTTCCTGTTGGGCCGCTTTTTCTAAGTCCGCGCGAAGCCGCTCGTTCTCTTTTCGCAGCGCATACAGCTCCATATCTTGATCCCTAATAACACGAGACAGATCGTTTTCTCTCTTTTTGTGCCTTTCCGTGATTAAGGCGATCTTCTTCTTGGAGTCTTCCTTGGCTGCCGCTACTTCTTGTGCGATCTGTGCCTGAGCTTCTTCGTGCGCTCTCTTCAGTGCCTCCTCGCCCCTCTTGATTGCAGCAGCCTCTGCTGCCTTTCCTTTTACGGGCCGTGCAGCTATTTCGGCATAATTATCAAGCACAGCAAGCACAACCGCTGTCTGCTGAGCGAATAAGCAGCGCTCGGGATTTTCAGAGAGCGGATAGAAAAAGTTTTTGAAGTTAAAGGTGTTCCCGTCCGGTATGTCGCATAAATCAAACATTTGCTCATCGCTCAATACAGTGATCCATAAAGCTGTGGCAAGGTGTTTTGCTTCTACCGTGATGCTCTTCATTTTCTTTTGCAGCTTCTGATTGCCTGCGAGGATGCTGACCAAATATATGAAGGCGCTGTTTTCACCGTATTTGTAAGAGGAAAGGCAGTAGCAAAGAGCATTTGATACTGTCGAACCGTTGGGGCATAGCGCGTAGTCGGCCTGCATCATGGACACGATTCGATCCAGTCTTTTTTTAAACGGTTTGCAGTTCAAGGTGACACCAGTTATTGTGTTAAAGCATTGCGCGATGGAGTCCTCGATTATTTCCCATTTTTTCTGCACAAGCTCATCCGGCTCCATAAATTCCGCTTCATCTGCGAGGCCAAAAATTGCATTTACAAGCAAGGAAGCTCCAAAGTTGCTTCCCTCCTCAACGCTCCACTTCACCTGTGGAGGCTCAAACTTGTTTTTTTCTAAATTTGCACTTCCTGTTTTGTTCATTCCCATTCCCCCAGTATGTAGCTTTTGTTGTTTCCTGTCAATTTTGGATTGAAAGAATAGAGCGCTGCGCGCTCTGGTTATGCTCACCGGCGCATCGATGGTATTCCTTAATCGATGCGCCAAATAGGTCTGCCACGAATCTGTATTTGCCGGCGCCGGTATGCCTGAACACAGCCCCGCAGTACGGGCAGATGTGTTCTTTATGGAGGCACATGAGAGGTGTATCGCACCTTGCGCAATACAAGTATTTTACTTTTTCACACATTCTTATGCGTCCTCCTCTCTCTTTAAGTGGTGCGGCTTCGGGGACTTGAACCCGGGACCAGACGGTTATGAGCCATCTGCTCTGCCAACTGAGCTAAAGCCGCATATTGGTGCCGGCGACCGGATTCGAACCGGTACGGTATTATCCAGTGGGATTTAAGCCTACTGTGCCTGCCATTCCACCACGCCGACAAATATGGTGCCAATGATGGGATTTGAACCCATACGGCATTTCTGCCATTAGATTTTGAATCTACCGCGTCTTCCGTTCCGCCACACTGGCATTGTATGTATGGGTGCTCGCCGGTGACACATTTTTCAGCTAATTCGTGGCTATGGTGATCCTGGCGGGCCTCGAACCCGCAAACCCTACCGTGAAAGGGTAGTGACTCTACCAATTCGTCCACAGGACCTTATCGCGCCCACGGCTATTGTTTTCCTCCCTTTTTTTATTTTTCGCAGCGCTTGTTTTGGCATTTTTTAATCAGGAAATTGCTGCAGTTCCCTTTGGTCGAAGTGGCGGGATTCAAACCCACGACCTCGCGATCCCAAATCGCGCGCTCTGTCAGCTGAGCTACACCTCGAAATATTTTTTGGAGCGGGTGACGGGAATCGAACCCGCATCCCCAGCTTGGAAGGCTGGTGCCCTAACCATTGTGCTACACCCGCGATTGGCGGAGAGAGTGGGATTCGAACCCACGGATGTTACGCGCGCACCGCCGGTTTTCAAAACCGGTGCTTTCAACCGCTCAGCCATCTCTCCATCCTGTTTACATTCTCATTATACAGCTTTTGTTAATTTATGTCAATACCTACTGTTAATTCTGCTTCATCTTGGAAACTCCGCCTTGTACCGCATCCGTGTTGTTGAGCAAAAAGAAAAGGGCCCCAACGGGCCCTTGAAAAGGTTGGTTAGCGAGAGTGCTTAACTCGAACACTGTATTCTTGTGTTCGCGGCGCATAGGCAGAGCACTCTTCTGAAAACTGGACCGATCTCCCACACTCCTCGCACACATAGACAACATCCGGATGGCACTCCTCAGCGGAAACGATTGAGTTTCCACACTCCGGGCAGTGAAAATCCGCCAGTGAAAGTCGTCCACATGGATAGACCGTTTCCGTTACGGTAATATCCCCAAATCCGACATAGGTGGAAACCACATCGCAGGCCGGGCCGCCTTCGGCATCGCAGGCTGCCTGCAGCGAGAAGGGTTTGTCCTGTACATTGTCTGCCACAATTCGCAGAACGCCTCGAACCGCCCTGCCGAACTCCTCTTCCGCCGGGAAGCAATTCCGGAGCACCATAGAGGCGCATCGTCCTTCCTCCCAATGAAACGCTCCCACAAAACGCCGAAATTGTTCCGCCTGATCCTTCCACTCGGCTATTACCCATCCAGGAAGCTCTGCATATGCTGCGCCCAGGGCCTCCAGTGCGCTTCTGGTCGTCGTAGAGGAATCGAATTTAATTGTTACTGCCCCTTCGTAATTCACTTTGCTTTTCCTTTCTTTCGCGGAGCGATGCGTTTTTCCAGCGCCCCGACAATTCATCGGACCTCACCCCGGGGATTACACCCCAGGGTAAGGTGCCTCAGATTAGTTGTTAATCCAGAAGTTCTCATTGACAAAGAGTGTACTCTTGGACTTTGGATAGAACGCATCATATCCGACAACCTGCAGATCCAAGTTGTTTGGGTCGATTGCGCTTTTTGAAGAGCCCTGCAATAGCACATTAGGTGTCACATACACCGTTACAAATCCATATCCCTTCAGAGTGATATTAACAGCGTAGATGTCATATTTTTGATAATTTCTCCGTATGACCGCCAAGTTGTTATCGTTATAGAAGTTCAGGAAATACGGGCCTCTGTGCTCAACCAAGGTAAGGTTGCGAGCCGTACCCCAGTAATCCTTATTGATGCCGTCCTTGTCCATGGTGGATCTCGTTTTCAGAAACTCAATAGATCTATCAACTGCGAGATCCCGATCCGCACCGCTCATTTCGTGGGTATCATACACATCGTTACTCTCCAGGCTGGTCATCTCATAATGATCGCCCACCCAGGAAATCGTCAGTTTCAAAACGGCCAAAATATTTCCGCTGGCAATTTCTACCGCACGGATATACACATGCGCTGTTTCGTGTCCGCTGCTATTCACAACAGCCAGTGGGTCATAAGACCAGCGGGCGCCGTACTCATCCTCACTTCTGTAAACGGCAGGGTTAAGCGTGTCGTAAGTGCGATCCAAAATGCAGAAATCCTTGATGCCCTTAAATCCTTCATAATTTACAGGGTGCCCGATAGGTTCGGTACTGTTGACCGGCCTTTCTCCGTTCTCCAGTTCCAAATAGTAAAGATCGGATGTCATGTAGTAGCCGACGGATACGCTGTCATTGCAGCGCGGATTGATATATAAGTAGTCGCAGCGCCAACCGGTAGTCATGCCCACGGTAATCGTATGTCCATAGGTGTCGTAGGTATAGCTCAACTCCCTGTTGTTAACACAGTCGTTCCTTGCCGGCGTCGCCTTCGGCGGAGAGTTCGCGTCTACGCCATCCGCAATGTAGTTTCCGTTTTCGTCCACATTGCTCTTCCATTCGTTATCTCCGTCCTGAACGACATTGTCCCCACCCTGGGTCCCGGGCTGGGGCGTGTTTTTGGAACTCTTGTGTCCAAGAGCCAATGCCAGAACCAATACGGCAACTACAGCCGCACACGCCGCAATGATCAGAATTTTTTTCTTTTTAGGATCCACAATAATTCCCCTTTCCTCTTTCCTCATGTTTATTATACCACGCCGAATAGTGCATGTCTATAGATGCTGTTTTGGGCAAAAGCGGCTGCCAGACTGGCTGTTTCTATGCGCTGTTAAATTGGTTTCGCAGCCCCACAGGAGCAAGCACAATGATTGAGGATTACCTCCTGTCTTGCATTCTGTCCTTGTATGGCAGAATGTCTCAACGCGCCAGCCTTTCTATCCCACAGCTCCAGGTCGTCTATCCAGGCCCGCCTCATCTTCCGTATCTTCCACCATGCATTCTGCACTTGATGCGTGCATGCGCCGCAGAAACTCGCCATGTCAGCCTTAGCCAGTCTTACAGCTTGCCATCGCTCGTCTTCAAGTGCCTCTCAAGTCTTGCGTCCAGTCCCTTTGCCGCAAAGTAACTCGCATCGCCAGCCTTAGAGCAGCCTCACCCCAATCGCCCACGTCCTCACGCTCGTCCCCTTGTAAGGCAAGAATTTGCTTCACCAGCATGTACTCTCTCTTCTTCCCCGTTCCGGTACTATGCGCTACTGGGTGTGCGCATTCTCCTCTCTCCCGTTCTGATACTGCGGTACTGTAGGGTATATCTTCTTCCCACCTGCTTTGGTACTGTGCAATACTACCGGGTATGTCTTTCTTAGTACCTGGATACTGCGGATACCGTGAGGCATTACAGTGGCTTTCTACGGATACCGTGATACATTACGGTGGTCCTGCTTGGGCTTGGATGCGTCTATATGCGGACGGGCGGAGCGGGATGGATTGGGGCGGAATTTGCTCGGGCTGGATTAACAGGAGCAGGGCGGGCCATTCCTTGCTGCGCCAGGTTCGTAGCATGGCGAGATGAGCCCGGGCTGGGTTAGGCTGTCGCTTCCAGTGTGGGCCCGCGCCATATGAGGTAGGCTGGGATCTCTATCGCTATAAGGCCGTCCGAGTGCTGCGATACTGCTGCCTCCCACTACGAGGCGGGCCAGGAGCTGCAAGGCTGCCGCATCAAGGCTTTTTGGGGAGGTGGGACGGAATCAGGAAGGAGGAAGATGCGGGATGCCGGAAAGAAGGCCCCTTGGGAAAACGGAGGAGGAACGGAGGCAGGAAAGAAAGTGAGGCGGGATGTCGGTCAGGATGCTCTTGGGGATGGGCAGAATGGGATCAGGACAGAAGGTGAGGCGGATTGATTCCTTGAGGAAACGGAGCCTGAAAGAAAGGCGATGCTGAATGGCCGAACCGGCGCTGTAAGGCCGATAGGCTGGCGTGCCGAGCCCTCTGCTGCACAAGGGCAGAATGCATGGCGGAGGGTGAGGCGGGCAAAGTGATAGTGCCCCGAAGGGCCCTATCTCTCTTCTGCTGTGCAGACTACATTAGCCGGCAACCGTTATATTGTTATAGTGCCGTGCCAACTCATTAAGGATCTTGGATGTACCGCTGAGCTTGATCGGTTTTGCCGTACCGTAGAAGCACCAGTCGTAACTGGTCGGATTGGCGTTGATTTCGACCACACCAGTGAGATTTATGCAGCCTTCAAATGTACATGTCATATCCATCACGCTGCCGGGAATCACAGGCGCGGTAGTCAAGGACCGGCAGCCTCTGAATGTGCCATTCAGGCTGGTTACGCTGCTTGGGATAACCGGAGCCTCTTGCAGCTCCTGGCATCCGGAAAACGCATCGCCCATATTGGTTATGGTGCTCGGGATCTTCGGTGCTGCCATAAGAATTTCGTGATTCTCGAACGCCTTGTACATACTCGTTACAGGCTTGCCGGCTATCTTGGACAGGATCCCAATTTCGTCGTATTTGGGCTCGTAGTCTCTGTCCGCGACTACAGACCACTCGGCGCCATACTCACCGCCGCGATTATATGTATATATGAGGCGGCTACCCATTGTGCGCTGAAAATACACATCACCAGTCTGCGGCTTTTTGGGGAAATATTCAGTAAGCACGGTTTCGCTTTCAGTGCCCATACCAACAATATAGACTCCTTCGTCTGGAATTGGGTTCTTAGACAGGTTCCCACCGCTGTTCTATTTTCCGGGTGCCTTAGCCGGATCCACAGTGCCTACTGCGAAAATATCCTCTTTCATTACGGAATGCTTTCCGTTTTCGTCCTTGTTCCAGTAGGTATAGGCCGGTGCCTTAACGGACTGGTTGCTGCCATCCGACGGCAGGTATATCTTGCTGTACACCTCTCCATCGCTATACTGCACGCAGAGCACTGCGTCGTCCTGCCGCGTGTCCTCTTCGCCAGCCCTTCCGTCCTTGCCAGCGGTATAGGCGTATATGAAGGCGCGGTTTTTACCTTTCGCTCCATATTCGTTGTCTCCGCTCTTGCGATCCCTGTCATTGAGGATCAGGATCCGATACTCGTGGCCCCAGGGATCCAGCAAGGCAGAAACGCCGGTGCTGTCATTCTTGGATGCGTCCGCCGTTACTTCGCTGCTCAAATCGCTTGCTTTTACGGCGTTTTCCTGTGTGAGATACCGGTTTGCACCGTTCAGGGTTAGCTTGCCTCCCACGCAGGCTGCCGCATCGTTGAGCATGTAGTCGTGCAGTGCCACCTCAAAGGCAGATAAGTCAGATTTCACCTTCGTCTCATTGCTCTGTGTGATATAAATGGACGCGCCAAGAAAAGCAATGCTCGTTAGAATGGCGAAGATCAGCATGGCGATCACAATCTGAATGATCGTGAAGCCCTTGTGCCTGATGGATGCAGCGTCACGCCTGCGTTCATTTAAAATTGTCTGTGCAGTCATCGTAATTTGGCTGTAAAAGCCCGGGATTTTAGCCCTGGGAAGAAACAGCCGTCCTCCTCTCATCAAAAATTCGCTATTGGACTTTGGAAACACCCCAATCCCCCCAAATGAAGCGAGTGCTTCTCACCAAAAACCGTTATATTGTTAGTATGTTGCTTTTGTTCTCCCCTGTAAACGGGCGATTTTGTGAAAAGAGCAGCTTGGAATCGCGTCTGTAGTTCTTCAAGCCGCCAAATTCTTTAATTTAATTTGCTTTATCTGTTGACTTCTTTCAGCAAATTTGGCAGAATACAAATAGCAAAATCATCTCCTCGTAGCACGATGAGTTCGATCCATCTGCTACAACCCCCCTTTTTGAGAAACGCCGAGGCTCTGCCTCGGTGTTTTTCGTTTTTGTGCTATGTAGGTAGCTTGGGCCGGCACTTTCTCCATCTATAGGTTTGTTGTGCCCGGGAATAAAGGCTGGAACAGTGCTGGCGAGGGCAGGGTTGGATGGGCTCAGTTTTAGAGAATCGCATTTTCTGCGTTCTCCACGCAAAAAAAGAAGAGGCTCCAATGGAGCCTCTTCTTTGGCACCGGGGCATGGCTTCGATCTAAGTGCCCAGCAAAATGTCGTTTAGCTTCTCTTTACCCAATATTATCTCGTCGTCGAAGAAATCATCCTCAAATCTTTTCGGAATTGTTCCATGGCGCGGCGAGAGATTTCGTGTTGTCCCTGCGCACTTATCTCCCTACAGCAAATTAGCCGGCCCGTTTCGACATTGAACTCCAAAAGAACGGATTCGCCCCCGGACAGTAAATAAACAACATTAAAGGCAAACTCTTTGTTGAGTTTTTGCTTACGATATACATCGTGGATAGCTTCGCCAATAGCTGAAGCCCAGGTCCGGAGCACAGTCCCCCTTACGGAAATGAAAAGAACATTTTGCGAATATTTTTTATATCCTTTTGCTCGATCACACTTCGACAAAAAAGTGTTGCAAATATTGCGGACCAAGTCGGCTGGTGCGCTCTCTTCGTTATACTCCGAGGCGTCCTTTTTTACTAACGCCCCGAAATGCTTTGTGTTATCGCAGTACGATATAACCGATGCGCCGCACTTATCAATCTCCCCAATAGTCCCCTCTTCATTTCGGCACTTGCCCTCGTTCAGCCTATTCCATAGCCTGGTTGCTTTTACCATGTCGTCAGCCAACCGAGTCACCTCGATTCCAACGTCGGGCGATTTGTCTACCAGGTCTGGCCGATCGGCAACCCTTAATTCGCAAAATTTTTCAGGAAAGCAAAACTCCAAAACAGACTTGGCATAGTATTCCTCGTAATCCGCGTTTTTTCTCATATGCGAACTCCCGGGTGCAAAATGTTGAACATTGCCCCAAATCCTTAAAATTATAGTCCTCAGTCAGGCACTTTGTCCGAGCACCCTGTTAGACTTTTCAGCATATCAATAAATGCAATTTTCTCACTTGCACTCATTTTGATTTCGTTGCCAAAAGTAAGGCTTATATCCGCAAGAATATCCAGCGATTTCCTTTTCTGCTCTTCGTTGCACTTGTCCCACTCGCGAGCAACGGCATTCGCTATACCTCGTACTGATGGATACGTGCCTTCGTTTTTAATGCTATCGAGCTTGTTCCGTGCAAACTCAGGTGCTATATGCTTTACCTCTTCGAGAATCCTGACAATTTCCTTCTTTTTACATTCATTGGGCGGGCCCACATAGGCACCTGGCCTAAGCGACTTACAAAGCGAAGATTGAGCCCTCTTCAGGTCAGGACCGTCTCTATGGGCATCGTATTCGCGCCTAAACAGCTCGTTATATGCGTAAGACGGCCCATTGGCGCTCTGGTAGAGCGAGCGTATTATGGATCTATTGGCCTCATCGTTTGGCATCGCGCTTTCCCAAATCAGCTTGGTCACAACGCCAACATCGTCCACATCACACAAGCCGTTGCTTTCCCTGTAGTCATTGATGTATCCGCGTGCAGTTTTCTCGTCCAATATCCCCTCGTCAAAGCGGATTTTTCTGCTGCTTGGCACATGTACCACCTCCATTGGTTTATAGCTCCAGTTCCTCCTTACGGAACGCCCTCACGAGAACCATCTTCGTCCCTGTAAGAATGTTCCATCAACTCTATGCTGGGTTTTGCATTAGAATCTACATCTCACGGTGCCTATCTATTCGCCTATAACGTAGTGCCCAAAGCACTTATGGTAGTCAACGCGCCCCAGAGGGCGGCACATCAGTCCGGGCTTATCGTTTTTGACAAGCCCGGTGCTTTAGTGCCGGGTAGTTGACTTCGTCGTCCACAATTTTGTGATGTCGTCCCATTTACACCCTTGTGCTTTGGCGCAGTCTTATTTATCTCCGGATTTCGTCCTCCATCAGCTCGCGCGTCGCCTTGGTGTCCTCCACCAGCTGCCCAAAAGCGTACAGGGCCAGGCTGGAGATCCAGGCGCCCAGCGATCCCAGGACCATCATGAGAACGCCAAGTGCTACACCGGCACCGCCAGCACCCTGGCTCAGACCCGCGATAATGAACATAAGCCCTGCCAAAACGGATGCTACGATGCCAATCCAGGTCAGAACCTTAGCCAGCGTCTTGATCTTCTTTTCAATGTTGCTAAACATACTCTTTGTTCCTCCTATTATAAAAATACGGGGTACCGCACAGCGGTACCCCGTCGTTATCCCCTACGCGCATTGTCTCTTTCCCTCATCCGAGTCGGTCAACGAAGGCACTGTGCGGTGAAGGCTTCCCAATGGATGGGATTTGCGCAGTAGTTGATTGTCCGTTCTCCCGCCTGCGGGTACCCCGCAATACATGGGGAGAATTTGATTCTTTACGCCTCCGCCCTGCATCCAGGGCGGAGGACTTTACCGCCGAGCCTTAAATTAGGCAGTGGTCTTGATGGCATAGATGCCGGTATCCATCTTGCCTGCGAAGGCAAACTCGTTAGTCTTCAGGGAGCCGTTCTTCACATCGGAAGGCTGGTACACGCGGCTGAACACCTCGCCGTCGCTGTACTGCACGCAGAGCACGGAGTCGTCAGTCTTGTCGCCGGCGCCCTTGCCATCCTTACCCATGGTGTAGACAAAGATCTTTGCACCATCGGTACCGATGTTAGCGTCGCTATCGACATCGTTCATGATCACGATACGATACGCATGGCCCCAAGGATCGACCAGGGTAGACACGCCGGCATCGTTCTTCTCAGCATTGGACTTGATGGCAGCAGCAATGCCGTCGTCATCTGCGGTCAGTGCCTTCTGGGTGGCCTGGTTCTCATCGGTCAGGTACGCCTTCAGGCCATCGATGTCCAGCTTGCCGTCGGAGCACTTGCCGACATTGTTCAGCATGTAGTCCTTGATGGCAACCTCGAAGGTGCCCAGATCGGAGTCCACGCGGGTCTCGTTGGCCTGGGCGGTGTAAACAGACACGCCGTAGAAGGCGATACCGGTCAGGATGGCGAAGATCAGCATACCGATTACCAGCTGGATGATGGTGAAGCCCTTATGGGCCTTCTTCATAAACTTGTTCATGGGAAAGTTCCTCCTCAAAATTTGTTTTTGTTCCCCACTTGCGGCAGGGGTTCTCCGCTTTACTGCTCGATTATCCGGCTCGATGCAGCAGAGCCTTTTCAGAATTCCTGCTATGAGTAGGGATCACTGGGCTGCCGCATCCGCCCCACTCCGAAGCGGGGTCGGGGCGGACGCAGCGTCGCCATGGCAGCAGATTACTTGACCTCGATAGCGTAGATGGCCTTGTCCATCTTGCCCGCGAAGGCAAACTCGTTAGCCTTCAGGGAACCGTTCTTCTTATCGGAAGGCTGGTACACGCGGCTGAACACCTCGCCGTCGCTGTACTGCACGCAGAGCACGGAGTCGTCGCCCTTGGTGTCGCTGGCTGCGCCCTTGCCATCCTTGCCCATGGTGTAGACAAAGATCTTGGCAGAGTCGGTGCCAATCTTGGCATCCTTATCCGCACTGGCGCCGCCCTTATCGGTGTCGTTCACGATCTCGACGATGTAGTTGTGGCCCCAGGGGTCGGTCAGGGTGGACTTAATGCCGGTGACATCAGACTCAGCGTCAACGAGAGCCTTGAGGGTGACACCATCTGCATCCACCTTCTTGATCAGGTTTTCGTCGGTCAGATAGGCATTCAGGCTCTGAGCATTCAGGCCACCGTCGGAGCACTTGCCGACATTGTTCAGCATGTAGTCCTTAATGGCAACCTCGAAGGTGCTCAGATCGGAGTCCACGCGGGTCTCGTTGGCCTGGGCGGTGTAGACGGACACACCGTAGAAGGCGATACCGGTCAGGATGGCGAAGATCAGCATACCGATGACCAGCTGGATGATGGTAAAGCCCTTATGGGCCTTCTTCATAAACTTGTTCATTTCGAGTTTTTCCTCCTCAAAAGTTTAAATTTCAGAGTTCAGTCCTCTGCAGCGAACAAAACTCAATTGCCTTATTTTCGGCAATCAGAAGACACGATCCACAGGACTCAGCGGCGATCTTGCGGCATCATCCCATAAGCGGCATTTGTCGCATCACCAGTTACGAAAGCAGGAATGGCGCATATTTTGACGCCTACAGTGACCAGCCAGTTCTGGTGTTAGAAGAGCTTTGCGGCATCTATCGTCGTGTCCTCTGATTGCCGGCCCATAAGCTATGGGCAGACAATCCGCAGTCGGTAAGGTTTCTCGGCTTGGAAGGGAAGGGAAAACAAGCCAAGAACTTTCTCCATCCCGACTACAATTAAAGTATGTTGCTTTTGTCGTTCCTCGTCAACCTCGAAAGCAAAATTTTTGAAATTTTTTGCATTTATTTTTTTGCGATTGCTCTCTGAGTTTCCCCATACCGTTTTATTTTACTTCGTTGCGAGAATTTCCTCTTTCAATGTTGTCAATCCTGTTACCTCTGTAATTTTTGTGTCTTCGAGACATTTATCATATTCTGTTGGATTTGCATTGATTTCTATTGTGCCTGTGAGTGAGGTACAACCCAGAAATGTTTTTCCCATATCCGTTACACTGTTTGGAATTGTCGGGGCTTTGGTGAGAGATGTACAATAATAAAATGTGTAGTACATATCCGTTACACCGCTCGGAATCTTTGGTGCTGTGGTGAGCGAGGTACAACCTTGAAATGTGTTGGATATATTCGTTACACTGTCTGGAATTGCTGGTGGTGTGGTGAGGGAGGTGCAATTACGAAATGTTCTTTCCATACTCTTTACACCGCTCGGAATCTTTGGTGCTGTGGTGAGTGAGGTACATTCATCAAATGTGTTGTACATATTGGTTATTGGTTTTCCTGCTATTTCAGAGAGAATTACTCCGTATGATGTTTTCGTTTTGTCTTTTACCGAAACAATCAAATCAGAGTTGTAGTAAAGATATTTATAATCTCCTTCCTCGTATGTATCATTTGATTTGGGATTATCCGGGAAACTATCGCCATTGTCGCCACTCAGCACATCTCCGGTTGCCGCGACGGTATAGGTTGCACCCACCGGGATTTTTCCACTTCTGGTTGTGATTCCGTCAGAACCAGAAGCACTTCCACCGCTGGTACCGCCAGCTCCGCTGTTCTCTTTCTCGGGTGTCTTATTTGGATTTACCCCGCCCACAGCAAAGATGCTGTCCTTCATGACGGAATGCTTACCATTTTCGTCCTTGTTCCAGTAGGTATAGGCTGGAGCAGTGATAGCCTGGTTCTTGCCATCGGAGGGTAGGTAGCTGCGGCTGTAGACCTCACCGTCGCTGTACTGCACGCAGAGCACGGAGTCGTCCTGCTTGGTGTCGTTGGCTG
>OBLI01001825.1_pt1 | contig 19628 bp, 20 predicted proteins | sample 1519701 | NCBI WGS metagenome assembly OBLI01 (sample SAMEA3663005, study PRJEB22513) | pig gut metagenome | biome: pig gut; feature: pig-associated habitat; material: faeces | place: France | collected 2012
AACTTGCATAGAATTTATCTACTTTTACAACTTTCCGTCCATACCAATCAGCTTTATCTTCTAGTTCTCTGACAAATTCAGACCATGACTAAAGTCACGGGTGTTCTTGACTTAATTCATAAACTTCCACGCTTTTTTTCAAATCATTCGTTGGAATTCCAATATGCTGAAGACCGATTACATATTCTTTCATCATATTTTCTTCTCCTTGATCTTTATTTTTTCTTTACCAGACATCGTTTCTTAAAAAAAGCGATACCAAAACATAACACTTCATCATAATTATCTTCAAATTCTCTGGCATACATTTTGTCAGCAATCTGTCTGATTGCTTCCTGACAGTTGGATTCCATTTTTTCAAGTGTTTTCGCATGTTTCACTTCAAACACTGCTGCCCTTGCATTTCTTGGATCGATCACTACAATATCGCTGCGTCCTTCCCCATGTTCTCTGTTGGATTCCACCATATATCCGGCTCCGGTGAAAATACCAGCCAGAAATGCATGATAAAAATCTTCTTTGTAATCATTATAACTGATGGTCATACGTAGCAAAACATTCATTTCTTTTGTCAGTGCCTCACTGCTTCCATTCCAGACTGCATCAAAAAGAGGTTTTCGGTCCATTAAGCGGGCGCTTTCTGAAAACCATGTTTTAATTGTAGTTTCAAAAATCTCCCGAATTTCTGCATTTGGAATTTTCAAAGCACAAACTCTATTGGACAAATCTTCCGACTGTTCTTTCTCCCTGGTTCTGGTAAGATACCCGGTCAGATAAAGAATACTCCAGAGATTTTCTTCGGAGGAATGCAGATAATCATACGTAAGATTTTCTTCTATTTTTTGTAGGATCACACCTCCTGCCATCAATGTTTCCAGTTTTCCTGTAATACTGCTTCCTGCATAATCAATAAAAGAACGAATAATCGCATTATCACTGGTGTTTTTCCAATAGCTTGCAGGTTTTGATAAAGGCTCACGCTGAAGATCCCGAAGATAATTCATGACATCCCATGGACAATACACATCTATCTTGCCAAAGTGATATCCATCATACCATTCTTTTATATCGTCTGCATGCTGTTCTTCCTCTGCATCCTGTAAGAGTTTCTTGACATCACTTTCCGTAAATCCAAAATATTCATTGAATCCAGAGGATACAATGGTATCGGAAACCAGATTATTGGTACCTGTAAAAATACTTTCTTTTGCAATTTTTAAACAGCCGGTCAAAACTGCAAACTGAAGGGATGTATTGTCTTTCAATGCTGTACTCATCAGTACCTTGATCACTTCCATCATCTCCGGATAATAACCATAGTTGCTTGCTTTCGCAACAGGAACATCATATTCATCCAACAACAGAATCACCGGTTTTTGATAATGATTTTTCATTACCCGGATCAATAACGAAAGACTTCTCTTGATCTCTGTTACAGAAGCATTTCCTGCGGCAATGCGCCGGATAATCTCCTGATCATAAGGATTTATACAGGTACTGTCCAACAAATACAAATGTTCTTTATAAAGATCTGTCACAGTAGCAGACAGCATATCATAAGCACTCGTAAAAGTCAGACCATCCACATCTTTAAAAGATAAAAATATGGTAGGATACTGATTCATCCATTTATCACAAAGAACGGTATCCTTGCTGATCTCCAATCCTTCAAACAGTGACTTACTGTCTTTACGAATATCAAAAAAATTCGATAACATACTCATCCCAAGCGTTTTTCCAAAACGTCTGGGCCGAGTAATCAAGGTAACTGCTGTAGACTCTGTTTTCAGAATTTCTGCAATCATTTTGCTTTTATCTATATAGTAATATCCGTTTCTGCGAATCTGTTCAAAGTCAGAAATCCCTACAGGGATGTTCAGATTCTTCATACGAAAGTCACTCCTTACAACAACTGTTTTTCTACTATTTCTAACGATTTTTCAAAAATTCTTCGATGTTTTCTTTTGCTGCTTTTAAGGATCCCTGCACCATAGGCGGTTTTCCGCCTCCTCTTCCGTTGAATGCCTGGTTCATTTCTTTTGCAATGGCATTGATATTCTGCTCTTTGGATCCCAGCACATACCGGTATCCTTCTTCTTCATTTCCGATAAATACTCCGCAGATGCCTGTGGTAATTTCCATTGCATCATTGACAAAACTGCGCATGGCTGCCGGATCCAGTTCTTCTTCAAAGAGAAGCACACAGGTGTCTTCCGGTTTTACTCCTGCCAGAATTCCTTTGATGTATTGTTCCTGAAGACGTATGATTTTTTCTTTTCCTGCCTGGATTTCTTTTTCCAGTCTTTCTACGGCTTCCACGATTGTCTCCGGTTTCGCGGAAAGTTTTCTGGAAATGGCAATCACGCTTTCTTCTTTTCGATTATAATCTTCCAGCGCCCGGAACCCACAAAGCATGGAAACCCGCATACCGCCTTTGTATTTTATGGCTCCTGTCAGTTTGATGATCCCGATTTCTCCTGTAGCCGTTACATGCGGTGCACAGCAGGCACAGGTATCCCATCCGGGAATCCGGACGATTCTTACCTGTCCTTCAATTTCCATTTTACTTCTGTAAGCAATGTCTTTGAGTTCTTCTTTTGTAGGATAGAGGACCTGAATTTCCACATTGGCAGCGACTGCTTCATTGGCTTCCCGTTCGATTTCCCGAATCTGCTCCATAGTGAGCATTCCGTCAAAGTCCATGGTCACTTCTTCGTTTCCCAGATGAAATCCCACGTTGTTATAACCAAAGCGGCGATGAACAATGCCGGACACAATGTGTTCGCCTGTATGCTGCTGCATTTTGGAAAACCGTTCTTCGTAATCAATTTCTCCGGTAATCTCCGTTCCTTCCTGCAGAGCTTTTTCTGTATAATGAATCAAGATTCCATTTTTTTCCTGTACATCGAAAACCGGGATTTCCTGCTCGCCCTGAAAAAGCCTGCCGCTGTCTGCATATTGTCCCCCTTCTTCGGGGAAAAAGGCGGTTCTGTCAAGAACCACCTCATACTGATTTTTCTCTGTTTCCCTGCAGGATTCTACCCTTGCTGTAAATTTCCGAATTCTGCTGTCCTGATAAAATAATTTTTCTGTCATCTTCTTTTTAGTCTCCATATACACGTATTACACTTGAAATCTTATGTACGACACGCATACCTTCCACGATCATCATGGCGTCATTGAAATTTCCTTCCCGTACTTTGGAAGTTACCACAACGATTTCTGCCAGATCTCCGTCTTTCTTCTTCTGAATGACCTGTGCCAGACTGACGTTGTTATTTCCAAGAACGCTTGCGATACTTGCCAGCGTTCCCGGGCAGTCATCCACCTGAAGCCGAAGGAAGAAGCAGCTTTCCATGTCATCCGGTTCTTTGATCGGCAGCTGTTTATAACAGGTACAGCTGATCCGTCCGGTACATCCGCATAGAATATTACGGACAATATCAAATACATCTCCTGCAATGGCACTGGCAGTCGGTAACTCTCCGGCACCTCTTCCATAGAACATGGCATCTCCAACTGCATCTCCTGTCAGGAACACTGCATTAAAGGAATCATTGACTGTTGCCAGCGGATGGCTGTCCGGAATCAGCATTGGCTGTACCCGGACTTCGATTCCTGTGTCTGTGTTTCTTGCAATACCAAGCAGCTTAATGACACATCCCAGTTCTTTTGCATAACGGATATCTTTTGCAGAAATCTGTGTGATTCCCTCTGTTGTCACATCATCGAAGGTAACAGTGGAATTAAAGGCAATGGATGCCATGATTGCAACCTTACGGCCTGCATCGTATCCCCGGATATCTGCCGTCGGATCTGCTTCTGCATATCCCAGTTCGGTAGCAAGGGCAAGTGCCTCTGAGAATTCCATTCCTTCCTGTGTCATCTTTGTGAGAATGAAGTTCGTGGTTCCATTCACGATTCCCATGATTTCAGAGATATGATTGGCAGCCAGGCACTGTTTCAGAGGACGGATAATCGGAATTCCTCCGGCCACTGCTGCCTCAAAAAGGAAATCTCTCTTGTTTTCCGATGCACACTGCAGGATTTCATGTCCATGTACTGCAATCAGGTCTTTATTGGCTGTAACTACATGTTTTCCTGCTTTCAATGCTTCCAGAATATAAGTTTTGGCCGGTTCGATTCCACCCATCACTTCAATGACGATTTCAATGGATTCATCTTCCAGGATTTCTTTCCAGTTATTTGTAAGCAGAGACGGATCCTCCACTTTGGCAGCTGCTTTTTTCAGATTGCGCACCAGAATCTTCTCGATTTCCACAACTGCTCCCAGTTTATACGGCATTTCTTCTTTCTGATTCTTCAGCACTTTATATACACCGCCGCCTACAGTTCCGAGACCTAAAAGAGCCGCTTTTATCACTTTATCACTCATTGTTCATCCTCTTTCTATCTATAAGTATAGTGTGTTTTTTCCTGCACTTTCCCCTCGTTGTCTTTTACCTTCACCTTTTTTTCCTTACGGATTGGATTCGCGACATGTTCAATAAATCCTTTTTTCAGCGTCACACTTCTTTTAAATGCTTTGCTCCATCCCCCGACTTTATTGTACAACCAGAAAGAATGCACCAGAACGGTATTTACCTTTCCGATTTTTTCCTTCGTTGTACCTGTGTAATTGGTGCCTCCGCATTCAAATTTTGCTCCGCGCACGATTTCTGCGATCAGATCCGACTCACAGGTAATCGTATCCGGCACTTCTGTATAGGCAAGTCCCACACAGTCTTCCCGATGCGCATCACTGCCGCCGGTTCCGGTCAGATTATAGCTGAGCGCAAGCCGCTCCGCTTTTTGATTCACTTCCTGGGATTCACAGGCATTAAACGTTTCAATAAAATCAAATTCCTTCAAAATATCCGGATTTCTCTGAAAAGCCTTGGCATTCATAAAGCTCATAAATTTTTCCCCGCAGGGATGGGCCGGTCCCAGGATCCCACCATAATTATGAACAATCGGAATGAGCATCTGAATAGGCATACCACGCAGTTCCAGAAGACGCAGTTTAATGGTCTCCGGCATAATGACAATGATATGTCCTGCATCCAGTGTATCGTATTCGATTCCTTTGAGCACCAGAAAATCTTCGTGTCTTTTCCCTTTGATATATTTCTTCCAGTGCCGGTATCCTCCATAGGAATCATGGTCGGTTACCACCATTCCTCCAAATCCCTGCTCTTTTAAGAGACAAATATAATCCTCAATTCCCACTTTTCCATCCAGTGAACCTTCTTTTGTATGACAGTGCATATCAATTTTCACAGCAGAGCACCTCCTTCCAATCCATTACAGTATTCCTGTTTTTTAAATCTTTAAGATTCTTTTTGCATTTTCCCCTGCAATTGCTTCCTTCTCTTTCTGTGTCAATGGCAGATTCTCAAGCTTTGTAATAAATTCTTTCTGTCCGTCCCACGGACTGTCTGTAGCAAAGAGAATCCGGTCCGTACCATGCGCTCTGCAGATTCGGATAAACTGCTCCTCTGCCATATGCCCCAGACAAAAAGCCGTGTCAAAATACAGCCGGCTTCCTGTCAGATACTTTTCCACATCCTCCCAACAGTCATAGCCGCCCATGTGTGCCATAACGAGGATTCCGTCATCGATCTGTGCAAGAACCCGTTCCACCCGGTCTGGTGTACAATGCACCACCTCTGGAAGTCCAATATCCACACCGGCATGTGCAATGACAATCAGACCTTTCTCTGCAGCTCTGTCCAGAATTCTCAGATAGCGGATATCATCAATAAATACCTGCTGGTAATCCGGATGGATTTTGATTCCTTTGAGTCCCATCCGGGCAATCTCATCTACTTCCACTTTATAATTTCCGGTATCCGGATGGATGCCGCCGAAAGACAGAAGACCCCCTTCTTCTGTAAATTCTTCCGGCGTGATTTTTCTGGCGAACCGATTTACCGAAGAAAACTGATCCGGTCTCGTGACTACGGGAAGCACCACTGAAATTCCCACTTGAGATGCTTCCATGGAGCGCTTCAGATCATCCAATGTCCCGTCTGTGTAAGCAGGAATCTGTGCTTTTTCAGATAGTTTCTGTATCGTTACAGGAGCAATCCGATCCGGAAAAATATGTGTATGAAAATCTATAATCATAGTATCTCACTCTTATTCTACAGAAATTCCAAAACGCTGCAGTAAACTGTCAAATTTGTCTTTTCTTACGATCAGATTAAATCCCTGCGGATTTACTACGATTCCCACAGCATCCGGAATCACTACTTTCTTCATATTTTTGAAGTCTACCATAACTGCACGGAATTTTTTCTTTCCGTTAAATTTGCTGAACTCTCCCGGGTCTGTAAAAACCGGCTGGAAGACATTTCCTTCTTTATCCTTAATATAAGGAACCTGCATCTGTTCCCCTTCCTGACCGGCTTCCACAGCAAGCAGGAATTTGCTCTTGACCAGATTGGCCGCCATCTCTTCTTCCAGTTCTTTCAATGTCGGTTTTTCTTCCATCTTCACACCTCTGCGCAGTTCCTGCATAAAATAAATCGCAGAAATCTGCATCTGTGGATTCAGAAGCGGTCTTTCTTTCTCAGGCAGATTCGAATAATCGGGTTTACGGATAATCTCTTCCAGATCAAATTCTGTTTTTCTTTCTTTTTCCACAAACATGACTGCATTCACACCGATGGAAATCAGTGTCGTAAAGAAATGCAGAAAGGATTTATTCTCTACTTTAATTGCTGCCAGAGCATTTTTATTTTCAATCAGAGGCTTGGCCATTTCCTCTAAATCCTTGTTCTCTTCAAAGATCCATACCTGATCATTATAGGTATCCGGATCACAGATGATAAAGGGATTGTTTGTACCTCTGGAAAAAAGCACGTAAAAAGCTTCCATTTTCTGAAGCTTCTGTAATACTTCTATTTTTTTCTTGTCCATTTTTATGTTCTCCTGTTGTATTCTGATTCTATATTCAGTATACACCTTAACTGCTCATTTGTCCTTATATTTTTCTTCATAAACCAAAATTTAAGCGGCAAGAGTTTTCCTGCCGCTTAAATCCACAGTTTCTATTTACTTTTTATTTACATACTTCTTCGTAGAGATTTCTTCCTTTGGAATCGATTACCACGATTACCGGAAGATTCTCTACCTCCAGTTTTCGGATGGCTTCTGTTCCCAAATCATCATACGCAATGACTTCCGCTTTTTTAATACATTTGGAAAGTAATGCACCGGCTCCGCCTACGGCAGCAAAGAAGACTGCACCATTTCTTACGATTGCATCCGTTACTTCCGGTTTTCTTTTTCCTTTTCCGATCATAGCAGTCAGTCCCAAATCGAGAAGTCTCGGTGCATATTTATCCATACGGCTAGCTGTTGTCGGACCTGCGGATCCGATGGGGCGCCCTTCTCTTGCTGGTGTCGGTCCCATATAATAAATTACATTTCCTTCCAGTTCAATGGGAAGTTTCTCACCTTTATCCAGTGTCTGATCCATACGCAGATGCGCAGCATCTCTGGCTGTATAAATGGTTCCTGTTATATATACATAATCCCCTGCTTCCAGTGTCTTTACTTCCTCCCGGTCAAGGGGTGCTTTCATATATCTGTCCATGAACAAAACCCTCCTCTCTTAAATCACTCTTACCATATGACGGTTTACATGGCAGCAGATATTCACAGCTACCGGAAGACCGGCAATATGGGTTGCATAGGTGTTCACATTCACTGCAAGGGCTGTGGTATCTCCTCCAAGACCTGCAGGTCCCAAACCAATTGCATTGATTTTTTCCAGCAGTTCTTCTTCCAGTGCCTTTACATGAGGAAGTTCTGAATGAACACCGATTTCTCTTGTCAGCGCTTTCTTTGCAAGAATAGCTGCTTTTTCAAAGGTACCGCCGATTCCAACACCGACTACTACAGGAGGACATGCATTTGGTCCTGCTTCTTTTACGGTATTGACAATGGCTTCTTTTACGCCTTCGATGCCATCTGCCGGTTTCAGCATCATGATCTTACTCATATTTTCACTGCCAAATCCCTTTGGTGCCACTGTGATTTCCACCTGATCGCCCGGTACGATTTCATAATGGATAATTGCCGGTGTATTGTCTTTTGTGTTAACTCTCACAAGCGGATCGCCTACCACGGATTTTCTCAGATAACCTTCCTCATATCCCTGACGTACGCCTTCATTGACAGCCTCTTCTACACTGCCTCCTTCAAAGTGTACATCCTGCCCTATTTTCAGAAATACAACTGCCATTCCGGTATCCTGACAAATGGGAATCATATCCTTTCCTGCAATCTCAAGATTCTCAAGCAGCTGTCCAAGAATCTGTTTTGCCAGAGGTTTTGTCTCTTTTTCAAAAGCCTGATGCATGGCCTGATCCATATCCGGTGCAAGATAATGATTTGCCTGGATACACATTTCCTTAATATTGGTGGTCAAAACTCCCACATCTACTGAACGAACCATTTTTCCTTCCTCCTAACTAAGCTGTAGTTTCACATCAATACAGTTAAAATCAGACAGTTCTTCGCTCTGCCGTTTTCCCATAAGACCAATCAGCATATAATAACCGGTTCTCGGATCGATCGGATACTGCTTCACAAGCGTAAAATCTTCGATTTTTCCGGTGCTTCCCACATGCATACGAGGTCCCAGACATTCCAGTACATGATCTCCGATCTGTACATGATTTTCATCATAATAAGAAACAGGCAGATCCTGCTTCACTGCTTCTTTCACTTTTTTCTCAAGCTCATAAAGATCCACATCCGGTTCTTCTTCAAATTCCAGTACAAACCCATGACGCACGTCCGATCTTGGACCATCCTGTGCATATTTATCGCCCATAAAAAACACACACAAATCTTCCAGTGTATGTGCCATTTTTCTGTATTTTACCGATTTATGCACGATCCCTGCAATGTTTTCCGGAAGGGGACCAAATATATTTGGTCGTGTGATGATGATTTCTTCCCCAATTCCTACCAGCAGATCTGCATTTCTGTGAAGAAGCGGATAAATCAGATCAAAGTGTTCCACGATCACCATTTTCCCATTGTTTGCTGCTTCCAGAATGGCCTCTGCCAGCACATGCATCTGTGTAAATGCAGATTCAAAGCGGATGTCCAGATGATAAGTATGGGGTGAGAAGGGATCTTTCATATCTTCATGAAGCAAAGGGAGAGGACGTACATTCACCCCTTCATCATCATTGGTCAGATCGATTCCCGGAAACATTCCTTTGATCAGAAGGCTTTTTCCTGCTCCTGCATCACCGATGATTCCGATAATATGGTCAAAAGGACTCAAATACAGCTGGCTAAGCTGCATACCCAGATCTGCCATTCGCTTATTTCCTCGCGGAGCAAAATAAAAACTGTACAGGTTTCCTTCCTGCATCTGTTTTGAATATGCCATATATATTTTCCTCTTACTGTTATTGAAAAAACCGGACGATTCCAGGGAAGTCCTGAAACCGTCCGGTATGTTTACGGTTCTGCTCCTGCAGGTTTATCTTCCGGCTTTGCGCAGAGCAATAATTCTTTCCATTTCATTATATACGATCATATAACCTTCGTCTACACCCATACCTGGTTTTGCAAGAATCTGGTCTGGTTTTGTAGCCATTGCACAGTTTACACAAACCTGTGCGGAACGGTCTGTCTCATTACAGGTACCGCCCTGGTAAGCGCCGAATCCTTTTTCTTTACAATACAGAACAGCTTCTACGATATTGTTGATACCGCCAAGGTCTGGTGTTTTGATCTGTGCCATATGACCAGCTTTGTTATCTGCGAAGTATTTTACATCTTCCAGAGTATTGCACCATTCATCAGCAACCAGCTCTACATTGATACCTCTTCTGTCTACTTCTTCTCTCAGACCTTTCAGGCAGAGCATCTGTTTTTCTCTTTCTTCTGCATCCATAGGTCCTTCGATTCTCAGATGGAACGGTTTTGCAGCTTCTTCCAGCTCTGCCAGATAATCCGCCATTGCTGTAAAGTTATCTACGCCAAAGATTGCTCCGATGGTTCCATATACATCAATATGGAAAATTGGCATGTAAGTTTCATCATTGCGCAGTTTCTGTACACGGTCGCTGAGCCATTTTACATATTCTTTCAGAATTTCTCCATGTTCACCCAGTTTGGTCTTTACATTGTTGATCAGTGCATGCGGCATAACAGCTGCACCTTTCAGAATCATTTTGTCGGAGTTGTCATAACGGCTGTCTCCGGACTGTGTAAAGATCGGAATCGGTTCTTCGGATACTGTTGTTCCGTATTCATCTGCAACAACTTCACACATCAGACGTTTAGAGGATTTTGCTACTGCATCCAGAATTGCCTGGCTTACACCATAACGAATAGCAGTATGCAGTCTCTTTCCGTCTACCTGAATGTTTTCCAGCATTTCGCACAGACCTTTGAAGCTGTCTGCTTCTTTTCCTACCAGTTCCGGTTTGATGTATTGATCAATGATCGGAATAAAGTCTTCTGCCAGGAACAGTGGATCTCTTCCGCCTGCACCGGAGTACTGTACAGCTGCACAGTCTCCCCATGCAATCTGTCCGTCTTCCAGAACCAGCATAACAGAGATGGCTTCTCCTGCCTGTCTTACAGATTTGAATCCCGGTGTTACAGTTTCTCCGAAATAAGCAGCACCATCTGCTACTGCACCTTTTTTGATGGCTCTCTGGTCATCAAAGAAAAATCCTGTTCTTGCTTTTGAGCAAACTACATCTACAATTTTCATGCTATTTTTCTCCTAAACCTGTTTTTCATTTTTTCTATCTGTTTTTATTTATCTGCATCATTTCGGTTTTCCAACAAGACGACCTTTACTGATTGCATATACATCATCGATTACCATCTGGAAAGAAGCTTTTCTCTTTTCCATCTTTGCACGATGTTCAATTTTACTTCTGTTAAAGTCTGCCAGTTCTCTTGGAAGCGGCACATTTGCAACATTCAGATAACGAACTGCACCTTCAAAATCCCGTGCCGGCAGCATCTTACCTGCATTGTATTTACTTGGTGCAAACGGAATATCGATTACACCTGCTTTTACAGCACGGATAACGCCCAGTGCCAGGTCACCCAGACCAAGCTCGAAGCACTTGTCAACGATTGCACAGGTTTCTCCTTTGATAATCGCTTTTTCCAGTTCCAGTGCAGAACTCTTCAGTTCCTGATCTGCCAGCAGAGAGATTGCCTGTTTTGTACAGCGCAGACCCTGTGCATTGGCTTCCATGGTCGGAACTCCCATTGCTTCGTGTGGTGTTTTTACGATTACTTTTGTAGCTTTTGCAAGAGCAGCTACAGAACTTCCCCAGGAAATAACTGCAAATGCTTTTGCCTCATCCTGCGGGAATCCGCCCATCCACTGATGAAGAACGGAAGTAACCACTACATCACTGTATCCGTATTTTTCCAGATATTCTTCTGTCAGTTCTTCCAGTACGCGAAGAGCTGCTACGTCCTGTACGAGGTTACCGCACTGACCATAACCTACTGTCACATTTTTTACACCCTGTTCTGCTGCCAGAAGTGCTTCAATGATTGCAACCGCATTTGACATGGATGGCGGAACCAGTGTTCCTGTCAGAGGTCCGTAAGGTTCACGGTTAATGGATACGCCTGCTTCTTCATAAATACCGGTCAGACGGTCTACATACTGCCAGTCATAGATGGTTCTCTCAAGAGGAACATCTTTTGCGTATGGAATATTGTAGGAAATACCGCCGCCTTCGTAGCTGGTAAATCCACCTGCATAACAGATTTCTGTAAGCAGTCTTGCATCTGGTGTGCCGTGACGTACCTGTACGGGAGTATCCAGATTTTCAATAATGGAACGACATCCATAAACGCCATGGTTTACAGCCGGGAAGCCGTTCAGCATGGATTTCTGTGTACGGATAGATTCCTTAATTCCTACTTCTGCTTCTTCATAACGGTTCTGACGTGTATAGGAGTCAATGGTGGTAGGCAGTAAATCTGCCTCTCCTTTATCCTGCAGATACTGAAGCAGTTTAATATGTTCGTCAATTAATGCTACACCGGCACGTGGCTGAATCAGAGTTTTTCTTTCTTTTTTGGCTTTTGCCAGTTTCTGTGAAAAGCTCTTACTTTCCGGCATTGCTTTATGGTAAGCAACTGCCTCGTCAAAGTTTACTTCTTTGCCTGTCGGCCACTGTCCCATAATTTCTTTTCGAATCCCGTAGAATTCGTCATCCGATAATTTCTTATTCCTGATGTCCATAATAAGCAATCTCCTTCTTCATGATTTCCAGAGCAGCCTGCGGATACTGCTGAGACAACAGTCCCATAGCTGCTAATATGTACTTTCTGTCTACTAAGATTTCCGCTTTTTCCGGTCTTAACGAACCTGGTGCAGTTTCATCAAACAATGCGTACTTTGCAATTTCTTCCGTGTGTTTTGCATGAATCAATGCGCCCCCCGTGACAACCACGTATTTTACACGACGTAAATCCTTGCCGCTCTGTACATAAGTAAGCCCGCACGGGGTATATACCTGTTCCAGAGAACCTGCATGACGGGAAACTGCTGTTTCTACCGCAGCACAGGCAAGTGCATAGTCGATTTTCTCCATTTCATCGTTATCCGGAATATAATCCGTATGTGTTTCCAGCCATTCTACTTTCTCATTGATCCGATTCCGGTTGACACCTGCAATTTTGGAAAGCTTCCTGTCTCCTGCCGCTTCCAGAATTCCCCTTACACTATAACGCATACCAATATCGCCTTCTACTGTTCTCTTTGTGTAAGGTTCCTGAATTCCTTTTATCACAGTCATCGTATTTGCCGGGCTGCCATCTGCTACTGAATATACATCTGTAGTAGCACCGCCCAGATCCACACCGATCAATTCTCCAATTCCCTCTATTTCATCCCATCCTTCGGAAAGCAATTCCATGGCTGTGAGCATGGCAGAAGGAGTAGGCATGATAATTCCGGAAACCAGATCCATGGCTTTTGTAAGCCCCTTCCCCTGAACGATCCGATTCAGAAAAATCTCACGTATCTGTTTCTGGGTAGGCTCAATATCCAGTTCCCCCAGCCTTGGCATAACATTTTCACAGATATACGTTGTCCGCCCTTCCAGAATCTCCTGGCAGTCATCTGCAGCATTGCGGTTTCCTGCAATCACAATGGGACAATCATAACTCAAACCGGCCAGCACCTTTGCATTGTACAGAATACACTCTGTATTGCCTCCATCCGTTCCTCCGGTAAGAAGGATAATATCCGGATGATAAGCTTCGATTTCTTTCAGATCTCCTTTTGTAAGCTGAAAAGAATAAGTTTTCCATACCTTTGCACCAGCTCCCAGAGACGCTTCTCTGGATGCCTGCGCTGTCAGTTCCGGAACCAAACCAATCGATATCATTTTCAGTCCGCCTGCTGCACTGGAGCAGGCATATTTTTCCTGAAATTCCAGAGGTCCTGTGGTTTCTTCCAGAATTTTCACCGCATTGGCAAGTCCTTCATTGATATCTGTTTCTACTGTTGTATAGGCTGCGGCAGTTCCCAGGATTTCACAGTTATCCACATCCACTGCCGTAACTTTTGTGTTTGTACTTCCAAAGTCCACCAAAAGAATTGGTTTCATGTTACCACCGTCCCGTTATTCTTCTGTTTCCGGTTTTCCCAGATCTTCGTACAAAGCTTCAATGGTTGTTTCCGGTGCGGTTCCCGGTCCGAATACACGGTCAAATCCCATCTCTTTGAAACGTTTTTCTACTTCATCAAAAGGCTGCTTTCCAACTACGATATTTCCACCTACATATAACAAAATGCCCTTCAATCCTGCTTCATCACATTTTGCTCTTAATCCACGGCAGTCCAGTTCTCCATGTCCATAAAGGGAAGAAACCATAATACCGTCTGCATTTGTCTCAATAGCAGCTGCAATGTATTCTTCCTGAGAGACCATAACTCCAAGATTAATTACTTCAAAACCTGCATCTTCAAAGGCGTGCTGCAGAATACTGATTCCTACTGCATGTACATCAGCTCCGATTACACCAATGACTAACTTTTTCTTATTCATTGTAAAACCGCTCCCTTCGGTTATATAGTATTTTTAATAGTATCCAGAAGTGTTCCGTCCCTGTATAATACATTTGCTACGACACGATCGCCCCGTTTGATCTCTTTTGGAACACCTGTAATTTCTTCTGCGATTGCTTTTAATTCGCTGATATCTTTAACCGGAAGTCCGGCTTTTACTAATTTTTCTTTTAATTCTGCTCTCTTTGGATTGACTGCAATCCCTCTCTGCGTTACAATAACGTCTATGGTATCACCGGGAGTAGATTTGCACAGTACATGATCTACGATCAGAGGAAGTCTTGCACGAATCAGCGGTGCCACAACTATAGCAAGTTTGGCTCCTGCTGCTGTATCACAGTGTCCTCCGGATCCTCCCATAATATATCCGTTGGAATCTGTATGTACATTTACATTAAAATCGATATCTACCTGGGTGGCTCCCAGGATGACCACATCAAGACTGTCCACTGCTGCACTTTTTGCAGCCGGCGAAGCATAACGCATCGCTGATATTTCCTGATGCTTTGGATTTTCACGTATGGATTCGATGGCTTTCAAATCAAAACACTGAACATCCAGAATGGTCTCGAAATATCCTTTATTTGCCATATCTACCAGATATCCGGTGATGCCTCCCATACAGAAGCTTCCTTTGATATGGTCTTTTTCCATCATTTCTTCCACATATTTCGCAACAGCCAGTGAAGCACCGCCTGCTCCCGTCTGGAAAGAAAATCCGTCTTTTAAATATCCGGAATGTTTTACAACTTTCGCTGCAAGCGCAGCAATACGCAACCCCACAGGATCACGGGTGATTTTTGTAGTACCGGAAACAATTCTTGTCGGATCTCCGATCTGCTCCACTTCCACCACATAATCGATGTATCCCTCCGCAATGGAAGTATCTTTCAATGGATATGGTACCAGATGATCGGTCAGAACAACGGTTTTCTTTGCATGCATCGCATCCGAAAAGGCATATCCCAGAGAGCCGCATGCAGATGGTCCATATTTGCCGCTGCAGTTTCCCATATGATCTGCACAAGGTGCTGCAATAAAAGCAATATCTATTTTTGAAGAACCATTTTCCATATCTCCGGCTCTGCCTCCGTGGCTGCGGAAGACTACCGGTTTTTCCAGGATCCCTTCTGAAATGGCTTTTCCTACTTTTCCTCCCATGTAGTTGCATTCCAGTCCGGTCACTACTTTGTTTTTGATATGTTCGATAATCGGTTCATGAACATCAAAAATAGAACTTGCGTTGACCGTCAGATTTTTGATTCCCATGGCTGCCGCTTCTGCCAGAACCATATTCAACACATAATCTCCATTTCTCATGTGATGATGAAAGGATATGGTCATACCGTCTTTTAATCCGGTCTTTTCTATGGCTTCCTTTACGGAAGCAAGTAATTTATTCATAGGACTCACCTCCGTAAATGGCTTTTTCCATCTCCAGCACCTGTGAAGCACGCTTCACGATCGGCGCATCAATCATCTTTCCTCTAAGGGAAATAACACCTTTGCCCTGACGTTTTCCCTCTTCAATCGCATCCATTACATCATGTGCATAAGCAATTTCTTCTTCTGTAGGAGAAAATACTTCATTCACGATGTCCACATGTCGCGGGGAAATAACTGCTTTTCCTGCAAATCCCAGACTTTTTGCAAATTCTGTATCTTTTCGCAGGCCTTCCATATCTTCCACATCGGTAAATGGTGTATCATAGGCTTCAATTCCGCATGCCCGTGCCGCACATACCAGCCGGGTTCTTGCATAGAAAATTTCCTTGCCCTCCTTTGTTCGTTTACAGTGCATATCTGCTGTAAAGTCTTCTCCTCCAAGGAAAATTCCTATGACTCTTTTGTCTGCGGAAGCAATTTCAAAGGATTTTTCCACACCCAGAGCTGTCTCAATAAGGGGAAGGATTTTCACCGTTCCCTCTTCGATTCCGGCTTTTTTTTCCACCTGAGCCATATATGCGGATACTTCCTGTATCATAGCTGCTCCGTTTACCTTTGTAGGCATAATCACATCCGGTTTTAACGGAATCACTGCTTTCAGATCTTCTTTCCAGAATGCTGTATCTGTAGGATTAATACGTACTACGGTTTCACAGTTGTCTGTCGATTGATATCTGAGTGCATTTCTTACAAGAATTCTGGCAGCATCTTTTTCGTCCGGAGAAACTGCATCTTCCAAATCGAAAATAATCGTATCTGCCCCTAAGGTATCACCGTTCACCAGCATGTTCGGTGTGTTTCCCGGTAAAAATAACATGGTTCGTCTCATGATTCCTGAACTCCCCCTCTTTTCAGCGCAGTCTCTACACGGGCCCGAATGACACAGTCAAGTGCACCTTTGTCTTTTATAAATATTTTTCCTGAAGAAACTTCAAATTCCTTCAATGTTTCAAGCACAGCAGCCCGGATTGCATCCATATGCTGATTTGCCACAACGGAATCAATTTCCAGGGTCAGATTGTTCTCATCCGGCTCGATCTGGACAAATAAATCACTGGATTCCAGGGTTCCTGCTACTGCATTTTTTAAAATTTTCACAGGTTTTCTCCTTTTTCTTTCCCTAATTCAATGAATTCTTAAGAAACAACACTTTTGGAAACACCGGCCTGGGCAAGGATTTTCTGCTCGTATTCGATTGCCTGTTTCTCAAGTACGGCTACTTCTTTTGCGGTTTCGTCTACAAAAGCCTGATCCTTGATTGATTCCAGGTTGATTTTCACATTAAACAGAGCTCCAAGTACTGCTGTTCTTGCCATCATGGTAGCAACCAGCGCATCGGTGACTGCTGTTTTGTTTCCTTTTACTACCATTTTCTCTGCATACGGCATAACCTCATATGCTCGTTTTGCTACAGATAACGGTACTGCAACTGCTGCTTTTAATCCATTCTGCATTGCTTCCTGACGTGCTGCTTTTTCTTCCTCAGTTTCTTTTGGAAGTGTCAGAGCCTGCATATAAAGATCAAAGGATTCGCTGTCTCTTTTGATATCATCCAGAAGATGTTCACAGATCGCATGCATCGGTGCAACTGCTTCTTTCATTTCTTCTTCTACATCTGCATATTTTTTCTTGCCAATTGTGAGCCCTGCAACCATCTCAGTAAGAGCAGCTGCCAGTGCACCAGCAAGGGCGGAAATACTTCCGCCCCCTGGTACTGGTTCATTAGAGGCTGTCTGCATGGCAAATTCTTCAACTGTCATTTTTTTCATGGCATATTTCCTCTTTTCATTTTCTCAATTATAAACGTGTTTCCAGAACCTGTTTTGTATCAAATCCTTCGAATCCAAGATAGTATTCTGCACAGTCTACAATTGCCTGAAGAGGAATCAGACCAACAACTTCACTTCCCAGAACATTGACACCGTAACGTCTTGCTTCCATACGAACAGTTTCAAATACCGTATATACAGAAGTTTTGGTGTAATCTGTAAGATTCATGGATACCTGTGCGATATTTCTGTCTTCCAGCATAACACCCATTGCTTTACAATAACGGAAACCACCTTTGATATGGCGGATCTTATCTGCAATTTTCTGTGCGATTTCCAGATTCGGTGTATCCAGGTTAATATTGTAAGCGATCAGCGGCATTCTTGCTCCGATTGCTGTCACACCGCCAGTTGGATGAATGGTTTCCGGACCAAAATCCGGTTTCCATTTTTCCTGGTCTTTCATTTTCTCAGCCATGCCTTCGAACTGACCCTGACGAACTTTTGCAAGGTTTTCTCTATGAGGAGCTGTTGCTGATTTTTCGTACAGGAAGAACGGCTGTCCGAATTTTTCAGATGCTTCTTTTGCAACTGCTTTTGCAACTGCATCTGCATCTTCTACCGTCACGCCACGGATCGGAATAAACGGAACTACGTCAACACAACCCATTCTTGGATGCTGTCCCTGATGTTTTGTCATATCAATTAACTCTACTGCTTTACCGATTGCTGCAACCATTGCATCTTTTAATGGTTCCGGTTCACCGATTACAGTTACAACGCTTCTGTTATGGTCTTCATCAGAAGTATAGTCCAGAAGTTTTACACCTTCTACATTGCGGAAACAATCTACGATTTTCTCGATTTTTTCTTTGTCTCTTCCTTCGCTGAAATTTGGTACGCATTCAATGATTTTTTCCATTTTCCTTTACTCCTTTGATGTATATTGATTATTTTGTTTCTTTCCACTCTTTGTGATATACAGTTTTTCCGCCTTTGATTACCGTCTCTACAAGATTAATTCCTGTATGATAAGGCATAAAATGAATGGACGGGAATTTCAGGAAAATAATATCCGCTTCTTTTCCCGGCTCCAGACTTCCTACTTTGTCTGCTCTGTCTACTGCTGCAGCACCGTTAATGGTGAGCGCTGTGATTACTTCTTCAATGGACATATTCATATAGATACATCCCAGTGCCACCATAAGCGGTATTGAATTGGAAAAACAGCTGCCAGGATTCAAATCCGAGGCAAGTGCCACTGCACAACCTTCATCGATCATTTTTCTTGCAGGTGCGTATTCTTCTTTCAGACCAAAAGCGGTCAGAGGAAGAATGGTGCTGATCACACCGGCATCCCGCATCTGACGGATTCCTTCGTCAGATGCTTTCAGCAAATGATCTGCAGATACCGCTCCTGTTCTGGCTGCCAGTTCGGATCCTCCCAACTGATAAATCTCATCTGCATGAATTTTCAGTTTGAATCCCATCTCTTTTGCTTTTTCCATATAATATTCGGAATCTTCTACAGAAAATACATTTTTCTCTGTAAAAATATCTGCGAATTCTGCCAGATTTTCTTCTTTTACTTTTGGCATTACATGATTCAGCTGTTCATCCAGAAATTCTCTTTCTTTTCCCTTCCATTCCGGAAGCACGCTGTGAGGTCCCAGAAATGTGGATACAATGTCAATCGGATGCTTTTCATTCAGATTTTTCATAGCCCGAAGCATTTTTAACTCTGTATCACAATCCATTCCGTATCCGCTTTTTCCCTCAACGGTCGTTACACCAAATTCCAGCATCCGATTCAGACGTTCTTCTCCTGCTTCTTCCAGTTCTTCCTGAGATGCCTCTCTTGTCGGAATCACGGTGGCGTTGATTCCGCCACCCCGTTCCATAATGGACATATAGCTGTCCCCTTTCAGTCTCCAGGAAAATTCATCTGCACGGTATCCGCCGAAAATAAAATGTGTATGAGAATCCACAAAACCCGGCATAACCGTCTTGCCTGTGGCATCAATCACTTCATATTCCCTGTCTACCTGTTTGTCAAGTTCCTCGGTTGTTCCTACTGCAACAATTTTGTTGTCATGAATGATCACTGCGCCATCTTGGATCAGTCCGATATCTGACATTTCTTTTCCATGTTTCGGTGCAGTTCCTTTGCAGGTAACCAATTCAGAAGCATGACGTATATAACGTTTTTTCATGTTCTACTGTCTCCTATCCGTGATGTGTATGATGTCTTTGCAATTATTCTACATCTTTGCATACACGGTCAATCAGTTCATCACTTGCAAGGTATGGCATTGTGA
>OBLI01001827.1_pt1 | contig 19605 bp, 18 predicted proteins | sample 1519701 | NCBI WGS metagenome assembly OBLI01 (sample SAMEA3663005, study PRJEB22513) | pig gut metagenome | biome: pig gut; feature: pig-associated habitat; material: faeces | place: France | collected 2012
GAGCGTCGGATTCATAATCCGGAGGTCGTGGGTTCGGGTCCCACCCCCGCTACTGCAAATTCAAGAGGGTGCGTCTTTACAACAAGACATGCTCTCTTTATTTTTTTTGTCCTCCGCTTGTCTTATGGTGGGTTCTATAAATTCCCACTCGAAAATAACTCCAAAATCTGATAAAGCTAATTTATAGAACCCACCTTATTTGATATTATGAGTATTGGTGCAAAGATAAACAATGAACTAATTTGTCCTTTATCTACAAGGAGATAGAGGAAGTGGAAAACCTATAGGTGGCTTCAGCTTGTTGGCTGTGTATTCCGATAGTTTTGACGCTTTTTGTTATTTTTTAACCTTGTAGTCATGCAAGATATTGCTATCTTTGTTGTTTATTAGAGTGAAATCAACTTATAAATGACAATTGACTATGAAAAAGATTTTTGCTTTTTTGACTGTAGCCTTGATGGCTATTTCAACATTCTCGTTGCAGTCTTGTGATGACGACGACAATGAAGTGGCAGTGCCGGGCTATGCCCTCGTAACAGTGAAACCAAATGTTGTGGGTGGATCTTTTGTTATGCAGTTTAGTGACTCTCTGCAAGTTATGGCTTCCAATATGACCTTATCACCCTTCGGCGATAAGGAAGTGCGCGCACTGATTGCCTATACGTCACCAGAAGGAATACAACAGGGCGAGATGCCGAGAGTGCATGTGCTTTGGATGGATAGCGTGATGACCAAACCAGTGGCAGACAATCTTGGCGAGAACGGAAATAAAGACGAATATGGCGATGAACCAATAGAGGTAGTAAACAGTTGGGAGACAGTGGCCGAAGATGGTTATCTCACAATACGTTTCCGCGGATATTGGGGCGATCTCAGCAAGGCACATGCCATCAATCTCGTGCACCGTACTGATGCCAACCAGCCCTATCTGCTCCATCTCTATCATGACAATAAAGATGACGAAGGCAAGATTGTGGCCGACGGACTGGTGGCATTCCGCTTGCCAGCCGCTTTCAATGAGGGAGAGAAACCTATCACAATCACCCTTCAGTATGAGTCATATAGCGGTAAACTGAAGACTGTTGACTTCAAGTATATACCGAGAAAAGATTAATCCCCATTTTTGTATTTGGCAGATGCTGTGGCCGGCAGACAATGATGAAAAACGCATCTCCCGAGGCGTGGCAAAGGGAGACAAGCAGGCAATGAGAAAATTGTATGATCTTGTGGCCGGCAGCATCTCAAGTGCTTGTTGCCGCTATGTGGCAAATGACGATGATGCTAAGGATGTGGCTCAAGACACATTTCTGAGCATCATCACTCATATTGGGGATTTTGAGTATAGGGGCAAGGGATCGCTTAGGGCATGGGCCACGCGTATAGCCATCAATAAGGCTGTCAACTTTATGAGAAAACAAGATAGACAACTACTTTCTGTAAAAGAGGAACTACTGTCTGACAAATCACTTAATGCTGTTGAGGTTGAAAGTAATCTTGCCTTGCAGGATTTGTATGATATAGATGCAGACCAACTGCATGCTTTTATTCGGTCATTGCCCGATGGCTACCGAACAGTGTTCAACCTGTATGCCATAGATGGCAAGAGTCATGGTGAGATTGCCCAACTCCTTGGCATCAGTGAGAGCACGTCCGCTTCGCAGTATCATAGGGCAAAGGTTCTGCTGGCCAAGAAAATCACGAATTATTTATCTCAAAAATCCACATCTTATGAATACTGATTGGACTCGTTTGTTGCGAAAGAAAATGCATGAGCACCAGGGGGCACCATTGCCTATAGACTGGGCACAGATAGACGCACTTGCCGACCAGAAAGCAGTTAATTGTCGAGGTCGTAGTTATGGTCGTGTGCAGGCATGGCAATGGCTGTCGGCTGCTGCAGTGTTGTTGCTGATGGTGAGTGGAGCCTCTTTGTATTTCTTCGCAGTAGACACCCCCAAAGATGTGTCAGTAATAACGGCCACTCATAATAGACAAATAATTAATAGTTATTCCAATACAGTTGGCGGCAATGACAATCATGAAATCGATGTTTTGGCAGAGGGTAAGCCTGAAAACAAGAAACAACCCTCACCAACTAACGTGGTTAAGCAGGGGCAAGACAACATAGCCCACCTTAAAGGTCAAAGTATTAACGAACACGAACAAGATCAACATGCAAATGAAGACATACAAGACCAACGCTTAACTGAAAACACAAAAAGCAACCAGTCAACAGTAAAGAAGCAGGTCCAGCGCACAATTAGAAACGAGCAGCATGACCATTTGCTTCTTGCTGATGCCGGTGATGCGCATAAGCGTGGCAGGATGTCGCTGCAGGTGTCAGCGTCCCCAAACATGTCAAACCGAGACAATACAATGGGTGTGTTGCCCGTGGCTGGGCTCTATGGCGATGCTCCATCCGAGATGAATACCAATGATGTGTTTCAGTTTGCTGGTGAAGAGGTTACTCCGCAGTCGTCTGAAAAACATCATCAGCCGCTTAGGTTCACATTGGCATGCACATATCCCCTAAGCGACCGTGTCAGCCTTAGTATAGGTTTCAGTTACAGTTATTTATACTCAGAACTGAGCCACCGGGCCAAGGGGTATAGTTCAGAAGGCAAACAAAGGTTGCATTTCATAGGTGTACCCGTGTCTGTCAACTGGCATTTCTTCTCCGCAGGCAAATTGGGGTTGTATCTCAGTGCAGGAACTATGGCAGAGAAGATGGTGGATGGCTCAGTGTCGTCAATCGAGCGCAATGGAACAAACACCATAAAAAAAGGAGCATCTATATCGCATGGTTCCCTTTACTGGTCTGTCAATACTTCTCTTGGCATAGACTATGGTTTTCATCCGTCGCTATCGTTATTCGGAGAGATTGGTGCATCGCACTATTTCAGTTGCCCGTCCACTATCACATCATACTATTCAGAAAATCCTAACAGCATACAACTTAATATCGGAGTACGGTTTAGCATACAGTAATCCCGTCCAAATTATTAGCCATTTTGCTGCCTTCAACATTTTTTTTCGGTTTTCTGTAGTATTATGGAAATATTATTGTCTAATGTTAAGAGTAAGACCCATGAGAGGCAAAAACATTAATCGTAATATTTAAATTAACACACAAAACAATGAAAAAAATTATGTATGCAGGCGCTCTTCTTTTGGCGCTATGTTTTGGATTGGTAACCTATTCATGTAGTGATGATGACTATGTTACAGACTTCAAGTCGTTTGTACAGGGAACATGGAATGCTGAACTGGTAAGCGTGGTAGACTACAAACCCTTACCTCTGAGGGTGGCTTCCGTACCTATTATGTCATGCACAAAAAATAGTTTGTAGAAATATCAACTCATGTTGGGTGTGTCGCTTCTGTTTTATCGACACGCCCAACGAAACAAACGCCTTTGCTTCCTTGTATCATAAGTGACGCAATAATGCCTTTTCCCATCCTTTCACTCTTGACAAGGAATAATTTTTTGTGTCCTTTCATGATTTTTCCTTGAAAAGTTATTGTGCTGTCAGCGCTTTTTGCTAACTTTGCAGCCTAATTATCTTTATAACGTTATAAATATGTCAGGAACAAAAGAAATCAAGACCGCATTGGTGTCGGTATTCCACAAGGATGGATTGGATGAATTACTCAAGAAACTCAATGATGAGGGCGTTAAGTTCCTCTCAACTGGTGGTACTCAGAAATTTATCGAATCACTCGGATATGAGTGCCAGAAGGTAGAAGATGTGACATCTTATCCTTCTATTCTCGGTGGTCGTGTCAAAACCCTTCACCCCAAAGTGTTTGGCGGTATTCTTGCTCGTCGCGACAATGAAGGCGACCAGGAGCAAATGGCACAATATGAGATACCAGCCATCGACCTGGTGATTGTTGACCTTTATCCATTTGAGGCCACTGTTGCCAGTGGTGCTTCTGATGAGGATATCATCGAGAAGATAGATATCGGTGGCATCTCCCTTATCCGTGCAGGAGCAAAGAATTTCAAGGATGTTGTCATCGTGCCAAGCAAGGCCGAATATGGTGTATTGCTCGATATCCTCAACAAGAAGGGTGCCAATACCGATATTGCTGACCGAAAGATGTTTGCCGAGAGGGCATTCGGCGTTAGTAGCCATTATGACACCGCCATCCACGACTGGTTCGCAAAATAATTCGGAACCATCCTGCCATAATAAGTCATTTCAACCAATTAAAAATATTCGATAAATGGGATTTTTTTCATTAAGACAAGAGATAGCCATGGACCTTGGCACCGCCAACACCATTATTATCAGTGATGATAAGATTGTGGTGGACGAACCATCTGTGGTAGCCCTCGACCGCCGCACCGACAAGATGATAGCCGTGGGCGAGCAGGCAAAGATGATGTATGAAAAGACTCACGATAATATCCGCACCGTGCGCCCCTTGCGTGATGGTGTGATTGCCGACTTCTCTGCCTGCGAGCAGATGATGCGTGGACTCATCAAGATGGTGCACACGGGCACACGCCTCTTCTCTCCATCGCTGCGTATGGTTATCGGTGTGCCTTCTGGTTCTACCGAAGTGGAGCTTCGTGCAGTGAGAGACTCTGCCGAACATGCCGACGGACGTGATGTCTATCTAATTTTTGAACCCATGGCTGCTGCCATAGGCATAGGCATAGATGTGATGGCTCCCGAGGGAAACATGATTGTAGACATCGGTGGCGGTAGCACAGAGATTGCCGTTATTTCTCTTGGAGGCATCGTGAGCAACAACTCTATCCGTGTGGCAGGTGACGACCTCACCGCTGACATCCGTGAGTATATGAGCCGTCAGCATAATGTGAAGGTGAGCGAGCGTATGGCCGAGCGTATCAAGATACATGTGGGCTCAGCACTTACTGACCTTGGCGACCAGGCCCCAGAGGATTACGTGGTGCATGGACCAAACCGCATCACCGCACTGCCTATGGAGGTGCCCGTATGCTATCAGGAGATTGCCCACTGCCTCGACAAGACCGTGGCCAAAATAGAGAATGCTGTGCTTTCAGCACTTGAGCATACTCCACCAGAGCTTTATGCTGATATCGTGAAGAACGGTATCTACCTCAGTGGTGGCGGTGCATTGCTTCGTGGTCTCGACAAGCGACTCACCGACAAGATAAATATTCAGTTCCATATAGCCGAAGACCCATTACACAGCGTGGCCAAGGGTGCTGGCATAGCATTGAAGAATGTAGATAGATTCTCCTTCCTGATGAGATGACACACTGATGAGTAACCTCTTAGAGTTTATTTCAAAGTATTACCATTGGTTTGTCTTCGTATTGCTCGAAGTAATCAGCCTGGTGCTGTTGTTCCAATACAATAGCTATCAGGGCAGCGTATGGTTCTCTTCATCAAATGTGGTAGTGGGCAAGTGTTATGAGTGGAGTTCCAAGGTCAACACTTTCTTCTCGCTCAGCCATGTCAACGAGTCGCTCACACTCAAGAATTTCTATCTTGAGCGACAGGTGGCTCAGTTGTCAAGGCTATATGCCGATGCCACCGACGATAGTCTGGCAGCAGAGAGAATCAAGTTAGAGAGCCTAAGCAAATATCAGTTGGTGCCTGCCAAGGTGGTGAGCAATAGTGTGAATAGTCATGACAACCTCATCACCATAGATAAGGGATCGGCTGACGGTATATCCAAGGATATGGGCGTGGTGAGCGGCAATGGTGTGGTTGGCATCGTGTATATGGTGTCAAAGCATTATTCTGTGGTCATGCCCGTAATCAATTCCCATTCGAGGGTGAGTTGCTCCATACGCGGTCGCGGCTATTTCGGCTATTTGCACTGGACGGGTGGGGCCTCCAATATAGCATACGTAGAGGACATACCGCGCCATGCCCATTTCAAGCGTGGCGACTGGGTGGAAACCAGTGGCTATTCATCCATCTTCCCTCAAGGAGTGATAGTGGGCAAGATACTGGAAGTATACAACTCTCGAGATGGCTTATCATATAGGCTTAAGGTGCTCCTGTCAACCGATTTTGGCCGGCTGCGAGACGTGTGTGTGGTCAACGACAAGACAATAGTCGAACAGGCCACACTCCTTGAGGCTGCGCGCGACTCTATGCGTAGAGACAACAAATAAGACATTGGGCAGGAATAAAGACCATAGACAATAAGAAAAAATCATGCAGACTACGACTTTAGACATCTTGGGCAAGATGGTGCTGATGCTGGTGCTATGCGTGGCGCAGGCATTGGTGCTCAATCATATACATCTCTTTGATTGTGCCACACCGCTACTCTATGTCTACTTCGTGGTACTTTTTCAATGCCATTATCCCTCTTGGGCTATAATGCTGTGGAGTTTTGTAATGGGTCTCATCCTCGACTCCTTTGCCAATACTCCTGGGCTAACATCTGCATCGCTTACTTTTCTAGCAGCTCTCCAACCATATATTCTCAGACTGTTTGTCAGAAGGGATGATGATGACTTTGTCCGTCCTGCTGCTTCCACCTTAGGCGTGGGCAAGTATGTGAGTTATGTGGCTATATGCGTATTTCTCTATTCTGTAGTCTTCTTCTCTTTGGAGTCGTTCAGTTTCTTTAACTGGCGTCAGTGGCTTTTCTGCGTAGTAGGCAGTTCGCTGCTCACTATCATCCTTATCATATCGTTAGAAAGTTTACGTAGATAGTGAAAGACTTTGAACTTGAAAAGCGTCGTTATGTGGTGGGAGGCATAGCCATAGCAATAGTGGTTGTGTATATCATCCGCCTTTTCGTATTGCAGATCATGAGTGATGACTACAAGAAGAATGCCGACTCAAATGCTTTCCTCAAAAAGGTTGAATTCCCCTCGCGTGGTGCCATCTACGACCGCAATGGCAAGTTGATGGTATACAACCAACCTGCATACGATATCATGATAGTGGTGAATGAGGCACGTGGCCGACTCGACACCACTGAGTTTTGCCGCACACTCAATATCACCCGCGATGATTTCATACGTCGTATGGATGCCATCAAGGACAGGAACCGCAATCCAGGCTATTCACGCTTTACCCAGCAACTCTTCATGAGCCAACTCTCCGATAAGGATTTTAGCATCTTTCAAGAGCGTCTGTTCCGGTTTCCCGGCATATATGTTCAGAAGCGTAGCATACGCCAGTATCAGTATCCATACGCCGCCCATGTGCTCGGCGATGTGGCAGAAGTCTCGCAGGCTGATATCGAGACCGACGACTATTACCAGCCAGGTGATTATATCGGCAAGTTGGGAGTGGAGAAGAAATATGAGCGTGAACTGCGTGGCGAAAAGGGTGTGCAGATCCTGCTTCGCGATGCGCATGGTCGCATACAAGGCAGTTATCAGAATGGTGCCCTCGACCGCCGTCCTGTGGCCGGACGCAATCTAACCCTTGGCATTGATGTAAACCTTCAGTCACTGGGCGAATATCTTATGGCCAACAAGAAAGGAAGTATCGTGGCTCTCGACCCAGCAACGGGCGAAGTGCTCTGCATGGTGTCGTCGCCTACCTACGACCCGAGGATGATGATTGGTCGCCAGCGAAGCAAAAACCATGCGTTGCTAGCTGCCAACGAACTAAAGCCGCTGCTCAACAGAAGTATCATGGGACAATACCCTCCTGGTTCCACATTCAAGACTTCACAGGCACTCACATTCCTCTCAGAAGGGATAGTAACCACGGGCACCGCTTTTCCATGCAGCCACGGATTCTATCATCGCGGACTTCATGTGGGATGCCATGGCCATGCATCGCCAATACCCGTGGTAGGTGCCCTCAGCACATCATGCAATGCCTATTTCTGCTGGGGACTATACTACATGATAGGCAACAGAAAAAAATATGACTCCGTGCAGGATGCCATGAACACATGGCGCGATTATATGGTTAGCATGGGATTTGGCTATAAGCTCGGCATCGACTTGCCGGGAGAGAAGCGAGGCCTCATTCCCAATGCCAATTTCTATGACAAGGCTTATAAAGGTTCATGGAATGGACTTACCATTATCAGTATCTCCATAGGCCAGGGCGAGGTAAACCTCACACCGCTACAGATTGCAAACTTGTGTGCCACCATTGCCAACCGTGGGTATTATTATGTGCCTCATGTGGTGAAGGCCATACAGGGGCAGCCTCTCGACACCCTCTATACCCGCCGCCATTATACCATGGCCAAGTCTTGGGCTTATGACAAAGTGGTGGAGGGCATGCGCAGTGCGGTGGAGCGTGGCACCTGTCGTGCTGCCAACAATCCACAGTATGCAGTGTGTGGAAAGACGGGAACAGCTCAGAACCGCGGTCAGGACCACTCCGTATTCATGGGCTTTGCGCCAATGGATAAGCCCAAGATAGCAATAGCCGTATATGTTGAAAACGGTGGTTTCGGTGCCGATTTCGGTGTGCCTATAGGTGCCCTGATGATGGAACAGTATATTAACGGCAAGTTGTCGGAGGACTCAAAGAAGAAGGCAGAAGATTTCCACAATAGGCATATCTATTACGGGTCAAATCACTGATATCAACAAAGTTATTATCAAATCATAATCAAGTATGGTAAACAGCAGTGACAAGCAGCCAAGCGTATTGCGCTCATTGGATTGGTGGACGATAGGCATCTATCTTGCGCTCCTCACCTTCGGATGGATAAGTGTGTGCGGAGCCAGCTATACCTATGGCGAGACCGACATCTTCAGTCTCGACACTCGTTCGGGCATGCAGATAGTATGGATAGCCACCTCCATCTGCTTGGGTTTTGTCATTGTCATGCTCGACGACAGGTTCTACGACACCTTCTCGTATGTTATCTATGCTCTGTTGGTAATACTATTATTTCTTACCATCTTCAATCCTCATAGTATCAAGGGGTCGCGGTCATGGCTTGTGCTGGGGCCATTGCGCCTCCAGCCTGCCGAGTTTGCCAAGTTTGCCACCGCGCTGGCCTTGGCCAAGTTTATGAGCACCTATGGATACAGCATACATAAACTGAAGCATTTTGCTGCCACCCTGGCCATAGTGCTGGTGCCTATGGGCTTCATCATCCTGCAGAGAGAAACGGGTTCGGCCCTTGTCTATCTCTCTTTCTTCTTAATGTTCTATCGTGAGGGCATGCCAGGTGGAGTCCTTTTCACTGGTGTGGCCATGGTAATATATTTCGTGGTGGGCATACGCTTTGAGGATGTGATGCTTTGGGACACGCCCACGTCGGTAGGCAAGTTTGCGGTGCTGCTCATGGTGCAGGTTTTCTCGTCTTTTATGGTCAGTATCTACTGTGGCAATACCCGTTTGCGCAATCACCTTCTCATGTCTTGTGTGGGCACTACCATCTTAGCCCTGCTCTTTTCAGAGTTTGTGATACCCTTTGATATCGTATGGGTGCAACTCATAGTGACAGCCTTACTCATAGGTTATATAGTCTGGACGGCATTGAGTGTTGCCATAGGCAAATACTTTCTGATAGTGCTCTTTGCCTTGGGGTCGATGACCTTTTTCTATTCTGCTGATTATGTATTAAACAATGTCATGGAGCCGCATCAGCGTACCCGAATCAATGTGCTACTTGGATTGGATGAAGACTTGGCGGGTGCGGGCTATAATGTGCATCAGAGCGAGATAGCCATAGGAAGTGGAGGTTTGGAGGGCAAGGGTTTTCTCAACGGCACGCAAACAAAATTGAAATACGTGCCTGAGCAGGACACCGATTTTATCTTCTGCACTGTGGGAGAAGAGGAAGGTTTCCTTGGTTCGGCAGGAGTATTATTGCTCTTTCTGTGTCTCATTCTCCGTCTTATCCATTTGGCTGAGCGTCAGCCGTTTCGTTTTGGGCGGGTTTATGGCTATTGTGTCTTATCGGTATTCCTCTTCCATGTCTTCATCAATGTAGGCATGGTGCTGGGCTTGACCCCTGTGATAGGTATTCCGTTGCCATTTTTCAGCTATGGTGGTTCGTCGCTCTGGGGTTTCACCCTTCTTCTTTTCATTTTCCTTCGCATTGATGCCGGTCGCAATCTGATACGCAAATAATACAATATCCACGTCTGTTTATTATGGTTTCAGGATATGTATACCAATGTCTGAGATGCCTGGCAGATTTTCTCTTCTCATGTTATGGAAGATATTTATGCGTATGGAGTCGCCCTTGTCAACCTTGATAGATGTAAGCGGAAACTTATAATCATAATAGTTGATGCCTTTGCCTTTCAGTCTGCCAGTATCGTCTACAAATGGGCAGTTGATGGTATCTCTGATGGTAATGTTGTGTGGCATCACCGTTTGTTCCACTATTATAGTGATGGCCTTGAATGGGTATGAACTATTCATCCTTATTCCCAGTTTCTCGTTCATCACCCCCTCATGACCTATCTCTCCCGTGTGGAAGGTTAGGGTGTCTTCTCTGTCCCATCCTTCTATGTTGGTATGGCAATAGTGGTAATAAATGGTTTTACGGTTGCACGACGCGAGAGTCAATGCAACCGTAAATAGAGTTATGATTATCAGTGGAATTCTATTCCTTGTCATCATTTTTTTGTTCTTTGTTTCTTGCGGGTTTATTGCCGTTGTGTTTCTGCTGCTGTTTGCGTGCCGGTCTGTCCTGCCGGGGCTGCTGTGGGTTGTCCTTAGGCTGTTCCTGAGCTTGTTGTTGTGTCTGCTGCTTGTTTTTGTTTTGCGATTTCTTTTTCTTCTTTTTTGCCTTGTCAAACCTATTGATATTCTCGTTGGCAAGCAGGTCTACAGTAGGCTTTTGGTCTCTCTGTTTACCTTCCTGATGCAGTGATTCAGGTTTTTCTCCCCTTCTGTTCATTTCTATCACCTCTTTGGCTCTTTCGGCTGTTATGGTTTCCAAGTTGGCAGCAACATTCTTGTCGGTAGAGTAGGTGATGAGTCCTGCCAGTATGTCGCTCTTGAAGAGATAATAATCGCTGTCCATAGTTTGCAGCACCACTTCTTTGCTTGGCAGTTTTCTGCCCGCCTCTATATAGTTGTCCACCTCATAGTTGAGGCAGCATTTCAGTTTGGCGCACATGCCTGCCAGTTTCTGTGGATTGAGTGAAATATCCTGGAATCGTGCGGCATTTGTGCTCACGCTCACGAAATTTTTCATCCATGTGGCGCAACACAGTTCACGTCCGCATGGACCTGTTCCGCCTATTCGTCCTGCCTCCTGTCGTGCACCAATCTGTTTCATCTCTATCCTTACGTGGAAGGTGTCTGCCAATACCTTGATAAGTTGTCTGAAATCAACTCGTTCGTCGGCAATATAATAGAAGATGGCCTTGTTGCAATCGCCTTGGTATTCCACATCGCCAATTTTCATGTCCAGTCCCAGGTCTTTAGCAATCTGTCGGCTCTGTATCATGGTGTCGTGTTCGCGGCTTTTGGCCTCCTTATACTTGTCCATGTCTACAGGTCTAGCCAGTCGATATATTCTCTTGATGTCGTCTGCCGACTTGAGGTTTGCTTTCTTGATTTGCAGTTTCACCAGTCTTCCTGTCAGTGTGACCACGCCGATATCATGTCCGGGGTTGGCTTCCACGGCTACAATGTCGCCCTTCTTCAGTTCCAGATTATTTACATTATGATAATATCCCTTGCGGGTATGTTTAAATTGCACTTCCACCAGGTCGGTGCTTTCTGCATTGCCAGGCACGTCGGCCAACCAGTCGTAGGTGTTAAGTTGCCTGTCTTGTCGTCCCACAGCGCTTCTGCACAGTCCGCGGTCGCAACCTCTGAATATCTCGTAATTTTTGTTGTCCATATTCTATTGTTGTTTATATATATAAGGTATAGTCATTATTTTATTTTTTGAGTAGCAGTATGATCATCTGCACGGCCAGGTGGAAGAACACAATTTTCCCATTAGCGTTTTGCATAATATCTCTTATAGCCCTTTCTATGAGGTCAGCGATTTCGAGTATGTTGGCCTCATTGATAAACTTGGCGAATTTTGAGGCGAACGCCTCTTCGTTGGCAGTCATATAATTGAGGTCGTCACATCTGAAATTATACATGAAGTTTTCTCTTGTAAACCGCAGCATGTATTGCAGAAAGCGTTTCTGCTTCTCTCTGCCCAAAGCTCCCATCTCCTCGCTCCATGCCTTCATTCTCCTTACATCCCTGGCGTATGCCAGCCTCATGAGTGTTTGGTATTGCTCGAGAAAGAGGTTGTTTTCATTGCTTGCGTTCAGCATGTCGAGGGCTTTGAGCCAGTTGCCGTTGGCAAGTCGTGCCAGCCTCAGAGCATCATCCTCTTCGATATTCATCTTGCCCACCAGAGCCTGCGCCAGACTTCCGTCGTCAATGCGTTTCATGTCTATTCGCTGGCATCTGCTCCTGATGGTGTCCAGCAGCAGTTCTGGCTCTTCGCTCACCATGATGAATGCCGACTGCTGTGGTGGTTCTTCCAGCAGTTTGAGTATTTTGTTGGCACATTCTGTTCTCATGCGTTCTGGCAACCATATTATGGCCACCTTATATCCGCCTTGGCTCGATTTCAGACTGAATTTTCTTGCCAGTTCCTCGCTCTCCTTCACTGATATGTAAGGCTGTTGGTTTTCGGCATTCAGTGTTTCAAGCCAGTCGCTGAATGAGAAATACACATTTTTTGCGAGCAGTTGTCTCCATTGCTTCAGAAAGTCATCGCTGTAGGGTTTATAATCGCTCGATGTGCCTGATGGTTTAATTACAGGAAAGGTGAAATGCAGGTCGGGATGCTCCCATTTCCTTAGCATAGCACACTGTCTGCATTGTCCGCATGCACCGTCTTCCTGCTTATCTTTGCATAGCAGATAAGAGGCTAAGGCCAGTGCCATAGGCAGTTTGCCACATCCCGTGGGGCCGCAGAGCATGAGTGCGTGTGGCAGACGTTCTTCGTCTACCATTTTCTTTAATCTCAGCCATATCTCCTTTTGGCCTATCACCTCTTTAGCTTTCATCTCACCTATATGATGTGGTCTTATATTTCTGATTTTTCTTATGCTATGGCCTTGCTTACAGCAGTCTTCTTGCCACTTCTGCCACGGAGTCCACTGCCGACACCGTATAGAAATGTATATTGCAGATGCCGTGGTCATATAGTTCGCGGCATTGTTGTGTGGTCCATTCCACTCCCAGTTGCCTTGCCTCCTCGTCGGTTTTGCATTTCATAGCCTCTTTAGCCAGTTCTTGAGGTATGTCGCAATGAAATGTTTTGGGCACAATGCTTAGTTGGCTCAGTTTGGCAAAGGGTTTGATGCCAGGGATGATAGGCATGGTGATGCCCATGGCTTTGGCTTTTTCCACAAATTCAAAATATTTCTTGTTGTCAAAGAAGAGTTGTGTCACTGCATAATCGGCTCCCATGTCCTGTTTTTCTTTGAGATACATCATGTCCATCTCGAGGTTGGGGGCTTCTTCATGCTTTTCTGGGTAGCAAGCCACTCCGAAGTCAAATTTCTGTCCGGGGCATTTTATTGGTGTGCCATCGGCAAAGAATCCGTTGTTGAACTGCTGCACCTGTTTGATGAGTTCTGTGGTGTGCTCATGTCCTCCTGGTGTGGCAATAAATTTACTATCTTCTTTTGCCTTGTCTCCTCTTAGCAGCAGCAGGTTGTTGATGCCGAGGAATTGCAGGTCGAGCAATTCATATTCTATATCCTCTATAGTGGCGCCGCTGCATATCACATGCGGCTGCACAGGGATATTATATTTGTTTTGTATGGCAGCCGCTATGGCTATGGTGCCTGGTCGGCGGCGTATGCGTTGTCTCTGTAGCAGCCCGTTGTCCATCTGTTTGTATACGAACTCACTGTGGTGAGTGGTAATATTGATAAACGCAGGGTCAAACTCTCTTAGTTTGTCTATGGTGGCAAAGAGTTTGTCAGTACCTGTACCCTTTAGTGGTGGTAGCACTTCAAACGAAAATCGCTTTTTGTCCGTCTCTTTGTTTATTATGTCTACGACTGTCATCTACTTATAATTATGTGTTAGGGTTGCAAAGGTACGAAAAAAAGTCCGTTTTTCATACCTTGCAACCCTATTTTTTTTGCTACCCTTATCTTGCTATCCTGTAGAGTCTGAAAGTCATAGCCGGTATCTCGTCGTCGAGAGTACTGTTTTTCTTGCCTGCCTTGGTCTTGGCAGCGCCCTTCACGGGTATGATTTTCTCTGGATTGTCGAGGGTGTTTTCAGCGTCTTTATCCTTGCATGTCAGGGTGATGGTTTTCACATCTTTCTCGCCTTTCACACCTTGGATGTTGAGGCATACAGGCTGAGTCTTATCGCTTGTGTTTACCACTTTTACTATCACCACGTTGGCATCTATGTCTATCACTGCGCTGGCAAAGAGTCCGTCTTGGCCTTCCTGTCCGGCCACGGGTTTGCTGTTCATGGTGAGGCTCACCACGTTGGTACCCTTGTTGGTTGAATACATCTGCTGCACATAATAGCTCACCGACTTAAACATGCGTGTGTTGTCATACCATATCATGTCTGGTCGCCACTGCCATCCTTCCACATGTGCGAAGAGTGGGGCATAGGTAGCCATGTTGACAATGTCGGCATTGCGCTCCAGACCTGTCATAAAGGCAGCCTCATAAAGTGACGATTCGTAATGGTTCCATTTCTTTCCCTTGCCGTGGCATGCATACTCGCCGGCAAACACTTTGGGTGCTTTTTTCGTGCGGTCATAGTTGTCGTAGCGCAGTCCGCTGCTCAAAAACCATTTCTCGTTGCGGTAGAAATGCTCGTCATAGAGGTCGCAGCCCAGTTCTTTCATCCTTGGTTGCAGCAGGTCGAAGTCCCATCCCTCTGAGTTAGGGCCAGTTGTGCCAATGAGCTTTATCTCGGGGTGCACTTTTCGTATGGCCTCAATGAATATCTTGAGACGTTTGGTAAATGCGGGATTGTCTTTATAGTCCCACTGCTCGTTGCCCACGCCGAGGAATTTGAGATTGAATGGTTTGGGGTGTCCCATATCAGCACGCAGTTTTGCCCATTTGTTTGTTGCTGGGTCTCCATTTGCAAAGTCGATGAGGTCTATGCAGTCGTCTATGTATGGTTGCAGTTGGTCGAGTGGCACATGCACTTTATCCTCGTGTTTGATATCATTTTGGAATTGGCAGCTCATGCCCACGTTGAGCACTGGCAGTGGTTCGGCGCCAATCTCTTCCGACAGCAGGAAATACTCATAGAATCCGAGTCCGTATGACTGGAAATAGTCTGGGAAATAGCGGTGAGTGAAGGTATAATGCCATCTGTTTTCATTGAGAGGCCTGTTCTCAACTGGTCCCACTGAGTTTTTCCATTGGTAGCGTGTGGCGAGGTCAGTACCCTCCACGATGCAGCCGCCGGGGAATCTGAACACTCCTGGGTGCAACTGCTCGAGTGCTGTGGCCAGGTCTTTGCGCATACCATTTTCATGTCCCTTGTATGTGTCTACGGGGAAGAGCGACACATGCTCGAGGTCTGTGATCACCTTGGTATCTCCCCATATTCTCAGGTGTGCCTTAGCCACAGAGCGTTTTGGTTTCAATACCACGGTATATTTCTTCCACTCCTTGCCACTGATGTCCAATCCAGCATTGCCTATCTTCTGGTCGTCTCTCATGGTGGCGTTTTCCACCAGGTCTACCCATATTTTGGCATTGCCGCCGTTGGGCACGCGTGCCCATACAGAGAATCGGTATTCGGCATTGGCTTTCACTCCCATGCCGAAGAATCCTTCGTTTTCAATCATTGTGTGCTTGTCTCTGTGTCCGGCAGGAGTCAGTCGCACATAATGAGGGTTGCGCTCAAATGGTCCGTCATTTTTCAGTTCCACCTTGCCAGAGATGATCCATCCAGCATAGTTGTTTGGGAACTCAAAAGAGCGGTTTTTGACCATTTCGGCATACAGTCCGCCGTCGGCAGCATAGTTGATGTCCTCAAAGAAGATACCATACATTGTTTTTTGCACGGCAGCTCCTGGTTTCTTTGCATTAATGTCGAGCACATGGGTCTGCGCATTGGCATACATGGCTCCGCATAGTGCTAATGAGCATACAAATAGTTTCATGTTCATTGTCGTTTTAGATGTTAGTTACCATTATTCAGCCACAAAATTAGTTAAAAAAAATAGTATTTGCAAAGTTTTTAACCAAAATGTATTACTTTTGTAGAGAAATAACAAATATGACCATTGGCTATGGCCTGTGGTTGTAAAAACTAACAACTTAAAACAAGCAAAATATATCTATTATGGAACAGACAAGCGGAAGCAAGAGTTATTTGATTTCCATCGTAATGGTGGCTGTTTTGGGAGGACTGCTCTTCGGTTACGACACGGCGGTCATCTCAGGAGCAGAGAAAGGTCTTCAGGCATTCTTCCTCGGTGGGGTAGGCATGGCTTCTGATGCCAGCAGCTTTATTTATACCGACGGCATGCATGGTTTTACCTGTGCCAGTGCACTTATCGGTTGCGTCATAGGTAGTGGCCTGTCAGGACTCCTTGCCACACGTCTCGGCCGCAAGCGCTCGCTCATCCTTGCCGGCCTTCTATTCTTTGTGTCTGCCCTCGGCAGCATGTATCCCGAATTTCTCTTCTTTGAGCGCGGAGTGCCCAGCATGTCGTTGCTCGTGGTTTTTAATATCTATAGGGTCATAGGCGGCATTGGAGTAGGTTTGGCATCAGCCATCTGCCCAATGTATATTGCTGAGGTGGCGCCATCCAATATCCGTGGCACTCTTGTGTCGTGGAATCAGTTTGCCATCATCTTCGGCCAGTTGGTCGTTTACTTCGTCAACTTCCTCATCCTCGGCGAGCATACCAATCCCGTGATTGAGCAGATAGGTCGCGGCTTCAATCAGGTGGCAGCAGGCAGCGACCCATGGACCATAACCACAGGTTGGAGATATATGTTCGGTAGCGAGGCCGTGCCAGCAGGACTCTTTGTGCTGCTCATCTGCTTTGTGCCCGAAACACCTCGTTATCTCGTCATGATAGGCGACGACAATCGTGCCCTCTCCATCCTCGCCCGCATCAATGGTAGCGCCAAGGCCCAAGAGATATTATCCGAAATCAAGAATACTATCACCGAAAAAACAGAGAAACTCTTTACTTACGGTGTGCTGGTCATCTTTGTGGGTATCATGCTCAGTGTGTTCCAGCAGGCTGTGGGCATCAATGCCGTGCTCTATTATGCTCCGCGCATCTTCGGCGATATGGGCATGGACAAACCGATGGTGCAAACAGTGATGATGGGAATAGTCAATATTCTCTTTACCCTCGTAGCCATCTTCACAGTGGAGCGTTGGGGGCGTAAACCTCTCCTTATATATGGTTCTATAGGCATGGCCATAGGAGCATTTGGAGTGGCAGTCACCTTCGGCAATGCCTCGCTGGCATTGGTCACCATGCTCAGCATCATGGTATATAGCGCTTCATTTATGTTCAGTTGGGGTCCCATCTGCTGGGTGCTTATAGCTGAGATCTTCCCCAATACCATCCGTGGTGCCGCCGTGGCCATAGCTGTGGCCTTCCAGTGGATATTCAATTGGATAGTAAGCTCCTCATTCGTGCCCATGTTTAATATGACCCTCGATGGCGACCCGCATTTCGGCCATTGGTTCACCTACGGACTCTATGGTGCAATATGCGTGGTGGCAGCCTTCTTCGTATGGCGATTTGTGCCTGAAACTAAGGGCAAGACCCTTGAAGACATGAGCCGCCTATGGGGAAAGAAAGCATAAAATCCTATCGAAATATTTATTTAACCAAAAATATACAATCTAAAAGATCAATTATGAAGACAATACTCGTAGCAGAAGACAACGACAGCAATTTCATTTTGATGACTTTTATCTTGAAGAAACATTACACAGTAGTAAGGGCAACAAATGGCAAAGAGGCTGTAGACATTGCCTCCACCACCCCCGTAGATCTTATCCTTATGGATATAAAGATGCCCGAGATGGATGGGCTTGAGGCCACCCGCATCATCAAGTCCCGTATGCCAGAGATACCTATTGTGGCACTCACTGCCAATGCTTTTCAGAGCGACCGTGACATGGCTTTGGCAGCAGGTTGTGATGAATTCTTATCCAAGCCTGTAAACAGTCAGTTATGTCTTGATACCATTGCAAAGTTTATTGCGCAATAATGGTCTGAGGTATAGCAAAAATAGTGTTGTCGTCTGTTTATGATGCTCCAAAACTGGCGATAATACTATTTTTTGCCCTTGTTATGCAAAAAAGATACGAAAAAATTTGGTAGATACAAAAAATAACACTACCTTTGCACTCGCTTTTGAATAGAGAGCGTAGGGAGATCCGCTAGCTCAGCTGGTAGAGCACAACACTTTTAATGTTGGGGTCTTGGGTTCGAGCCCCAAGCGGATCACGAAATTACTTTAAGGGAGCCAATTAGGTTCCCTTTTTTCATGCCTGATTATCAGTGCTTTTTCAGCACTTTCAGTTTTTCGGAGATGCGGTTATATAGAATCCGGTTGCGAAATAACCATTCCTATAACAAGGTGACTGAAAATCACTTGATTTGTGTCCAAAAATAAACAAATTGTTTATAAACCGGCATTATTTTCAACCGTTATGATGGTTTTTCATTTATTTGTTGTAATTTTGCAGTTGAAAATCTAATTAATTCATATACTATGAGTATAGTTACAGGAACAAAAATAAACCAACTTCTTGCAAGCACGGATTCATCAGGCTTGCTATTCTCCAAGTGGCTGAAGCTACAGGGGTATTCAGACCAGTTGCAGAAGAGATACCGTGACTCCGGGTGGTTTTCCTCATTGTCACAAGGAGTAATGTACCGGACAGGCAGCACTCTCTCTGCTTTTGCGGCATTGGCATCTTGCAATAAGCAGACGGGGTCGCGTATGCGGATAGCTGCGCATTCGGCATTGGAGTATGCGGGCTTCAATCATTATGTCCCTATGGGTAAACCCGTGTTGGCAGTATGTTTAGATACATCCGCGAAACGTCCGTCTTGGATGAAGGACGAGTGCTTTGATGTATGCTTCAGGCCATTTCACACGAATGTTTTTAAGGTTACAGAAACCATAGAGGAAGATGTCAAAGGCGGAAAACTTTACATATCCTCGCCTGAACAGGCATTCTTTGAATGCTTGCTGCTTGCCCCAAAGTATTATGACTACACAGACTTGTACTACATCATGGAACAGCTTACCACTCTTAGAAGTGATGTGGTGCAGCTGCTTCTTGAAAACACAGGAAACTATGGTGTCAAGCGCATGTTCCTCTACATGGCAGAAAAGGCAGGACATTACTGGCTGGACGAACTCAATCCAAGCATGATAGAGCTTGGGACTTCAAAGCTGCAGCTCGTGCCAGGAGGTGTCTATATATCAAAATACAAGATAACAATACCACAATCATTGAACAGTTATGAAGGATAGATACAGAAAACAGGTGGCTTTGCTCATACGTATCATGCCGTCGGTATATAAAATCAAGGAGTTTGCCGTACATGGCGGAACTGCAATAAACTTGTTTCACAGGAACCTCTTAAGATATAGTGTTGATATTGATGTTACATATATACCTATAGAGGACAGGCAACAGAGTCTGGCATCCATCAACCAGAAGTTGCTTGAGGTAAAGAAGAATA
>OBLI01001828.1_pt1 | contig 19601 bp, 20 predicted proteins | sample 1519701 | NCBI WGS metagenome assembly OBLI01 (sample SAMEA3663005, study PRJEB22513) | pig gut metagenome | biome: pig gut; feature: pig-associated habitat; material: faeces | place: France | collected 2012
TGTTATATACGATGTTTTATTCATATTTACATTATACCATACGTACCTTAATTGTACAAGTAAAGCCACCTAACTCACGACGAAAGTCACGAGTGTGCGGTGGCAATTCATCAATAGTTTCACAAACTGTACATTCTTTTCTTATGATATTTCCTGTTGCTGATACTACATAATAATTCCTCATTCCCTGATTGACTACGAAACTCACAAGGATGTAATGCTCATGCTCGTCATCAATCTCATAAAGCCAGGAACTTCTTCCTACACCACGAAATTCCTTCTCTTCTCCAGTGACAAGTACTTTGTTAGCAGCCATATCATTTAACAAAGTATTGCAAGTTGCTACACTTAAACCGGTTTTTACAGATATCTGCTGTTTTGTGTATTGTTGATGATCCAACATTAATCTATATATTTTTTCTTGTTGTCTTTTCGTATATCTGATGAATTTGCCATTTTGTCCTCCATGCACCTATTATTATGACCATTATAATAATAATTTTCAATATTAAATTTATAATAAATTCATTTTGAAATTAAATGGTGATGCCGGTGTAAAAGCCTCCGCAGACGTCTCCTGATTTTTTTAGTATGCAAAACAGCTACTCCCTTTTCTTCTTTGTCAACTTCTATTTTTTATTTCAATGATGTTGTCACAATCCTGATAACCTTCCGGTCTTCGATCCGTCAGGATCACTGCATCATGCAGCGCAGCAAACGTCACAGAACTGACATGATCAAATTTTGAAGCATCACTCAATATGTATCCTTTTCGGCACTGTCCAAGCGCAGTCTTTTTGATTAGAGCCTCATTGGCATCCGGCGTTGTAAATCCTGCCTTTTGGGTAATACCATTCGTTCCAAAGAACCCTTTTGTAAAATGGTATTGATGCAGAACTTCCATAGCCTGATTTCCAACGACTGCTTCCGTAGAACCTTTCAATTCTCCGCCAATCAGAAATACACGCATATCCCGGGCTGCCAACAGCTGTGCATGTGCCACAGCGTTCGTCACAAAAGTCGCTTTCTTTCCGGTAAGATAATCCAGCATGTATCCAGTCGTTGTTCCTGCATCCAAATACACAAAATCGTCTGTTTGAATCAGAGATGCCGCATATTGGGCAATCCTGATTTTTTCCTTTTTGTTTACTTCAATCTTCTGTGCTACGGTTAACTCCTGTGGGGTAAATGTATTCTCAGCAGCAATTGCTCCTCCAAATACCTTCACCAGCTTTCCCACATTATGAAGGGCTGTAATATCTCTGCGCACAGTAGATTCAGAAGTGTGAAGCAACTCCTTTACCTCAGATACAGTAATACTTTTTTTCTGCTTCAGAAGTTCTAATATCAGTTCATAACGCTGCTCTGTTAACATGACAGCACCTCCAAGATCTACTTATTCCGCTTTTCTCTTCTTGTAGTCTGTTACATTTGTCTCCAGCACAATTTTACGGATTGGTAAAATACTTCCCGGAGAAACAGACAATTCATCAATACCCATGGCAAGGAATTCCTGAGTAAGTGTGGTATCCGCACCAAGCTCTCCACAAATACCTGCCCAGATACCAGCCTTATGTGCATTTTCTGCTACCATAGATATCATACGCAGAACCGCCGGATGATGTGCATCGTAAAACTCATCCAGTTTTGTATTCTGACGGTCAATTGCAAGGGTGTATTGTGTCAGATCGTTCGTTCCAACACTGAAAAAGTCCACCTCTTTTGCCAGCTCGTCGCTTACCATTGCAGCAGCAGGAGTCTCAATCATAATTCCCTGCTCCGGTATAGCAAATTCAATTCCCTGTTCTGCCAGCTCTGCCTTTACTTCCTCTACGATTTCTTTAATTCTGTGCACTTCTTTCACACTGGTAATCATAGGATACATAATCGCAAGCTTTCCATAAGCACTGGCACGGAACAGCGCACGAAGCTGCGTCTTAAATATTTCAGGACGAGTCAGACAAATACGGATCGCATGGCATCCCAAAGCAGGATTTTCCTCATGCTCCATATTAAAATAATCACACTGCTTATCTGCACCGATATCCAGAGTACGGATGATGACACGCTTACCTGCCATGGTCTCAGCAACCGTCTTATAAATCTGGAACTGCTCTTCCTCGGTCGGATAATCTTCTCTCTCCAGATAAATAAAGTCACTTCTGAAAAGTCCAATTCCTCCGGCATCATTCTGAATCACAGTTGCAAGATCTTTAATATTGCCAATGTTCGCATACAACATTACTTTCTGGCCATCCAGAGTAATATTTTCTTTACCCTTTAAGGTCTGAAGGAGCTGTTTTTTCTCCAGATCTTCCTGCTGTTTTGCTTTCATTTCCGTTAAAATATTTTCATCAGGATCCACATAAATTTTTCCATTAAAGCCGTCTACAATTCCCAGTTTACCGTCCACAGAGGCGTTAAGGGGAAGCGCCTCTGTTCCGATAAGAGCCGGAATCGCCATTGTTCTGGCAAGAATCGCTGTATGGGAATTCAATGATCCATGGACTGTCACAAAGGACAGAACCATGTCTTTGTCGAGCTGTACAGTCTCAGACGGTGCAAGGTCATCTGCTACAATGATAACCGGTTCGTTCGTATCGACCTTGTTACTTTCAGATCCCTGGAGAATTGCCAGCAGACGTTCAGAAATATCTTTTACATCGGCTGCTCGTTCTTTCATGTAGTCATCATCCATAGATGCAAACATCTGAGCAAAATTGTCTGCTGTAGCAGCCACCGCATATTCTGCATTTACCATCTGGGTGCGAATAATATTTTCTACAGATTCATTGTAGTCATCGTCATCAAGCATCATCTGATGGATTTCAAAAATAGCCGCATTGGCCTCTCCAACCTCTTTTAAAGCCTTATCATACAGCTTTTGGAGCTGCTCAACGGCAGCATTCTTCGCATCTGCATAACGCTCCATTTCCGCATCTGCATCTGTAATCTTTACTCGCTTTACCTGCTGCTCCCCCTTCTGGTAAACACTGATCTTTCCTATGGCGATACCGCCAAATACACTTTTTCCATTATAAACCTGCATGGCACTCTTCCCCTTATATTACAGATTTTCCTGCATAAATTTGCTTACTGCCTCGCATGCTGCATCTTCATCAGCACCATCCCAGCGCTTCATTTTTACTGCACGGAGCCGCATCCAATGAAATACTGCGCTTATCCAGTAAGTCTGTGATTCTCATTATATCTCCTCCTCAATGATACTTTGGTATACAGTTTCAATCTCCTGCTTCGTTGCCAGATTTTCCGAAAAAGCACTGGCACTGCCTGATGCCAATCCCATGTAGAAGGCATATTCATAATCCTGCTTCTGCATCCAGCCTGCCATAAATCCTGCAACCATGGAATCACCTGCTCCCACACCGTTGACCAGCGTTCCCTTTGGTGCCGGAGACTGGTAGACTTCTCCGTTTTCTGCAACCAGAACTGCACCCTGACCGGCCATGGATACCAGTACATTTCTGGCTCCTTTTTCCTGCATTTTTCTGGCATAAGGAATGACATCCTCTCTTGTTTTCAGTTCCACCTGGAAGATTTCACCCAGTTCATGGTTGTTTGGTTTAATCAAGAATGGATGATACTGCAAAACATTCATCAGCAGATCCTTTGTCGCATCCACCACAATGTGAATCCCTCTTCCCTGCAGTTTCTCCATGATACTGCTGTAAATATCATTTGGCATGGATGATGGGATACTTCCGGCAAGAACCAGAACATCGCCCTGCTGAAGCTTCTGAAGCTTGTCCATCAACACCGCAACCTTCTCAGCACTGATGTGCGGACCACAGCCATTAATCTCCGTCCCGTCGATAGACTTTAACTTCAGGTTAATCCGGGATATCCCCTCTTCGATCTGAATAAAATCAGAGATTACTCCCATTTCTTCCAGTCTTCGGACAATTTCATCCCCTGTGAAGCCTGCAACAAAACCAAGAGCTGTACTCTCAATTCCCAGATTCATCAGCACGGTAGAGACATTGGTTCCCTTGCCACCTGGAAGAATCAGCTCAGAACTCGTACGGTTCGTCAAGCCCAGTCTGAAGTCTTCAACAGAAACGATGTAATCCAATGATGGATTAAACGTTACCGTATAAATCATTTTCTTCCCTCCCTGTTTCTTTTGTAATTGTATTATAACGCCAAATTCACTCAAAATTAATCATACTATTTCACAAATATAGCGGTCGATCTTGATTGAATTTAAACAAAAAATGTTTTATCGATCATATTCATTTACTTCCTTTCATTTTCGTTCAAAATTCAGTCATTCTGCATTCAATCTTTTCACAGGCGTTGATTCGGGCAGTCCCTGCCCTATGTCTTTCCTGATTCAAGAACCGAATCCGCTGGAAAAAAACACGATTCTATGATACTTTATGTATAAAGACAAGCACCTCAAATCATAATTATTTTTTATTGTAAAATAATAATATATAATTTTTATTTATTATTGTTTTGTGTTATGATAAGCTGGAAAAGAAAGGAAGCATAACATGCTGGATTTCCGAATCGAAACTTTTCTTGAAGTCTGCAAAGACATGAATTTTACCAGAACCGCCCGGAGACTGAACCTCACGCAGCCGGCCGTATCCCAGCACATCAAATGGCTGGAAGAAAACTACGGAACCAAACTTTTTACCCTGCATGGAAAAAAACTGGAGCTGACACCTGCCGGCGAACTGTTAAAAAACTCCTCTGCTACCATGAAACATGATATTACCTGTCTGAAAGAAAAGATGCTGGAAACAGAGAAGCAGAAGCGGGCATTAAAAATGGGCCTTACCTTTACCATTGCAGAATTTGAAGTTGCCGGAAGGATCGCCCGGTATCTCAATCAGGAGAAGAAGATCTCCATGAAACTCTCTGTCGGGAATACCCGGGAACTTCTTCGGGAACTGGAGGAAGGAAGCATTGATTTTGCTCTGGTAGAGGGAAATTTCCCCGGTGATATCTATCACCATGAATTGTATTCCAGACAACGGTATATTGCTGTATGTGCTCCGGATGATCCGCTTGCAAAAGGAACTTTTACCATCGATCAGCTGCTTGACAATCGACTGGTCATAAGAGAGGCGGGATCCGGAACCAGAAATATCATGGAACACTTTCTGGATATGAAAGGTCTTGGAGTAGACGATTTTTCCGCAAAGATCGAGACAGGCAATATCAATCTGATCAAACAGCTTGTAGAATACGGCTGTGGTATCACATTCCTGTATCAGACAGCTGTGGACAGGGAATTAAAAGAAGGACGTCTCTGTGAAATTTCTCTGACAGATATGAAAATCACACATGACTTTACTTTTATCTGGCGGGAAGACAGTATTTTTCACGAAGACTACCAAGAAATTTTTCAAATATTAAAAACAAACGGAACTGAGAAAACGGAGGATTGCAAATGAAAATTTTAGTCATTGGCGGTGTTGCAGCCGGAACCAAAACAGCAGCGAAACTGAAAAGAGAAGATCGAAGCGCAGAGGTTACTCTGATCACAAAAAGTACCGATATCTCCTATGCAGGATGCGGACTGCCTTATTATGTCGGTGGTCTGATCGAAGAACGGGAAGAACTTGTCGTAAACACACCGGAAAAATTTTCCGCACTGACCGGTGTGCAGGTACTGACCAAACGGGAAGCGGTTGCTCTTCATGCAGAGGAAAAAACAGTAGAAGCAAAAAATCTGGAAAACGGAGAAACCGAAACCTACACGTATGATCGTCTGGTCATTACCGTAGGTGCTTCTCCCGCAGATCTCCCGATAGAAGGAATGGACAAAAACGGCATTTTCAAAATGCGTACACCGGATGATGCAGCCGGCATCCGTTCTTATATAGAAGAAAATCATGTAAAAAAAGCAGTGGTGATCGGTGCGGGCTTTATCGGTCTGGAAGCTGCTGAAAACCTGAAAGCAAAAGGAGTAACTGTTACCGTCATCGACTTTGCCGATCAGGTTCTTCCGGAGATTCTCGATTCCGAAATGGCAAATTATGTAAAGAAACATTTAAGAAATCAGGGTATCCGTGTACTTACCGGAACAAAGGCAGAAGCCATTCTTGGCGAGGATCAGGTTACCGGAATCCGTACCAGTGCAGGTACGCTGCCATGTGAACTGATCATCGCTGCAGCAGGTATCCGTCCAAATACTGCATTTCTGGCAGAGAGCGGCATAGAACTGTTCAAAGGTCTGATCAAAGTAAATACCAAACTGGAAACCAGCCTTCCGGACGTATACGCAGCCGGTGACTGTGCGATGGTAACCAACCGCATCACAGGTGCTGACAAATGGTCTCCGATGGGATCTTCTGCAAATCTGGAAGGAAGAACTCTGGCACAGATTCTGGCAGGAAAAGGCAAAACTTATCCGGGCGTATTAGGAACCGGTGTTGTAAAACTTCCGGGACTGAACTGCGGACGTACCGGCCTGACCGAAGCACAGGCAAAAGCTGCCGGTTATCCGGTCATCACTGCCCTCTCCGTAACCGATGACAAAGCACACTATTATCCGGATTCCGCATTCTTTATCACAAAACTCATTGCAGATCAGAATACCCATAAACTTCTGGGTGCACAGATTCTCGGACCAGGTGCTGTCGATAAAATGACCGATATCGCAGTGATGGGAATTTCCATGGGTGCTGCTCTGGAAGACTTTGAAAATGTAGATTTTGCATACGCACCTCCGTTCTCAACTGCCATTCATCCTTTTGTACAGGCAGTCTATGTACTGCTTAACAAACTGGACGGTACACTGGTAAGTATGACACCTGCGGAATATGCAGAGGGAAAAGCAGATGATTACCGTGTCATCGATGCAGGCTTACAGCCTTCGATCCAGGGTGCAGACTATGTAAACTTAACAGAAGTAAACGGGGAACTGCCTGGAATTGCAAAAGATGAAAAACTTCTGCTTGTCTGTGCGAAAGGAAAAAGAGCTTACTTCCTTCAGAACAGACTGAGACATTTCGGATATACCAATACCGTTGTACTGGAAGGTTCCACCTTCTTCAATGATGTACGTGTAAAAAATGCATCTGCAAAAATCTCAGCGGCAGACATTACCCGTGTAAAAGCATGGGGATTCCTGTGGGACAAGACAACAGGCGACCGTTTTAACTGCCGTGTCATTACAAGAAACGGTAAGATCACCGCAGAAGAAACCCGTGCGATCACAGAAGCTGCAGAACTGTACGGAAATGGCGAAATTGCCATGACTTCCCGACTGACCATCGAAATTCAGGGCGTACCGTTCGAAAATATCGAACCGATCCGTGAATACCTGATGCAGTATGGACTGATGACAGGCGGTACCGGATCCAAAGTACGTCCGGTGGTCTCCTGTAAAGGTACCACCTGCCAGTACGGTCTGATCGACACATTTGCACTTTCCAACGAAATTCATGAACGTTTCTTCCTTGGATACAACGATGTGAAACTGCCGCATAAATTTAAAATCGCAGTAGGCGGATGCCCGAACAACTGTGTAAAACCAGATCTGAACGACCTTGGAATCATCGGCCAGCGCGTTCCTCAGATTGATTTTGAAAAATGCCGTGGATGTAAAAAATGCCAGATTGAAAAAGCATGTCCGATCAAGGTTGCAAAAATGGTAGACGGAAAAATCACCGTAAATCCAGAAAGCTGCAATCACTGCGGAAGATGTATCGGCAAATGTCCATTTAATGCATTCGAAGCCTACACCAACGGATACCGCATTTACATTGGCGGAAGATGGGGCAAGAAAATTGCTCAGGGCCGCTATCTGGATAAAGTATTTACAAACAAAGAAGAAGTATTAAGCGTAGTGGAAAAAGCAATCCTTCTCTTCCGTGAACAGGGAGAAACCGGAGAACGTTTCGCAGACACCGTCGCAAGACTTGGTTTTGAAAATGTTCAGGCTCAACTCCTCGCAGATGATCTTCTTGAAAGAAAACAGGAAAACCTCACAGCTGCCAAACATTTAAAAGGCGGTGCTACCTGCTAAAGCGTGTTTGAAAAATCATTCACGTCACCTGCATATCACATTTGTGGGAGATTTGCCCTAAATAAAAAGCAGTGCCAGACATCTATTGGTGCCTGGTACTGCTTTTTTATTCTGGTCGGATCCCATATTCGAAATAGCGTTTCATCCTATGTACCACTTGATTGGAATCTCCTTCTTTTACAAGTACATCATATTGTCCCGGAATTGTTCCGAAGGTAATCGTATTCTCCATATTTGTCATTTGTTTCAGATATTCCATCATATGTTTTTTAGAAGCATTTTTATTATAAATTTTTATATAAGAATATCCAGAATACTGCTCGGAATCGTATTTCAGGATTTTCAGTTCCTGCTGCCATCCTTTTTGCATCAACTGTTCATAAAACCGTTCCATCCTGTCTTTTTTGTCCAAAAGCATAAAATAGACAACCTCCTCTTCTTTTGGCGGAATTCGCTTTACATAATTGCGAAATGGTGACCTGCGAAGAGTTGTGACCAGATTTCTGTACACGGGATCTTCCGATTCGGAATAATAAATCACCAGCATATCATCCACAATAATATTTACAAAACACTGCATTCCTGCCTTCCGTATAAAATCCATAATTTTTTGAGATGTATCTGCAGAAATCACGTAAACTTTTTTGTACATCTTTTCTTTCATATCATAAAGAACCGCGCCGTCCATAGCAATCACAGGAAGGTTCAGATGAATGTCCCGCACCGGTTCCATCAAGGAGGCCGGTGTACGCATGGTAGAGATCGTAAATTGCAGGCCCTCATCCAACATTCGATTCAACTCCACTTTTGAATAATCCGTAAGATTTGAATTCTCATTCAACAATGTTCCATCCAATCCGGAAATGAACAAAATATCTTTTTTTCTTTTCAAAGGAAGAGAAAAATCATTCACAAAAATTCCCACTGCAATTCCGATACAGGTATCAAGAAATCGGTTCCATACAAAGAAATAGGGATTGACATCGGTAATATGATTGACCACAATACTCAAAAAAACCACACACGAAAAATAAGACGCTTGTTTCTTATGCAGAAGTACCGTGGTATACAAAACCAATATCGTCAATACGGACACCATCACTGCCTGCAAAAAGAAAAAGGAAGACTCGTATTCCACCCATTCCGGTTTTGCAATCCCGATTCTTTCCAGAGCAAGCAAAAACAACAATCCGTATAAAGCGCCGATGACGGTCCCACTGAATCGCTGAATGGCATTTTTTCTTGTATTGGTACGATATACCTGTATGCACCAGAGTGCAGATAAAAGTGAATAAAATACAATGCCCTCATTTCCGCGAAAATAAGCAATAACAAAGCAAAGTGCAACGGCTATACCGGATTTGATAATGCGAAGTCCGATTGACGGAATGGACCTTTGTATCAATAGATTTTCTTTCTTCATGGAATTTTTTGGCTAAAACAGCCTCTCCTTTCGTCAAATATGCTGATTGCTGCACCATTCCCCCAAAAACACTTTACCATTTTACCATATATTCTGTAATAGATGCAAAAATAATATTTCTTTTTCCAAATTTTTTCCCCAGAATTGTATTTTCTGGAAAATTGGCGTATAATCGGAGAGAAAATATTTACAGATATAAAGGATGGAGATCATTATGGTAAAAAGATGGAAAGTAATGTTTCCTGCACAGACCGGCCCGGATGAACGTACTGCCTATATTTATCTGCCGGAATCCTATGAATACAATCCTGACAGAAGATACCCGGTTCTATACATGTTTGACGGACACAATGTATTTTTTGACTCGGATGCGACTTATGGAAAATGCTGGGGAATGAAAGAGTATCTGGATTATACCAATACACAACTGATCGTCGCTGCGGTAGAATGCAGCCATGATCCGGACAATGGAAGGCTGAAAGAATATTCGCCTTATTCCTTCCTGGATCCGAAGCTTGGAAAAATCGAAGGACTTGGCAGGGAAACCATGGAATGGCTGATTCACACATTTAAAAAAGAAATCGACGGTCAGTATCGGACACTCTCTGACCGGGAACACACATTTATTGCAGGAAGTTCCATGGGTGGTCTGATGAGTCTGTATGCCGTACTGGAATACAATTCTGTATTTTCAAAGGCTGCTGCCCTCTCTCCTTCCATCTGGACCAATTTTTCCAGACTGGAAACACTGGTAAAAAAATCAAACCTGGAAACCGATACGGTCATTTACATGGATTATGGTTCCAGAGAAATCCGCTTCCACAGGGAAATGCAGACCCAGTTTAAAAAAATGAGTCTGCTCCTGCTTGAGAAAAAAGTTTTTCTTACCAGCCGCATCGTTCCTTTTGGAAACCACTGTGAAGCAAGCTGGGAAAAACAGCTTCCTTTTGTCATACATACCCTTACATACGAACCTTAAAATCAGGAGGAATTTTTTATGGAGACACAATATTTCAAACAATACAGTCCCTCACTGAATCGGGATATGGAATGCAAAGTATGGGGACACGCCGGACGACCGATCCTGTTTATTCCCTGTCAGGATGGCCATTTTTATGATTTTGAGAATTTTCATATGGCAGAAATCTGTGCTCCCTGGATCGACACAGGAAAAATCATGGTTTTTTCCATTGATACCATCGATACAGAAACCTGGTCCAATCAGAGCGGTGATTCCAGATGGAGAATCGAACGCTATGAACAGTGGATTCGTTATATTACCGATGAAATGGTTCCTTTTATGAGAGCTATGGTAAACGAACGAAACGGCTGGGAAGGATATCCCGGAATCATGGTGTTTGGCTGCAGTCTTGGAGCAACCCATGCTGCAAATCTGTATCTGCGCAGACCGGATCTCTTTGACCGGCTCCTTGCCTTAAGCGGAATCTATACAGCGGAATATGGTTTCGGCAATTACATGGATGATCTGGTATATAACAACTCTCCTGTCCACTATATGGCAAATATGCCGGAAGATCATTATTATATCCAGATGTACAACCAGAAGAAAGCCGTTATCTGTGCCGGACAGGGACCATGGGAGCTTCCGGATTCTACCCGTCAGCTGGGGGATATTCTTCACGCAAAAGGAATTTCTGTCTGGGTAGATTTCTGGGGGTATGACTGTTCCCATGACTGGGATTGGTGGTATAAGCAGACTGTTTATTTCTTACCCTATCTTTTAGAAGAAAAATAATATATAAATACGAAGGAGAAAAAATATGAAAAATTTTATCTTTATTTCCCCAAATTTTCCTACCAATTACTGGATGTTCTGCAGAGAGCTGAAAAAGAACGGACTGAATGTCCTTGGAATCGGTGATCAGCCTTACGATGAATTGTCCAACGATCTGAAAGAAAGCCTGAATGAATATTATAAAGTCAGCAATCTGGAAAATGAAGATGAAGTATACCGTGCCGTTGCATTCTTTATTCACAAACATGGACGCATCGACTGGCTGGAATCCAACAACGAATACTGGCTGGAAAGAGATGCAAAACTGCGTACCGACTTCAATATTCAGAGTGGTTTTCAGGTATCCGATATGCCTCGCATCAAATACAAATCCAAAATGAAAGAATTTTACAAAAAAGCAGGGATTCCGGTTGCCCGCTACCATATGGTAGACACGCTGGAGGGCTGTCTGAATTTTATTGCAGAAGTAGGCTATCCGGTTGTCGCAAAACCGGACAACGGTGTCGGTGCTTCCCATACCTTCCGTCTGGAAAACGATACACAGTTGAAAGAATTTTTCGAATATAAATGGCCGAATACCGAATACATCATGGAAGAATATATCCATGGCGAAGTCAATTCTTATGATGCGATCATTGATTCCCAGGGAAATCCGATGTTCGAAACAGGGAATGTAACTCCTATGTCCATTATGGATATCGTAAATAATGAAGACAATTCGATTTACTATATCCTGAAAAGTCTTCCGGAAGATACCAGAAAAGCCGGACGTGCAACTGTAAAAAGCTTTGGTGTAAAAAGCCGTTTTGTGCATTTTGAATTCTTCCGTCTTCTGTCCGATCAGGAAGGTCTTGGCAAAAAAGGAGAGATCGTAGCACTCGAAGTCAATATGCGTCCCTGCGGCGGCTTTACTCCCGATATGATGGATTATGCGCATAACACAGATGTTTACAAAATCTGGGCAGACATGATCGCTTTTGACCGTTCCACCATGCCGGTCAGCAAACATGCCTACTGCGCCTTTGCCGGACGCCGTGATGGAAAGGATTTTGCCATGAATCACACGGATATTATAGAAAAATACGGACACTGCATGAAAATGATGGAACGTATACCGGATGCACTGTCAGGAGCCATGGGCAACCAGATGTATGTGGCAACCTTCAAAACACAGAAGGAAATGGAAGAATTCTATGATGATATTCTGAAATGTAATAATTGAATCTGATTCTTATTCTGGAATACCTTATCAGAGAAGTGGAAGATCAAGAACGACGGAAGGCGTTCTTAATCTTCCACTTTCTGTATCGGAATCTGTATTTCTGTCACAAACTTAGAAGTGTCATTTGTCATTCCATAGTCGATCATTGTAATTTCTTTTGAAAATCCTGAAATTTCCATGCTATTTTTCTGAATATAATTCACCAGTTTCTCATAATAAATTTCCGCTTCTTTGTGACTGCCGCGAAAGCGTATGACTGCACAATTCTCTTCCTCCAATTCCGTTACAGATCCTTGATAAAGATCTTCCGGATCCAACAAAATAAAAACCATATCATACTTGTCAAAAATCTTGTTCTTTAATCGCTTCACGGAAATTCCAACACCTACTTTTCCAAGAAATACCACAGATTCTTTCTGATTCTTTTCCAGTTTGCGGATGGAATCTTCCAGATCCAGATAGGAGTTTGCCACCAACGCATTCGCTTCTATCATGGCAATCCGACGAGGAGGCAAAGAAGTTATGTGAATATGATCCAATTCAGAAGAAAGGGCGTCTTTGATCTGCTCCATCCGATTATTAATTTTCCGCTCAATGATCTGGAGTTCCTGCTGTTTCCGGATGACTGCTTCTTTCTGCTGCTGCAGCATTTCCTGGATTCTGTCCGTATCCCGGTTTTTCAGGAACTCACGGATCTGTTCCAGCGGCATATCCAGTACCCTGAGATAGCGAATGGTATTCAGACACTCAAACTGCCTGGTACTGTAATAGCGATATCCCGTATTTTCATCAATGTACTCCGGTTCCAGAAGTCCCTTTTTTTCATAATGGCGCAGCGTCCCCACACTCAGATGGAACATGCGGGCAACCTCACCGATTGGAAACAGTCTGGTGTTCGATTTTTCCATTTTCCTTCCCCTCCCAAACCACATAAAATAATGTATAACACGCCATAATCCCAGATACTGTAGGTGCAATTGTTCCAAGCATTCCCAGATTTTCACCAAAATACCTGCTGAACAGGTATACAAGGGGCATACGGAGAAGTAATGCTCCCGCACTGCAGCTGATCATGGTCCACAGGGTTTTGGAACGTCCGTTTAAATATCCGTTCAGACAAAATACCATTGCCACCATAAAATAATCATAACTGCAGGAACGGAAAAACGGAACACCGGCTGCAATCACATTGGCATCTTTAGAAAATACGGAAATCATAGATTCCGGACTGATCTGTGCCCATAGCCAGAATAAAAGTGCCACTCCAAGTGCAAAACTCATTCCATACCACAGAGATTTCCGGGCCCGCTCCGGCTTTCCTGCTCCCATATTCTGTGCCGTAACGGCTGTTAACGCATTTGCCAGGGAAGTGGCCGACAGCATGGCAAACACATCATACTTGCTTCCGATTCCCACTACAGCAGCTGCATAAACGCCGCAGCTGTTCATTACAGCCATAAGATACAGGAAAGAAATACGAACCATCAGTGCCTGAAAAGATACGGGAATTCCCACGCAGGCCAGTTCTTTTGCAACCACAGGTGTAATCCGAAAACTGGATGGTCTGAAGTCAAAAATAAAATTTGTCTTTATCAAATACACGACTGCAATTCCCATACTAATTCCCTGAGAAATCACAGTAGCCAGTGCAGTTCCTGCTACTCCAAGTCCTGCATATTCTACCAGGACAAAATCCAGGATAATATTGATCACACAGGCGATTCCCACAAAGTACATAGGTCTTTTAGAATCACCATATCCTCTCAGAATTGCACTTAAAGAATTATATCCGCAGACAAATACATTTCCCCATGCACAGACTGCCACATACACCATGGTGTATGTAAAAGATTCATCCGGTGTATTCAGCAATGTAAGCAGAGGCCGTAGTTGCTATACATTGTTTTACCCGGTTGAAATCCTTCATGCCCGTATATTTTCCGATCAAAATGGTACTGCCCAGTGTCAGACCTGACACCAGACTTGTAATAATCTGGGTAACCTGTGTACCTGTGGAAACAGCCGCCACACTTTGCGCATTGCAATATTTTCCCACCACAAACAAATCTACCGCTCCATATAGAGACTGCAGAACATTTGCCATAAGAAAAGGCACTGCAAAAAAAATCAATGTGGTCACTATGTTTCCTTCCGTAAGATTGTTTTTGTTCATATCTTCTATCTCCTTTATCTGAAACTGCTGTTATTATAAAGTCTGCAATTATTGTAGAGTCAACCCGATTTTTTTACAGGATGCCTCTTGCCCTTATCCTTTTTTTGTTATATACTTCAACTCAGACATAAGACTGGAAAGGAGATTTCTATGAAATTTTTATATCCTGCGGTTTTCCGCAAAACAGAATCCGGTAAATACAAAGCACACTTCCCGGATCTTGAATGTTGTTACGCAGAAGGCGACACACTGGATGACGCCATTGACAATGCCAATGCAGCCGCCTATGACTGGATCAGTCTGGAACTGTCTGAACCGGACTGTTCCCTTCCTTCTGTCTCTGATATGCATGATATGGATCTTCAGGAGGGGGATGTGGTAAGAACCATCTCTGTAAACATACGATTTACAGAAGGCTGGGACGAATAATCGTCCCAGCCTTTTATTCATTTATGGCAAAAGAATTACAATTCTATTATGCAAAATGTTACATTTCTTCCTTTATTCTACTTAACAAATGGGACATTGCGAACCAAACCGTTTCATAATGCATATAATCCAATATGTTCTTATCCACAAGCAACTGCAAACTGGCCGCAAAATCTTCATCCGAATTCCAAAACTGAAAAATGACCGGTAAGAAATCAAATACTGGTATCTGATAAGCGACATCTCCCTTGCCGGCTTTTATCCCTTTCAATCTTTCACAGGCACAGGCAAGAGCTGCTTCCTTATGATCAAACTGCTCTTCCATTTTTTCAAAAAGGTTATTTCCAACCGCTACGGATCCTCCCTGTATGGTAGAAAGACTTTTCATATTCACAAATTCCCCTGACGGATAGCAGTCTTCTTTTGAATAGCACAAAACATCGTATATGGTCATTGCTTCATTATAACCTGCCTCTTCCGAAGTCACAAAAGCATCTTCTGACCATCTGATTTTTCCATTTTTTCGTTGTATCTGATACCTCTTCCCCAGAAATTCCATGAAAATGTAATCCGAATCATGCTGAAGGTGAAACTTCTGTATCATTTTCTCCTGATCATATTTTAAGAACTCTGACTGCATCTGCTGCTTCATAATCTCATAATTTGACATGCGCTTACGGGCGCAATGATAGACCGCCATATGTAACCCTCCTTGCTTCTGCACAATTTTGCTCTTCTCTGTGATATACGAAATCATTGAATGGTATAAAGTTATAATATACCTATTTATGCTACGATGAAAGTTCCTCCATGTCAAGGATAGATACGAATCGCCATTCTCAAAAACTGCTTATTCTAAATCTATTTCTACATGATTTCTATCACAACACAATTGTCCATCTTTCACAATTAATTCTGCAACTTGTAGGGAACTGCGCCTATGCCTGTATTCCCATTTAAATTCCAGATCATGTCGCTGTTCAAAGGATACTTCCGGATGAGTAAAATAAAAAATATATGCTCTTCCTTTATAAACAAGTACATCTGCATGATTTGCCATGGTTCCGTCATCTTTTCTTTCCCCAGATTCAAAAAGGATATTTTTACATCGTTTCCATGAAGAGGTATCGTCACTGACATATACTCCAATCCCTTTCCAAACGTCTGTTATCATCCAGTATTTGTTTTCAAAGAAAAAAACGTTTGGCCCTTCATGGGGACAATCAGTAATTTCTGCTTCACCTACCGTCCATTCATACAAATCTCTGCTATATGCGGAATAAGAAAATGAATGGTTTACCTCATCTTTATACCACATTTTCCATCTTCCATCTGGCAAAGGACACACACAAGAGTGAAGCCTCACACGACTGAAGTCGCGTGCTTCCTATAGGTGTCTTGCGACACCTGCTCGCTTTAGGCGAGCGGATTACATTTCTACCATACAGTTTAAACTCAGTCGTCTCATTGTCTATGCCGACGTAAGTAAGGCAACAATAAATATACTGGCTACCCGGAAAACTGTTTGTGTAACAATTGATTTTTGACTACGAAACTTTCTCATTTCTAAACATCTCTCATTTCACAGAAGGCTGGGATGCGTACTCATTCCAGCCTTCTTCCTAAAATTCAAACTCTATTTTTCAAACACGCTCTAAGACCACTCCTTCAGCCAGAGAACGCAGATGTTCACAGGCTTTACGAATGTCCGACTGTCCGTAGATACCGGACACAACTGCCGCACCGGCAATTCCGGTTTCTTTCAGCTCCGGTAGATTGTTTTCATTGATTCCGCCGATTGCCACCACCGGAATGGACACACTTTTACAGATTTCTTTCAGTGTATCCAGGGACATGTTTTTTGCATCTTCTTTTGTAGTTGTGCCGAATACTGCACCGGAACCCAGGTAATCGGCTCCCATGGCTTCTGCACGTTTTGCCTGTTCCACGGTTTTTGCCGTAACCCCGATAATTTTATTCGGTCCCAGAATCTCCCGGACTTTTCCTGCTTCCATATCATCCTGTCCTACATGAACGCCGTCCGCATCGATTTCCAGAGCAACCTCCACATTGTCATTAATGATCAGCGGCACATGATACCGGGCTGCCAGAGCTTTCATTTCTTTTGCTTCTGCCAGAAATGCCTCTTTATCCAGACCTTTTTCCCGGATCTGAAGCATGGTAATCCCCCCTTCCAGAGAATCTTTCACCTGCTCTGTAAAGGTCTGCTTTCCAACCCAGGAACGGTCTGTGACTGCATACAGCAAAAGCGCCGCTCTTATTGTTTCTCTCTTCTCTTCTGCATTCATTATTATTCTCTATTCCTTTTATTTTTTCTCTTCACGGCCATACAGCCTTTACGCATCCAGACCCAGTTTTTCCAGCCATTCCTTTTCTTTGAATCCGGTCACTACAAAGTTATCCCCTACCAGCACCGGTCTTTTTACCAGCATACCGTCTGTTGCCAGCAAATCCAGCTGTTCCGCCTCACTCATTTCCGGAAGTCTCTCTTTCAGCTTCAGTTCTTTATATTTCATGCCACTGGTGTTGAAAAACCGTTTCAGAGGAAGTCCGCTGGCATGATACCAGGTTTCCAGTTCCTCTCTGGTAGGATTTTCCTCCACAATATGGCGGTCTTCAAATGCAATTTCATGTGTCTCCAACCATTTCTTTGCTTTCTGACAGGTGCTACATTTCGGATATTCTACAAAAAGCATCTTTCTGTCCCCTTTCTTTCTGTTTTTTTGCCTTATTTTATCATTAACCAATCGTTCTGTAAAGTTCAGTCCGTGCTCTGGATATATGCTTTAAGGAATTCATACATCTCCGTTTCTGTAGGCGGACATCCTTTCAGGCTGTGTCGGAATTTTCCTGTACAGCTTCCGATTCCCAATTCTCCCGTCTTTCCCCGGTATCCCTGCCCGATGCAGATTTTTGTTTTCAGCTGATTCAGCAATCCTTCTTCTTTGAGCTGATTCAGTGCGGGCATCAGGTATCCATAACAGGCACTGCAGGATTCTACTTCTTCTACTGCATCTGCAAGCTCCACGATTTTTCGCTCTGCCGGCATTTTTAATATAGTTTCCTGCCCGTCACAGGTACGGATTACTGCTTTTGAGAAATCTGCACATCCCACGCCCAGTTCTTCCGCCATGACAACATAAGGTACTTCCTGTACTTCATAATTCAAAAAATGACACACATAGGCATCACACAGCACCGGATCGGCTGCGGCCAGGATCCGGTTCATGACAACAGGGTTGCCCCCGTCTTCAAAATCCAGATCTCCGCATATATTATCCACTACGATAAAATCCTGATGAATGTAACTGTTTAGATGTGCAATAGGTTTATGAAGCCCCATGGTATGAAAATGCCGTTTTTCCCTGTTTGGAATCAGTCCCTTCATATTTTTCAGGGCGCAGGTAATCTTCGTCTGGCAATGTCCTTTCAGAACCGGTACATTGATCAGGAAATGCAGCTGATCTGCACTGTCACATACAGCCAGTTCCATCCCCTTACAGTTATGGAGAGAAACCCTGTCTTTCTGTGTGTCCACAAGGGTGACTCCATAAGTCTCTGCCAGCCGGTTATATCCGCATACCTCAAAAGACTCTTCTGTTCTGTCACCTACCCAGGAACCTTCCAGTATGATAAGATTCCGGTAATTCCGTTCCTGAAGATATTCAATAATTCCTGCAGCGATTTCCGGATGGGTAGTGGCACCATAAGAAGCATCACTTGGAGCTACCAGATTGGGTTTGATTCCGATTTTCAGATTTTTTCCCCGCCCTCCTGCCTTCTCCCGGATTCGCGCTTCCAGATCGGCTTCTTCCAGAAGTTTTTTTGTCATGGTTTTATATTCTGTACCATGTATAATCAGTATTTCATTATCTGTCATCATTCTGCTCCTGTCAGCTGTATATCATTTACTCTATATGAACATATTATCAGTCGGCAGATTCTTTTTCAAGAGAAAAAGCAGGCCTTTACTTCGGTTCACACTGGATCAGAAGCTCAGTCACGTACTCATCCATGTTGGTATTCAGAGTTTCGTTCAATCCCTTTTCAAAGGAAAATCAACGATTTTAAGCCATTTTCAGGCGAGGTACTTCAATACCTTTTTAGAATGTGAGGTTATTTTATGGACTATCAATTAGAATTAAAACAAATCGTGGATTTTCCACGCTTCAGAATTTACAGAGATTTTATACGATCACTTATCGCTGACAAGAGCATCCGCACAAACGGAGACTCTTTTCTTTTTTACTATATCGTGCTTTGCTCCTATGCCAATTACCGCTCGTCTTATCGGCGAATGGAGCATATTACTTACATGGTAGGTCCTGGCGAATGGATCTGTACTCTTTCCGATCTTCAGACATGGTTTCGCTGCCAGTTCCAGCATCAGGCAATATCTATCCTGGATTTATTGGAGAAGCAAAATTATATTACATACTCTCTTCTTGGAAATAAGAAAATCGTAAAATTTAAGATCACTGACAACTATCCTAACACACAGGGAGATTTAAATTTTTCACTATTACATTAACTTATTTACATTATACGATTACAAATATTCTTCTGCAATCA
>OBLI01001829.1_pt1 | contig 19594 bp, 9 predicted proteins | sample 1519701 | NCBI WGS metagenome assembly OBLI01 (sample SAMEA3663005, study PRJEB22513) | pig gut metagenome | biome: pig gut; feature: pig-associated habitat; material: faeces | place: France | collected 2012
ACATCTGAAACGGAATTAAGATGGAGTCCTCCGAAGAGAACTCCTAACCTGTTATCGGCAAAGTCAGCAAATATACTACTTTGGAGTTCCGTTATACCAGCATAACAATGCCTATCCTAAGGTCATAAGAACAGGGTATTCCCTCATTTGTTTTCATTTTGTGCATTTTTACTGCATAAAACTGATTATTTTGATTATAGGTATAAAAAAAAGAGTCATAACATTTGGTGGTTTGTTTTCTTTTTACTAATTTTGCAGATAGATTTATAATAATCCGTATATGCCTACAAATAAGAACGCTCAATTGAGATATAAGATACTTGACCGCTGCTTCAGCGACTTCTCCCGAAAGTATGAGATTGACGACCTCTTGCAGATTGTCAATGAGGTGCTTTATGATGTGGATGGCAGTATGGTCAGCATTCGTCAGATACGCGATGACATCAGGAACATGCGTGACCGTATGACCTATAATGCCCCAATCAAAGCATACCAGTATGATGGCAAGAAATGCTACTATCGTTATTCTGAGCCAGACTTCACCATATTCAATAATGAACTTTCGGCAGAGGAAGTGGCTTCACTGCGTTCCACAATCGACTTGCTCAGCCGTTTTCGTGGTGTGCCGAGCAATGCGTGGCTGGAGGACGTAATATCCAATCTCGAAATACGTTTCGGAGTGCGACCAAATACCGAGAACATAGTGTCTTTTGATAGTAATGACCTTTTGAAGGGAACTGAGTTTTTGGGTGAGCTAATAGATGCAGCAATAAACCATCAGCCGTTGAATGTAGAATATCGCACATTTGCTGGAAACGAGCGGACCACGATTATTCATCCCTATCATATTAAGCAGTTCAACAATCGTTGGTTTCTTATCGGACTGCAAGAAGGCAATCATGGCAACTATATCACCAACAAGGCACTCGACCGAATCGTGAAGATATCACGAGCCAATGTACCTTTCATCCCGAATACCAATATTGACTTCAACGAATATTTCAAGGACATCATTGGTGTCACCTTACCAGAAGACCATCCCGAGCCAGAAGAAGTACTGTTGAAGTTTGATGAGGCCCGATTCCCCTACGTTGTCAACAAGCCCATCCATCCCTCACAGGAGACGGCAGATGACAAAGAGCATATCATCAGGCTGAGAGTCCGTCCCAACAAGGAACTCGAAGCAAGGATATTCTCTTATGGAAATCAAGTGGAAGTGCTCAAACCGGAGTGGTTGAGGCGGCAAATAGCGGAAAAATTAGGAGAGATATTGAAAAAGTATTCATCTGTGCAGGAAGACTGCATCAACCAATTGTAAATTCGCATGCGAAATGATTAAAAGAGAAGCAGACATAAGTGAGAACCAACTCCTCGTCAGCTATGGAGAGAAAGTTTGTATGAATCTCCTCAAAGACCATACCACCCAGCAGAATATCTATTGGGCCACCGACTCTTATGCCGACTTGGGAGAGGAGTTCACTTTCTATGCTCCCATAACGCTTGACAAGATTACATCATATATATCAGATGAAGGTGTTGTGGCCACTAAAGAGCAATACGATTCCATCATCAAACAAACACCAGAAGCAAGACTCTGCTATCAGGAGATGATACGTCCACGTGCTGTAAAGTCGAAACAGGAACAGACACAGCGTGCCAAAGACAAGGCAGAGGTGTTTACTCCTGCATGGATATGCAACGCCCAAAACAACCTCATCGACGAGGCGTGGTTTGGTAGGAAGGAAAGGCTTTTCAACTCTCCAGACCCCAACGACCCTCACAAATGGATAAACAACGAAGAGAAGATACTCTTCCCTGAGGGCAAGACATGGCAGGACTATGTTGCCGACATGCGCCTGGAGATTACATGTGGAGAGGCACCCTATCTTTGCAACAGATATGATGCTGTCACTGGAGAGTATAATCAGAATGTAAAGTATCGTATAGGAATGCTTGACCGCAAGCTGCGTATTGTATCTGAAAACACCAAGGACTCTAAGGAATGGATTCTTTGGGCAAAAGTGGCATTAAGGTCAACCTACGGATTTGAATGGCAGGGCGACAACCTTCTCCTTGCCCGTGAAGCCCTCTTCTTCACCTTTGAGGAACACTACATCGCCCAGTTCGGCGAAAAGAAGTTCAATCAGAACAAGATGCGCATGATGCCGGGAGCCGCCTATATCATTTCGTGGAATGTGTGGCAGATGGATGGACTTACATACGGACTTCCAGGTTATCAGCCATTCGTTGAGGAGAAAAAAGACAAATACGTGCAATTATCCCTTTTCTCCGGCGATACTAAAGAAGAGAAACGAAAGCCTTCGCCCCACGAACGGTTCTGTCTGATAAAGGACTTTCTCGATGGGGTGAACATTCACAAGGCGACGCTCTGCTCTAAGGATTTTCATGACCAAAGTGCCCCGAAACAGACTTTCGAGTCAATAGTAAACAAAACTCAACAATAATTATAAATGCTACTTCTATGGACAATACATTCAACACATTAGAAGAGATACAGACGGCATTTGGCCAATCTGCTTCCGACGACGGGCAGATAACGCTCAGAGTGGAACAAAGAAAAGCCATCGACAATGCCAAAGCCCAGTTCTGCAAGCGTAGTGGCAGTAAGGCTTCCGGCTATCAATGGACTGTACAGCCGAAATATGCTCAGTATCTGTGGAATGCCAAGATGCGCTTCGGCAAGACCCTGTGTGCCTTGCAGCTTGCAAGGGAGATGGATGTAAAGCGCACCCTCATCGTCACCCATCGACCTGTGGTTAGTGAAAGTTGGGGAACTGACTTTAAAAACGTTGTGACCGACAGAATAACAGGCAATGACAATCAAAGGGACAAATGGGACTTCGGTACGCTCTTTGATGATGAGCAGCACGACAAGCGGAAGTACTACGACTTGGAGAAGTTTGCCAATCGGAGCAACGACAACCACTATGTTTTCTTCGTGTCGATGCAATATCTCCGGCTCTCGGAGCTTGTCAACATCAAGACACAGGTCAAGAACAAGGACAAGCATGATGACTCAAGTGGTCATAATCCGGCAAAGGAGAATGAGAAGCTGAAGGCAGACATCCTCAACACCGACTGGGACATGGTAGTTATCGACGAGGCACACGAGGGAACACGCACTGCCCTTGGCAAGCGCGTTATTGATGAGTTTCTTAAGAAGGAAAAGACAAAGATGCTTCACCTCTCCGGCACTCCTTTCAACCTGTATGAAGACTTCGAGGAAAAAGAAATCTTCACCTGGGACTATGTCTCTGAGCAACAGGCAAAGCTTGAATGGGGCATTCAGCATCCCGATGAGCCCAACCCATACGCCGAACTGCCGCAGATGAAGATTTTTACCTATGACATCACCCGCAACATCCAGAATGTAGTAGATCATGACGGAATATTCACCTTCAACGAGTTTCTGCGCACATGGACTGGCAACCCCAAGGCCGACAATGCCCAGATGCCGGAAGGAGCAAAAGGACGTTTTGTGCATGAGGAGGAAGTGAAGCAGTTTCTCCAACTGCTCTGCACCAAGGACGACACAAATAATTTTCCGTTCTCTACCAATGAATATCGTCGTATGTTCCGCCACACGCTTTGGGTGGTGACTCATGTTGACGAGGCTGCAGCCCTGACGCAGCTCTTGCGTGAGCATCCCGTATTCAAGCGTTTCGACATTGTCAACGTGGCAGGCAAGGGCGACATTGACGAGCAGAGCGACAATGCCCTCGATGCGGTGAACAAGGCTATTGGTAGCATGCCCGAGAAGACCAGCACTATTACCATCTCATGTGGCCGTCTGACAACAGGTGTTACAGTGCGCCCTTGGTCGGCTGTGCTCTACCTAAAAGGAGGCGACAGTGCTGCCACCTATATGCAGACCATCTTCCGAGTGCAGTCGCCCTACAAGACTGCCGACGGCAAGATGAAGACCACCTGCTATGTTTTCGACTTTGCGCCCGACCGCACACTGAAGATTGTGGCAGAGACAGCCAAGTTCTCCTCAATGGCAAAGGCAAAGGAGAAGAAGGAAGCTGAAGGCGAGGAAGAGAAGACACAGGAGATGCGCGACAAGGAGACAGTGCGCGACTTTATAGAGCTGTGCCCCGTGCTTTCGATGGAGGGTGGCAAGATGAGTCCAATGGACGTCAATTCCATCTACAAGCAGCTTGAGAACGTATTCATCGACCGCCTGGTGCGCAAGGGCTTTGATGATCCTTGTCTCTACAACCAGGACGAGCTCAACAAGATAGACAAGGACATTGTAAACCATATAGGCGAGAACGGAGGCAAGGCTCCAGACGAGAACCGCAAGGATGCCAAGAAGATTATCGATCTCAGCCACATGAGCGAGGAAGAGCGAGCCGAATATGAGGAGAGCATCCGCCGCAAGAAAGCTGAGGCTGCCGAACGTGCGAAGAAGAAGGCACAGAAGGACGAGAAGTTTAAGAAGCAATGGGAGGAATGGACGGAAGAACAGCGTGAAGAATGGTTGCGGAAAGAGGCTGAACGACTTGCCCGCAACGAGCAGCTGAAGAAGGCTCGTGAGGAGTTCAAAGCCCGCATGACCAACATCCGTGGCATTGCCCTGCGCATACCGCTGCTGATGTATGGCGGAGCCGATGCGGGCGACCCGAAGGACGATCTCACTGTTGATAACTTCACCCGAAAAATCAAGGAAGAGTCGTGGGCGGAGTTCATGCCTAAGGGCATATCGAAGGAAGACTTCAACAAGATTCGCAAGTGTTTCAATGCCACTCGCTTTGAGGAGGCTGGCAAGAAATATCGTGCCCTCACCCGTGAGGCAGACTTTATGCATGTTGACGAGCGCATTCGTCAGATAGCGGAGATATTCTCTTACTTCCGCAATCCCGACAAGGAAACAGTACTCACCCCATGGCGTGTGGTAAACATGCACATGAGCGACACCATCGGTGGATGGTGCTGGTATGACGAGACCTTCGACGAGAAGACTGGTCAGCTCGACACTCCACGCCTTGTTGACCAGGGCGACGTTACCCGTCAGCTCTTCGACAATGTGGACTTTGCTGGTGAGGTGCAGACGAAGATACTGGAGATCAACTCCAAGACCGGACTTTATCCTCTTTACGTCACCTATTCGCTCTACCGCCGTCGCCTTGAGGAATATGTCAAGGCGGAGTGCATAGATCCTGCCACCATCAGTGTGCAGGAGGAACAAGTGGTGTGGGACGACATCGTGCGCGACAATATGTATGTCATCTGCAATACCCCAATGGCAGTGGGTATTACTCGCCGCACGCTCTTTGGCTTCCGCAACGTAGACCGAAAGGCAAATATCAAGAACGAACAATTAATTAAAAAAGCAACAAATGACCGAGAAACACTTGTAAATGAAATAAAGAGTGTCGGTTTTTGGAAAGGTAATACAAGTAAACAAATGATAACTTTTAATGCGGTAGTAGGAAATCCTCCATATCAGGTTTCATTGTCTGACACCAGTTCATACGCAGGTTCAATATATCCCCTCTTTATTGACATTGCTCGTAATATAAATCCTTCGTTTATTTCTATGATCACACCAAGTAGATGGATGACGAAAGACGGACAGGGAATCAGGGAAGAATGGGTTGATGAAATGATAAATGGTAACCATTTCATAAAAATCTTTGATTATATGAATGCCAGTGAATGCTTCCCTGGAGTAGAAATCAAGGGTGGAGTTAACTATTTCTTGTATAGCAACCAATATAACGGTACATGTGCCCATTACTTAACTCAAGGAGGACATACAGTTGTTAAAGATGACAAGTTGAATGCACTTGATGCAGGTATAATCATACGAGATAGTTATGCAGGTAATGTTTTGGAGAAAGTTTTCGCTGTTGAAGGCAAATTAACAAATGAAAACTCGTTTGCAAGCTTGATTAGTCCAAGGGATTTCTTTACCACTAAGATTGAAGGCGAAAGTATTCTTGGATCAAACTGGAAGGGGTTTGTTGATAGTGAAGATGCAGAACATACTGTTAAGTACTATCTAAACAAACAACTAAATGGAAAGGGGTTCGGTTGGATAAAGGAATCTGATATACCTAAAAACAAACAAGCCAAGGATGTATATAAAGTTTATATTTCAAAGGCTTATGGCGCAGGTGAGAGCTTCCCTCATCAAATAATTGGTGTCCCTTTCTACGGAGAAAAGAACAGCGTTTGTTCTGTGACTTACATCGTTATAGGATATAATGGAGAGTTCAAATCTCAACAAGAATGCGAGAATGCAATTTCTTATATAAAGACAAAGTTTTTCCGTTATCTTGTACTAATCAAGAAGAAGACACAAAACGTTACTCGTGAATTATTCCAATTCGTTCCACTTCAGGACTTCTCAAAGCCATGGACAGACGAAGAGTTATATACTAAATATGGTATAGATCTCTTTGAACGTGAATATATAGAGTCTTTAATCAAGCCAATGGAGGAATAATGCCCAAGAAAACTTACACATCCCTTCATCACACTATACAGTATGCGAGCATAGTGACTGTCCAATGGCAGCCACATGCTTGCTTGTATCAGCTTGCATATACAGAGCATCGCGAGCATCGACCGCCAGTTATTTGCCAAGTATGGTTTGTCGGACGATGAGATAGCCTTCATAGAGAAGATGATCAAGCCGATGGAGTGAGCGCATTGAATACGGATTCTTCTGATTCAACTGATGAGGAGTCGTAAGAAGACGTAAGAATGACCACATATATAATAAGGTGTAAAACAGTATTGAAATGAAAAAAGAGATTAACATATCACAAGAAGTAACTTCTGCTGTCAGTACTATACGTTCAGCAATTCTTTTGAGTCAAGAACGTGCAGTGAAAGCTATCAATCAAGAACAGTTGGCTCTCTATTATGGTATTGGGCGCTTTATATCAGCCAACACCAGAAATAAGAATTGTCTGTTTTACGAAGCATGGAATGAGTTGGAAATTAATTCGCCAATTGCAATTGGCGAATTAAACCAGGGTCACAGGGACAGGCACCTCTGATTCGCAAGAATGAAATATAAATGGTAGAGAATAGATGGCAAAGAAACAGACATTAGTGACAGCAGAAATGCTTCGGGAGGCATATATAGCCAACCTTGAAGCAAAGCGCAAGACAAATGCGATGGCAATAGCCGACTTCACCGAGAGGGAGTTGGCAGACTTCATACGCCAATATGCTGACTTTCGATTTAAGAGCGTTTTTGAGGAGCTGGACCACAACTACTATGACCGGGTGCGTGAGAAGATTGCCACCAATGGCGAGATGCGAACAGCTGACAAGGAAGCTGACAATATGTATTCTTTCCATCTGAAACAATGGACGAGCTTCTTGGAGTCGAAAGCATTCAAGGAACTGTTCAAGAAGAAGAGGTCTTCGGACGATAAGCCTAAGGCAACAGACACGGCAGAGCCAGCAAAGCCTTTGGCCTCGCCTTTCAGAGAAGAGACCGAGGGTGAGCGCAAGCACATTGTAAAGGAGACGGAGGTGGTGCGCCGCAACCCCCAGTTGCGCCAGCAGTGCATTGAGAGGTATGGCTACCAGTGTCAGTGTTGTGGCATGAATTTCGCAGAACTTTATGGTGAGGAACTTGGTGCCAACTTCATTGAGGTGCATCATCTTAAGCCAATTTCGACATACGAGGAGGATGGAATACCTGAGAACTTTCTGGAAAATCTCGTGCCGCTATGCAGCAATTGTCACTCGATGATACACCATATTAAGGATGCAGAGCATTCGCTTCGTGACCTTCGTGAGGCTTATCGAGGGATCAAACAAGAAATTGCCAAATGGAAAGAAGACTGAAAGACAAAATTGAACAACTCGACATCAGTCAGCCATACGTATGGCAGCTGCGACTGTCAGAAACCGACTTCACTGCGCTCGAAGCCGAGTTGAACGCTGTCGCCAGAAGCCAAGATTGTCAAGCATTGGCAAGCGAGGAGAATGCCAAGGCTACTGTTGTCTATATGGCTGAATGGTATAAACGAAGGTATCAGAGAGGTAATAAATGCGACCTCGTGGATGGTCTCGACCTTGAAACCCTTTGGACGAACGCCGGCATCAGCAAGAAACGCTACCTGTATAGAGACGACAACGGCAACAAGCGTTGGCTCTACTCCATCTATGTGTTGGGAGGTTTAGCAATAAAACATGAACTGGGCAGGAACGATGGTATGAAGTTTCTGAAAGGACTCTGCCGCATCTATCATGGCGAGAACTATACGTTGGAGAATCTTGACGATGCATCAAGAGCCGTCGCTTTCCGTGAAAGCATCAAGCGTCAGCATTCCCTCTACGAATACATGAAGGAGATATTAAATGGCGAACTACCTTTCAATGCAGATGACATGAAGGATGAGACTTCAGACGTGAACCGCTTCGTTGCCACCATCAAAGCTGCCAATGACGAGATTATGCGACAGAAGTTCCGCTTGGAATGGGCAGTGACTTTCTCTCCAGACTACTCCAATATGACTCGCAGATTGAATATTTGGCTGAAACCGGAGGAAGTAGGCGGTGGTCTGCATCAGTATCTAAGATATGACAGGGTACACCTGTGGGGCGTGCCACACCCCGAAAATCAGCAACACCTATTTATATATATAAGGTTTAAGGACGGCGACAAGGTGGTAGGACAATCATTAGATGAGCGTCCTCTTATCACTTATCTGAATCATGGCGTAAATGACTTTGTCGCCTTCGGAGTGGAAAAGGGAGTACAGATAAAACATATTCCCACATGCCGTTTCACACGGATAGAAATCATCGTGAAAGACGATGAAGGCAATGAATACATGGCTCAGGCGCAGGACACCACCGAGTGGCTGCAGCTGTGGCGGCAAGGCGACTATGGTGACATCTGGACTTCAACACGCAACGATCAGAAAGAGACTGCATTGCTATTCTCCAACCGTTGCCGACTGAAGGACGCTGCAATGGTTGATACAGTAAGCCGCAAGCCCTTTCGTGACCAAAAGACTGGCGTGAGCGAGACTTGGAACTGGACGTATATCTACGACTCCGTGACATTCCTTGATGAGCACGGTAGGGAAATAAGTCTATATAACCGCAATGGCTATGACCAAGTGACAACCCGTCTCTACACTGACACTATACGCTATGTGTCGGGAGGCAAGGTGAAGCACCGCTATTTGGACGATCCCGACATCAGCGATGAATATTCGGAAGACGAACTTCCAGTGATATTCGGACAGAAAGACATCATAGTGCGCCACTTCCTGACCAAGGATGACATACGAAATGCCCTGCCGGAGAGCGACATAGAGGCAGAGCAAATAGAATACAAGACAGAAAGCGGACGCTACAAGAAATGGACAAGCATAGACGAACCGCCATACGGTGAGGTGACGCTGAGAGTGACAATAAATGGGAAACCCTATCTGCTTACAGTAGCTTACCTGCCAGGATTGAATAAAGAGCAACCCATTCGGAGAGACTATGAGCATACGCTTGTTTGCTATCGAGGGCTTGACAAACAGGAACTCGCGAAGCAGGACGAGATACCGATGGACGGGCAAATGCTCAATCCTACCATTAATATACAATATGGCGAAGACTCAGACCATTATATCGTAGAGGTCTATCGCCCTACACTCATTAAGGAGGTCTTGCTTGATGGCGAGATTATCCAATATCTGCAGGGAGACGAGAAGCTACGTCTGCCCTATGTTTTCAAGAAACGCGTCATACTTAATGATTTCAGCGATAAAGGTTATCAGTCATACAACTGTAAAGACTTTGGAAGTATTTACAGAAAAGACCTGATTGACATAGAGCATAACCCGAGTGTGGGAATGGCTGCCCTTGCAGCATGGGATGCCGATTGTAACTATGCCGGGAAACTTCTTGATGCCATGGCTCCCGACAGTCTGACCGTATGCTTCGGGAGAGCTAAAGATGATGCTATTTGGGAAGGTCAGGAAGCCCTCTTGTGGGACTACGATTGCGAGAAAGAGCCCATGGCTACCTGTCCCGACGCAATTCCTGAATTTGGAATCATATTCCAGAATCTCAGCAATGACAAGAATCTGGTATGCAACTTCCCCATACTGCAAGATGATGACCCGTGGGGATTTGATGATGTTGACTGTTCTATCGTCAAGTGCTTCGAGGTGGCCAACAAGACTGAAACCTATTTCTTCCTGATGAAACCTCTTAGGGATATGAGACAGGATGAAATCATCCCTGAACTATACCGGCCTCTGCTCTGCAAGAGAGAAGGCAAACTCACAGGCAAGGATAAGGAAGGACTTGTTCGTCTGGGCGAAGAATTTGGTTTTGACTGGCAAGCACACAAGATAAGTTTTGATAACAAAAACGATTAATGACAATAAAAATATGAATTTTTCCGAACTATATAACAACAACCGCACAGCGGTGGAAAGAGCACTGATGGCTATGTGGTGTGGCGAATCAACAAACGAGAGTCAACGCTCGTATATCAAGCAGATGAAGACACTCATTGGCGAGTTGTTTGCACCCAAGAATGCGGTGCCCGTAGTGCAATGTATGAACTCCTATATCCCCGTTGCTCCCGAAAAGGCAGAGGAGGCAAAGGCATTGGTGGGGGAACTGTGGACAGCAACATATCCACCGTACGAGCACCAAAGCAAATGCTGGGATGTGCTGTTGAACCAAAGGACATCTGACGACAAGCCCAAGTCGATTGTCGTTACAACTGGTACGGGTTCTGGTAAGACTGAATGTTTTATGATGCCGTTGATACACGACCTTACGCAAAACGCACTGCCTGATGAGATACAAGCTCTCTTCCTCTATCCTCTCAATGCCCTGATGGAAGACCAGAAGGAACGACTGGAAGAACTCATCTCTACTGCGGAATCCACCACAGGCACACGACTGACCTATACGGTGTATAATGGCGACCTTCCGGAGATAGAACCGAAGAACACCGACCGTTCTGACGATGCCGAGAAACTGCGACAACGCATTGAGCAAGTGACGGGTGGAAAATATGAATGGGTGAAAGATGATTCAGATGATAGAGGACACTATGAGTTGAAGAACATGAAATATCCTCACATGGTCTATACACGTAAGTCCGTGCGAGATACTCCTCCCCATATCGTACTTACCAATCCGACCATGTTGGAATATATCCTGTTGAGAGGAGCTGATGCCAAGCTTATAGTGGCAGGCAAGCACAGTTTGAGATGGGTGGTCATCGACGAGACTCACTCCTATACTGGTGCCGGTGCAGCGGAGTTGGCGATGTTGCTCCGTCGCGTGCTGTTGGCTTTCCAGGTTGATGCTGAGAATGTGCGTTTTGCCACTTCATCTGCCACATTTGGCAATGGTGAAGACGAGGAGAACGAAGAGAGAGAACTAAAAGAGTTCATTGCCAAAATTACGGGCATCAGGACTGACCAGGTGGAAGTGATAGGCGGAAAACGTATCGGTGAGAAAGAGATTCCTGTGGGTGATGACGAGGAACGCTGGCGGAAGATATTCAAGGCTGATTATATTGCTCTTGATGAACTCTTTCCTGGAGAGGCTTCTATTAGCGAAAAACTACAGTGGCTCGACGATATGTGTCAGCGTGAGGAAGAAAGATATAAGGCAGCGGGCAAGAAGGTGCCCGACATGAAGTTGAAGGTGCATTATTTCTATCGTGTGCCGAACAATGGTCTGTTTGTCCGTCTCAGTGAGTATGCCGACGGATCGTTCAAGATATACACTGAGAATGTTACCGGGAAAAGGGTAGGGGAGGCATATAGTAAGACTCCAGCCTTGGAAGAAGCACCGCTGTTGGAACTCAGTCGCTGCAAGCACTGTGGAGAATATGTAGCCTTGGCACAGGTGAATACAGAAGACTGGACATACGATGCGATAGCTACGGATGACAGTGACATGTTTGACCTCGAAATGGATGACAGTGACGAAAACGGCACTAAGAAGTATGCCATCTTTGGCCTCTCAAACGAAAAGAACACTAAGGGAGACGGCAACGTGAAGTTCCGACTGATGCCAGGAGCCAAGCTCCAACCGCTGACTCCTGCAGAAGATAAAGACTCAGGCGAATGGCATGTGGTGGGTAATATCCAAGGATGCTGCCCTTACTGCAATGCCAAGCAGACAAAGAGTCACAATACAGACAAGGATGTGGAAGGTGATGCCAATGGCAATATGGAAGACAATAGGCTGCAGAAGTTCCGTCTCTCTGCAGACTTCATCTCACGTGTACTGGCTCCAAGCATACTTGACCAGTTGGACAAGGGTACATCTCAGACCGACGGCATTGTATTGCATGACGGTCAGCAATATATCAGTTTTGTGGATAGCCGACAGGCTGCTGCCAGGGCAACATTGAAACAAAACCTGGAGCAGGAACGCATGTGGTTTTACAGCACCATATATCATGAGCTTTGCCGCCGAAAGGCTAATGGACTTACCAAGGAGGCGGCCATGACTCAGATTATGGCTAAAGTGCAGGCCGACCCGATGTCCATGATGAAGTATGCTCCAATCATGGGCAACCTGCAATCGCCAGACCCGAAGGTGGTGCAGAAGCAATTGGATGAATTGTCCTGCAAATACATGACATGGCGGGAGATTGCCGAACTAATCAAGAAAGACAAATACTGTCCAGTATTCGCTTCCGTATTTGTAAAGAGGTCGGGCGACAGTGACGAGATAGAAGACGGACTGCCGTCGGACGAGATACTGGATAAATATGTTCAGAGTATTATGGTGATGTATTTGGGGCATCGTCCGGCATCGGCTGCATCGCCCGAGAACATGGGACTCTTCGAGACATGCTATCCGCAGTTGGAAAAGGTGAAACTTCCTCAGGCAGTTGAAGACTTCAACGAACTGTTGGACAATCCATCCAACAGAATCACCGAGGAAGACTGGCGAAACCTAATGCAGGTATATCTCGACTATACCGTCAGAAACAACCAATCGTTTTATCTTCGCATACCAGGTAACGACAAGATAGACATTTTCTCTACCGTGCGCTTTGCCACGGAGAAGCCTCGCCGCCGTCCGTTCAATAAACCGAAATTGGAAGAGGGCAAGGTTTCAACGGCACGTATCGTACGCTATCTATGCGCTCTTATATCGCGCGATGACCCATCACTCTCGTTGAATGATGCACAGCGGCAGTATTTTCATGAAATATCCGGTGTGATTGATGCGTTATGGGAAACAATGACGTGCGATGAATACAAGATACTGCAGGTGGGTGAGCGATTGGATGACAGCGGGCACTTTGTCACAGAGAAGGACAATGCTCCGCGTTTCAACCTGAACGACCTCTGTTTCAAACTCTATGATGATGTTTATCTTTGCGACACAAAGGCAGACGGAAAGCGTCATGCCGTTTGCCTGCGACCTATTGGCAATAACTTCAAGCGTTTCTCACCATATTTAGAGGGTACGACACCTGTTGAACTGAAAGAAGACCTCCATGAACAATGGAATGCCTATCCCTATTATGAAGGCTCGGGCAAGGAGGCTGATAAGAAAACTATTGACTCATGGTCAAAACAAAACAGACCACTGCTTTGGAACAATCATCTATGGGGTGAGGATGGCGTGTTCTCTGACCGTTTGGAAGATATACACCTTTTCCCAAACCTGTTCTTACAACAAGAGCATACAGCACAGGTAGATAAGAGCGTGGCACGAGGACTGCAGTCGAAGTTTAAGGATCATACCATAAACATCATGGCATGTTCAACAACTATGGAGATGGGTGTTGACCTCGGTAACTTGGAGGTTGTGATGCTGCAGAGCGTACCTCCGATGCCTGCCAATTATAAGCAGCGTGCCGGACGAAGCGGACGTAACAATAAGGTACGCAGTGCGTGCATCACGCTGTGTGGTTCTGACGTGATAGGACTCCGCACACTTCGCAATCCGATAGATAAGATTATTAGTAGGCCTGTGCGTGTACCTACTGTAGATTTGATGAGTCCGCAAGTGGTGCAGCGTCATGCCAACTCCTTCCTCGTGCGTGCCTTTGGCGTGTTTACCGAAGGGACGAATGGGGGAAGACTGACACAGAAGGTGGCAGACTTCTATACTCCTTTCGAGGTGAGGGTGAGCAATGGAAAGATAGTGATTCTTAACGGTTCGAGCGAAGCCGACCCTGACGATTTGTTGGGCGACCCTAAGGGTACGATGTATGAGAAGTTCAACATACTTTGTTCTCAACCATTGGAAGCGGATGTGCGAGAAGACCTTACCAAACTGCTTAAGGACACCTTCTATGACGGTAGGCTGACGCAGGTGGTAAAGAATGCACAGGATGCAAACGACCGTTGCTATGCCGAATTATATACCAAACTCGTTGATTACAAGACTGCATTCTCGGGCAGTGGGCCTATCAGCGACAAGTTCCGCATCAAGTTGAAGATGCAGTATATAGAGGTGCTCTATAAGCGTCTGCTTAACTTTTGGGCAACCAGCCGTTTTACACCCAATGCCAATATGCCGGTGAATGTGCTGACGCTTGACCTGAACAGTAACGGGAAGAGAGATTTCTTTACGCCGATGACATCTTCCAATCCCTCCTACTCACTTCGAGATGCCATTGCACAGTATGCACCTGGCAACAATGTCGCTGTGGATGGTGTGGTATATACCGTGAGAGGCATAGAAATCACCAATATGTATGATAATAACCACAAGGCATACAAGACCATCTATCGCAACAGCGACAAAACAGTAATCGACGATGCCAACCTGAGTAACCAGATAAGATGGGCGGTTAATAGGGAGAATGGCCTTGAACTTATTCAGCCAGTTGGTTTCCTTCCCGACATGAACGAGGACAAGACCCGCATCATGGATTCGAACGTCTATACTCGGGTGAGTGCCCAGCTGATAGATGCAGATGACTGGCCAAACTACGTGACAGAGCCACACCTTTTCTCCATGCGTCCGAATAATGAATCAGGCAATGCCAAGATACTCTATTACAACGAGGGAAAAGGCTATGGCTATTGTTTCTGTCCACGATGTGGGCGAACTGTGCTTGAGGACGACGTGGCGGATAAGGACGAGCCACTGAAGTTCCCATACGAGTTCAACCCCATGACTCCCAAGCGTAAAGAGGGACAGCCGGAGAAACCTAACTATCACTTTGCCATCGCCGGCAAGGAGATGAGAAAGGCTTGCTCCTGCTCTAATGATAAGGACAAAGTGAAGCGTAATGTCATCATTGGTGATCTGATACAGACCGACTTTTGCGAAATACGTATCCGTCATAAAGGCAAGAAAAAGTGGATGTCTAATCGTGATGAGGAAGAGAATCTGCTCTTTACCCTCGGCATCGCCTTTACGCAGACGTTGGTAGATATATTGGGAAAGGAACGTGGTGCAGTGGATTTCGCTCTTATGCCAAATGGACATATCTGTATCTTTGACTGCAACCCCGGTGGTGCCGGCTATGCCAACCAAATGGCTAACATGATGGTGATGAAGGAAGTAATCAAGGCATCAAAGAAACTGTTGATGGAAGCCCGGGAAAGAAAATCAAAGGATATGCTCCTCGACAAATTCACCCTGCGCTACGCCAAGTACCTCGATATAGATGCAGCCTTGGCATGGATAGCCGAAGAGGAAGAGGTGGGCGACACCGTTCCGCAGCCTATCAAGGATGCTTTCCCAGGTGCATCGCCTTCGCAGACCACCATATATGACCTGAAGAAGGCTTATGCAGCATCGCACCAGGAGTTGGTGTTGTTTGCCGACAATGACTTCTGCGACTGGGACTATGAGGACAATGAAAACGGTTGGCAACCTCAGTTTATGAACCATTTCGTGATGAAGAGCCAGACGGTCTCATTCTGTGTTATGGAATCGGAAGAGGTCGCCATGGTAGAGCCGATAAAAGCCATGTGTCGTGAGATAAAGGCTTGGGCAAAGGGTGGCGATGTCAAGTCGATGAAGAATCCTTGGTGTGACAAGGGGCTATATCCCATTGCATATATTGACGGCAATTTATACTTCATGAGCAACAAGGAGCGTGCCCAACTCAACATGCAGTGGGGCAATGACACGATGTTCTTTGTTCGCACGGACAAGCCATTATCTGCAGCCAAGACGATAGACCTTTCTTATAAGCCTTCTACTAAGGTGTTGAAACTATCAGGCGAACGATATAAGGAAATCCATACAGGTCAGTTAGGTGAAATCCTACAATCGGAGACAGATGGACTCATTGACGAGTTCATAGCCTATGCAAAGCAAAGTGGTTGTCGTCTGAAGATAAGCTATCAAGACGAGCACTTGAAGAGCATTATGGGTATGATTATCACACTGCAAACCATTCAGCATATTGTGAAGCAGATAGGCTCAGACTTCGACATCGAGTTCAAGGTTGAAGTATATCGTGATGACAAGGGCAATGCCAACAAAATTTGCACGAACCTTCCTTCTTCCGAACTACGTGATGACTGGTTGACTCGTCTCACAAAAGCCTGGATTGACGACTTGGTGCATGACAATAATATCCGTGGCAATCTCATCCCCGTGGTCTCCCTCCCCAAGCGCACTCTCACCCATTGGCGTATTCTGTCTATCACCTGTGGCGACAAGCAACTCGCCATCTATCCCGATGGCGGATTCATCAATGAGTGGAACATCGCCCGCCAACCCAACGGTGAGCGTTTCGAGGTATCGACCATTACCCACGATGCGAAGATTTATCTATATAGGAATAAAGATATTAAAATAGACGTGACGATAGAATAATTACACTAACAAATGTGTAATTATTGCAAATAACAATAATCAATAAACAATAAGAATACATATGAATGATTTATTACTGAATTGGTGGAATTTTGTCGTGTTAGTTATCGGATTAATAGCAACATTCTGGTGTAAGAATAAATATAACGACACAAAATCAAAGCCATTGTTAACGTGCCTTCCAGGAGTATGGACATCCCTCGGTCTTCTTGGAACTTTTTGTGCAATTTGTCTTTCCTTACATGGATTAGATGCTAATTCTGAAATTGTTGACAATACGGGTAAAACCTTAGCCGAAGTTAAGGCAGCAAGTAGTCAAGATCTTGATATAATGAAGATTATCAGCGAGCTTATTCCTGCTTTTACAACATCTATCATAGGTCTTATTGGAGCACTCTTAGTTACTTTATGGACAAAACTAAAGTTTGCGAATGAAGAAGTTGAAGAAAATAGTAAACTTTCAAACACCACACCTGAAGAGTACATTCGGGATATAGCAATCTATTCAAAGGAGATGACATCTAACAAGGTCCTCCTGAACAAACACAATGAGCTGCTAACAGAATTGATTTATCTTCATAAGGAGGAAGAAAAGAAGAATAGAGAATACAACGATAAGCTCAACGACAATATTAGTCATCAGAGCGAGATTCTTAAAGAATTCATTGACGGCTTTGTTAAGCGTATGGATGACATCTTCAAACAAATGCATGGTGCTATCCAGCAGCAAGTACAGAACTTTGGAGAAGAGCAATTTAGCAAAACCAGTGAGTTGCTTACTTCTATTACTGAGCGCTTGAGTGCTGTTTCTACCGACATTATCGACAGTCAGCGTAAATCTGTTGAGACGATGATGAATAACACGAATTTTGAAATAGGTAACATTACGTCCTCCGTTACAAGGGTTCTTGGAGATTTGACATCTAATGTTCAAGAATCTCTTGCAACACTTAATACTCAACAATCAGAGCGTCTAAATGAGATTATATCAAACTACGATACTCTTGCCACTAAACTGTCAGAGCAGAACACTGACTTTGCGACAAAGGTAACAGAACAGATGCATACAGAATATTCTAAGGTACAGGAGCATAACGTACAGAGCCTTCAGCAGATGGTTGAGCTTAGAAATGCATATCAGGAAGTTACTTCTGATGTGCTTACGAGCACTCTCAGTATGAATGAGAAGGCTACAGCAGACCTGAGAGAGTCGATGTCTGGATTTGTAACAAATATCCAGACCTTGATAGCTACACAATGTTCTGCTCTCAGTACTTCGATTTCTACAAATGTGGAATCACTCAATAAAGCATACCAGTTTATTGAAAGTCTTGTGGCTGAGATACGTCAGAACTATGACCAATCTGTACTCGCTTATGGTGATGCTGTAAATATTGCTCATAGAACAAACGAGTATTCAGAGAAGGCTATCTCAGCAAATAACAAGAGTTTACAGGCAGTTGAAGAAACTAACGATAGAATTTCGGCTGTTCTCGACTTACTTATGAAGCGTCAGGAAAACATTGAACAACTTACAAAACAGATTAGTTCTGTAAGTGGTGCTATCGTTGGATTGCAGAAATTGGAATTAATGCTTAACAAGATAACAAGTAACAGATGAGTAGAATTTCATTCCGTGATAACGGAGAAGAACATAATTTCTGGCAAAACTACACAGATTTGATGTCAGGCTTCCTCATAGTGTTTATCATTACGAGTCTCGTAGCGTATGGTAGCTATAAGGTTTATGTTGATTTGTACCACAATAAAGGTATTACTGAGAATAACATTAATGATATTGTAGTAAATGCCGAACTATACAAAAAAATTAGGGAGTTTCAAGAGGCCCAGAAATCCATTAGTCGCAAATATTTCAAGTATAACGATAAATACCAGCGATTTGAGTGTACTGTTGATGTTATGTTTGCACCTGAGAGCCCTGTAATTCCGCAATCATGTTATTCTCAATTGGAAGAGGCTGGAAAGGAGATTGAAGAAATCATTGACAAGTTTAAAGAATCTGCCAATGTATCTTTCAAGGTTGTAATAGAAGGTCGTGCAGCACGTTCTCATAATAATCCTAACCCAAATATGGATCAGAAAGCATATGCTGCCAGACTAAGTTATGAACGTGCTCGTAACCTTCATCTTTTCTGGAAGAATAAAGGTTTGTTACAGAATATAGAGAAACAGAATGGAGAAGTCTTCATATCTGGCTCTGGATTTGAGGGCAAAGGAAGATATACTGGTTTTGGACCAAATGGAGAGGACAAAAATAAAACTTTTATTATTCAAATTATTCCATACATAACCTACTGATAACATTATGAATGTACGAGATTTAAGTCAATATATAATAAAACTTTGCGGTCAGGAAACATTACATCTTCTTGGCTCCAATAAAGAACTATTACTTCAAAAGATTTATGGTCAGGATCCTTCTCCTGATCAGGTAAAGTCTGTCATCTCTGATGCTGCCAGCTTTGCAAGTAATGCAGAAGAACAGTTGTTCTATGAGTTTGTTCAAAATGCGTATGATGCAAGTGCAGACTCACTATTCTTCTATGCCAACAAGAATTATCTAATTGTACTGAACAATGGTGAACCTTTCTATACGGATTTTGATATATTTGATTCTGGAACAATTCCACGTGACGGTCAGCTATATAACTTCCTGGCAAAAGGTAAGTCTTTGAAACGCACAGACAATAGTAAGCTTGGTAAGTATGGCCAGGGTTCCAAATTGCTTTATACGCTCCTTACAGAAGTAAGTGAAAGTGAAGAGAACGAAGACCTTTTGATAAAGACTCTTTAT